>Ga0209091_10000020_pt1 | contig 161923 bp, 148 predicted proteins | sample ArcticOcean_MG_C_6_FD_187438 | JGI IMG/M metagenome (GOLD analysis project Ga0209091, IMG submission 187438) | Marine microbial communities from western Arctic Ocean - ArcticOcean_MG_CB8_128 (SPAdes) (version 2) | ecosystem: Environmental > Aquatic > Marine > Oceanic | place: Arctic Ocean...
TATTGGGGATAATTGTATTGGTTGCGGTAACTGCGAACAAAATTGCCCTTATGACGTGATCCAAATGTCTTATAAGACCGAAGCCCCAGATAATTTTTGGAGATGGATGCTGTTTGGGCTTGGTGACAGCCCGGGTAAAGCTTCATCGCAAGGTGGGGCGAACAAGAGTGCAGTGAAAAAGGCAGTCAAGTGCGATATGTGCATTGACCAGTCAGGAGGTCCGGCGTGCGTCAGAGCCTGTCCTACGGGTGCCGCAGCACGGTTAAGCCCCGAAGATTTTGTTGATCTGGTAAGTGTGGATCGCTGATGCACTCCTCATTTTTGTCGCATGCAAAGGGCCGGTATTTTTGGGTTGCGTTAGCTCTCTCAGCCTTTAGTATTTTCCTATATGTGATAGATGACCCGACCGAACCACCAAATGGTGGGACTTGGCTGGGTTACTCGTTGGGTACAATCGGCGCGCTGCTAATCGTATGGCTAGCATATCTTGGCAAGCGAAAAAGGAATTTTGTTCGTGGGTGGGGAACGGTCAAGGGTTGGGTTTCCGCCCACGTCTATTTGGGTGCTTCGCTGTTAGTGGTCGCAACGTTGCACACGGGGTTCCAATTTGCTTGGAACATCCACACTTTTGCGTTCGCGCTGATGTGTTTGGTTATCCTAAGCGGCTTCTTTGGGATCTTTGTTTACAGAACCTATCCTACGGCTCAGAACGAGTTGAAGAAAAATCAGACGATTGACGATACTTTTACTCAAGTTGAGGACTTCGAGGCCCAGTTGATGAGATTAGCCGCTGATGCCTCGAATGGAGCAAGAGCCCTGGTAATTAGTGCAATAGAAAGAACTGTGATTGGTGGAGGTTATCTGGATCAGTTGCTAGGCCGGGATAATTCCTCTCTCGTTTTGGATGGTAGGGTGGTACCTAATTCAGATCAAGCCCCAGCGCTGGACGCTTTGGTTGAAAGGCTTGCGCGATCGGAGGGGGATGAGAACAAAGCATTGAACCAGATAGTGAAAGTTTTCAACAGCAGGAAGAAATTGATAGGTGTTATTCGCAAGGATATCCGGATGCAGGCGACCATCCAAGTTTGGCTGTTGTTCCATGTACCTGTCACCTTTGCTTTGATTGCGGCTTTGATAGCTCATATTTTTTCCGTTTTCGTTTACTACTAACGGGCGTCCTGAGGATCAACTAAGTTGCAATTAACTGTTAGATACATTCAGTCCAAAGGGACTACTCGCGAAATCAATGAGGTTGTTTTTAATGGCGACCGGGCGACGATAGGGCGAGGGTCCGACCAAACTATTCAGGTGCAGGATCGCAGAGTACCGCTTGCTCATTCGATGTTAATACTCAGCGAGAACAGGCTAGAGTTAAAAGCAGAAAGAGGTCAAAGTTTCACGCACAATAATCAGTCCAGCAGGCAGAAAGAACTTGTCCCTGGTGATTTAGTTGACATCTTGGGTCATGAGCTTCGAGTTCTTCCTTCGGAAGAGGGTTCGGGCTTTCTGATTGAAATAGAAATTAAGATTTCTGACGTCGAGCCCCTTCGAAACAGATTCACAACTGGGCTTAAGCAGCTTAGATTTCCCGTTAGAGCCTTGAGCTGGGGGATGTTTTGGCTAATTCTTTCGGTTGGTGTTTTGATTCCTTCAGTCGGATTTTTTGTCGGAATGGACGTATTGAGAGATTCGCCGTTACCGGATGATAGTCAGTGGCTTACAGGAGAGCTGCATGCCTCTCATGCTTTGCTGTCTAACGAGTGTGATGCTTGTCATGTTGTTCCATTTGAGCCTGCTAGGGACCAAGAGTGTCTTGCCTGTCATGAAAATGTAACACAGCACTTCGATGCAGATTTTTTGGGATCTTCTGACAACGTGCACGCAAATGGAGAATGCCGAGATTGTCACCGCGATCATAACGGACCCGACGGAATTGTCCGATATGACCAAAAACTTTGCGCTGACTGCCATTCCAGTCTATCTAAGATAGGTCTAGAGTCGAGCTCGTTAGGAAACGCTACGGATTTTTCTGAGAACCACCCTCCTTTTAAAGTGTCTGTTCTTAACATGTCGCCTGACCAGTCATGGGATGTTAGCCGCCTTGCTCTTTCTAGCCCAGATTTGATTGAAAGTTCAAACCTTAAATTTCCGCACGATGTCCACGTGAGCGAGGAAGGCATAGAGGATTTAGACAGCGTGGTCGTTTTAACCTGCGATAGTTGTCATGTGGCCGAGAAAGGTGGGCTTAGTATGAAGCCGGTAACAATGGAAAAGCATTGTGCGGATTGTCACCAATTAACTTTTGATCCCGATGCTCCAAATAGGGTCGTACCCCATGGATCACCAAAGGATCTGCTCCAACAACTCGAGGGTTTCTACGCCTACGAATTTTTTCAACAGGAGGGTCAGGGCCTAGATCCGCAAGCCAAAGTAAACGCCTATAATATTGAGCGTCTGGGCGAACAACGCGATGCGCGTCGACCAGGTAGAAGACGGGACCGTCAGGTAATCAATGCTCCAATGTTTGCGCAAACAGCCAGTAATGCAATGACACAGCAAGCTAAGGAAACTATTGATCTGCGAGTTGCTGATGCGGCTGCTAATTTATTTGAGAGACAAACTTGCACCATATGCCACGAAATTAGCCCTCAGGAAGGTGGCGTTCCATGGAAGGTTTTACCTGTTAAGTTGACTGATGACTGGATGCCTCTTGCAGAGTTTTCCCATGATAGTCATGTAAGTATGGATTGCGGTGGGTGTCACGAGGCGGAAACCTCAGCCGACGCGGCTGATGTTTTGATGCCGGATATTAAAAACTGTCAAGAATGCCACGGGGGAGAGCACTCAGAAGACCTTCTGCAAAGCACCTGTATTACTTGCCACAAATTCCATCTTGATAATCAGGAGCCAATGACTGCGGAGTCCTTGTTTCATCCAGATGGTGTGCTTGCGGATAAGGATTTCCTTGCGGGACTTGGGAAGGAATGGATTCTAGAGGCTAAATTAGTTAGAGACGTTCATGGTAAACCTCCTGTCGGTAACGAAAAGAGCTCTGGGCAATAGTGATGCGAGGATCTGCTATTTTATTCTTCGTGCTGCTCACAAGTTGTGGCGGCGGTGGTGGTAGCTCAGCCATAAATTTAGAGCAGGAATCGGTGTCATCGCAGGCAGGTAATGATGGAGGGAGAAACTGTAGTCCCGACTGTTTCCTGACAGCTAGTGACGTTGAAAAGGTGATTGGGCAAGCGGTTGCCGAAGCGACGGCTAGGAATATCAATGCAACTATCGCAGTGGTCGATCGTGTCGGAAATGTTCTAGGCCTTTATCATATGAATGGGTCAGACGCATATGTAACGATCACTTCTACAAATGAGATTGGCGCTCCAGTTGTAGGTGGGCTGGAAGGCTTGAATTTCATACCGGCAACGCTGGCAGCCATTTCTAAAGCGATGACCGGCGCGTACCTTTCGACTTCCGGCAATGCGTTTACCTCCAGAACTGCGAGTCAAATCGTGCAAGAGAATTTTAACCCTGGGGAAGCAGATGTTCCCTCCGGGCCACTGTTCGGCGTCCAGTTTAGTCAGTTACCTTGCTCTGACTTTTCTACAAGATTTACATCTGGAGTAGGTCACGGACCTCGTCGAGCCCCTTTAGGATTGTCGGCAGACCCGGGTGGGATTCCACTTTACATTGATGGTGTCGTAGTAGGTGGTGTCGGTGTGATTTCAGACGGTATTTATGGCTTGGATAAATTCATTGGTGACTTCGATAATGACTTGGACGAAATAGTTGCCATCGCGGGGAGCCTTGGGTTTGCCGCCCCATTGGAGATCAGAGCCGACCAGATTACTCTTGTTGGCAAGACAGCGCGCTTTAGTGATTCCTTTGTTGAGGACCTCATTTCTACGCCTTCTGAAGTGCTTAGTCTTGCCCAGCTCGAGACTAACGGCACTGGGAGTTTGTTAGCTGTACCAGGTTACTATGCGGGTGATGAGGTGCTTGCGGGAACTATTTTTGGAGCCCCCGCCTCAGGTATTAGGCCGGCAGATACTGAAATATTTGTAGATGCTGAAGGTGACTCTCTAGACGCTTTCGTTTTCGTTGATGAAACTAATACGAATCGGTTTCCAGCTGTTGATGCTAGCGACTTGCCTGGAGGTGTTTTAGCAAATCGACTCACAAGCTCTGAAGTTCAGCTAATTATCAATGAAGCAATCGGCGTCGCTAATCAATCTAGGGCGCAGATCCGGGTTCCAGTTGGGACACAAGCGAGGGTAACGGTTACGGTAGTGGATACAAACGGTGCCGTACTGGGTATGGGTAGAACGCGAGATGGTCCTGTTTTTGGTGCAGATGTGTCCTTGCAGAAAGCGAGAACGGCCACATTTTTCTCAGGGACCGGACGTCAAGATGGGAAGTCATCAGCAGACTTACTTCGCTCGTTGCCCGAAGCTCGTTACCTTGCGCCTCTCTCAGAGCCTGTTGACCTATCCCAACTGACAACGTTAGATGAACCAAAACCAATTTTCTCAAGCTATCTGGCAGCGTTGAAATTTTTCCTTGGCTTACCTGAAGCGCTTGAATCGTCAGGCTCAGTGATCGCTTTTTCAGATAGATCGGGTGGTAACTTGTCCCGGCCAGACTATCCAGACGGGCCTCGTAATGGACCTCCTGGTCCTCTTAGTAAACCTGATGGCGAGTGGAGTATATTCAGTGACGGATTGCAGCTAGATCTAGCATACAACTCGATCGTGAATCATGTGGCTTTTGTTTTGGGTGCAGCACCAGATGATGTCGCTCAAAATTGTGTAGGTAATACAGGTTTAGCTGCCTTTAATGCTTTTGCTTCGACCGAATCAACGGGCCGCTTGGCGAATGGGATCCAGATTTTTCCAGGAAGCGTCCCGATATTTAGGGGTGATATCTTGGTCGGAGGGGTCGGAGTGTCTGGTGATGGCGTCGACCAAGATGACATGATTTCTTTTCTTGGCCTCCATAGAGCTGGACTACGCCTAAGTCCTCGAAATGGGTTAGCTTCTATCGGGAACGCGCCAGCGGCAATTAGAGCGGACCGAATTGTGATCCCCGGACAGTCTTCTGGATTACGTTACGTAAACTGCCCTCAAGTTCCTTTTATTGGTAGTGATGAAACTGAGGTTTGTGATGGCCTCTAAAATTTTGTTTATCTTTCTTTTCGCGATAAGTTTTAACGCTGATAGCGACGAAATTGAAGAGGCGTCAGTTGGTCTTGGATTGCCTGCCGTTTCGAGCCTTTGCACTGAAAAAAACGTTCAGCTTTCGAGGCGTAGGCCAGGCGTGCCGGTTGAAGAATACGCGCTTCCGCCTTGTGGCGAAAATTCTGATCAAGTGGGCGTGTCGCCTTGGGTTGATCCAGTCGATCTTGGCCCTGCGGTGCCAGACAGATGGAGGATCGTTCAGCAAGTTGGTGTTAAGTCCAATCTTTGGGATCCTTACAATGGTCAAAACCCGCTAAAGGGCGATATGCCAGTTTGGCGGGACGATTGGTTTTACAGCATCATTGCGATTTCAGACACGATCGTTGAGCCTCGACGTTTTCCAATTCCAGTGGGTGGTTCGGCAACGGCACGAAGTGGCAGTCTCGATACGATCGGGCGAGGAGAGACAACAATACTTGCCGAAAGTCTTATCATCGAGAACGTTTTTTACAAGGGTAATACAGTTTTTAAGCCGCCAGACTGGGAGTTTCGATTCACTCCTGTGTTCAATATCAATCGGGTCCACGCTGACGAGGTGGGAATCCTGAATGTCGATCCGGATAAAGGTGGCCGGTCCTCGAGGCGAAGGACTGACACTTTTATGGGTGTTCAAGCTCTTTTTGTTGATAAGCATCTGCGTAATGTGTCGGATCGTTTTGATTTCGACAGCATTCGAATTGGAATTCAACCGTTCTCATCAGATTTCAGAGGTTTTTTGTTTCAGGATTCGCAGTTGGGTATCAGATTGTTCGGCACCAGGGCGAATAACGTATTTCAATATAATTTAGCCTGGTTCAGGCGCCTGGAGAAAGATACAAACTCGGGCTTAAACGATGTCACCCAGTCTATTCGGGATGACGATGTGTTTGCCGTTAACCTTTACTGGCAAGATTTTTTGAAGCTGGGCCTAATCTCGCAGGCTACTGTGATTCATAATAGAAACCGTGAACACGGTAAAGTCGAATTTGACAAAAATGGGTTCATTCAGAGACCTTCGTCTCTATATGAAGAGCGATTCGCGCGTGATTATGATGTAACTTACTTTGGCTACAGTGCGGATGGACACTTTGACAGATTAAATATCTCAAGCTCATGGTACTTAGCCTATGGTGAACAGGAAAGCACCCGACTTCGCTCAGGCGATGAGAAAGTCCGGGCTTGGTTCACGGCGACTGAGTTATCTTGGGACCTTGATTGGCTTAGGCCAAGAGTTTCCTTTCTGTACGCATCTGGTGACGATGATCCCTTCGACCTTAAAGCTGAAGGTTTTGATGCCATTTTTGAGAACCCTCAATTTGCCGGTGCAGATACCAGTTTTTGGATTCGCCAAAATGTACCATTAATTGGTGGAGGCGGTATTGCGTTAGCGGGGAGAAATGGCATTCTACCTTCTCTGCGATCTAGTAAAGAACAAGGCCAATCTAACTTCATTAATCCTGGGATCATGCTTGTTGGCATCGGCGCTGATGTCGACTTGCTTCCAGAACTCCGGTTGTCGCTGAACCTTAACCACCTTCGGTTTGACAAAACGGAGGTGCTCGAGCGCGTCCGCCAACAGTCGCCAATCCACAAAACTATTGGTGAGGACGTCTCGGTGTCTCTTATCTGGCGTCCATTCATGTCGCAGAATGCTGTGTTTAGGCTCTCGGCGGCAGGACTAATCCCTGCGAAGGGTTTTGATGACCTTTTTGGCGATGATGCGAAGACCCCCTACTCTATCCTCTTTAATATGACACTGACTTACTAATGAAATATTTTTTTACTCTGAGCTTTATGTCGCTACTTCTCTGCTGTGTACAAAGCGTCTCTGCGTCGGAAGCAAGTGTATATGTGGACAGGGTCTATGACGAAATCCCCCCGGCTCCTAAATCCCAGTCTATGGCGGAGGCGCTGCAGAAAAGTGCTGGTTGTCAATCCTGTCATACCACAACCGACAGTATGACCATGCACGAGAGTCCTGGAGTAGTGCTTGGCTGCACAGATTGTCACGGCGGTGATGCAAACATCTTTACAATGGAAGGTGATATTAAGAATAAAAACCTCATGGGACAGGCGCATGTGCTGCCCAGTTACCCGGAAGATTGGCATTATCCGCACAGCGCTAACCCAGAAGCCTCTTACACGTTGTTAAATCGGGAGGCGAAGGAGTTTGTTCGCTTTGTTAATCCGTCGGATTTGCGCGTCGCCAAAGAAGCATGCGGTGCATGCCACCTTGAGACTGTGCAGGCTGCCAAACGCAGTATTATGGCTACCAGTGCTATGTTCTTGGGCGCTGCGACCTACGCTAACAATGTTCTTCCTTTCAAGAAATATATTTTAGGAGAAGCCTACACCCCTGACGGTGAACCTAGTGCGATTAAAGGGCCGCCATTGAAGGATGCTGACGCCAACTGGGATTCACATGGCGTTCTGCCAGTGCTTTATCCATTCCCAACGTGGGAAACTACGCCACCGGGTGATATTTTCAGAGTATTCGAGCGTGGCGGCAGAAACATAAGTAATCTGTTTCCTGAAACTGGGTTGCCCAACGCGTTGGGCCTAATACAACGGATCGAAGAACCGGGTCGACCCGATTTTAGGCAGTCAAATCGGGGCCCGGGGACAGGTGGCCGAATATCTGTACCGGTGCTTAATGTGCATAAGACCCGGTTAAATGATCCGCTTATGTGGTTTTTGGGTACAAATGACAATCCTGGTGACTATAGGACCTCAGGTTGCGGGGCTTGCCATGTCGTCTATGCTAATGATCGAGATCCAAGACATTCTGGGCCTTACGCAGCATTTGGTAACACAGGAAAATCCCAAACTAGTGATCCGACTATCTCGAAAAAAGAGAGTGGGCACCCTCTCAAGCATGTATTTACTCGATCGATTCCCACCGCGAGTTGTATGTCATGTCATATGCATCAACCCAACATGTTTGTTAATTCCTTCATGGGTTACACCATGTGGGACTATGAATCTGACGCACCTGCGATGTTCCCCAAGAAACAGAAGTATCCAACTGACGAGGAAATCAGAAAGACCAACGCGCGTAACCCCGAAGGAGCCGCGCCGCGTGGTCTATGGTCGGACCCAGAGTTTTCAAAAAATGTCTCAGACCTTAACCCTACATTAAAAAATACTCAGTTTGCTGACTATCACGGCCATGGTTGGAATTTTCGAGCAGTGTTCAAAAAAGATCGCAAAGGAAATCTGCTGGATGCCGAAGGGAGCGTGGTTGAGCCAGATGATCCCGACAAGTTCGATAAGGCAGTGCATATGTCCAGTGTTCATCTGGATGTCGGTATGCATTGTGTCGATTGTCATTTTTCCCAGGACAATCATGGGAATGGCCATATCTATGGCGAAGTAGCCAATGCAGTTGAGATCGATTGCGTCGATTGCCACGGCACAGCGACCGAATACCCCAGTTTGAAGACATCAGGGCCAGCAGCGCCGCCAGGCGGCACAGATCTGTCGCTGATAAGAAACCCGGATGGGCAATCGAGGTTTAGTTGGAGGGAAGGGAAGCTCTTTCAGCGGAGTCTTCTCTGGCCGGATCGTGAGTGGCAGCTCAGTCTGGTGAAAGATTCGGTCAATAAAAATCATCCGCAATATAATAAGAAGGCTGCTCGTGCGAAGTTGATGTCAAAAGATTCGAAGAACCAATCCTGGGGCACCGAAGCCGCTGAATCTGAGCTGGCCCATGGCAACGACAACATGGAATGCTACAGCTGTCACCAATCGTGGACCACAAGTTGTGGTGGGTGTCATTTACCGATTGAGGCGAACTGGAAAGCTGACAGTAAGCATTATGAAGGCGGCACGACTAGAAGTTACGCGACGTACAATCCCCAGGTCGCACGAGACCAGATATTTATGCTCGGACGCCGCGGGGAAATCAACGGTGGAAGAATCACACCCCTTCGTTCTAGTTCGGCCCTGGTGTTGTCTTCCACTAATTCCAGCAGGGAACGTATTTACGTCCAGCAACCGCCGATCTCAGCAAGTGGCTATAGTTCCCAGGCTATTAATCCGCACTTTTCACATACTGTTCGAAAAACTGAGACTCGTGTGTGTTCAGACTGCCACCTCGCGGAAGAAAGCGATAACAACGCGATTATGGCGCAGACGCTTGGGTATGGAACTGACTTCATAGATTTTATAGGCTTTCATACTTGGGTGGGCACCGATGGCTCAGTAGAGGCGGTGCAAGTTACCGAGTGGTCTGAACCGCAAGCGGTAATTGGCAGCTATTTGCAGAAAATTGTGTACCCTGACTTTTTTGAAGAGCACGTCGAGCGAGAGCTTGAATTGAAGATTGGCCACGGTCATCGCTCTGGAGAAGTTAACTGTCTTCAGTTAAGAGGCGAGTATTTATTTGCAGCTGCTGGTGATAAAGGAATGGTGGTTTACGATGTTGCGGGCATCGGTAATAAAGGGATCAGTCAAAAAATAATCACTTCTCCCGCATCAAAACTTGGACAGAGCACGAGAATTAAGAGCGCAAACGCGACGTGCCTTTCAATGATCACTACTCAACCGATTGCACCAGAACGCAATACAGGCACGCTAATGCGTGAGGTTAATCAAGAAAAGCCAACCCATCCGATCTATAACTATGTTGCAATAACTGACTTTGTTGAAGGCTTAATCCTTACTGATGTAGGCACTCTTTCTGATGGGGAACCAAGGAACAACTTTTTAAAGCGAGCGCTTACGTGGAATTTAGATGGAGTGTTGGACGGCGCCAGAGACATTGAAGTGGGTGGTCGCTATGCGTACATCGTAGCCAATGCAGGGTTGGTAGTGCTCGACATGGATACTCCCTTAGCGCCGTCGCTCGTTGCCACGGTCCCACTTAATAACGGCCACGATGTTATTCAGCAATTCCGGTTCCTTTTTGTCACTGATGATGATGGTCTGAAGACGATCGATATTACTGATGTTAGTAAACCACGGTTGTTAGAAGGTAATACCATTGCGCTTGCTGATGCTAACCGGGTATTTGTGGCTCGAACATTTGCGTATGTTGCAGCTGGTAGTGACGGTCTAGTGATCGTAGACGTTTCAGACCCGACTCAGTTAAAGGAATACCAGCGCTTTAACGATGGAATAGAGGATGCTAGAGACGTTGTTGTAGCGACAACGAACGCGAGCTTATTTGCCTATGTGGCGGATGGTGAAGCTGGACTCAAGGTCGTTCAGTTGACCTCACCCGAATCACAGCCAAGGTATTATGGTTTCAGCCCGGACCCAATGCCTGAGCTTATCGCGCGCTATCCAACGAAGAAACCCGCAATTAGTTTATCTCGTGGACTTGAGCGCGATAGAGCTGTTGATGAAAGCGGAGGGCAGGTTGCCGTATTCAGTCGGGTCGGGTCGGGCCCTTTGTCTGAATCCGATATGCATAAGATGTATCTAGACAAAGATGGCAAGCCGTGGTTTGTGTCAGATGACGTTCCGCCTGGAGTAAATCCACCTGAAGCAAATCCACCTGAAGCCGTTTCAGGGAAACCAGAATGATTAAACCTGGCTTAGTTGTATACATGTTGCTGGTTACAAGTCTGTTGCTTACTTCGGCAGTGCAGGCTGAAACGTTGCCACAACACGCTGAGGAAGCGCACCTAGGTGTTGCCACTTGCGCCTCTAGCGTGTGCCATGGCTCGGTTCGCCCTCGGTCGTCTTCGTCCGTGTTGCAAAACGAATATGTTGTATGGAGTCGATTGGACTCACATCGTAATGCTTACAGCATCCTTCTCAGTGAGGAATCCCGGTGGATAGCTAAAAACTTGGGGTTGGAAAATGCGCACGAGGCTGAAGTATGTTTGGATTGTCATGCTGACAATGTTGCTCTTGAAAAACGCGGTGACCGATTTCAGATAAACGATGGCGTTGGCTGTGAAGGTTGTCACGGTGGCGCGGAGCGGTATTTGGCGAGTCACACTGACCCAGGACAGACTCATCAGGATAATATTGATGCTGGGATGTATCCAACCGATCGAATAGAGGATCGAGCCAAATTATGTCTTTCTTGTCACCTTGGCGATGATCAAAAAATAGCCAGTCACGAAATAATGGGAGCAGGTCACCCGAGGTTGTCTTTTGAACTGGATACATTCGATGTTCTGCAGCCGGCTCACTACACATTGGATGATGACTACAAAACAAAAAAGTGGTCAGCTGATCATGTCACGGTGTGGGCGCTTGGACAGGTAGAAGCAGGGTATCAGACTCTAAGGTTGATCGAGTCCCACCTCTCCAATGGGAAGCTTTTTCCAGAGCTCAGTTTGTTTGATTGTCATGCATGTCATCACTCTATGTCAGACCTACGCTGGCAACCTCAGCGACTTACCGGGCTACCTCCGGGTTCTGTCAGGCTAAACGATTCGAGTTTTGCAATGCTGTTCCCCATTGCCAGAGTGGTTGCGCCGAGTCAGGTAGCTAAACTGGAAGAACAGATCAAGCAATTGCATCGAGTGGTCGTTGAGAAAGCGGATGTTAAGAAGTCCGTTCGTGCATTAAACGACACCCTCGATACTCTCAAAGCATCAGTCAAAAAGTTCGACAAGCTCTCTGATAAATCTAAATCGCTTCTTGGTGATGTTGTGGCGATAGGTAGGGCAGGAGAAGTTCAGGATTATGTGGAGGCTGAGCAAGCGGTAATGGCGATTGATTTGTTGATGAGGGCGACAGGTGAGCACGAATTGCATAAAAAATGGGTCGATCAGCTCTATGCTGCAGTTGGGGATGAAGATACCTTTGACCCTTATTCCTTCGCGGACATCATGCAGAGCGCTACTTTCTGACGCCAGCTTGTGCATAATCCTGCTGGACAGAATTTTCTGGTACCAAAAGTGTGGGCAATGAAATTTGTGCACCGACAATATTCCACGTCTTATGGCAAAATCCTCGGTTCTTATTCCTATACTTAGTCACATGCAATGACCGAAGCTCTCATCACACCTCAACCCATTAATATCAGCTTTCTTGAAACGCTCAAGTTCATCAAGCAAAGCTACAATTACCCGCTTGAACACAGCCAGCATCTTCGCGAGCGATTTGGAGATGTTGTTATGCAACGCGCGGGACGCGTGAACATCGTGCATTTGTTTGGAGCGGACGCAGCGCAACTATGTCTTATGAACCCCGACCAAACTTTCTCAAACAAGAAGGCATGGGACATGATCATTGGTCGTATTTTCCCTAACGGTCTGATGCTTCGTGATGGAGTTGATCATCGATACCATCGACGACTCATGCAGGTGGGGTTCAAAAGTAAGGCAATGCAAGGTTATCTGAGACAAATGACACCTCAAGTTGAGCGAACACTGGCCACATGGTGTGATTCGCAAAGAACCGAATTAGAGGCTTATCCCGCCTTCAAGCAGATGACACTGGACCTTGCTGCAACGATTTTTTTAGGTATGGACTTGGGGCCCGGTGCTAATAAGCTCAATAAGGCGTTCGAAGAGACCGTCGCCGCCTCTATGCCTCGAATTCCTCTCGCCATACCCGGCACAATATTGTATCGCGGCATTCAGGCACGCAAGTTCATGTGTCGTTATTTTTTGGATCAAGTCGCCAACAAGCGCGCCAGTAAAGATCAAGATTTGTTTGCGCTACTCTGTCGTGCAGAAGATGAAGACGGCAATAGGTATACCGACCAGGAGATCGTCGATCACATGATTTTCCTGATGATGGCAGCTCATGACACAACGACCAGTACGCTGACGAGCATGGTGTACTTGTTAGCCAAGCATCCCCATTGGCAAGATAGATTACGCGATGAGGTGCATTCACTTGGCACCGAACCCCTAACTCACGAAAGCCTGGCAAAAATGAGTCAAACCGATTGGGTAATCAAAGAAACCTTACGGCTCTATCCGCCGCTGTCGACCCTGCCCAAGTTCAGTAACCGATCATTTGAGCACAATGGTTATCTTATACCTTCGGATACGTTGGTGATCACCTATCCTATCCATACTCATTATATGGAGGAGTACTGGGACAATCCGACGATGTTTGATCCGGAGCGGTTTAGTTCCGGGAGGAGTGAGCACAAACGACACAACTACAGCTGGGTACCATTTAGTGGAGGGGCCCATATGTGTATTGGCCTGCACTTCGCTGATATGCAGATCAAACTGGTAATAGCTGAATTGCTTCGAAATTTTCGCATCAGCGTGCCCGCTGATTACGTAATGCCCGTACAACAATCGCCTATTTCAAAGCCAAAAGACAAGTTGCCTATCGTGCTCGAACGTTGTTAGTTAGTTATCGGGCGCTTTCCCGGCGCCATTTTGAGAAGCTGTCCTAGAGCCGGTTGACTGCCTCTTCTGACAGTTCCAGGGAGACTTCAATCCGGCTTCGCATGTGTTCCAGGTCTACGCCTTCTGAGCTTTTCTTACCCTCCATATACCTCGCGTACACGCCGTGTACGATGCACGCTGATTTCCAACGATTGAAGCCGGTGTAGTAGTCCAGGTTTGAAAGGTCCCGCCCGGTCCTGGTCCCGTATCTTGTGGCCATCTCGGTACGAGTTGGAAAGCCAGCAACGGCTGTAGCAGCCTCCGGGGAAATCGGGATTGTATCCGCAGGGTCCGGGAAGAAATTCAGCGCATAAGCGAGGTCAGCGAGAGGATCTCCCAGTGTGGAAATTTCCCAGTCTACGACTGCCGCCACCGTGGAGTCAGGTCCGGTTAGACAGTTGTGCAATCCATAGTCGCCGTGAACCACACGTGCTTTTTCTTGTTCCGGCAGGTTTTCCAGGAAAAACTGCTGCAACTCGTGGGCGCGTGCATCATCAAAACCAGCGCCTTCAATTGATGAAGTCCACGATCGATACCAGGTTTTCAATTGGCGTCCAACGTAGCTGTCTCTTTTACCCAGGTCGCTCAGGCCAATCTCATCCGGGTCAAGAGAATGAAGGTCTGCAAGAACATCAATGAATGAATTCGCGAGTGTGAGCCGTTTTGCCTCGGGTACCCATCCCTTTGTTTCTTCATTGTTGTAAAGCGGCCTGCCATTGATGCAACCCATGACGTAGAACCAGGCGCCAGTAACATCGGGGCTTTCGCAAAAACCCAGTGCCTCTGGTACTGGCACGGCAGTTGGTCCAAGCGCCGAGATGAGTGACCATTCGCGACTCATATCATGTGCTTTGGGTAGTAGCTGACCCTGAGGTGGTCTTCGGATGACAGCTTCCTTGCCATTACCATCTTCAAGCTTATAGGTAAGATTGGAATGCCCGCCTTCCAACCTTGTCCACACAAATGGCGGCGAAAGGCTGGGAATATTACTGGCTATCCATGCTTCGACGGCATCGACCGTATAGCCTTCTGGTGCGTCTGTCATTTAGAGACCTCATTAGTGATGTGCAGAATGTAACGAACTTTGGCTGCTGAGTAAAAATTAAATAGAGAATATTTTTCGAAATGAAATTTCCATCTCCCTATTTAAGGGTAGAGGTTTTGAAGTACTTCGTGAAACCGCTCAATTCTTTAGTGTGCCGGTTCTTCAGGTGCTGGTTCTTATGTCGTTGCTATCAGCAGTAGAAATCAGATTATGCCCCATGAACTGCGCGATCACTGTCGCCCTATCAAGCCTTAATGCTGGTCTTGAGCGTGATGTTTGCCGTATCGATGAACTCTGGCAGGAAGGCTGGCGCGATTTGGGGGCGGGTTTCTAGCGGGGGAAAGATTTACCGCAGTTGATGCTTTTACTGCTCGGTGGCATTCAGGGTGCAGTCCTACCAGCTGGCAATCTCACCTGAGTCGTTCGCCTACTGTCAAAAACTGCTTTCGTTGCCTGCAATGAAAGTGTGGGATGCTGCCGCGATCAAAGAGTCCTGGCGTGAAGAAGCTCATGAAGAAGAGGCGGAGGTAGCAGGTCGTGTCATCGCGGATCGAAGAAAATAGTGCAGGCGAAGGCGGTCTTAAAGCCCAGCTCATCCAGTGCGGTGATTGCACGATCCTGAGTGAGTAGCATGCGGACGGTCAGTTTCTCCAGGTCCATATCCAAACCTGCTGGAAAATTTTCCTGGATGTGCGTTCTGCTGAGACCCGGGTCGCGCGCATCCGGCCGAACAAGAATTCTAAGTTCACCTGGTCAATTCGTGTTACCTGCTCGGTCATTGAAACAACGTCGTCTCAGCCTCTAGACATCAAACGTCTCGCCAAGCATTTCTTCTGACATGCTCCACAGGCGTCGTGCGTCATCAGTCCCCTGAGCCCATTTTGCCCATCCTCCGGTTCCAGCGTCGGCAGCGTCTGGTTCAACCAGACCGCAATCCTGCGCGTACTGGCCACCGACACCTTCGAGGTCCGGAGAGGTTGCCATCCACACAGAAGTTGCGGCTCCGGCAGGTATTTCCTTAAACACCATTGCCGGGGATCCTTCGGGTCTGTTGCCCATGATTGCCTGGATGTCTTCTTCTGACATGTGCCGGCCCAGATCGGTCATGATCACGCCTGGGTGTACTGCATTGACTCTCACACCGCGATCTTTAAGTCGGTTGTCGAGCTCGATCGAAAACAAAATGTTAGCGGTCTTGGACTGGCCATAGCTTTGGAATTTGTCATAGTCACGATGATTAAAATGGATGTCATCGAAATCTACTGGAGCGAAATTGTGTCCGCCCGAGCTAAGGTTCACGACCCTTGCAGGTGAGCCTTTGACCAGCGCTGGACTTAGCAGGCAGGTCAGCAGGAAATGTCCTAAATGATTCGTTGCGAACTGCATTTCCCACCCCTGCTCGGTTCTACTCAAAGGGCAGGCCATGACGCCAGCGTTGTTAATCAGAAGGTTCACCTCGTTGTGATTCGCGAGATAGTTTTTGGCGAAAGTCCTGACACTATAGGGTTTATCGAGTTCGAGTTCTCCGACATCGACGTTTGGATTGGCAGTGCTTTCTTTGATCTGGTCGGCCATTGCCTGAGCGCGGTTAAGATCCCTCGCGGCTATGGTGACAGCAGCACCTTTGGAGGCAAGTGCCCGGGCAGTTTCTGCTCCGAGTCCACCAGAGGCACCGGTCACTATTGCGACTTTACCGGTCAGGTCTATGGCTTTAAGTACATCATCTGTTGTGGTTTGCTGGCCGAGTTCAGGCATTGTCTTAACCTTAAGGGGTGGGGAGCCGGAGATTAACACTCACCTTCTTGTTAAAACAATATAGACTCGATTTCCATGGATATACCAAGTGAAGAATCGGTTAAAAAAGTGATAGGGCATCAGTTTCCAGGTGGTGAGTACCTGATCGCGCACTGGGAGAATTTCCTCCTGACAGAGTGCACGGGAGCGCAGGCGCTGCCTGATGGGATGGCGCATCCGGTGGCGTTGTTTCATGTGCCATTTCTGGGCGCCAATACCTCGATTAGTGAGATGTTTGAATTAGGCCAGGCGTCGTCAGAGTTTTCTATCGGAATAGAGAGCTATGAATGGGAGTTTTATAAGCCGTTGATGGAAGAAGAACTTTACCAGATCTCTGGAAGCATCCTTGAGGTCGAAAGAATAGTCGATGAGGACGGCCTCTTTGATCGAATCAAGTTCCAGTTTGATATCAGGCAGGATAGGCAGGATATAGCCAGGTCTACCATTACATGGCATTACAACCGGGGGCGTTATGACCGAAGTTAGTGTCGGAGATGAAATCCCGTCGTGGGGAATGCCACGTGTTGAACGATCCCGAATGCGTACGATGGCGGCGATACTTCGAGACCCGAATCCTGTTCACTGGGACGCTAAGTTGGTATCGACATTGCCTCTTGGAGTAGGGGAACGAACAATCAACCAGGGGCCGCTGGGTTTAAGCTACATGATCAACATGCTGCATGCTTGGGCAGGGCCAACTTGTGTCAAACGGATCTTTATGACCTTTCCAAAGATCGTGCTAAGTGAAGATGCAGTTACGGCGAAAGGCGTTGTTACAGAGATAGGCCCAGAGGGCAATGTGACATGTGACATCTGGCTTGAAAGGGAAGGAGTCAGGTTACTCGAAGGCAATGCAACGATCGTTTTTCCAGAGCAAGGCTGATTCGGCGACACGCAAAATAGCCTTACGATGGCTCGGTGTTCGTCGCCTTCGGGTAACGTTAACTGTCAGGCGCTCTAGTTGTTTTTCACACTATCTCTGGCTGACACCCTTGCATGCCACTGCCATAGGTTTTCCAGGCCCTCGTCAGGTTGCAGGTCTACCAACTTGGCGCCGAAATCGATGGCGCTGATGAGGGATATATCCGCAACAGTGAACCTGCCTCCCGCAACATAATCGGACTGGCCAAACTCATGATCCAGACGTTCATGATAACGCCTCACATTCGCGTCACTGGCTTGCTTGGCCCGCTTGTTCGGCTCGACCTGCCACATTTTAGTGACTATAGGCCCATTCACCCAAGAGACTCCTACCTGGGTCCAGAGCTCAAGTTCAATCTGGCGGTTACGCATTTCGATGTGCCCCAGCTCAAAGGGGTCCCGGCCGAAAAGGTTTGGTTCGGGCTGGATAGCTTCCAGGTATCTGCAGATAGCAACCGACTCTGCAAGGCACCGACCATCATCTAGCTCCAGGACAGGGATCTTTCCGCTGGGGTTTTTCTCAAGAAATGCAGGTAGCTTGTGTTCTCCTTTCGCCATATCACAGTTCACTGCCTCGTATGCGAGATCTTTTTCATGCAGGAAAATTTTGACTCTGCGTGGATTGGGCGCGCCGGGATAATCGTAAAGTTTCATGAAATTCCTTTCCTTGGTTTAGTAACTATTGTCGTTATGTAAAGGGATGGTCGCGATCAAGCTTGCTGACTGTAATAGCCCAGGAATAGGGTTTTGTGATGACTCAGTAATAAGATATTGTTTATTCCAGACAAATTATTGAGTCAAAAAATATGATCGTATCCAATGCGGTATATCCAAGCGGGGCGCAGCTCACAGGGTTGCTGGAAAGTGATTTTACGGGTCCGGTTTGCATGGTAAACCTGCTCAAATTCAAAGCGCAGGCAGAATACGAGGATGGCCGTCCCACTGACCTGACTGGTATAGGTGCCTATAGACTCTATGGGGAACTGATGCGGGTTTTTGTAGAATCCAAAGGCGGAGCATTCCTGTACTTTGGTTCCTGTGCGCACCTGATGATTGGTTCAACTGATGTGCTCTGGGATCAGGTTGCCATCGTAAAATATCCTTCCAAGGAGGAATTTGTTGCGCTAGCGACCGCGCCGGAGGTCGCGGGTTTTGGTATTCACCGCGCCGCCGGTCTTAAAGGACAGCTACTGATCGCGAGTAGGCAGGACCTAGGAATGGGTTAGTTACTGGTGTGAATAATCGCAGCCGAGTCGCTGGGCAGTTCGAACCAGTCGCCATCATTTGCCAATAAAAAGTTCTCCGGCAGGTTTCGCTCGAATATCTTTGACATGAGCAGGTTAGCCGGCGCTGGCACTAGATGATAAAAAGCGATCATGCCTGCATCGATATCAGCGTTCAGATCAATCAGTGAATCTGTGCTGGCGTGATAGTCGATCACGTCGGAAACGATCTTTGTCAGCGTTGTCAGGCCTGCTTTGTTGGCGGCTGTTGTCGCTGCTTCAGTCAAGGGCAGGGACAGTGCATCGTGCAGCAGCAAGTCGACCTTGCTGGCTATTCTCCGAGTGTCGGCGGTAACAAGACTGTCACCTGAGATCACAACGCTTCTGCCTCGATAATCAATACGGTAGCCGACAGCAGGCTCAATCGGTGCATGGCTGGCCGCGTAGGCTGTCACGGTTAAGTCACCGTCTTCCAGCACCACGCCCGTTCTTATGGTTTCAGCTTTTAGTTTGCCGAGTTTTGGGTTCAGAAAATCGCTGCCATGGTGTTCAACCCGGTATCCGACGTCTAGCTCGTAGGTATCGTTAATGCCAGCTACAACTTTTCGCACGCCTTTTGGGCCGTACACGCGCAGAGCTTTTGGCCGGCCGCTTACCCAGGAAGCCAGGTTCAGCTCATAGAGCTCAGAAATATGGTCGGAATGGAAATGAGTAAGAAACACGCCTTGTAGTCTGGCGTAAGGAAGCCCCGCGCTGGAGATATTGGCCGTGGAGCCTGCGCCTGAATCGAATACATAAAAATGTGAAGGCGTTAGAACCGCGATACACGCCTGGGCTCGATTGGTATTCCCCAGGGGTGAAGCGCTCCCGCAAACGAATACTCGGAGGCTGTCAGGGTTTGGTAAACCGTTTGCTGCGTTCGACATTCCTGCCCTGTATACCTGTTCAATGGCGATATCCTGGGCGGACTCGAATTCGAGTGAATAGCGAAGAAGTCCACTCAGTACGACTACGGAAAGAACGAGGTAAGTTAAGAATTTGATCATGTTGGTGCTCGAGTGCTGTGAATATTCAGACCGATCTTCGGCTTATTTCGGATTCAACCCGCCAGAGGCGGTCCTGCCCCCAGCAGCAAAACGGTTCTTCGATTGTCCCGCCTGTTACCCTGAAACTCGGAACTCCCCAAAGCCCGGCGGCTAGCATGTCGGAAACATTATTTTCAAGCAAGGGTTTCCAGACGTTGTTCGCAAGCTGGTTTTGAGCCTCTTGCCAATTGGCACCGGTTTCTTCGACGACCTGCTGTAAACCCTGTTTTGTGGTGATATCAACGCCCTCACACCAGGCTGCGCGAAGATAGTTCGCACAGTAGTCGATACTTAGCCCTTGCTCGGCCATGAAAGGCAGTAACGCGAAGGCCCGTTTAACCGGTTCGCCAAAAGGGTCGACCACGGGACCGAATTTTTGACCATAGTAGTCTGCTTCTCTTTTGGTGTCGGTCATGATGTAGAGCTGCTTGACTCGTGGTGCTGGCACTCCGCGCATCATCATCGGCATAACAGGGCGTAGCTTAAGTTTCACCTCTGTTCGCTGTGCCAAAGCGATTGCCCGGTCAAAACTGATGGCTGTGTAAGGGCTGCGAAGGGAAGGGAAGAACTCTAATGTAACGGCGCTGGCATCTTTATCGCCGAGCGGTTCAGGTGTTGGTCGGGGAACGCATATCCCGCCAGGATCATTTGAGAGACCCATATCACGCAGGCGGTTCTCCAGATGAACCAGCCGGTCGACACCCCAATACCATTCACCTTCAAAATAAAAAGTGGCGCTTAGCCAGTGACCGAGTTTCGTGCGAAGTGCAGAGCCTTCTGCAGCGGCATTGCTCGCGGGTAGTTCCTCTATTGGGTCACCAGACCAAAGCCGATGCCCAATGGTAACGGCCTCGCGAGCAAAGTCAGAGTCTGCCAGGTATCGAGACAAGTAACTTTCTGCGTGCTTGGCTAGATGATTTTCAATCTGATCAATATTCTGTGGCAGTTCGGTACCATAGTCGGAAGCGATGGCGCGTGCATCTCGCAATGCCCAGACAGGAAACCGCAATGCATCACCTTGTTCGTGGTCTGTCGGGTTCTGGACCAGATGAAACTTGAACCTGACCTTGTAACGATTAGCAAGTGCGTCGATTTTCTGCACCGCCAGATGGCTGTGAGGATCATCCACCTGGTGAAAATAGTGGATGGTGGGCTGTCCTCTTCTGGCAAGGCGTCCCCTGGCTCGAGCGATCTGGCGTCGGGCGTCACTGGCGATAAATCCCATGACCAGCATTTTTATGAGCGTTGTGGGTCTCAAGAAAAAGTCCTTCTGTTCATGGGTAAACTATCGTTATCATCGCTCCTTCGTGACTGATTTTCTACCCGCCGATCATGAAGTCGCGATAGTGTAATCAGCGTAATGAGTAGCGGGCGTTACTTCCAGAATCCACCTAAACAGATCTTTAGGGTTTATATCTGACCAGACAAGGGTGATTGTAAAAACAGAAACCCAGGCAGCGGAAAAGCGAGCAACCGATATGGTGCCAATCATTTAGTGGTGCCGCCATTTCCGATCGTAGATGACGACATTATCTTCACGAAGTTGCGAGATGTCCTGGTCATCCATCGAAAGCCAGCCTTTTAGCACCTCGTCAAAATCTTCACCTCTATGCGCGACAGGACCCCGCACTCCGCTTTTTGCGGCTGAAAATCGATAGGGTGATTGCGTAATAGGTCGGGTTCCACCATTACGATCGTCGATATCAGTGATCGCGCCCCTTGCCTTAACGGTTAGTTGGTCTCGCAGACTCTCTGGGCTACGAACCTCGCCCCAGGCGACGTTCACTGACTTCATCGCCGCGGAAAACTTTTCTGGAGTGTCGAGCGTATTGAGAAAGTCGCCGACTACCTTGCGCCGCACGTTGATTTTTTCTTCCAGTTCCATCTCGGGATTGGAAGGATCCTCCAAGCCGAGGGTTGTTAACGATCGGAAAAACATACGAAAGTCTGTAGATAGCAGTACTGGACCTATCCCAGACTCCCATATTTCGTTGGGCATTGGGCCCGTTCCAATTGCGTCTTCGAGGTCGTAGTGCAGTTGGTCATCTGTGGCCACTGTTGCATCAATCATAGCAATGTCGATATGTTGGCCCTTGCCTGTACGATGCCTCATGTGCAGCGCTGATAATACGCCCACCAAACCGTGAAGTGATGCGTTTGTATCCGCAACTGATAGCGGCAGGTCGTGCAGTTTGACGCCGTCCCTCCTTGTTGAGCGGGCAATCAGTCCCGCTTCAGCGTGGATAACTGGAGCATAGGCTGCTCGCCTTGACTCGGGTCCATCTCTGCCGAATCCGGAAATTGAGAGCATGATAATTTTTTCGTTCACGGTATTAAGGTCTGCATACCCGACGCCAAGCCGATCCATGACATCAGGCCGGTAGTTCTCGATTACGATATCCGCCTCGGCAGCAAGTTGTTTAACCAGGCCTGGCGCATCCGGCGCCCGGAGGTCGATGCAGATATTTTTTTTGCCAGCGTTTTGCTGGTGGAAATAGCCAGTGATATTGGCGATCTCATGACCCCAGTATCGAGTCACGTCGCCATCTGGTGGCTCTACTTTTACAACGTCGGCGCCCAGGTCTGAAAGCATTCTTCCAGCGAAAGGGCCGGCGAGTACTCTTGAAAAATCCAGGACCCTAAGCCCCGCTAACGGATACTCCATAAAATTTCTGCCTATACTCGAATTGGACATGGTACATCTTATGCACCTGTTTAGACGTGACTTTAAAGGGGGTTTAAATGGTACGGAGGGGATTAAATCACGGTAATTTAATTCCCTCTGCTCCCTTTAAAAAAAGAGGGGTTTTTAGAAGGTTATGATGCGGTTTTGTAGCCAGGCTGTCTTGGCGATAACGCCGTCCGCGGCGTTGAGAGGCTGTGCTGCACGTACAGCCTGATTGGAACTGCTGCCGACAATCGTGGGGCAGGTGCCGTCTTCTCGATACTGTAGCGCGGCCCTTAGCCTGCCTTCCAGAGGGTCGCCTAATTGCCGGGTGAAATCATCAGAGACAAGGCAGCCGGGGACGGGCACCCCTTCCACCTGTGGAGTGTTCGATGGGGAAAAACCATCGGTGTAATCGCCGAAGCCTTTCTGGTTTACGCCCCGAAACTGAATGGAGAAGTAAGTTGTGCCGCAGTTGTCGAGTGGATAAAAGCCGTAAGGTTTTCCGCAGGAAGTTGCGCCCACCTGAATGACTTCTACATCAATCCCCCTGAGGCCGTTAATAACAGATTCGCTGGCTGAACACGTGCCTGATCCCGTCAACACGTAAACTCTGGTTAGTCCAAGACCAGGTAGTGGCGTGCCACTTGGTTCGGAAAACCCCTGTGTAGTCGTGTGAAACCTACTTGGGGTAAGAGTCCCGCCCGTAATGGGGTCAAAGTTGGGGTGCTGGTCATTGAATTCCAGCTCTTCGAATATTTGTCCGACTGCGGGGTCGCCGGCAACCATGTAGGCAAGTTCGTTTGCTATGTCGAGGAATCCGCCGCCGTTATACCGGATATCCAGGACAAGGTCGGTGACACCCAATGCCTGCAGTTGTGTTATTGCATCAATCAGCTGGGTTTCGGCGGTACTGATATGGTCATTGAACGTCATGTAACCAACAACACCGGAGCTCGTTTCTATGGTTGAGACATTCTGGACTGGGGTTGAGACGATTTGCGCCGAGGTCATGCTGATAGTCCTGGTGGTGTCTTCACCGGCATCCTGGACGACAAATGTATGGGTTTCGTTGTCCCCCGGGAACAGACCGTTGTTGAGGGTATCGACATCACCCCCGTTTACCAGATCTTCGCCGTCGACCTCCAGGATCACAGTACCACGTAACAAACTGACGTCGGGAGCGGTCGCGGGAGTGTTGGGTTCAGTGTAGGCAACAACAATTTGTCTGGGTGGCGACCCTTGAAGGATGACAAAGGTTGCTCCGTATCCACCGGATATGCCGCCCTGGGATTGATCCTGCCAAACGTCCGTAGGAATCGTGAAGTGAAATTTGTCTTTTGGTGCGCCGGATGGGGTGATGTCGAAGGTTTGCATCTGCTCGAAGTATTCGGGTGTTGTGAAGTTAACTGGGTCAACATCAACTATTTCGTTATACCAGAGATACAGTTCATTACTCGAAGAACGTAGCCAGTTATTCTCATCTTCTGTTTCTCCCTGGATGTCTCGGAAACTATTCCCGTTTCTATCGGTTCCCGTTCGCGGAGTTGCGCACATCTGCTCGAAGGTCTGGTAGGGCGAAAAAACGCCATTGTCGAAATCAGACGCAGGTTCAGGTTCAGGTTCAGGTTCAGGTTCAGGTTCAGGTTCAGGTTCGGGTGCAGGGGGTGGGCTTGTCTCAGCTTGAGGGGGTGGAGTAGATGAACTGCCACCTCCACCACCGCAAGCTGAGACAAGTGCAACGATTGCAACCATTAGCAAAACTCTGGCGGCTGATAATACCCTGTTCAACATCAATATCCGGTAGGTTTAAAGAGCATAATCATACGTGTGTTTTCACTTATCGACCAATCGTAAATGACCGGGGGAATTTCAAATCATGGTTTCGACGCTGGTTTGACAGCATCAAATGAAAACCCCTGCTGGCAGCTCACAATTTCGGTGGTCTAATCGACTGAGGCGACCTGACCTCCGTCTGCTGCTATGTGGGCTGCGTTTATCCAGATGCCTGCTGGGCTTGCGACAAAGGCAATGGCTCTTGCGATCTCATCCGCAGTGCCCAGGCGGCCCAGGGGGATGCCCCTTTCGACTGACGCATAGAATTTTGGGTTTTCAATCTTACGTTGGTCCCAGGAGCCGCCTTCAAACCAGACGGCGCCAGGTGAAATAACATTCGCCCGAATACCGTGCTTACCATGCGCCTGAGCCAACTCATTCGCATAAACTCTCATTGCGCCCTTCGCCGCCCCGTATGAACTGGGTGGTCGGCCGAAGTGAAATTTACTCGCCATCGAACCTACGAAAGTGATGCTTGCTGATTCGCTTTGTTTCAGGTGCTCCAGTGATTCTTCTACCACACGCACACCTGCCATCATGTCAACCTGGAAGCTACGCATCCATCCTGCCTCATCGCCAGACATGTCGAAACCACTGGCGTTGTGTACAAGGATGTCGACGCCACCGAGCGCTTCGATCGCCTTGGATACAAAGGCGCGGGTAGCGTCACCATCTTCCAGATCAGCTTGAAAGCCGACAACGGTGCCGTTGCCTTGGCCGCTTATTTTGGCTATTGCTGCATCTATCTCGGGCTGGCCCCTGGCACAAAATGCAATGCAACAGCCTTCCCGGGCCAGCAGCATTCCTGTGTGCAGTCCGATTCCTCGACTACCACCGGTGATAATTGCTTTCTTTCCCTTAAGCCCCAGTTCCATGCGTCCTCCAGATTGGATTTCGATAAGGCGGGAGCATACCATTGTGTTTTGTCATTCGTCTGGAGTTATATCGATGAAAGCGCTTGTTTACCAGGATCACAAAACTGTTTCATATCTGGATGTTCCGGACCCGTCAATTGAGGCGCCAACAGATGCTATTGTTCGAATAGAGAAAACAGCCATCTGCGGTTCTGATCTTCATATCTACCATGGCCCTAGCCGGTTGGAGATGGGGGAGTTCACATTAGGTCACGAATTTCTTGGGACAGTTGAGGATGTCGGTAGCGACGTACGTCGATTCAAGAAAAGGGATCGCGTGTTGGTTTCGTGCACTATTGGGTGTGGCGGTTGTGCACTTTGCGATGACAACCTTTATAGCGGTTGTATGGAGACGACACAGATGGGCCCGGTGACCAATATATTCGGGTCCCCTCTTAACCCAGGTGGCCAGGCGGAAGGTGTTCGAGTGCCGTTCGCTGATACCAATCTTTTCAAGATTCCTGAAGGGCTTAACGATGAGCAGGTCTTGTTTCTCACTGACATTCTGCCAACGGGATACATGGGCGCTGACCTTGCTGAAGTTGGGCCAGGCGATACGGTAGTGGTTATCGGTTGCGGTCCAGTTGGCGTCTTTGCGCAACTATCGGCGCTGATACGGGGTGCAGCGACGGTGATCGCGGTTGACCTTGATGACGGCAGACTGGAAAAAGCCAGGGCAAGGGGGTGCAGGCCCTTGAATCCATCGAGGGAAGACGTTACAGAAATCGCGAAATCGCTTACCGGTGGTAAGGGTGCGGACTGCGCGATTGAAGCGGTTGGCAACCCTGCGACGGTGAAGTTAGCGCTCGATGTGGTCAGGCCGGGTGGGCGGGTGGCCGTGATTGGCGTGGTTGCAGGAGAGCAAGTCAGCATTGATTTTTTCCCCGTAATGACAGGTAAAAACATCACGCTTCGTTCGGGTATTGTTAATCCTCAGTACTATATCCCCAAATTGTTACCGATGATCGTACAGGGAAGAATTGACCCGACGGAAATCATCACCCATCGAATGTCGTTGAGTGAGGGTGCAAGAGGATATGAGGTTTTCGACAACCATGAAGAAGATGTACTAAAAGTTGTAATGACTCCGTAAGCTAAAAAAGTGATAATGTATGGGGTAGTACCCGCTACTTAACAGGCTCATTTCTAATGAAGCCTTTGACTATATTTATTGGATTAATATTGTTTTCTGCGTCTAGTTCAGCCGCGTTTTTTGGTAAGGACGACGATCCAGCGAAAGAAGCTGAGAAGATCTCCGAGGCACAAAATTCGACCCGAAAAATGCGCGATGAAATACTGGAAGAATTGTATGAACTCAACCCGGAAACTAAGGGTTGGGGGAAAAATCAACAGGTGTCGCTGTCTTTGACTCGCTTGGTTTTAATCTGTTGCTGCTGTCGACAGCCCGTGGTGGTGGCATAGCCCGGGAAACCAGTACCGGAGAAGAAACGTTTTCTTCACTACTCTGACATGTTGAGCGATCTCCCGGGGACAGTGAAGCAATTGGCTGAGTTTATCGGTCTTCCGATGATCAGCGATGAAATCAGCGCCGTAGTGAAGGCCGTTTCATTCCGCAGGGTTAAGCAGCAGGCGATCGCGGAAAGCGCCCAACCGTCAAGAATGCCGGAAGTCTTTAAAGGCGGGGAAGCCACGTTTATCAACAAGGGTACAAATGGTCGATGGCGAGATGTTCTCACCGATGAGGACGTTGATTTATACAAAGAAACTCGGGACAAAGTACTCAGTCTGGATTGCGCGACCTGGCTGGAAGAGGGGGCCGGTAAGAATATTGAGTTGGGATGTGTTGGTTATTTCTAATGGGAGTACCAGTGATGGGAAGACTAGAAGGTAAAGTAGCGGTAATAACGGGTGGAGCCAGCGGTATTGGCGAAGGAACAGCCAGGAAGTTTGTTGCTGAGGGTGCCAGATGCGTCATTGCGGATCTGCAACTGGAGCGAGCCCAGGTGCTTGCGGCGGAACTCGGTGACGCCTGTGTTGCCATTAGTGCCGATGTGGCGGTTGAGGATCAGGTATCCGCGGTCGTTGATCTTGCGGTGGAAACATTCGGACAGCTGGATATCATGTTTAATAATGCGGGTATTCTTGGCAGCGTCGGCCCCATTGCGGAGATTAGCGCTGAGGGATGGCATCGGACGATGGACGTCCTTCTGTCGAGTGTCTTTTTTGGTATCAAGCACGCGACCCGAGTGATGTCTCCTAAAGGAAGCGGTGTGATTATCAACACCGCATCGACAGCAGGCGTTCGAGCCGGATTAGGACCGCATGTCTATACTGCGGCTAAGCATGCGGTCATTGGGCTTAGTCAGTCAGTGGCGCCAGAACTTGGGCCCCAAGGTATCCGTTGTAATGTCGTCTGTCCTGGCGGTACGGTAACTGGTTTAACCGCGCGGCTGGCTGTCGGGGACCATAACAATCTCGAAGAAGCGACAAAAGTGATAGGTGTTAACAACCCAATGGGTCGGGGTGGCAGGGTGGAAGACATCGCCAATGCTGTGACGTTTCTTGCTTCCGATGAAGCCAGTTTTGTAAATGGGTCGGTATTCGTCGTAGACGGGGGAGGCGAGGTCATTGCTGATCGCAACGGTACTTTCGTCGACATGGGCTCAATTACCGTGCAGGAAGCAGACCGAACGGGAGTCTAACAATGGCAGAAGTTGGACAGGTTCCGAATCTGGAAGAAATGGCAGATCGTTTAGCAATTACTGAAATCATCCACACCTATGCGCGCGGTGTTGATCGGGCTGACGCTGAAATATTGAAGTCGGCTTGTTGGGACGATGCCGAGTTGGACTATGGCGGTTATAAAGGCCCTGCTCATGTATTTTGCGATGCGTTGCCCGATGGGCTACGTAAGTTCGTCAACACCCAGCATCAGATATCAAACACTCTGGTTACGATTGAGGGTGGCATCGCTAATGTTGAGTCTTACTTGACGGCACACCATCGCAGGCCAGACGATACCGAGATGACCTACATCGGCCGTTATCTGGATCGAATGGAAAAGCGGCAGGGCGTTTGGAAGATCAAGTTCAGACAGATCGTAATGACCTGGCACCAGGACACTGCGATGTCGGAAGACTTCGATAATAACCAGTCATTGGTGCCGATTACCCGTGCGACCCATGGACCGGATGATCCTTCGTTTGAGTTTCTTGATTAGTTTGTAAGGCGCTTAGATGTTCGGGTGGTGTCGTTGGCCTATTTAGTTTTGCGGGTAATGACCGAGCGTTATCCCCTATGCGCGACGTTGACAAACTAGCTATTGAGAACAAGGCATCGCCGGTATAAATAGATCAGGCTCGTCTGGAACGAGCCTGTCTTCAGTTAGAGGGTTAAGCCTCTTCGGCGAACCTGGCCTCCATTTGCAAGTAGCCGTCTGCATCCGGGTGTCTTGACCAGATATCCTGCCATCCTTCTCCTTCAAAAACCTCCTTGAACCCCTTGGTCCTGTGTTCTTCTGAGTCCCAGTTGATGATCCAGGTCACGTTAGCTGCGCCGTGCTTTTGCGGCGCCGGGTCGGAGCCTGTTAGTTCAATGGCGTTGCCATTATCGAGCCAGAAGCCAACAACATTCAGGTTGGCTTTCAAAAATGGTGCAGCTTCATCGATCGCCCATTTCTTGTAGTCGTCAAACTTAGCGGGGTCATAGTGATAGCATCTTATTTCAAACATTATTCTTCCTCTATACGGTTAAGTAACAGCTCAGCGAGTTCGTCGCCATGGGTATTTTGCAAAAAGTGGCCGGCTTTTTCGATGGGGTCGAAGCTGGCGTTCATTTGCCCTGCCCACTTGCGGCCCCATTCTTCGTTGAAAACATCGTCGGCACATCCCCAGATAAAGTGGACGGGTTTAGCCCACTGAAGCAGGGTGTTGTAAAAGTGAGTCTGGGCTGCACCGTTCCCGCCGTCGTAATTATCGAAACAGATGGATAGGGGAAACCTGCGCATGCCGTTGAATGCTTCATCGGGCATGTCATGAATAGGTGCGCGGAATCCGTTGTACACATTGGCAGCTTCGCCTGTCAGCCCTTCAATGGTTTTGCCCTCACTGATGGCCGGAAATGCTACTTCCGGTCCAACCAGACCTGCGCTCAGCACCATGAGCGCCGCTATATCTGGTTTCTCACGGAAAAACCGCCCACCTTCATGCCAGTTTTCGTTCCAGTTACGAATCGCCGCTGAGTATTCGTATTCAGCATGGTGAAGCCAGGTGTTCATGATCGTAAGTCTGGAGAATCGCTCCGGCATAAACACCGCCTGTGCAAGGCCCGTTGGTCCGCCCCAATCCTGGCAGACCAGGGTGATGTCTTTGAGATCTAGTGACGTAATCAGGCTGGTCAGGATTTCTGTATGGCGGGCGATGGTGTACCAATCAGGGTCCGTTGGCTTGTCTGATTTACCAAAGCCTAGATGGTCTGGTGCGATGCATCGATAACCCGCGGCCAGTAGCTTCGGAATCACATGTCGATAAAGGAAGCTCCAGGTTGGCATGCCGTGCATAAGCAGCATGACCGGAGCATCTTTTGGACCTTCGTCCACATAGTGCATCCGCATGTCTTGCCAGTTGTGGTAATTGGGTTGATAGGGAAAGTCCTTGAGGTGTTTAAAATTTTCGTCCGGCGTTCGAAGGAAATCAGTCATGCTTGCCTCTTTTCTAATTTTCAATAGATCTGTATAGCTATCTACAACGGGTAATGCTCTATCTTAGCTGGCCGGTCCAAGTGCAAGAGAAATGCAAGAGAAATGCAAGAGAAATGCAGGAGAAATGCAAGAATAGAACGATTGATGCCTGCAGCCTAGTAGTCATCAAGGGCGGTTTTATCGGCTTTTGCACCGAAGATGCTAATAGGAAGAGTAGACAGGTTTCTCTCTACGGGAGTACACCATTATGATGGCTGCCTGTCGAGATGATGATCAGGTGCCGCAGAACGTCTGGCGAACGACTTGTTCCGGTTTTGGCCTTTTCGCAAACCTGACATCGACTCCCTCCAGGTCATACGGGGTCGCCAGGTTATCGACTAGTGTGTTGAACAGATCGAAGTTCCCCTCCGTAGAGGCAGCCACGATTGATTCTTCGATCAAGTGATTGCGTGGAATGATCGCCGGGTTGGTGCTGAGCATGTCCTGTTGGCGTGTGGGGTTATCTTCTGTATCTAAACGTGTCTTCCAGCGAGCCATCCAGCCGTCAAATGCGGAAGGGAAGCCCGCTAGTGAACTGACGTTAGCCGTTGGCGCGGTACCTGACAATTCGGACAAGCGGCGAAAAGACAACGTGAAATCCAGTTGGTGGGCCTCTAGCAGGTCGAGGAAGTCCTTCGACAGTATTTCATCATCGTCATGATGTGATGCGAGTCCGAGCTTGCGTTGCATTCCTGAGACATTAGCATCAAGAAAGTAGGCAGGGAATTTGTCCAGTGCGTCTTTTGCTATTTCAATAGCATTTTCTTCTTTGTCAGCTATGAGGGGTACCAGGGCCTGAGCGAGGCATGCCATATTCCAGTGAGCGATACCTGGCTGGTTACGATAGGCATAGCGACCACCGTGATCTATAGAACTGAATACGGTGTCTGGATTGTAGGTATCCATAAAGGCGCAGGGCCCGTAATCGATGGTCTCCCCGGAGAGCAACACATTGTCGGTATTCATTACCCCATGGATAAAGCCGATCATTTGCCAGCTGGCAACCAGCTTTGCCTGCGCCTGCATGACCTCGTCCAGCAACATCAGGGCCTTGGAGTTAGAGCTGGCGCCTGCCTCGACTGCGGTCGGATAATGCCTTTCGAGAACATGGTTAACCAGTAAACCCAGCGCTTCTTTGTCTTCCTTGGATGCGAAAAACTGAAATGTACCAATTCTGATATGGCTTTTCGCGACACGAGCGAGCACCGCGCCGGGCAATGTTTCCTCTCGGTAGACAGATTCTCCTGTAGTGACCGCTGCTAACGATCGGCTGGTTGGAACACCTAGAGCCGCCATGGCCTCACTTACGATGTATTCTCTCATAACGGGGCCGAGTGGTGCTCTTCCGTCTCCCATTCTCGAATAGGGGGTTTGTCCAGACCCTTTTAGCTGTAAGTCGTATCTTTCCCCGTCTGTACCAATGACTTCGCCAAGCAAAATGGCGCGACCATCACCCAATTGAGGATTCCAGGATCCGAACTGGTGCCCGGCATAAACAGTTGCGATGGGATCGGCACCCTCTGGTAGCAGGTTTCCGGCCATGGTTGCGATACCGTCATCAGACGATAACCATGCGGGATCGATGTCTAGCAATTGTGCCAGCTCAGGGTTGGCTCGAATGAGCCCGGGGTTTTCAACCTTCGTCGGCGATTGTCGGGAATAGAACCGTTCTGGTAGCTGGACGTAGGTGTTGTTGAAAGGCACACTCATAAAAACGAGTTTACCACACTAGGGAATAAGCAATTGACGGAATCACGACAGGTAATACGCGATCTGGAAAGCGTTGCAGCGGGATTTGCGGAAGATGTCATCTCCAGACAAAAACGCACGCAGCTTGACCCCGATGATTTTGAGCAATTAAAGGGAACCGGATTCCTTCTTACAGGTGTCCCTGCAGACCAGGGTGGGTTGTGGCAGGGACCAGCGCGTTCGGCGCGTATGTATTCTGAAATGGTTCGAACGATCGCCCATGGTGATCCTAGTGTAGCTCTGGTCGCGTCGATGCATCCAGCGGTGACTGCGTTTTTCCTGGGTGTTGAATCTGTAGATGACGAACCTGATGCGTGGAGAGCTCAGCGGCAGTGGGTTATAGAAAGCGCGCGCGACCATTGGTGGGGGACAGTGACTTCAGAGCCTGGTTCCGGTGGCGATATTTTGAAGACCCGGTCAATCGCGACACCTGAAAAAGACCATTTTCTTATCACAGGCGATAAACATTTTGGGTCCGGGTCCGGACATGCCGACTTTATGATTACCACGGCTAAGGTTGAAGGTTCAGAGCTACCGGAACTCTTCTTTCTGCAGAACAAAGATGAACCTTGGGATGGGTCAACCGGGTGCAAGCTAACAGTTGAGTGGGATGGTATTGGAATGTCATCGACCCAATCCCACGCCTTTCGCTTTGAGAATTTCCCGGCGAACAAAACGGTTTCCAGGGAAGTGCTGAGCAAAGTCGCGCCGATAAGCAGCCAGATCAGCAATATGTTGTTTACCGGTGTGGTGCTTGGGGTCGCTGATAACGCTATGGGTTTTGCCCGAGGAAAGCTTGAAGGAAAAGAACAAGGCATGCGAGCGTTCGAGAAAACGGAATGGGTGAGATGTCAGAATGAACTCTGGCTTGCTGAACAATCCTATGAGGGCGCGCTGCGTGCCATTGAGGCTGGAGAAGAAGCAGCGCACATAACTGCTGTTCGTTGCAAAATTACCTGCGCGGAACTAATAGAAACTGCACTTTCGAGAATGAGCAAGGTGGTAGGTGGGGCGAGTTTTTCAAAAGCTATGCCGCTTGCGCAATGGACCCAGGACGTGAAAGCCCTTGGGTTTCTCCGGCCGCCTTTGCCATTGGCTTATGATCAATTGATGATCTAAGTTGTTGCTGGCCGGATGAGGTTCGTGAGCAGATGCCCAGGTTTAGGTGGTTAGCGGGTCAATGTTCGCGCCGCAGGTGCAGAGGTGTCATATGAATGTTGTTGAGGCTGGTGAGGAGCTGACCGTTCGGTTGCTGGTTTTCCTTGTGCTGTTCACTGTCTTCGCGATATCGGAGAGATCGTTTCCGCGGAGAGTGAGGAAAGTCGATTGGAGGATTCGTTGGCTTAATAACATGCTGCTGTCGTCTCTAAATACGGTTGTGCTTCGTATTTTCGTACCCTTTTCTGGAACTTTGTTTGCGGCTTATTTGTTTGAAGAGCAAGGCGCACTGCTTAAACTAACCGACCTTCCATGGGTCTTGTCGATTGGAATATTTATCGTTTCGTTTGACCTGACAATATACTTTCAGCACCGATTTTTTCATTGGCTACCTCCTTTATGGCTGTTACACCGTGTTCATCACACTGATCTTGATTTTGACGTAACCACCGGAAGTCGTTTTCACCCGATATCAATTTTGATATCCATGCTGATTAAGTTCGCGCTTATCTTTGGCCTCGGGCCGTTCCCGGTTGCAGTTCTGGCGGCAGAGGTTCTGTTAAACGGAACCTCCATGTTCAACCACAGCAACATTCGTCTCCCGGATTCGGTCGACAGGGCGTTACGATGGATTATCGTCACGCCGGATATGCACCGCATCCATCATTCGGTGGTTGATACCGAGCATGAATGTAATTTTGGTTTCAATTTTTCCTGTTGGGATCGTCTGTTTGGCACTTACCTTGGAGAGGCAGCGTTGCCCCAGGGTCAAATGGCGATAGGTATTACGCCGTTCGACGAAACAGACTCTATTCGGCTGGACAAATTGCTGACTCAGCCTTTTAGCTGGCGTCCTTCGGGGTCATAAAAAGCGGAGAGCTGCACGTCGAGCGGGTAACGTATTCCGGCGACTTCAATTTCAAACTGCTTTGAGGCCAGCCACTTTTTCGTGACACCTTCGTCGTGTTTTAACAGCGCGATGCCGAGCGAGCGGTTGATCCTGTGACCCCACATGCCTGAAGTAGTTATGCCGACCAGTTCATCGCCGGCGTAAACCGGCTCATCATGGTAGAGCAGCGGTGGGTCTTCATGTTTGATAGCAATATTCACTAATTTTTCGGCAAATTTATTGCTGATGTCTTTGAGCGCAGACTTTCCGATAAAGTTGTCTTTACTCATATCAACAGCGAAGCCGAGTCCGGCGCTATAAGGTGTGATCTCGTCGCCAATATCATCGCCGAAATGTCGGTAACCCTTTTCGACCCGGCACGCATTCATCGCATGATATCCGGCATGTGCAAGTTCGAAGGTCGCGCCTACTCTTAGGATTTCTTCGTACACGTGTTGCGCGAACTCAGTGGGGATATATAGCTCATAGCCGAGTTCGCCCACGTAGGAGAGCCGATTCACCCGGACGCGGGCATAACCGATCTCGAGATCCCTGGACTGATAGTAGGGGAGCGCCGCATCTGAGACATCATCCGGTGTAAGGCCGGACAGAAGGTCGCGCGACAGGGGCCCCATAATTCCCAGTATAGTAATTGCGCTCCCGGCGTTGGTCGCGAAGGCGTGGGTTTTACTGTCGATGTGTGATGTTAGCCACTGGAAATCCCTGCCTTCCGATGCGCAACTGGAGACGATCATAAAGCGGTTATCACTTATTCGAGTGACGGTGACATCAGCTTCTATACCCCCCCTTTCGTTGAGCCACTGGGTGTACACGATCTGTCCTGTATCCACATCCACATTGTTAGCGCAGATATGGTTAAGGGTCGTTAGTGCCTCTATTCCGTCAAGGTAGAACACCGGATAGCTGGATTGGTCAAACAGAGCTACGTTGTCTCTCAGCGCCAGACATTCTTCGCGGCAGTCGTCGAACCAGTTTTGTTTTCCATAGGAGTATTCGTAAGTTGCACGGTTATTTCCGCGAACAAACCAGTTGGGTCGTTCCCATCCCGCAAGCTCGCCCATCACAGCGCCATGGTCGATTAAACGGTCATGGATAGAGCTTCTTCTGGCACCCCTTGCGGTTTCATACTGATGATAGGGCCAGTGCATCGCATACAGTAGTCCCAGGGTTTCCCTGGTTCTGTTGACGAGGTATTTGCGGTTTGACTGAAATGGAAACGTGCGTCTGATATCCACATCCCATAAATCCATCGGTGGGTGATCTTTTGCGATCCATTCAGCCAGTACCTTTCCGGCGCCGCCGGAAGATTGAATGCCAATAGAATTAAAGCCTGCGGCGACAAAAACGTTATCGTATTCAGGCACCTTACCCAGCAGGTATCTGTCATCCGGCGTAAAGCTTTCAGGGCCGTTAAAAAACAACTGAATCCCTGCAGTATTTAATTTTGGGAAGCGTCGGAGCGCTAGTTCCAGAATGGGCTCGAAGTGATCAATATCCTCAGGCAATGTCCCGAATGCGAAGTCCTTGCTAACGCCATTAACAGACCAGGGTTTTGCCACTGGCTCAAATGCACCAAGCAATAACTTCCCGGCATCTTCCTTAAAGTAGGCGAATTCGTCGGGCACGCGAAGAGTGGGCATACCCGAACGAAGCGAATCCATTGGTTCCGTTACGATGTAGAAATGTTCCGCCGCCTGCAGTGGTATCGATATACCAATACTGGCGCCCAACTGCCTTGACCACATACCCGCTGCGATCACTAGTTTCCTGGTTTTAATCACGCCATCAGCGGTCGTAACCGACAGGACTTTTCCCGCGTCGGTGCTGATTTTCTCGACATGTTGGTTTTCAAGAATAAGAGCACCACCTTTTCGTGCTCCAGCGGCTAAAGCCTGGGTTGTATCAACAGGATTGGTTTGTCCATCGCCGGGAAGATATACCGCCCCGCAAACGTCTTCGATGTTCACGTCGGGCCAATGAGTAGAGACATCCGCTGCTGATATCTGCTCGACTTCAATACCGAATGCGCGTGCTGTCGAAGCCTGTCGGTTAAGTTCTTCGAGCCGCTCAGTATTGAGTGCCAGACTAAGTGATCCGGTTCTACGATACCCCGTTGCCTGACCTGTCTCGTCTTCAAGACCTGCGAAGAGTTCAGTGGTGTAGCGAGCGAGATGGGTCAGGTTTGCGGTGGCGCGAAGCTGGCCGACCAGTCCTGCGGCGTGCCACGTTGTTCCAGCGGTCAGTTGATTTTGCTCCAGCAGGACGACGTCTTTGATGCCGAGTTTGGTCAGATGATAGGCTATCGAACAGCCAACGATGCCGCCCCCGATAACAAGAACTTCGGTTGAATCAGGCAGGTTACTCACTATTTGGCCCTGCCTTCTCTGGCCATGGTGCTTTATAGATCATCAACAGGCTCACATAGTGCCGCCATGTGGCCGTCGTGTTCTTGCATATGAACAAACTTTCCATACTAGGGTTCCCGGACCTTATCAATAATCTCAAGGTCTATCGATTCCAGTTGTTTGAGTGGTTCCACCATGTCAGTAACGCGTTAGTTCAACGTAAAGCTGCCGTCAAAATAGTCACTGTCCGCCTTGAAGAATGCTCCGCCTACGCTGCTTACTGCCATCACTTATGTTTTTCTGGGCTTGCTGTGTCGTCTTGCGAACAACCGCTCGAATCGCTTTTGTCGGATTGTGCGGGCGCTCGCGAGTATCTGCCAGAACGTCAGCTATTAAGGTTACCTTAATACTAGTGGGTTTCGGTTATTTTCATGGTGAACGAGATTCGCATGAGACGTGTAAACTGGATAAAACCAAGTAAAACCAAGATGTATGAAAAATGGTCGCAGATCCAATGTGCGAAAAACCGCTGCGGTCCTGTTTTTTACGTTTGTTGTCTTGGCTCTGGCTGGGCTCGCCCCTTTCGAGTGTTACAGGCAGAGCGATCGGCGCAAAAATTTAACCCAGGGGTGAAATAAATCACAATGTTGATCAACCACGAACGACTTCGAGAGTTTGTAAAAAAAATATTTGAACAGGCGGGTGCTTCCGAAGACAGGGCATGGCAGGTGGCTGAACACTTGGTTGAAGCAAACCTGAAAGGGCATGATTCGCATGGTGTGGGCATGATTCCCAATTACGTGAACGGCATCCAGCGAGGGCACCTCCGGGTTAATGAAGACGCAGAACTGGTGGTAGACAAAGGAGCGGTGTTGCTTGTGGACGGCCATTTCGGTTTTGGTCAAGTAGTGGCGAAACAAGCTACCCAAATGGGCATTGAACGTGCGAAGCAGATCGGTATGGCCTGTGTAGGATCAAAGAATAACTACCATATCGGTCGTGTTGGAACGTATGGCGAGCAATGCGCCAGAGAAGGTTTGGTCTCGATCCATTTCGTTAATGTGGTCGGTCATCCGCCTTTTGTTTCCCCATGGGGTGGCAGGGACAAAAGAATGCAGACCAACCCCTTTTGTTGCGCCATACCAACTTCAGGTGATCCAATCATATTGGACATGGCAACAAGCGCGATTGCACTGGGTAAAGCGCGTGTTGCCAGGATGAAAGGTGTGTCTGTGCCGGAGGGGTCGGTGTACGACGCCGCAGGCCAACCCTCAACTGATCCAAATGTCCTTGAGCAGGGCGGTTCTCTTGCTCCCTTCGGAGAGCACAAGGGTTACGGGCTGGCGCTGGTTTGTGAATTGCTTGGTGGTGGCCTGGCCGGGGAATGGACAATGCAAAATGTCGACAAGCAAACTGACATGACCGTTAATCACATGCTGGAATTTATTATCGACCCGAATCTGTTCGGTGGGCTTGAAGCATTCCAGGAAGAAGTCGAAGGAATGTCAGGCTGGTTGCGGAGTTCTGAGCCGGCGGTCGGTAACGATAAGGTCCGGTTGCCCGGTGAACCAGAACGTGAGTCAATGAGCGAGCGAAGTGCTAATGGTATCCCGTTGGACGACCGATCATGGGACTCGATTGTTAAGGCGGCAGAAGTCGCTGGTGTGTCCAGCGAGACCGTTGAGTCGTTAACAACTTAGTTAAACTGCTGGTTTATGTATTTGTCTATCCAGCTGTGATAATGCTGAACTCTGGCTTCATCATCATTCAGCCAAGCTTCCTTGAAGCCACGCGAATGCATTCCTTTCTGGACGTCCCTGATTAGGTGGATGTCCTGGTCAAGAGTAATCGTCATGGTTTTCTCCCCGGCAATGATGGCCTCCTGGTCGAATTCGTCGTGTTCTGGTCTGGCGGTCCCGTCGTTATCCTGATCAAGGTTGAAGGAAACATTCGCGCGATTCTGCAACGCCGGGAACTCAATTTTTGTATTCTCCTGCAACTGGACGTCCGGTAGCATTCGAAGCGCGAACTTGTCCCAGTAACATTTGTTTGGGTCTGTAGCATGGGGCCTAGACCGAAGGATCCAAAACTCTTCAGGTTGAAGAACCAAGATAGTGTTGGGGAAAATATTGTATTGCACAATGTCCGAGAGCTGGTTGTCACTTAAGCGGTCGTAGTTGTAACCGAGTGAAGGGCCCAGTTCCCGTTTGCGAAGCTGGACATCGCGCCTGACATCAAGGACTCGGCCTTTGTAATTGTCTCTCTCCATGCCAAGGGTTTTCATTTGGGCCCATTGAGTCGGCGGTACTTCGTCAGGAATAGGAAGCCGTGAATTTACGGTGAAGCCATCGATCAGGACGCGAGTATGCCCGCCGTTAAAGTATTCCGCGGTAGAGGTTGGGCAGTCGAATATCAGTTCGTGCTGCGGATGGATGTGCTCGACATGGTAGAGCTCACCGAAATTGTCGAAGACCGCTTTCCAGTTACATTCCAGCCTGCAGGTCTGGTCTTCCACCAGTCTCATGTCCTCGGGTCGAAAAGGCTCGATCATTTCAATGACAGGGCCAAGGTACTCCTGCAGGGTCGGCGCGTCTTGATCCATGCACACCCAGACCATGCCTCCCCACACATCGACTCTGAGCGGTTGAAGGCTAAGCGCCTCCTTGGGGACACCTCGGCTGAACTTTTCTTCCTCGGGGACTTTGCAGAGACTGCCGTCGTTGTTGTAGACCCATCCATGGTAAGGGCAGGTATAAGTTTCCATTGCACCTTGATTGGTCAGTAGTAGGCGTGCGCCCCGGTGCTGACAAACATTGTAAAAAGCATTAATGGTGCCGTCTTCTGCGCGGGAAACGATGACAGACTCTGGCTCGAAATCGAAGACAAAGAAATCGCCCGGTTCCTTGACATCCTGGACAACGCCGGCGACCAGCCAGGTCTTCGCCCAGAGCTTCTCCCTTTCCTGGAGCATATAGTCAGGTGAGATGTAGCGATCAGCCGTGATTTTTGTGAAGGGTACTGAACCAGATGACTTGCTTGCTTCTGACATATCAACATCCCTTTTTTTTACGATCATACGAGAGTGGTTAAAGTTTGGCCAGTTGTCCACCGTCCAGGGGAATGTCGTGACCGTTGATCATTTGTGCGGCGGGCGAGCAAAGGAAAGCAACGGTTTTTGCGATGTGCTCAACATCGACCAACTTTCCGGTTGGGTTGAGTGCTGCTAATCGTGCGTTTACCTCTTCCGGTGGCGCATCGAGGCGCGATTTGGTTGCTGCGGTCAGCGTGGGTCCGGGCGAAACAGCATTGACACGTATGTTGTCGTTTGCATAGTCCACTGCGACCTGTCGAGTCAGGCCGATAACGCCATGCTTTGCCGCAGTGTAGGCAACGCCGGATGCCGAAGAACCCCGGTGACCGACGATAGAGGCATTGTTAACAATGACGCGGGACTGTGTATCATCGTTCGATAGGGAAAGCATGGCGTCTATCTCGTACTTCATACAGGTATAGATGCTCTTTAGGTTTGAACTGACTACATGGTCCCAGGTTTCGTCTTCGTGCTCGTGAAGTCGTGGTTCTGGCGCAAAGATTCCAGCGTTGTTAAAGGCAAAATCAAGCCGTCCAAACTCGGAAATGGCATAGTTGACCATGTTCCTGACTTGCTCGTTTTTGGTGACATCGGTAGCGATAAAGCGGGCCTGTGCACCTTTGCTAGTCAGCTCAGCGACCAGTTTGACGCCGGCGTTTGGTGTTCTTGAGGCGGCGACAACCTTTGCGCCCAGAGCAGAAAAATGCAGTGCAGTTGCCCTGCCAATGCCAGACGTGGCGCCGGTGATCAGTATGACTTTGTTGGCAAGCTCACTCATCCATCGGTGGCGATAATTATTTCGTTGTCTTCGTTGCTTACGGAATAACTCGCTATATCCTGAAAGGCTGGCCCACCTAAACATTTACCAGAGGTAACATCAAACCGAGCACCATGGAGTGGGCAGGTAATCGTCGTGCCTCTTAGTCTTCCTTTGGATAGAAGTACCCGAGCGTGTGAGCAGATGTTGGATACCGCGTGATACTTACCTCCGATTCTGCATAGAAGTATGTGCTGGTCATCCTCCTTTAAAGCGATCGATTCGCCCTCTTTCAGGAGTTGGCTCACTCTAATTTCTGCCATTAGCGAATAGGATCCTTGCCGTTCCAGTTTCTTGCCGTCTCGGCAATTTCCGCAAATCTAGCGACCGTGCCTTCGTTTTTTGTAACGACCTCAAGCATGCATCCCATCAGCGGACGGGTATCGAAGTAAGCGAATTCAATACCGCCCACTTTGCCAGTGTTGGCGGCGGCATAGTTCAGGCTTTCCATATATTTCAGGTCCGCTTCGAAATCTAGCGTCCAGACACACATATGGTGAAAAGCCATCTGACCTTTAGGGACGCTGTCACGATAAGCGCATTGATCTGTCGTAGGCTCGATCAGTTCAATCTGGACGTTGCCTGCCTGCGCGATGGCCACTTTCATTGACAGGTCCGATGGTTCTCCCCGATAGGTGATTTGTTCAAACGTGCCGGGCGTGTAATCGGTCAGGAAGAAAGGCCCGACCCCGAGTTCGTTCACCCATTTCATACAGGCTGATTCGATGTCGGGAACAACCCAGGCATTTTGGAAAATCGTTCGGTCAGTAGGCTTATTCATGTTGGCTGAATGCTTGTTATTTGGGTGAGCGCCTAAGTGTAGAGAAAATTGTTTGTGAGTCAAAGTGACTAGGTTCGTACTATAGTATTGGTTCGATTCAGTCACATTTGGAGTTGAACGTGGGCTACACGCTGGACCAGCTGTCAGATATTGAACTTATAAGAGATGTCGCCAAACGCTACTGTCGGGGAGTAGATCGGCTCGACGAAGCCGAGATGAAATCTGCCTATTGGCCGGAAGCGACAGATGATCACGGCACTTTTGTGGGTAACGCCTGGGAGTTTGCAGAACACTGTATGGTCGGTCACTTGAGATGGCGATCTACGAACCACTGTATCTTTAATCATTTGATCGAACTGGATGCAGACGGTGATCATGCCCGGGGTGAAGTCTACAACGTCAGCTATATGCTGCAAAAAGATTCAGACGTGCTGGACACCTGGCACGGCCGTTACCTGGATCTGTACGAAAAGAGAGATGATGAGTGGCGCATGATGGAACGGGTCTGCGTTCATGAGTACACAAAATCCGAAACAGTTTCTCCGATGCAGATTGATAGCGCCAGATTCAGGCAGGGAGAGTTCGACAGACCTGCCGAAGGAAGATTGATTGGGCCATAGCCTGTGAACAGCCTGCGAATAGCTCGTGGAAGTGGTTGTGAAGATAGTCGAGAGAAAAATATGAGAGTTATTGTAGTTTCCCTTTTGATGTTCAGCTCGCACCTGTTCGCAGGAGATTACCGGTCAGCAATTGATGAGCTGAACTTCGAGAAGCTGAGTGACACCTATGGTGATGGAAAGGTCTATTCCCTTCTGGAAGGGCATGGAGTGAACCTCTCGGCCGAAGAGAAAAGAGCGGCGGCGGTACTTATTACTCTGGGTGCGCTGGATGCCGAGGATCTTGCGAATGAGAAGCTTGCCTTGAAGAAAGTCAAATCGTATGTTGCTGTCGTATCAGATAATCATCCGTCTCTGATGGGACGAATTGGCGATGCTTCCCTTTATCACCATGTGGCAGGCGCTTTCCATCAACCGACTTTACTGAAAGATAACGTGTTTCTGGAGGTGCTTGGCGAGGCACTTGTCGACGGTGTCCTCACGGGATACGACCTGCGCAGAAAAGGGGTGTATGACAATTTCCCGGTTGCACATACCTTTATCTATTCCCAGTCGAGTCTTCTGCATATGCGTCAGCTTGTCGCGCTGCTGGATAGTGAAGATATAGAGGGTTGGGTTTACATCACACCCAAGGTGTCAGCATTTCTTTATCGTGACGACTGGGGGCCTGCTTCCGATGCAGTCGTAACACTACCCGGGGGTGTTCGCGTCGTTCAGGGGCGAGAGGTGGCAGTGCTGTTCCAGTTTGATTCCGGTGATGATCGGGAACGATTCCACGAAGTGGTGACGAGATTCGCCAAGAAGGACGAAAAAGATGAACTGGGTCTGATCGAAAATGCCTGGTGGCAACCTTTCTACTACACAGACCAGGCATTTGAGGGATTTGAACCTATTTCTCTGGTGGTCATTTCATCTGACAACCACGAAGCGACATTGACTGTTCTGGAGGATAAGACCGCAAAAGTCGTCCAGGTGCTTAAGGATGACCGTTGGGATTTACGAGTGGATCGTGTATGGGTAAACCCGGCGTTCTTCCGGTTCCTGAACGGCGGGTACAAATAGCACAGATTTTAGCCAGAGGATTCCGCAGGCTTTGATTCAGTGATGTCGAAGTCACTTGCGTCATGTCGTTCGGCCACGCGAGTTTCCTCTGGTCCCCACGTTCTGTTGACACGCCTTCCTCTCTCAACCGCCGGGCGCGCTTCTATTTCTGTCGCCCAACGTGTGACGTTCTTGTAAGAGGTAACGTCGAGGAATTTTTGTGCGTCGTAAATGTTGTGAAGTACCAATGCGCCATACCAGGCGTAGTTCGCCATATCAGCGATATTGTATTCGTCGCCGCAAAGGTACTGGCGTGAGTCCAGGTCCCTCTCAAGAACATCGAGCTGGCGCTTAACTTCCATAGCGTATCGATTGATCGGGTATTCCCATTTTTCTGGAGCATAGGCGTAGAAGTGCCCAAAGCCGCCGCCCAGGTAGGGGGCGCTTCCCATTTGCCACATCAGCCATGAAAGACACTCTGCACGTGCTGCTGGATCGGTGGGTATAAAAGCGCCACACTTTTCTGCGAGGTAAATCAGGATTGCACCGGACTCGAATACCCTGGTTTCCGGTGTGGTGCTGGTGTCCAGCAGCGCGGGTATCTTGGAGTTTGGGTTGATGTCTACGAATCCGCTGCCAAATTGGTCGCCGTTACCGATGTTGATCAGGTAGGCATCGTACTCTGCCTCTTCCTTGCCCAGTGCCAATAATTCTTCAAGCAGAATGGTGACCTTCACGCCATTCGGAGTAGCCAGCGAATGTAGCTGAAGGGGATGCTTGCCACGAGGAAGTTCCTTGTCGTGAGTGGGGCCTGCGATCGGACGGTTGATATTGGCGAACTTTCCTCCGCTTTCTGCATCCCAGGTCCAGACTTCCGGTGGCGTGTATACATCTGATTCGGTCATGATTGATCCATATTAATTTTAAGAAATGAAAAGCCTAAACAGGCGGTATAGTTAAGAGCCGGAGAGACTCCCTCCTATTGTGGGTTCGCCCCTTGCCTGCCGTCCCTGGTAATCTTTATCAATTAGTCGTTTTGGGTGGACGCCGTCGACGTATCCCATGAACCCGGGAGACCGGACACTGTACCCTAAAAGTGCCTGTACCCGTGAGGAGAGTGATTGTGCTTTCTCAGGCGGTACACTTAACACCATGTTCTCTAACTGGCGGAGCCAGGGTTGGCAGTACTGCGGTGTTATCGAGAGTCGGGTTTTATCGGAACTGTTGGCACCGCCCCGGTGATACAGCGAGCCGGTGAATATTAGTACTGAGCCAGTGGGCATCAAAACCTTTACAACGTCTTCTTTTTTTGGCTGCCAATCCCGTTTCGTATGGCTGCGGGGAATGATCTCTGTGGCGCCATTGTCATCGGTGAAATCATCGAAGTTCCAGATCGTACTGATTCCATGAATCCCGGCGATGTCGCTGTACATGCCGCCGTCATTGTCCCGATGAAAAGGTTGTGGGGTCTCGCCCGGGTGACAATTAATCGCAAGATTTGCTGAAAGGAGGTAGTCGGGCTCAAGCAACTGGTCAAGAATTTTCAGGATGGTAGGGTGCTCGATGATGAGCGAAAATTTAGGGTGTTTGGCTAGCAGCGCATACACACGTTCTGAGCTTTCACCTTCAAAATTATTTCGGCCCATTAGGGCGCCCTGTAGGAATGGCGACAGGGCTTTTTTTATGTCCGCTATCTCATCGTGGGTTAAAACAGATTCGAGAATCAGATACCCCTTGTCTCTGATGATGGATGCGTATTTTTCGGTGTCCATAGAAATGGTGTCGAATAGCCGGGTCTTAAGGCTACAATAAAGTATGAGCGAACAACATAACCTGACTCATTCCCTGTTGGAAGAAGAGCTATTCACCTATAGGCAGCATGGGTACCTGATTAGAGAAGATGTCTTTAGTGCACGAGAACTGGCGGACCTGACAGGGTCAGTGGAGCGCGCTGTAGCGTTGGCGCATGCCGAATCAGCGAGTGGAAACGCCTATCATCTGGATGGTAAGCGGTTCGTCGATATTGGCAATATGACCGTGCAGTTCGAGCATGGGGACAAAAGTGAAACTATCAGGGTTATTGAGCCGGCGCATCACCTTGATGCTGTTCTGGAGGCGCTTGTCGAAGATACCCGGATCGTAGATCCTGTGAAGAGCATTATTGGCGTCGATGCAGTTAGTATCTGGACGAACAAGCTGAACCTCAAAAGAGCAGGAGAGGGTTCAGGGTTTGGTTGGCACCAGGATTCACCCTATTGGGCTCACGATAGCGATCACGTGGACCTGTTGCCCAATGTCTATCTTGCCTTCGACGATGCATCTGCGGAAAACGGATGCCTTCGTGTAATCGACAAGAGTCATCTTCGTGGTTGCCTGCCGGGTACGGCAGATGGATCCCAGCTTGGTGGCTTTTTTACCGACCCGGCCTGTTTTGAGGAAAAGGACCAGGTGTTGATGGAAGCCCCGGCTGGCTCGCTGGTGTTCTTTGATCCCCACTCCATTCATGGGTCTGAGCCTAACCTTTCCGGAAATCCTCGTCGTGCGATGGTCATGACTTATCAGCCAGCCAACTTTCCGATGCTTAAGACGGGTGCAGTTCGGAATGTAGGTTGAAGGAGCGGCGTGAGATCTCTCCACTCCCTCACTGCGTTCCGTCGGTCGGGATGACGGCATCGTGAGTAAGGCCCAATCCCAGGCCGCCATCAACATCCAGAATAGCCCCGGTTGTCCATTCACCCCTTGCCAGGTAATCAACAGCTTCGGCTATCTCAGTATTGGTACCAATTCGGCCGAGTGCATGGCTGGATGCCATTGAGTTGAGGCGTTCTGCGGATTCTGCGTCGTTAAGTAATCCTGCTCGCTGGTAAATTTCGGTAAGGACTGCGCCCGGAACAACACAATTAACGCGGATATTGTGCTCGCCGAGTTCTGCAGCCAGAACCCGCGTTAATGTCTCCAGAGCGCCTTTGGTTGCCGCGTAAGCTGAGGCACCGGGAAATGCCCTGCGGGTATGAATACTGCCGATGAAGATGATTGCCCCGCCGTTTTTCGCCAGATGAGGTTTACACAATCCAGTTAACAGCATTCCGGCGATGACATTGGTTTTGAAGATATCGACAAGCGGGTCCTCTTTCAATGTGTCAATTTCACCCCTGAGCATGTTCCCCGCATTGCTGACCAGAATATCGAGTTTGCCGCCGTGCGTGACTGCCGACTCGACGGCTTCCTGGCGATCTTCCTCGTTTGTGATGTCTGCTTGCACCGCCAGGCACCTTTCACCCAGCCTTGCGGCGACGGCGTCGATTTTTTCTTGCCTGCGGCCGCAGATGGTGACCGTCGCACCGCGTTCGATATAAAACTGTGCAATACCTTCGCCTATTCCTGAACCGCCGCCGGTCACCAGAACTGAAAGATCCTCAATTGGTTTCATGGTTTTTCTCCCGCGCACCAAAATGCAGTTTGCTGTAAAAAATGGGCCTGGTCTTCATCCGGTGCTTTCGCTGTGACAATGAAGTTGTGGTTGGTTCCACCAGTCAGAATGAGGTTGCGAACTTCCATGGCGGTTTGATCAGGCTTGCTCGAATTGAACGGGATAAGTGCCCCAGCTGTTGCGAAGGGTGTTTAGGTCCAGGGTAGGCTTCTTTGATTTGTGTGGAATCATTTTGTGCTCGAGAAGCGTCTTAATCAGCATGCAGACGATACCATACTGGTGCGTATCTTTGTCAGTGCCGGGGCGACTGGCAACGCCGCCATCCAGGTCGCGGCCGGTGCACATATGGATGCCGGCACCGAAGGTTAGCCCATACAACTCAGTCTTAACGTAGGTAACGTAGCGGTAGGGGTCGAATTTCTCGGGGTCATCACCGAATATGTCCGGGTCTCGGTTTGCTGCGTGAAGATCAAGGATCAGCAGGTCGTCTGGCGTGATGTCTCGAGAAGCGATGGTTATCGGTTCGGTGGGAGTTCGCCATGCAACAGGGCTTGCAGGATGCAGTCGCATACTTTCATGGACACACTTTTGCAGGAGAAGTGGATCTTCCAGCAAAGCTGTTGGGTCCTCTGCCCAGCAAAAAATTTCATGCACGGCGTGCACCATCGAGTTCGCGGTACTGTGGGAGCCCGCCTGCAGGTAGAAAGAGATCTCTCTCTCGATAAGTTCATCGCTCAGTTCGATGCTGTCTTGGTTGCGCAATAGAACGGTTAACACGTCTCTGGGTAGCTCGTCTTCCTTGAGCTCGCCGTTCAAAAACTGACTGATAAGCCGCTGTCTTCTGGACCATGAAGGTTCTAGAAATTTCCTGAATGCAGTTTGTGCTGTTTTTACCTCGGCAATGACTTCGCTCGGATTGCGATCAGAATGAACCAGAGTCGCGCCTTCACTGAACGTTTTAACAATTGCGAGAAGCCGATCAGTTTCTTCCGAGGTTTTTTGCGGTCGATCAACACCCGCAAAATCGGCAGTCAGGTTCATGGTGACCCGATAACCAAAGTCAACTAGGTCGGTCTCTCCGCGAGAGACCAGTGGGTCTAGCACCCATGCCAGAGTCTTCGGGAATACATCGGTCTCGTAGTGGTGGGCGTAGTTCCTGCGAAATAGACGCAACTCAAGATGACGGCGAATTTTGTGTTGCTCACCATGCAATGTCAGCAATACGTCTTTCATGATGACTTCACCCGCGTCGTAAAGGCTCTGCCTTAACTTGGGGTTACACAGTGCAGCGTGCACATCTTTGAATCGAGACAACGTTGTTTGTGCCATGGCTTGTTGCCGCGATTATTGTATGAGCTGGTGTATGAACTGTCGTGCGAACTGTGGATAGAGTGCCTGATCAAAGTTTCTTTCCCGTAGCGCTTTTGAAGACTTGGCAAGCTCGGAGATCGTGTGTAGATCAGCCATCAATCTTGTCCTTGGTCAGTATTGAGGAGGAGTACTGTGAGGTTCTCCATCCGGAAATAGGTTTCCTGGGAGGTAGAGGTTCTGTGTTCATCAATTCGCCCCCTACATAGACAGATTTAATTCGAGACTTATCACCGAGTATCGTGACATCAGCGGCGGGATTACCATCAACGAGAATAAAGTCCGCCAATTTTCCGACAGCAATACTGCCTGTTTCTCCGTCGAAACCTGCATGGTTACCACACTGCATGGTCGCGGCGCTGATGGCTTCCAGTGGTGAAAACCCGAGTTCTTTAACAAACACTTCCAGTTCCCTGTAGTGCCACTCACCATAAGGCGTTAGGGAAAATCCGCTCTCGGACCCGCAGAGTATTGGCACACCGTTTTTGTGTGCCTTGTGTATGAGTTCCGCGCTTTCTTCTATCTCGCGACGAAATATCTCTCGAAGATTCTCGTCGGCGCCTACGGTGTGACCATGGTCGGCAAGGTTGGCCTGAAAGGTAAATGTTGGGGTAATCGGGACTTTTTTATCGATGACCAGGTCAAGTGTTGGTTCATCCATAAAGGTGGCATGCAGCAGCATGTCCATGCCGGCGATTACAGAGTCCCTGATGCTGTTGGCATCTCGGCAATGTCCCATGACGGGTACCCCTAACTCATGGGCGGTATCGCAAACCAGTTTAAGCTCATCGAGAGACCAGGCCTGGATTTCGCCCTTCATTTTTTGCCTTGGCAGAAGGCCGGTAACATGAACCTTGATCCAATCAACACCCATTTTGATCTGGCGTCTGACCTCAGTACGAATTTCGTCTGGCGTTGAGACAACTTTTGCATATCCGCGTAGGCCAGCGTCCGGTATCAATCGACCTGCCGTGCCGCCGACAGAGGTTAACAGTGCATTGCCGCCAGATAACATTCGAGGACCCGGTATGACGTTTGCCTCTATGGCATCCCGAAGGTCAACGCCAATATCGAAAATACAGTCCGGGTCGACGAACGCGGTGACGCCAGCCTGCAGTAGTTTCTTGACATTTTGCCCCGCGATGATTGCTGCTAGTGCTTCTCTTCTGTGGAAAAATAATTCGTCGTTGGAAGAAGACTCGTCAAACGTCATGTGGCAATGGGCGTCAATCAGTCCAGGCATCAGCGTTAAACCAGAGGCGTCCAGGCGCGTGCCATTAACGTTATCGCTTACCGCTTGCTCATCGACAGCGCTTATGCGGTCACCGGTAATGGTGATAGTTGCAGGGTAAGGATCTCTTTCCGTGCCATCGATAATAGTGGCGTGTTCTACTATTTTCACACTCATTGGTTAATCAAAGACCATATTTTTAAGGGGGTGGCTGGCATATCGATGTGGTCGATATCCAGCGCATTGACAATAGCATTTATCACCGCTGGGGGTGCGCCGATGGCGCCAGCCTCTCCACAGCCCTTGATACCCAATGGGTTGCTAAGAGTCTGGGTGTTGATGAACGCGGTGTTAAAGGATGGCAGGTCATCAGCGCGGGGCATGCAATAGTCCATAAAGGATCCGGTCAGGAGCTGCCCTTCCTCATCGTAAACGGCGTGTTCCAGCAGTGCTTGGCCAATGCCCTGCGCGATCCCACCGTGCATCTGGCCATGGACTATCATAGGGTTGATGACGGTGCCAAAATCGTCAACGGCCACGAAGTTCAGAATGTCTGTGGTGCCGGTCTCGGGATCGATCTCCACTTCGCATATATGGCAACCGGCGGGGAAGGTGAAATCAGGTGGATCAAAAAATGCGTCTGCCTTTAGTCCAGGTTCAAGTTCATCGGTTGGAAAAGATTGCGCGACATATGAGGCCAACGCAATTTCAGCAAATGCCATTCGGGCATTGCTGCCGGCGCTGTAGAACTCACCTTCTTCGAATTCAACGGATTCTGGAGCCACATTCATATTGTAGGCAGCGATCCTTTTCCCTTTCTCCACAATTTTGTCGCACCCGATGGCAAGTGCTGACATGCCAACGGGACCGCTCCTGGACCCAAAGGTACCCATCCCAAACTGCACTTTGTCAGTATCGCCGTGAATAATTTCAATCTCATCCATACTGATACCAAACTTGTCAGCGACCAGTTGTGCGAAAGTCGTCTCATGACCCTGCCCATGGGAGTGTGATCCAGTCAATATCTCGACTGAACCCGTTGGATTAACTCTAATCTGCGCGGATTCCCATAATCCGGCACCGGAACCGAGTTCCCCGAGTTTTTGCGAGGGTCCTATACCCGCAGCTTCGATCCATGTGGCAAGACCTATTCCACGTAACTTACCCCGTGATCCGGACTCAGCCTTGCGTGCTTCAAAACCATCGTAATCGATCATTTCCAGCGCCTTGTCCAATTCCAGGTCGTAGTCCCCCACGTCGTAGATTGAAAGTACCGGTGTTTGGTAAGGAAACGTACGGATGAAGTTTTTGCGACGTAGCGCTACTGGATCGACGCCGAGTTTTCGGGCCGCCAGGTCAACCAGTCGCTCGATGACAAAGGCAGCTTCAGGCCTACCCGCGCCGCGGTATGCATCGACCGGCGTCGTGTTGGTATAGACCGCCGTGACTTCGGTGTAGATTGCCGGGATTGTGTACTGACCCGATAGCAGTGGACCACACATGTAGGTCGGAATGAGTGAGCCAAATGTAGAAAGGTAAGCACCCATATTTGCGGTGATTGAGACATGCAGTCCGGTAATCCTGTGCTCTGAATCAAGCGACATTTCGGCATGGACCTGCTGGTCGCGCCCATTCGCATCCGTTAGGAAGGCTTCGCTTCGATCGGCGGTCCATTTTATTGGGCGTCCTACAAGTTTGCTTGCCCAGGTGCAGATGACTTCCTCAGGGTAGTTGAATGCCTTTGAACCGAAACCGCCGCCGACATCTTCGGATATGACACGAAGTTTGTGCTCAGGCGCAAGGCCAATGACAGCGGACAGGGTCATTCGTAGGCCATGTGGATTCTGGGAAGCTATGTAGACCGTATAGCGATCGTCTCTTTTGTCATAGAAAGCATTAAGCGCGCGGGTTTCCATGGCATTTGGCGCAAGCCGGTTGTTGTAAAGGTCCAGTTCAATCTTGTGGCTGGCGCAGTCAAAGGCAGCTCTGGTCTCATCTTTATTACCCAGTTCCCAGTCGAAGGCAACGTTACCTGGGACGTCGTTGTGGACTGATGATTCATGACCTGCAGCGCTTTTTGATGAGACTACTGCGACCAGTTCTTCGTATTCAACATCGATCATTTCGGCTGCGTCACGCGCCATTTGCCGAGAATCCGCGATAACAACAGCGACGGGGTCGCCTACGTGCCGTACTTTCCCAAGAGCAAGTGGCGGGTGTACGCCGGGTTTCATTTCACCGCCGTCTTTTGAGTGGATCATCCAGCCGCAAATCAGCGTCCCAAGCGCAGATTCAGCATAGTCGGTTCCTGTCAAAACCAGGCGAACGCCAGGCATTGCCGTGGCTACAGTTGTGTCTATACTCGTAATGTTGGCATGAGCTACCGGTGAGCGAGCGAAGATCGCGTGGCATTGGTCTGGAAGGTTGACATCATCTGTATATCGACCTTCGCCGGTGATGAACCTAATGTCTTCCTTCCGCCTGATTGATTGTCCAGAAACCGCCACAATTTCGCTCCTTGTATGGGGATGCACAGTGCGATGCTAGCAGCAGTGTCACGTGATGGAAATACCATCAAACGTTAGCTCGACCTCTGTGATGTGACTCAGTATGATCCTGCCTTGCTTATTCAGCAGCGTTTTTTTGCAACCAATTCAGGGAAGTACACCAATGACCCGAAAGGTCGATTTATCAACCAAGCTTTACTATGGTTTCGGTGCTGTTGCTAACGGTGCTAAAAGCAATGGATTCAATTACCTGCTGCTCTTTTATTATAGCCAGGTTATCGGGTTACGAGCAGACCTTGTCTCGCTGGGCATTCTCATTGCGCTGGTGTTCGATGCCATATCTGATCCACTGGTGGGATATATCTCCGATAACACCCGCTCGAAGCTCGGACGGCGTCACCCTTATATGTATGCAGCAGGTGTTCCTGTTGCGCTTGCCTACTATTTTCTCTGGTCTCCTCCTGAGTGGGATGAGACAGGGTTGTTTCTCTATTTTGTCTGCATGGCAGTCCTGATCCGCACCTTGATCACTTTTTATGAGATTCCATCGACGGCACTGGTCGCAGAGCTGACGGACGACTACGACCAGCGAACGGAAATGATGAGTTTCCGGTATTTTTTTGGCTGGTGGGGTGGGTTAACGATGGCGGTGATGAACTACCTCGTGTTTCTACCTGAAGAGAAAGGCGGGTTGGAATACGTTCAGGGCTGGAGCAATTACGGTCTGACTGCTTCGATTGTCATTTTCATCTCTATCTATGTGTCTGCAATCGGTACTCACAAGCATATTCCGCATCTTCGAAAGCCGCCAAGTAGTGCGCCGTTTAGTTTTACGAAGACAAAGAAGGAAATTAAGGAAACACTGTCTAATCGGTCTTTCTTCGCTCTGTTTGTTTCCGCCCTATTACAGGCGGTTGCAGCAGGCGTGTCGACGTCACTGTCGATCTACTTTTCCCGATACTTCTGGGAACTTACCACTACCCAGATCGGCTATATGAACCTTCCTTATTTCTTTTCGGCCTTTATAGCGCTGATGCTAGCACCCAGGGTCTCCCGCTGGTTAGGTAAGAAAAAAGGCGGTATGACGGTTCTGGGGCTCGCTTTTGCAATGGCGCCGATGCCTTACATTCTTCGAGTCCTTGGACTGTTCCCGGAGAATGGAACCGACACGCTGTTCTGGACCCTGGTGGTTTTTAATACCGTTGAGGTCACGCTGATTATTATGTCCTCATCCCTGATTGCCGCGATGATCGCTGACGTCGTTGAGGACAGTGAGGTGAAAACCGGCCGAAGGTCCGAGGGTATTTTCTTTGCGGCTAACAGCTTTGCTCAGAAGGCCGTCAATGGGCTGGGCGTGGTCGTTGCCGGACAGATACTGGCAATCATCCAGTTCCCCACAAAAGCGAAACCCGGCCAGGTGCCTGAAGAAACGTTGTTTGACCTGGCTTATATTTACGTACCAACGCTGCTTTTCTTTTACCTCTTTGCGTTGGCTATTCTCAGCGTCTACAAGATCAACCGGGAGGATCATTCCGAGAATCTGCGAAAGCTCGCTGAGGTAGATAATGCTAGGACCCTGATACCCTGAGTTGGGTGTCAGCTAGTGGCTTGGGTCCCTGCCGGACGCCAGGTCAAAAAATTTAATAGGAGAACGTTATGGAACTGGTAGTGATTGTTATTATGTTGGCTTTGGTGGAGTACTTTGTGCTGGGGGCTAGAGTTGGTCTCGCTAGGGGCCGGACAGGCCTTGAAGCGCCTGCTGTAACGGGAAATGAAGAGTTCGAGCGATATTTCCGTGTGCACTACAACACGATTGAGCAGCTGATTTTGTTTGTCCCGGGGATCTGGTTTTTTGCTCAATATGTCCATGTTCTTGGTGCTGCGGCAGTCGGCCTGGTTTTTATTGTAGGCCGGGCAATTTATGCGGTTAGTTATGTGAAAGATCCTGCAACTCGCAGTGTCGGCATGATGCTCACCATGCTCCCCTGCTGCATTCTGGTCCTCGGGGCGCTTGGTGGAGCAGTATGGGCCGCCATTGGTTAAGGAACAGGTGCGTATTCTTGGTTCTCGCAGTTACTTGTCACCCCTTGTCTCAAGCTGTACTGTCTGAAACCAAGTTAAAAAAAGTAGGAAGGATCGATCGCCAATGAGTGACAAGACACCGAATCACTTTCTGACGGACATGAAGTGCCCCATGGGCCTTGCAGATGTTGACCTGTTCTCACCTGGTGCGCAGGAACACTGGTATGACGCATACCCGATACTCCATGGTGAATCACCGGTCCACAAGCTGGCAGGTGAGGGTTTAGCAGCTGACACGGATGCTTTCATCCTGACCAAGCATGAAGATATCAACACAGTTGTCAGAGATCCGGATCGTTTTCCTCCTATCCAGTCTGGTGCTATCAGGAAAATGGCTGAGTCAGGCGTCAACGTAGAAGAAGTGCCGAACCTGAATGCCATGCAGGCGTCCATGGTGACGCTGCGACCGAACATGGATCTTTGGCGTACTCATAAACAGGAGCTGACAGATCCGTGGGTTGGGCCTGGGGCAAGCCGCCATGAGGCCATGATCACAAAGCATGTGGATGACCTGATCGATAGCTGGATCGATAAGGAAGAGATTGACTTCATCAAGGAATTTGCAAGGCCCGTGCCTCAACGTGTGATGGCGAGCGTGCTGGGATTTCCGTTGGAAGATATACCGCAACTGGGTCTATGGGGTGAAGCCCAGGTCAAAGCGTTTGTATACGGGCGGGGCCATCAGAACAAACTTGACGATGAAGAGATTCGTGAACAGTTTGTATTGCTGGATGGGTTTAAGGAATACGTTCAGGAAAAAGTGAAAGAAAAGCGGGAGAACCCTCAGCAGGACATGATTACGTTCCTCACAGAGGTCACATACTCTCCGCTGGGCAGGAAGCTCACGGACCTTGAAGTTAATGGAATTGTCTACGCCATGATTATCGGTGGCCTGGAAACTACTCAATATGCGATAGAGGAACAGGCGCAGTTGATTTGCGAGCATGAAGGTCTGTTTGATCGCCTGAAGAACAACCGTGGCCTGGTCAGGCAATTCACGGAAGAAGGTATGCGCATGCGCTCGCCGACGCAGGGGCTATCGACCCGGCAGACCAGCCAGGATGAAGTGTTCCAGGGTGTGACGGTGCCGAAAGGGTCGGTATTGCATCTTCGCTGGGCGGCGGCAAATGTAGACCCGGACGAATTTGAATGTCCGTTTGAGCTGAGGCTGGATAGGAAAGCTGTCACGAGGCACCTGACATTTTCAGCCGGACCTAGAGTGTGTCCTGGTGCGGGTATCTCAAGAATAGAACAGCAAGTAGCATGGAACAGACTGCTCGATCGCCTGGATGGCATCGAATACGGCAGCGAGAATAAATTTCTGCATCAGCCCGGTATTATGCTCGGGACCCTTGAACTGAATCTCAAGATTAAGAAAGCAAGCTAACTGGAAATGACCATGCCGAACCATTACACCATCTATGGTGGTGCACTTAGCTATTTCACTCGCAAGCTTGAGGCGGCGTGTCTCTTCTACGGCCTTGAATTTGAAATGTGTAACAAGAACCAGAGTGATCCAGCCACAATTGAGGCTCGATCCGGTACCCACCAGGTACCCGTGCTTCAGACGCCTGAAAATTGGATGATTGGGGATACCACCCCCATCATGCACATGCTTGATGGACGCTATCCAAAACGCCAGATGTACCCGGCTGGTCCCGAGGCGGTGCTTGTGCAGATCGTTGAAGAGTACTTCGATGAGTGGGTAGCAAGGACCATGGTGCACTATCGATGGCACTACCCGGAGAGTGCGGAGTTTGCATCAAAAATCATGGCTGACGGGAATCCGGCCATCGCCGAGAGAATGCTGAGTTGGGGGCCAAGAGCCTGCAGGGCTACGGGCACCGATTCAGATGTTCAAAGGAAAGCAGCGGAAGCAGAGTACCTGAGGATCCTCGAGGCGGCAGAAAAGCAGTTAGGTGAGACGCGTTATCTTATGGGCGAACGGCCTACGGCTGTTGATTGCATTGTGCTCGGAGGGCTCCGCGCTCATACCTATATGGATCCGGTACCAAAAAGAGTCACGGCGAACTATCCGCGAGTAGTCAGTTATTCCGAAGGTGGATTAGATCAATGGGATGGGTCGGGTGGTCTGCCTGCGTTCCCGGAAACCACCGCGTTTGGTGAATTTGTGCTTGGGGAGATGGTCGATACTTACCAGCCTTACGTTCTGGCAAATGGGGCTGCGCAGAAGGCGGGTGCGAAAGCTTTTCATGCAGATATCTACGGCGAGGAAGTGAGTTACCTATCGCGGCCCTATCCCGAAACTTCCCGGGGAATGATTATCGACAACATTAGATGTTTGCTTGATCAGCAGGCGCAAAGTGAAGTGAATGTTTGGCTGGAATCGAAAGGGCTCCGCGCCTTTTCCTAGACGTTAGATTTGTGCCTTGAAGTGGCACCTCAGTTATAGAAGGTAGTAAATCTTATTTCTCCAATTCGTCCGGCCGGTATTTAACGCCAAGTTTGGAGAGGTGTGGAAGTTCTCTTGTTATCAAAGCTTGTCGGAATTGCGGCCAACGGTCTTGCGTCGGTCGTTTATTCCAGGCGCGCTCGGCGACAGCGAGTAGTCTGGGAAATGTGTAGTAGTCCATCAGCTCTGTTGTGAATACCGTCTCGCTCCACAGTTGGGCCTGAATGCCAAGGACTTGACTTGACTGACCTGCTGTCAGCGCCCAACAATCGAGCGGGTCGAAATTGTAGATTGATTTTGTATTGACGTAGCCAGCCCACGGCAGCCCGGGTTCATCGGCGTGCATTGCATATGGCATATCCAGATATAAAAAGCTGGCATTAGAGATGACCAGGTTTTGGCCTCGATCTAGAAGTGAGTCGATGGTGTCAGTGTTTGCGTCTGAGGTTAGCCATGCATTGTAGTAGCTGTTGGTCTTGCCACTGCCGGCAGCACTCATCTCATGCCAGAATCCCGTCTGGATGCCAGGTGACACCTGCTCTGCGATCCCCGTGATGAGGTTGTAATGGTAAGCCATCAGTGCCTGTGTAGCTTCCCTCGCCTGTTTGGGATTTGTGACATCCCAAGCTGTATTCCATACAGGTAATCGTCTGCAGGCGGGGGAATGTAGCCAGGCGCCTTCTGGTACTTCGTCACCGCCAAAATGAATCCGTGACATGGGCAGTTCGGCGTCGTCGTACATGGTTTTTATTTCTTCCAGTATGACCTTTGCCAGCCGGTAGTTATCGGTCATGCCGACGTTAATGACATTTCCCGTGTAACCTTGCGCTGACCTGTATTCAGAGGTGTCCTCAGGGTCGGTTAGCTGCCACTGCTCTGCCTGACCAAGGGATTGAATGATGGCATTGGCGTGACCCGGCAGGTTGAACTCAAGAATGACCTCGACGTGATGTTTCTTCGCATGTCGAAGCAAATCGACAAACTCGTTTCGAGAAATGAACCCGTCATAGTCCTGGTGATCGTCTCCCCATGCGGGATACAAGGCCCTTAGTGTGCCATCCGGTTTGTATCGATGGTACGAGCGACGGGAGCCAACGATGGTGAGTTCTGGTACCGATTGAATTTCCAGGCGCCAGCCTTCGTCGTTGGAAATGCCTAATTGCAGTCGGTTCATCTTGTAGGTCGACATGACCTCTATCGTTTTCTTTATCTGGTCCAGGGGCTGGAAGTGTCGTGCAATATCAAGAAAGAAAGCGCGATGTTCAAAGTCAGGTGTATCGGCGACTTGAACTCTGGGGAAGGTACAACCCGCTTCCTGAAGACGGATTAATTGGCGAAATGTCTGTATGCCATAAAACACAGCCGATTCGTCCTGCCCTACAATATTGATGCCGTCAGTGTCAGTGTCCAGTTGGTACGACGATTCGATGGAAGGTTCGATCGAGAGATAAATTGGGGTGCCTTCCCCAAAAACACCCATTTGAAGTAGCAGTTTTCTGAGATAAGTGGCTTCGCTATTGAGAGAGGTATCAGCGACATGCAGGCTGGTGACGTTAATCTCGCCGGAGGACAGAATCTGTTCTCTTATCGCGGGGATGGTTTCGTCCGGGGCTGGCTCAAGCGATGTAGCAAGGTGTTGATCTTGTTGCGGAGTGTCGGCTCTGACCCAGGTATTCCGTGGTCTGGTCAAAGGTACCAGGTCTGGTTCAAGTAACACCGGGGCGCCAAGCAGGTGTTCGCTGCCATCAATTAGTAGGGTTACATGAAAACCCTGGCGGGCAACGAGTTGCATGCCAGAGAACAGCCAGTTGTTAATCTGGATGTTGATTGAGGCGCCAGGTTCTAGGGCCTGCCATTGTGCCGTGGGTTCAAGGAATCCGTACCGACCGTCAAGAATCGTTTGTCTAACTCGGTTTTCTGCTGCGACAGGGGACACACCCAGTGAAAAATATAAGCGCCATTGTCGACCGATCAAATCGCTGCTGCGGTTCGTGATCCGAAGGAAGGTGATAACGCTATCACCCTCCTGTTGCTCAATAATCTGTACTGCGAGGTCGCTGGCGTTCAATTTTTGTAGTGTTAAGCCTCGTGGCTATCAGCCTAGTGAAACTGGTCGGCATTCTTGAGCATATGCGCCGGTCCATGTGGATTGTTGATGGCGGCATTCTCGCCGTAGATAGATTCTTTCATGCGTCCATAAACTTTTCTGTTTGCACCAAGGCGAGCCAGTTCAGCAGCGCGAGTAATTGCGTTTTCTAGTAATGATTCCAGGGGGTGTGCCTGTTGTGCAACGCCAGAGGCAACGGCGTCCGGACCCGTCCAGCGTCTTGCTAGTTGTACTGTTTCAAAAAAGGTATTCATGGGAAGTTTGTGCCGAAAAAGCGCAAGCTCTGGATTAGGAATAACCATGCCAATCTCGACTTCGTTTGCACAGGCGAATCCGCGGTCTTCTCTCATAAAGCGGATGTCGTGACAAAGGGCGCACATAAAACCGGCGCCGAATGCATGACCGTTTATAGCGGCGATAGTTGGTACGGGGAGGGTAATGATTCTGCCCATCAGGGTCATAAACTCAGCGCCGAATGCGTCTCTGTCTCCTCCTCGATGCTCGCCTTCTGACATTCGCCACTCAAGATCCAGGCCGTTGGAAAAAAACTTTGCTGAAGACGAAGTGGTGACTAAAGAAGCGGCTCCTTCTGATGCCTCGACTTCATCCAGCGCTTTGCTGAACGCCCTGACAAAGGTTGTGTTCCATCTGTTTTCGTTATCATCCATGGTGAGAACGAAAACCTCACCCTCTCTTTGTAGGTCTATCAAGATACTGGTCCCGATTGAATTTTCCCGATCTTATCAGTGTTTGAAGGTTTTGTGTTTGCTGATCAGTATCCGCGTGACTGCCTGTCCTGGGGGAAGGTTCATTGCTGGTGTATTTTTTGAAGGATAGGCCGAACTAACCCTGGGCCGGGCAAACTAGTCGATTTATCTGTTCTTTTGGTTATGCTGGTCCTTCCTCCAGTCGGATAGTCAATTTGAAAGAAGTACCGTTCTGGTATCGGTTTGCCTGGTTTCTCGGGCGGCCGCCTGATCTAAGTCAGCACCAGTGGAAACTGCTTGGTTTGTTGGCGGCTGTTTCATTTTTTGAGCAGTACGACATGTACCTGTTTTCCTTAAACCTGAAGCAGATCCAGGCCGAACTGCTCATTTCAGAAGCTGATGTCGGGTTCCTTGGAGCAATTGTAAGGACGGGGACCTTTTTGGCTGTATTCCTTGCGATAGCAGCAGACCGTTACGGTCGACGGCTGATTCTATTGATTACAGTGGTTGGGTATACACTTTTTACCGGGGCGACTGCCTTGTCCCCGAATGCGGAGGCCTTTGTTGTCTTTCAGATTTTTGCTAGATGCTTTGGATCAGCGGAAGTACTGATTGCGGCGGTAGTCATTGCAGAAGAATTTTCCCCGGAAAACAGAGGATGGGGTATAGGGGCCCTTGGGGCTTTACAGGCTTGTGGTGCTGGATTTGCAGCAGTCATGTTCGGGTTTGTTGAGTACGCGCCATACGGTTGGCGGTCCCTTTATGCTGTTGGTTTGATACCACTAATTCTTATCGCTTATTGGCGCCGATCCTTGCCGGAAACTCAGAGGTTTCAGGCAGTAGAGCATGCCCATGAACCGGTCATGAAAAATATCGGCGACCTGTTTAGCCATGTTCCCAGACGTACAATAGGTCTCTTTGGTGTTGTGTTTGGGCTCGCGCTTGCCGGGAGTACTGCCGGCTTTTTTGCGCCCAAGTATTTGCAGGATGTGCATGGCTGGGAACCGTCCAGCGTCGCGATGCTTAACCTCGCTGGCGGTGCGCTGGCGGTTATTGGCAATCCTCTTGCGGGTTGGCTCAGTGACAGGTTTGGGCGTAAACCCATTACCATTTTGTTCACCGGTATGTTCTCGCTCACAGCGCTCGCTTTTTATGCGGTCGGTGGAGTATTCGTGCCACTATTGTGGGTAGGTCTGATATTTTTTGTGATGGGCAGTGACGTCACGACAACCAGCTACGGTACTGAACTTTTCCCGACACGATATCGATCAACTGCAACGGGATTCCGGGCGATGGTTTCCACGGCGGCTGGAATACTGGGCCTGACAGCTGTGTCGCTGATGTACACGGTGTTTGAATCGAACTGGACTTCGATCAGCGTGCTTTGTGTCATATCGCTCATTGCGCCAGTGATGGTCTGGCTATTCTTGCCAGAAACAGCTGGCAGGCGGCTTGAGGAAATCTCACCGGATTGACACCGCGTTTGTTAGCGCTCGACTTCTCATTGTTAACACGGCGGTGATATGCTCCAAGCCCTTGGGCATTTAAAATAGAAGATTAAGCATAGTGGCATGATGGAAGGTGTTTTCTGGTAATGGAATGGGGAAGAGCACGTTTGGTAGATTCAGTTAGCGAAGAACAATAGAGATGAACGGGAATCAGTATCGGTTGATGTTCATTCCTTTGCTCGCAACGCTCATTTTGGGTGGGTTTGTGACCACTGTTGGTCTGCTTACGGAGCCAGCGGCGCTAAAGTACGGTGTTGAACTCACCGATATTGCGTCCCAATTTACCTGGTTCACCGGCGGGGTTTTCGTCGGAGGTATTATTGCATTCTTTGTCTTTGATTACTTCGCGATCAAGCCGGTCATCCTATGGAGTTATGTTGTCTCCGTTGGGTTGATCATTTGGCTACATTTCAGCGAGCAATACTTCCTGCTACCTTTTCTGCTCACGACTATTGGTGCATTGATGGCCATTGTTGTCTGCGGTGGTGTCACGGTAATTACCCAGCAGTGGGTCGCCAAACAGCGACAGATGATCATGGTGTCGCAGGACGCGATGTTCAACGGCGGGGGGATTGTCTTTTCAGCTGCAGCGACCTGGTTTGTTCTTAACCAGTTCGAATGGACGTCTGTTTACCTGATTGTTGCGGTATTGATTGGCATAGTGGTTTTGCTTACGGCTACCTCTTCATTTGAACCGGTGCTAGAGCCGGAAGAAGAAATGGACGTGGTTGGCACGTGGAATGCTGGCATCATTCTGGTTGGCATCGCGCTTCTGCTGTTTATGATGGCAAAAATTTCAATCTTCGTGTGGGCCCCCCAGTTTATACAGCAGACGTTCGGTGTAGGACCAGAGGTCGGCGGACAGTTTATGACGAATGTCTTTACCGCAGCGTTCATTGGTAGCCTGCTGGGAACCTGGGCCGCTTCAAAGATTGATGTTAAGTATCTTTTATATGGTTTCGTTTTTGTGTCTCTGCTGTCGGTGTTTGCTCTGACGGTCGTTTCATCAACTTCTATCGTGCTGTTACTCGCCTATGGTTACGGCATTTCGGTATCGGCCACTTACAATTCTTATGTTGCCTTTGGCTTGTCCTTCGTTGAGCGACCGTCACACAAAAATGTTGTTTACCTGCAGCTAATGAGTGGGCTGGGCTCTACTTTTGCACCTTTTATCAGCAGTTTGATTGTAGACATGACCGGCTCAACTGCGAGCGTCATGCAATTCTGTTTCGTCACATTGTTTATCGTGGCGATTTCGTTGGTCGTCTGTCACGTGCTGCATGGCAGGATTATTGGGCCGCAGCCCGCTGCGCTTACCTGATTGCGATCGGGTTAATAATCATTTGTACTGCGCCACGTACTTTTGCTTGTCCAAGCACAAACAGGAATTCATAAGCCCCGTCCCTGACCAGTGGCCCGGTATTCATGGCTTCTAAAATGTAGATGCCATTTTCCTTCAGGTAAACCACGTGGCCTTGATACGGCCTTTCTGCGACTTGTGGGGGTATGACGTCTACGCCCCAGGTATCAGCGCCGACAGCCACCACTTTCTTGCTGGCCATATAAGCGGCAACTCCTTCGGACTGTCCAGGTTCAGCGGTTGCCCAGGCGACAGGGTCAGATTCAAGCATCGCGTCTGTCCAGCCCGTGTGGAACAAGACGACATCACCTTCCCGGATCGGCGTCTCCTGGCTTTTTTCCACTGCTTTCACATCTTCAACTGAAAAGTACTGACCTGCTTTTAGGTGGTCGACGCCGTAGTGGGCAGCGATATCAAGCACGATGCCCCGGGTCACGATTGGGGGTACATTCTCAATACCAAGTTTCGTTAAACCACCTAATGCAGAAAAATTTTTTGCGTGGTTACAGTTGTAGTAGACGCCGTTTTCCCCAAGGTGACCGAGGCCGTCAATTTGTGAGCCTATTCCTAGCCAACCACTGAAAATATCGTCGTTGTAGGTCATATTGTAAAAGGGTCGTGCACCTTCCTGCTGGTTTGGTTGTACTACGGTCAGTGACAAGCTGCGGGGCGCAAAAGCTGGCGTATTGGCGTCTATGGTAAGCCCGAGTGAATAGGTTTTCCCTGTCTTGACCAGTTTGGCAGCCTCAAGCACCGACATCTCTGTGATCCTGTTGGCGGCTCCAACCTGGTCGTCGGCGCCCCATTCGGAAGTCTTGCAGTGTGAATCAGCCACGGCATAAAGCGGTAGTAGTAGCAGAATGATTAGTGCCTTCATAACGTTGTCCTTTCGGGTGTCTTTGGGTGCCTTTAGATGATCCAGCGCTAGAGCGCTGTGCCTCCATCGACCGGCAATATGGCGCCTGTGATCCCGGCACCCATATCCGAGCAGAGAAACAGTGACAGGCCTGCGACTTCCTCCACCGTGTTTAGTCTCTTGATTGCAGCATCCTGCGCGTAATTTTCCTTGAACTGTTGGTAAGTGATGCCGGCTGATTCAGCGGCTGCAGGGCCGGCTTCCTTCATCAGGTCGGTCTCAATGGCCCCTGGGCTGATGGCGTTACTCGTAATACCTTTAGGGCCATTTTCCAGCGCGACCGCTTTGGTGAATCCATTTAGGGCATGTTTAAACGTAATATAGTGAGCGACGTTTTCTTTGTTGGCCTGTTTTCCTTCGACGGAAGAGATGTTGATGATGCGACCCCAGCGACGAGGTTCCATATCCTGGAGCGCCGCCCTGGTGGCCCAGAATGCAGAATGTAATATCCACGATGCGGCTTCCTGCCACGCTTCGTCACTGAGTTCGGAAACTGGTGCAAAACCGCCGGATCCACCCGCATTGTTAACAAGAATATCGATCTTCCCAAATTGCTCGATCGTTTTCCCGATGAACATCGCTACGTCTTTTTGTTTTGTAACATCGCCGGCTATAAAAATAGCCTTGTCACCTGCGGCCATTTCTTTCAGCGCCTGCTGACCTTTTGCCGGATTCCTGCCATTAATGGCAACGCTGGCGCCTGCAGATAGCAGAATCTCTGCGATGCCCCGACCGATACCACGAGTACCACCGGTGATGGCCGCAACTTTGCCTGTTAGATCGACTGTACCTGTCATTGATTCACCTGCGTTGAATAAGCGCTTACTGTCTCATCTTGAATGAAAAAAATCATGCACTTTGGTGTTAATCTAGTTCCGGCTTTGCCGTTATATGTCAACTACAGAGTAAATAAGGTGCTACATGGCTGACGAGATTCAGGAATTGCTTGAGCGAAATAAATCCTGGGCTAAAAAGATCGAGCAGGAAGACCCGGGGTTTTTTGGACGCTTAACTAAGCAACAAAAACCCAGGTTTCTATGGATCGGTTGTTCAGACAGTCGGGTGCCAGCTAACCAGATTACTGGCCTCATGCCAGGTGAAGTATTTGTTCACCGTAATGTCGCCAACGTGGTACACCAGACTGATTTGAATTGCATGTCAGTCGTCGAGTTTGCCATCAAGCAGATAAAGGTCAGGCACGTCATTATTTGTGGCCATTATGGCTGCGCGGGTGTGGCGGCTGCCTTAGGAGGCTCGACCGAGGGTATTGTTGACCACTGGCTCAGCGGCATTCGCAGTTTGTCTTCCCAGCACAAGGCTGAGTTGGAATCCTTGGCGCCCGAAGCAGCGCAATCGAGGCTTTGCGAGCTCAATGTGATTGACCAGGTCAGGTCACTCTGCCGCACGGGTGCTATTAATGATGCCTGGAGTCAAGGGCAGCAGGTTGATGTTCATGGGTGGATCTATGGCCTTGAAGATGGGCTTATCCGTGATCTTGGTATCCGGATTACCTGCCCGGAAGACCTGGAGCGAATTGGTGACATCTGACCCGTTATACAGCCTTGCAGCCCAGCGGATCTGAGTTCATAGGGCGGTTGACCGATAATCACAGTGGAAAATTCCTTTTTAGCAGTTATCGCAGGACTGTTGATTCGTATACCAATCAGTACAATGCAGACTGCTAAATGACCCAGAGAACATAGATGAGCCACTATGACGTAATAATTGTAGGAGCGGGAATTTCCGGTATCAGCGCGGCAGTTCATATTCAAAAGACCTGCCCGGGGAAATCATTCACGATCCTGGAAGCTCGTGAAACCATTGGCGGCACCTGGGACCTGTTTCGGTATCCTGGCGTCCGGTCGGATAGCGATATGCATACACTCGGATTCAGTTTTAAACCCTGGACAGAAGCAAAATCGATTGCAGATGGCCCCTCAATTCTCAAATACGTCAATCAGACGACTGACGAGTTTGGGCTCCGGGATTCTATCCAGCTTGGGACCAAGGTCAAGAAGGCCGAATGGTCAACCAAGGAAGCCAGATGGCAGTTGACAGTGGAGAAATCAGCTGGTGAAACGGAAACCCTGACTTGCGGCTTCATCGGTATGTGCGGCGGTTACTATAACTACGAGCAGCCGCATGACCCAGAGTTCACTAATATGGGAAGTTTCCAGGGCAAGATTGTTCATCCCCAGTTCTGGCCGGAAGGCATGGATTACAACGGTAAAAAAGTGGTCGTGATTGGAAGCGGCGCGACGGCAATGACGTTGGTGCCTTCCATGGCAGAAAAAGGAGCGCAGGTGACAATGGTACAGCGTTCCCCAACCTACGTTGTGTCGCGTCCGGACCATGACAAAGTAGCGAATGTTCTCCGGAAATGTCTGCCGGATAGCTGGGCCTATGCAATAACCCGATTTAAAAACACCCTGATGCAGGGCTACTTCTATCGGCAAACCCGTGTAGCACCAAGCCTGATTAAGAGACAAATCCTGGATGGAGTCAGAGCTCATCTGGGTAAGGAAGTCACCGAAAAGCATTTTACGCCAAGTTACAATCCCTGGGACCAGAGGCTTTGCCTGATACCTAACGGAGATCTGTTTAAAGCGATCAACAAGGGTGACGTTCAGGTTGTAACAGAACAGATCGATACTTTTACTGAGGATGGTCTGAAACTTAAAAACGGTGAGGTATTGCCTGCCGACATTATTGTGACGGCGACTGGTCTGAAATTAATTGTGCTTTCCGGCGTCGAGTTTGTGGTTGATGGGCAAGCGGTGGATGTACCTGAGACCTTTTCCTATAAGGGGATGATGTTTTCAGGCATTCCAAATATGGCGCAGACTTTTGGCTACATCAATGCTTCATGGACGCTGCGTGCAGACCTGACATCCGAGTATATTTGTCGTCTGTTGAACTACATGGATGAGGTTGGGATGAAGCAGGCGACGCCAACACTGCGCGCCGAGGATGCTGACATGCAGGTTCGCCCCTGGATTGATGACTTCCAGGGAGGTTACATGACACGTTCAATGCATTTGTTCCCGCGGCAGGGTGAAGGACCTTGGAGAAATACCCAGGACTTTGCCGTGGACAAGAAAATGGTACGCAAAGCGCCAATTGCCGACTCGGCGTTGAAATTCTCGAACCCGATGGGTGAGCCAGGTGGCGCTTTTTCTAGTGGTACTCTCTCTGATGAGGTATCGCAGAAAGAAAAATCGACGGCCTAGCTAGTAAGCCCGGTTATCGGCGACGGTTTTGGAACTCCTCGGTCGTGTTAACTCTTGGGTAGTCAGTGTTAGGTATTGGTACTTTAAGGAAGTCGCATAGCGGCTTCCAACCATTTTTAGCCTCGAACACCAGAAGCCGGTCTGCGGACACTTCGTCAATGACTGATTGATTGTGTCGGTTAAAGACTTCGATTACGTGGGCTCGGTCTTCCATTTTGTTATCGAAGATCGGTTTCCAGATAATATCCATTGCCCAGTTCCCAAAGGCCCTGAGGTTCTCGTCTTCGGAATTTACCATTGCGCTGGAGCTTGGGTAGATAGTGCTCATGACGCTGTCGTACCAGCTGTCCGGGTCTCTCAGCGACAGCAGAACTTTTGAGTCAGGAAAATGAGCGGCCTGCTCACGCCAGAGGTTGCACGAAGGCCAGTCAACGCTTGACTGGTAACCGTCGAACAGATGATCCCAGTCGATGTTGATGCCGCGGTGAGCATCCGCCCATAGCTGAATGTGGTCTGGATGCTGGCCTACCTCCATCATGTGGTAGCACTTCTCGAAACCTAATTGTTCCAGGGCCATTTTCAGGGAGAGAGTACCTGTCCTGCCAAAACCGGCACCAACTACTTTGATCGTCATAGTTTCTACTTAGAAATCGATGCGAACACCAAGTGTAGCAGTTCGACCTTTGTTTGGTCTCGCGCCATAAGGGTGTCGACCGAGGATGTCTTCTTCACCGGTCATATTCTCAACTTTACCGTAAAGGTCTACTTTCTCCGAAAGGGCGTAATGTGTGCTGAGGTCGACGGTCAGCGTATCGTCAGTTCTCTCGAATGCGTTGCAGGAAGCCCTGACACAAACCTCATCGACGAAGCTAACATTGATGTGGCTGGACCATTGGTCCTTGAGGAAGCCAACGCTCAGGTTGAATTGATGTTCCGGGATGTAAGGGATGGGATCACCTTCTGAGACATCGCCAAAAAAGGCTGTATCTGCAACGTCAGAATCAAACTCACTGTCGATATAGGTGTAGGTGAATGTAACGGGAATATTATAATTGCCAGTCCTGCTAAGGTCAGTTGTGAACAAGAATTCGATGCCCTGCACGGTCGCCGCATCTCCATTAAACGCGTCGCCAATGGTGCAATCTGAACCAGATGAAGCTGTGCATTCACCCAGTAGATTGTCGTAATCACTTAGAAAATAGATGGCCTCTGCAGAAATTCGCCCACTGTTATACCTGAATCCTAATTCGTAGTTAATCGCTTCTTCTTCGTCAACGTCTGGAGAATTGCTTGGGGCCGTGAATCCCTTGTGGATTCCTGCCACCAGGGTAGTGGATTCAGACAGGTTATAGAGTAAGCCGAATCCTGGCAGCCACACCTGGGTGTCGTTGCTTCGTGTGTCGCGAATATTTGAATCCGCACGCGATGATGGGCTTGTTGTGCGCCCGTCTCGAGTCTCCCATCGAGTACGTTTTTGTTCGATATCTTCATAGCGTAAACCAGGTGTTAACACCCAGTTGCCAAGCTCGATGGTGTCCTGAATATAGATGGCGAGGGCTTCGGCTTCCTGGACCCTGTTCCCTGCATTGCCCAGTAAACCCAGGTCATCAAGAATAAGGCGTCCGCCTTCCTGGTGATAGTTGCTGTTGCGCTGCAATCGATCTTCTTCGTCTTCGTGATACCGGATACCAATTTCAATTTCGTGGGACGCTTCGCCGCGAGCGAACTGCCAATCCAGGCCAAACTGAACTCCCCGGGAAAAGTACTCCCTGGAGTTTGAACGAAGCTGGATACTCCCGGCGGCCGTATCTGCACCATCAAGGATCGCCTGCAGATCTTCAGTGCTGTACTCGCCCAGGTTGCTGTTTTCATTAATCGCCGTGACGACTTTTGCCCAACTCGTGCGGCCAAACGATTCTGCGGAAGCGCTGCCATCGAAATCAAGGCCCTCGGTTTTGAACCAGTCACGTTGGTGTTCGTTGTTATAGGCGGTAGCCGAGATTGAGACCGAGCCATTAATGTCAAAGCGATACCGGATAATCTGCTGGTCGTGTTCTGTCTTTATATTATCAAGCGCAGATAGACCGTAGCGACTTAAAGCGTTATCGCTGAAGTCGTCGTCGGTCAGGCCGAGATAACTTTGGTTTGATTGCTGTTCCGCATATTGGAGTTTGAGTTCCATCGTATGCCGATCACGCTTATAACCGAGCTTCACGGTGTAGTCCTTTACATCAAGCCCAGTGTCTTCGTTACTGCGATCAATACTCTGGAATCCATCAGACTTCCACTGGTGGGTTTCCACCATAAACCCAAAGCCGTTACTGCTGGTGCCGCCGTAGGTCGCATGAATGCGATAGGTATGATCTTCCCCGGCTTCGGCCTTCAGAGATCCGCCGCGAACTGACGGGATCGGCGTCGATATCATGTTCATTGCCCCACCGATGGTATAGGGACCCTGCATGATCGCAGCCGGACCTTTCAAGATCTCGACGGCGTGCATGCGCCCCGCGGTTGGGAAGTAATAGGCAGATGGCGCAGAGTAGGGTGCCGGTGCGATGAGCACATTGTCCTCAAGCAGGGTTATCCGACCGCTTCTTTCTGTTGCTACACCGCGGATACTGATGTTCGGTCGCAGGCCGTAGCCGTCTTCTATCTGCAGGGAAACTCCGGGTGCCTGTCTGAGAATTCTCTGGATGTCAGAGTAAGATTGTTCCTGTAACTGAGCTTCGCCGATATATTGGGCGGCACCGGTAATCTGGCGCATGTCGGTTCGCTCGCCAACGATGGTGATTTCATCAAGGAATGATGCGTCGGTGGCAAGCGCAACCTGGCAAAAGAGGAGGGCAAGCGTGGTGATTAAGACTGAGAAGTTCAAAGTGGTTACCTGAATAGTGGACAAGTTAGAAAAGTATCCTAAATGAGAATCATTATCAAGAAGATAATACGAATAATTCTCATTAGCAATTCAGATGACAAAGCCCAGCCCTAGAAATACCAATAATCCAGCTCCTGTCGTCAGGAGAGTTGTTACTCGAAGACCTGCAGAAGAGGTACCCAGCCAGAACCCACTCAGTAGTACGATTAGCAAACCGAGAGCCATCAGTTTCTGCAGGTCTTTGAAAAACAAAGGCCCATGGCCCTTGTGCAGCTCTACCAGGGACTTAATTAGATCGGGCTGGTTGAGTGTCGCTTGTACCTCATTTTCGTGAATGATGAACTCGTAGTAGTCGGCAGAAGTTGGTCGGGTAATGAGCTTTTGGCCAGAAACTTTGATGTACTCGAAGTCGTGGTCGATCCCGTTCGCATTCAAAAGCTCGCGGACATCATTAACTAGCGTGCCAGAATCTGCGGAAAGGGGTTTCGTCGCGGACAAGGAGACGGGTGTCGAATCAACTGAGCCTTTTACGCCGAGTAAGTAAAGACCACCAGAAGCCGCCATCGCCAGCAACATGGGAAGGAAGAATGCCGCAACATAGAGATGAATCTTGATCCAGAGGCTTCGCATCTAACTTCCTATAAACACCGGTTAACGAGGAGAGCGACTCTAGCATCTGGGAGGTTATCTCAGGAAGCAACAAATCGTTAATGCGCTCTCGCTTAGGCATTGAGCGGTAACCCTGACATCCCAGGACCAATAAAGAGGTCGTATGCCCGATTATCAAGACCTTTGTGGATTAACTTTGATATGCTTGACCACAGAAACTGTTACCGACTACATTTATTTTAGAAAACAAATATTTTAGAAATAAGGGAAACCCAATGGCTCAAACACACGATCACGAAATGGTATCGATCTATCCTTTTTCAGATGAGGAAGTAGATCAATTAATGACTAACTCGGTTGAGTGTGTCCTCATGTGGGCCACCAAAGATGGATGGCCTGTTGGGGTTACTCATGCCTTTGTCTGGCACGATGGAAAAATTTGGATCACATTTTCAGAGCACAGGCATCGAGCTGTTGCGATTAAGCGGGATCCGCGTGTATCCGTGAATGTTAGTGCGATGGGTTACGGTGCTAATGCAACGGCAGATTTGCCAGGTGGCGCCATTACGTTTAAAGGTACGGGCGAATTCTTCGACGATGAAGACACTAAAAAATGGTTTTATGGGGCGTTGTCACAAAAGTTGAACCCTGACAACAAAGACGGTGAAGATTTCTTTTACAACCTGCTCGATTCTCCACTGCGAACGATTCTTGCGGTTACACCTACCAAGAAAATTATGTACAACGGCACTAAAGCTGGGAAACATATGGCTGGTGCAATCGATGAAAGCGAGCTGGGTGAACCTCTGGCCGTTGACAAAGAGCGCATGAATAAGGCGCGTGCGGCGAAGGGTCTGGCGCCAAGAGACAAAGTTTGAGTATAGTCCCGCGGGTCCGATGCTACTGAAGCTAAGTACAGTCTTGCCCGTGGGTCCCTTGCTGATTGTTCTATATAATGACTGCACACCCCCCTACTTACATCCGGTGACAAAGATTTGAACGCCTACCTTATTGCTTACGCCATACACATTGCCGCAGTTTGTCTTTCCGGTAGTTTCTTTTTGCTACGTGGTATATGGATGATTCAGGAGAGCACTCTACTGGAGAAGAAAATCGTTCGGATTGCGCCACATGTCATTGATACTGTTCTCCTTATTTCAGCGGCGGTACTTGTGGCGCTAACGCAGCAGTATCCGGGAATAGATGCATGGTTAACTGTGAAGGTTCTGGCGTTGATTGCCTACATTGGTTTGGGTGTGTTTGCATTCAGACGGGGTAAAACGAAGACTGCTCGGGTGAGTTACTTGGCCGCGGCCATCGCAGCGTTTGGTTTTATGGTGAGTGTCTCCCTAACCCGAAGCCCGCTGGGATTCTTGTCTTAGTAAGATAAGCCTAATTTCGTGGCATGCAATTAGACGAGTCAGTTCACTCACTTTTGTGCAATATACCGTCTACCCCCTGAACTAGAACGGTACCATGTGCTCGTGTCTCGTGTCACACGCCCTTCGGAGCGTTAACGGGGGAACATTTCCCTTATGTGCTCTTCAGGTAGTGGTGCGGTAAACCTGGATACCAAAACAGTGAACGAAATTGATACTATTTCGCCCAGTACTGCACATGAATAGGGATTTGGACCTTCGGCATATAGCCAGCTCGAGATCGTCTTAAAAGTGCCATTGCTAAACCAGGCTGGATCAATTAGCTGGGCATGGAGAACGATGAATGTGATAAAGCCACCGAGCAGGCCTGCGTAGGCTCCTTGGCGGGTAACGCCTTGCCACAGAGCGCCGACAACCAGCGGGCCAGCGAATGCGGCCATCATGCCACCCACCCCGATCCATACGATCAATGCGACATTGGTACCGATCAGAGACCAGGCCATCACCATACAAAGAAGCAATATAATGACGGTCGATATTCTGGAGATAGTCAGCACGCGCTGGTCCAACTCGTCTTCTGTCAGGTCGGGTTTTGTCATCGGTACGATGGTTCGACGGTAAATATCATTGGCGACAATCTGTGATGAAGAGACAACCAGGCCATCTGCCGTGCTCATGACCGCCGACAATACGCCAACGCCGATTAGTGCTGCGAGCCATGTAGGGAAAAGCTCGATAAACAACATCGGTAATGACTGGTTAGGGTTCGAGCCATCCAGATAAAGTGCGTCCCCGAAATGAGCACGTGCCAGTAGCCCCCCCAGGCCCAGCATGCCGAGGGTTAAGCCAAACAGCGCAGCAAGCTTAACGAACTGCATTCGGTCGCCGTCAGAGCGGAGCGCCCAAAGCTTATTGCCCAGATGTGGCAATAAGCCGAGAGGCATGTGGGCAAACACGATCACAAAAATTGCCCACCAGGAATGGTAGAGCGGTGTTTCCGGGTTTAAAGGTGTCACAAGGTTGGGGTTCTGTGCCTCAAGGTTTTCCAGTACTCCGGTAAAGCCTCCGTCGATACCGAAGCCCACAGCCGTCATGATGATGACGACGACTGCCAGTATCAGCATCATGGCACCCTGCGCGCCGTCCGTCAGGATATCAGCGTGGGCGCCGCCCAGTACGACATAGAACAACAATACGGCGGTCGTAATGATGAGTGCCCACGTTGAATCAAGTCCCAGCATCAATTCGAACATGACGACGCCAGATACCAATTGTCCTGCCAGATAAAAGAACAACACCAGCGATAGCAGTGACACGAGAATTCTCACACCTTCAGACTGGTATCGATCGCCGAGGTATTCAGGGATAGAACGGTTACCGAACCGGTTTCCCGAGGTTGCGATGAGTCGCATCGAAATGAGGACGCCGAAATAAACTCCGATCGGATATAAAAAGTTACCCCACTGGGCAGCGAGCCCGAACTCATAACCAAGCGCAGGAGTTCCTAAAAAAGTTGCCCCACTGGCCGTGGAGGCGGCGAAAGCCAGCGCCAGGAAAAACGGGCCGTAGGCACCTCTTGCGGTAGCAAAGTCGTCAGCATGTTTGATCTTTCGTTGTGCATACAAGCCAATACCAACCATTACGGCGACGTAGAAGGCGAGAAATATCCAGGACCAGGTGATTAGTGTCATTTCGCTATTGTTCCACAGTCTTTGCGGTTTCGCGATCCTAGCTGAAATATCCTGCGCGCTTGGTGAGGTTTTCCAGAAGGTGCGCGCTGGTGCTTGTAGTGATAGTGTTTCGGAAATACCTAAAAGTTGTTGTGACTCATGCTAAATAAACTTGACGATTTTGCGATCCACCAGACACCGGAGCCGGTTGCGCATCCGGCAACCAGTGATCGTAATGTATACGATCGCACTTGGTACAATGGATACGCGCCGGACGGTTCCTATTACTTCGGCGTCGGTATGGCTGTTTATCCTCATCGTGGGATTATGGATTGCGCTTTTAGTGTGGTGCAGCCGGATATGCGACAGCATTGCTTCTATGGTTCCAGGCGAGCCCCTGTTGAGCGAACTGAAATGGACGTTGGCCCATTTAGAATGGAAGTGATTGAACCGATGCGCCGTACGCGGATCATTCTGGATGACAACGAAAGTGGGATCACCTGTGACCTGACTTTCTCTGCTCGAACGGCGTCAATACAGGAAGCTCGCCAGACCTTGTGGCAGGGTACGCGGCGAGCGATGGACGCGACCCGATTCGACCAGTTTGGCCGATGGAGTGGTGTTGTCAATCACCCGGATGGACAGATCAGGGTAGATGAATCAGTTTGTCTCGGCACCAAGGACCGAAGCTGGGGTGTTCGCTGGGTTGGTGAGAGGGAGACCGGCGGGGCACCCGTTATCCCGGACGGGATTTGTTTTGTTTGGGCACCCCTGATCTGGGATGACCATATTTCACACGCGATATTTTTCGATGGGCCAAAAGGAGAACCGTTGGTTCGTGAGGGGCTTGAAGCACCGCTTTATCAAACGGAGGCAGAGATTCCCGGTGTTGAAGATGGTCTTGTGGAGAGAAAGCTTACTGCGCGACATAGAATTGAATACCACCCCGGTACGCGATTGGCAAAGGCCGCAGAGATAGATCTGGTTAACCTTGATGACGGTGTGCGCAGGATCAAACTGGAACCAAAACTCAAATTCATGATGAAGGGGTTAGGCTATGGCCATCCGGAATGGAAGCAGGGCGCCTGGAAGGGTGAGCTGGCGACTGGTCATGAGTCATTCGATCCAAGGCAACTCGATCATCAAGCACCCGAAAATATTCATACTCAACAGATTGTGACCGCGACTGATGGTGAACGGCAGGGTGTCGGTGTGTTGGAGCAAATTGTTGTAGGTCCCTACGAGCCGGCAGGATTCAAAGGTTTCTTTGATGGCTACTCGGAGTAGTCCAACCGATAGATCATGAAAAGCTGAGCTTTTCGGAACAGCGAAGGCGCCTGTCGTAGCGGTTAGACATTGGTTCTTTGATATCACATGAAGTGTTGCGCTGTATTGGTAGTTATGTTCCCTTTGCCGCAAGATGCTGGCTAATCTTTTTTAAGGTGATTGTTTGATGGATTCCTTTGCTCTATCGGTCAGTGACGGCCATGAAGTAGCCTGTTACTCATGGCTGCCGGATAACCCGAAGGCGGTGGTTCAGATTGCCCATGGTATGGGAGAACATGCCCGCCGTTATGACTGGGTCGCGCAGCAACTGAATGACAAAGGCTACGCTGTTTATGCCAATGATCACCGCGGTCACGGAGAAACCAGTGGCCCGGTGCTTGGGTACATGGGCGCTGATGGATGGAACAGGTCATTGGCTGATATGTATGAGCTGGGTCAGTTTGCCAGAGGTAAACATGAGGGTCTGAAGCTCATTCTTCTGGGCCACAGTATGGGTTCCATGCTGTCCCAGCAGTACATCACACGCTACGGTTGTTCGATCGATGCGCTGGTGTTGTCAGGATCTCCAGGCTTTAAGGAAAGTAAGCTGGCGTTTATTGGCCACATGATGATGAAGATTGAGAGCTGGAGGCATGGTCCGGATGGTACGAGCGAACTCATGCAGAATGCTATTTTTGGGAAGTCCAACACAGCCTTTGATGGTCCAGGTGCTACAGGTTATGAATGGCTCTCTCGTGACCAGGAAGAGGTAGCTACTTACATAGCAGATGAACAGTGTGGTTTTGTATTGTCCCCAGGTTCGTTAATAGAGATGTACGAGGGTTCTGCTATATCGCAGGATAAGCTCAGTCTTCTGAGAATCCCGCAGGACCTGCCGATCTATATTTTTTCCGGCTCTGAGGACCCGGTGCATGGCGAGCAGGCCGACCTTGACCGGTTGGTTGACGCCTATAGAAAGCGTGGCCTCACCCAGCTCATTTACAAGCTATATCCGGGCGGGCGGCATGAGATGTTCAATGAAACAAATAAGGACGAGGTTGTTACCCAACTGGTCCGATGGCTCGAACAACAGCTGTGAAACAGGAGACTGATATGAAAAACGTGGCGGTGATGGGTTTGGGGAACTTTGGTACGGCACTCGCCTGCAACTGGCTGGCGGAAGGCCTGAACGTCAGTGGCTGGACCGTTGAACAGGAAGTCTATGACAGCATCCAGGCGACCGGTATTAATGAGAAGTACCTTGATGATGTTTCGCTTGAAGGGCTGAAGGTGTCGATGGATATTGCGCAATCCGTGGCAGATGCAGAGATTGTTGTGCTGGCTCTGCCTTCTCACGTGGTACTGAGTGTCGTTGATGATTTGTTGCCACACCTTCGAAATGACCAGATTCTTCTGGATCTCGCCAAAGGGCTTGCCCCGGGTGACCAGATGATTTCTGAAGTGATCAGCGAGAAACTTGAAGCCGCAAAACTAACCTGCCGGCTTTGCGTCATGATGGGACCAACAATTGCGCCTGAACTAGCCCGCGGCGTCTATACGACAGCGCTTGTTACCAGTGATGACGTGACACTCGCCGCTGAACTTGCAGCAATCCTGACGACAAAAACGTTAAAGCTCTCGGCGGCAACTGACTCATTGGGCTCCGAATACTGGGGTGCCTTCAAGAATGTGATTGCCCTGGCGTGTGGTGTTGTGGATGGGTTAAAGAATGATGGAAGGGGCGGTGACAATCTGAAAGCTGCATTATTTACATCCGGCTATCGTGAGGCAGTTCGGGTGTTGCCTCTAATGGGTGCTGATCCGGAAACTGCGTTGTCAGCGGCCGGCATTGGGGACCTGTTCGTTACCGCTACATCTCCCCACGGCAGAAATCGCGGAATGGGTGAAAGATTGGGCCTGGGGCAGACGCTGAAGCAGGCAGAGAGCGAGATGGTAATGGTCAGCGAGGGCGTCAGAGCGGCCAGGATGTTTAAGAACCTGTTTGCCAGTAAGCGGATTGACGCGCCGTTTGTAGGTGCGGTTTGTGCGTTGCTGGATGAGGGCGCCAGCATAGAACAATTCCTGGAGCAGGCGGTTGGCTGACCGGGCCGGACGTAGGTAAGACGATTGTCGTCGACCGGGGTAGCTGTCAACGCATCGATCGAACCCCGGCGTTCTGGGTGGTCACCTGGTTATTAGATTACTATTCGCATGATATCCTTGCGATAATTAGGCCTTGTTGTCACCGTTTCTTTAGAGTTCCCGGTTTTGAGTGAATTGACCCGACCAGAAAGAGTTATTTTCGCGCTGGCTGCCATTGTTCTAGTGATGGGCGGTATGAAAGCCGCGTCTGGATTGCTGGTACCGGGCCTGCTCGCGCTGTTCATTGCGATTGTTTGTACAGAACCGATGTACTGGATGATCGAACGGGGAATCCCCAAATGGGTGGCCATACTGGTTGTGTTGATTGGACTTCTCGGTCTGTCCTCGCTTGTGCCGCTGGTGATCACCGGATCGTATGTGCAGTTTACCCTTCAGTTACCTGTCTATCAGGAAAGGGCTGACCTGCTGTTTGAGCAGTCTTCTGCCTGGATACAGGACTATGGTTACGATTCAGACAGTCTGCGAGCCATATTTGATCCGGCGGCGGCACTGGGTTACGTGCAGGTCGTGCTGGCTGCGCTCGGCGGGATTCTGTCCCGATACTTCCTGATCATGCTGCTCGTGATTTTTATCCTCGTAGATGTGCCAAGGTCACTTAATGACGGCAATACCACTTTTGGGCAGGTGGTTCGAACAGTCCAGCGTTATTTCGCCATCAAGTTTTTTACCAGTCTGTTGACTGGCGGGATGATTGCGATTTGGTTGATGATTCTGGAAGTGCAGTACCCGCTGCTTTGGGGGTTTCTGGCATTTCTGTTGAACTTCGTGCCGAACATTGGGTCCGTACTGGCGGCAATACCCGCGGTGATACTGACACTGTTATTTGACGGCTATATGGCGACACTGCTATTGATGGTCGGGTATGTTGTGATTAACGTGGGTATCAGCAACGGGCTGGAGCCGCGGATCATGGGTCAGCAACTGGGGCTGCGGTTTGTGTGGATTTTTGTGTCGCTGATTTTATGGGGATGGGTTTTGGGTCCGGTTGGTATGCTGCTGGCAGTTCCGTTAACGATGACCCTGCGAATTATTTTCGAGAGCCATCCTGGTACTCGCTGGATAGCCGACATATTGACACCCGATCGGCTGCTGGAAGCCAAAGAAGCCCCGGAAGAAGCTATCGATTAGGTTATCGAACAAGTTATGTAATAAGCCGGTTCATCCGGTTGTGAAAATGCTGGACTCTCATCTCGTCTTCGTTCAGGAAAACAGTGTCAAAACCCGACGAGCTCATACCTCTTTGAACCCCTCCGAGTAATTCAACATCCTGGTCGATTGTATCCGTCATCGACTTCTCACCGGATATAACGGCATCATAGTGGAAGACATCACGTTCGGGCCGATTGTAGTCTTCAGGAGCAAAAGCCGATTGTCCCTGGTCGTGACGCCCCGCAGACATGATCGCTTCGCCTGATTTGGCAAGCGCCGGGTCTGCGAAAAAAACCAGGCTTATTTTGTCAAATTCGCACCTTGAGGGGTCCGTTGGATGCGGTCGTGGCCTGAGAACCCAGCAGTGTTCGGGCGTAAAAGAAAGAACAACATTCGGGAAAATATTATATTGCCAGACGTCAGAGAGCTGGTCGTCGGACAGTCCCGAGTAGTCCATTCCACGCTCCAATCCTACCTGGCGTTTCTGTTTTTGGACTGCGTTGCGTACATCCATAACGCGTCCCTTGAAGTCGGCAGGATCCAGGCCGATGGATTGAAGCTGCACTGTCTGGATGGCCGTTGGCATTTCCGGAACAGGGAATCTGGGGTTCACGGTTGCACCAGGTACTTCTACGCCAGTATGTCCAAACTCGAATAGCCTGACGGTATCGTTGCAGCAGTCGACCATACTTTTGTGTTGTGGATGAAGAAAGTCAACGTGGTACAGCTCACTAAAGTTATCAATGACGGCTTTCCAATTGCAATCCAGGTCCACTGTCTGGTCCTGGACCAGAGTCATCTTGTCGAACCGATAGGGTGAGAGGATGTCGTCGAGGGGGCCGAGAAACTCCTTGAAAGGCATGGGTTGATCGGCAAGGCATACAAAGACGAATCCGTTCCAGCATTCTGTGTGCACTTTTTTCAGACCACGTTCTTTACCAGGTGCACCATCAGTGAAGCGTTCCTTGTAAGGGACGATAGACAGATTGCCATCAGTGTCATAAGTCCATGCGTGATAGGCGCAGCGAAAGTTAACAGCATGGCCGCGTTCCTCGGTGACCAGTCTGTTGCCGCGATGCTGGCAAACATTGTAGAACCCCTGGACTTTTTTCTCTGAGGTTTGGGTCACCAGAATTTGCTCACGACCCAGGTCAAATATGAAATAGTCTCCGGGGTTTTCAACATCACTCTGTAATCCAGCCAGCAGCCATTGAGTTTTCCACACAGAATCCCATTCCTGCTCCATGTATTGTTTGCTGACGAATCGCTCCTTTGAGAAATTTTCAATGCGAGCAGGGTCTTCTGTGTGGTTAACGATATTAATGGTCACGTGATATCCGGGAAAGTAGAACGTGTTGATGAGGTTAATCCATGTAGCCCCTCGCTGTCACGATTGTTGTTTCCCTCCTTCTATTGATTTGGTGGTTTTTAAGTCGGAGAGACAAGTATGAAAGTAATGATGAAGCCTGCTCTGCTGATCCTTGTCATGTTGTTGTCTGCTGCTTGTAGCTGGGGCACGGATTCTGAATCAGCGATTGGTCGTGTGAACGACGTAAAGGGTAATCCCTGGTATTTCGGGGTCACCGCTATCTGGAGCTTGGTCCAGACTCCAACATTGAAATAAACGATAGTGTTATCACGGGTTTTTCTGACAAGGTGGAGGTTAAGCTGCGCGGTGGAACGATCGTGCGTGTCGGGCGGGGTTCTGAGCTGACAATGCAGGAATATTCTGGTCGAGCGAGACCGGGAAGGCTGAGGCTGACATCCAGTGGCGGTCAGTACAGGGTTACGACCAGTAAATCGTTCAGACGCGCCGGATCAAGTATGGAGATCGACACACCTTACGCGACTATCCTGTCAGGCAACGCGGATCTGCTGGTTGAGCACGCTGTTGATGCGAGCGGGCTGACCGTGGTGCAGTTAGGCTCAGATCCTATCAAGGTTAAAAACCAGTTTGGTGAGACAGAGCTCCTGCATCGGGGCGAAATGAGCACCATTAGTTTTGGATTGTTGCCGTCACAACCCGTTCGAATAGAGGAGAGTGAGCTGGATGCTGCTGTTGAATCCACGTCAATGTTAATTCGCCGATGAGCGAGGACCTGACTGTTTTTCTCGAATCGTAGTACTACTCGATTCCCAGAAGGTAAGCTGACAGAGCGAGCTGATTCTCTTCATTCAAATGTACAGGCGGCATGGGTGGCGTTGGGGTTTTATAAAATGCCGATAGTGAATCCAAAATGCTATTACAACTGCCTCACTTTGCCTATGTACGGCAGGTTCCGGTTTCGCTGGGCATAATCAATGCCATAGCCCACGACAAATTCATCTGGAATCTCGAAACCGATCCAGCGTGCTTTTATCTCAACCTCTCTTCTCGATGGTTTATCCAGCAGCGTTGCTATTTCCAGCCGTTTTGGTCCCCGTGATTGAAGTAATGTCATGACGTGGGCCATCGTGTGGCCTGTATCGATAATATCTTCAACGACCAACACGTCTCTACCTTCAATTTCGCCGCGAAGGTCTTTCATGATCCTGACCTCGCGTGAGGATTTCATTGAATCCCCGTAAGATGAAACCTCAAGGAAGTCTACCTCCGCTGGCATATTGAGTTCTCGGACAAGGTCGGCAATAAACACAAAAGAACCGCGTAGCAGGCCAACCACCACAAGCTTGTCCGTTCCAGCATAAAAAGCAGTAATTTCTTTTGCGAGAGACTCTACTTTTGCAGCAATTGACTTTGCCGAAATCATGACATCGATTTCGTAGGAAGAATGATCTATTGGCACCTGAGAAACTCCGGAAAAAGCGAATAGGGAAAAATGAAGTGTGCAGGAATAGACCCGCCAGGGGAACAGTGCTTTGTTCAACTGGGAAGTAGTATGCTTCGCGATCAGGAGAGGTTATGCCAGACAGTACAGAGAACAAAAACAACAAGCCTGGCAGCTGGTATTCGCACTACGTCCTGTTTGTGCTGGTGATCGTCTACATTTTCAATTTCATTGATCGGAATATTCTCTCCATCCTGTCCCAGGATATCCAGGCGGACCTCGGTGTGACGGACGCGCAAATGGGGTTTCTGTATGGAACAGTATTTGCTGTTTTCTATGCGGTGTTCGGAATACCTCTTGCCCGGTTCGCGGATGTTTGGGTGCGGCGGAGCCTGATCTCAGCGGGTTTGTTGGTCTGGAGCGTCATGACAGCAATGTCGGGGTTTGCGAGATCGTTTCCGATGTTGGCTGTGTTCAGGATTGGCGTTGGCATTGGTGAGGCAAGCGCGTCCCCCGCCGCGTATTCAATGTTGTCCGATTACTACCATCCTCGTCTTAGGGCGACCGTGCTTGCGATCTATTCATCCGGCGTTTACATCGGCGGTGGGATAGGGCTTTTTCTGGGAGGCTTTATTATGGAAACCTGGAATGGCGCCTATCCTGATCCGGGCACATCGCCGCTTAATTTGAAAGGTTGGCAGGCGGCCTTTCTGGCGGTGGGCATCCCGGGTGTTCTGATGGCGATTTGGGTGCGTACGTTAAAAGAGCCGATACGAGGAATCAGTGAGGGGCTGGTGACGAAAGAACACCCAGCACCTTTCTCGGTCCTTAAAGAAGAGTTTTCTTCAATGTTACCGTTTTTTAATCTGATGGGGTTGAAACGCGATGGTGCTTCCCTACCCCTGAATTTTGCGGCGGCCGCTGTCATTATTGTAATTGCGATTTTCCTGTCCTGGCTAACGGACAATGCTTCCCAGTGGATCGCGCTGGGTATCGGGGTTTACGTCACCTTTTCCTGGGCTCAATCCATTCAAGCGCGGGATACGGCTACTTTTCATATGATTTTCAAGTCGAAGGCAATGGTTTACACGATGATGGCCTTTCCCTCGATTGCCTTTGTGACCTATGGCGTAGGTTATTGGACGGCACCTCTATTGCTGCGTTTGCATGACACCTCTCCGGGCGAGGTTGGTATGTATATAGGGCTCGGTAGTGCGGCCGGTGGCTTGATTGGGGTGACGATGGGTGGTGTGACTGCCGATTGGGCGAAAAGAAAGCATCCCGCGGGTCGACTGATTATTGGCTTTATTGCAATTTTTGGTACTGCTCCGCTGGTCCTCTGGATGATCTATACGGAAAGCTTGATGACCGCGTTTATACTGAACTTTGCGCACCATATTTTTAGTGCTTCCTGGCCAGGAATACCACCCTCGACGGCTGCAGACCTGGTGGTGCCGCGTATGCGTGCCGTCGCCGGCGCTTTCTTTTTACTCGTCAACACGATGATCGGGCTCGCCATGGGCCCCTATTTCATGGGTCAGTTATCTGACGTTTACAGGGCGGGAGGCATGGACAGGGGGGAATCCCTGCAAACCGCAATAGCCACTGGCTTGTTGATTTTTGTAGCGACTTTTTTCCTCTTGATCCTGGCCTGGCGGCATCTGCCAAAGGATGAAAGTACCCGTCTTGCGCGAGCGAGGGAGCAGGGGGAGGAGGTCTAAAGCGGTTACTTTCGCATGTTCACTTTCCCCCGTTCTTTGAGGGTGATAGTCTCGATAACCTGAAATCTTGATTCAACTAATGAGTACCTAAAGGAGATTACGATGCCTGATTTAGAAGCCGACCTATTCAACCTTGCCATGTCTGAACAGGCACAACCGCTAATGGACGCGGTGAAGAAACATATCACGGATAATGTTGAGCCGATCACTGAAGAATTTGTTGCGCTGGATAAAGAGAAAGAGGACAGGTGGAGCTGGCATCCAAGGCAGCTCGAGTTGCTGGAAGGAGCGAAAAACAAGGCAAAGGAATCCGGCTTATGGAATTTTTTCCTGCCTGATTCCGAAATCGGCGACGGACTGACTAATCTGGACTATGCGTATATTGCAACAGAGCTTGGTAAGTACGCCCTGGCATCCGAAACGCTAAACTGCAGTGCGCCCGATACAGGGAATATGGAAGTGCTTGAGCGAGTAGGGACCGAAGCGCAGAAGGAGCAGTGGTTGAAACCCCTTCTAAATGGGGATATTCGTTCAGCCTACGCGATGACTGAACCTGGGATACCCTCTTCTGACGCAAAAAATATTTCAACCAGCGCCGTGCTCGAAGGTGACGAGTGGGTGATTAATGGTGAAAAATTCTACATCTCGGGTGCAGGTGACCCCCGGTGCAAGATTATGATTACGATGGTTAAGACGGACCCGGATGCGCCTCCCTCCAGGCAGCAGTCACAGATTCTGGTTCCAATAGATACGCCGGGAGTTGAGATTCTTGGCGCAATGCATGTGTTCGGTCACGACCACGCACCCCGCGGCCATATGCACATGAAATTTAATAATGTGCGAGTGCCAAAAGATAATATTCTGTTAGGCGAGGGCAGGGGCTTTGAAATATCTCAGGTCCGTCTTGGTCCTGGAAGAATCCATCACTGTATGAGATCAATCGGTAAAGCGGAGAAGGCGTTGGAGTTGATGGTGAAGCGTTCTGCTACCCGCGAGGCGTTTGGAAAGCCGATCGCCAAGCTGGGCAAGAACCTTGAAGTGATTGCGCGGGCCCGCATCGAAATTAACGGCATGAAGCTGGCGGTTCTGCAAGCCGCGAAGGCGATGGATGTGCTTGGCAACAAGGAAGCCAGGGTTTATGTCAGCGCGGTTAAAGCGATGGTGCCAGAGAAGGTTTGCCTGATTATTGACCAGGCGATTCAGATGCACGGTGCTGCTGGTATATCCCAATGGACGCCTCTGGCGGCTATGTATACAGACATGCGCCATCTCAGGTTTGCAGATGGTCCGGATGAGGTGCATCACATGGTTGTGGGCCGAGCAGAAGTTCAAAAGTACGACTTGTGGTAAACGGTTAGCTTGACCCAAAGAAGGCCAGAAAATAATCAGGTACGAAAAGTTCTATGGCCTACGGCAGATAATGTCGGCGCATTATAGTGCGCCGACTATTGTTGGTGATGAACATGTTTTTTAGCAAACTCTCAGGCAGAGGTTTGTTCAGTCGTTTCTGCCGGCGGCAGCCTCGTCGACCACCATATTAGTGCTACCAGGAACACCTGGATGACAAGTCTGACAGATAAAGCGGTTTCTGATACATCAGGGAACTGTTCCGGGTGCAGCCACATGTGTACGTTGGCTGGTGTGACGGCCAGTGTCAGCGCGATTATGCCCCACCCGGCAAGCGGGCGAGCCTTTGGCCAGAGAATCAGGATTGCCAGCAGAACCTCAAATACGCCGCTGGCGTAAACAGCGAACAGTGGCCAGGGCCACCAGGGCGGAACAATAGCGACAAAAAAATCGGTATTGGTGAAGTGCGTGACACCGCCACCGAAGAACCAAGCGAATACTACAGCAAGACCTGCGTAGCGAAGATATTTGATCATGCTTCTATCCAGTTGAGAGGCGCGGGAGGTTACATAGTGGCACCCAGTTTATAGCGGTGTCGGCGCAAAGTACCAGGCAATTTTATAGCGCTGGCTATAGCGCTTTGTCTTCGTCGCTTTAGACTGTCGTTTCTTAAGCAATAAACTATTGAAGAAATATTATGCATGAGTTGCTGCTAGCTGAATCAACGTATCGGCAGATGGAAGTGGAATCAATGCTGTTTCCGGACATTAGATATGTAACGATCAATGAAGCAGGCGAGATCAAGAGAGATGGTGAAAACGTTGAAGAACCTGATCTGTGTATCGACATGGCTCTTTTGGACATGTCTCTCTTTATGACCGATCAGGTGGAATTGATCACCCGCCTGATTGATCAGGCTGATGCATTCAGGTTCGTTCAAACGTCAGCTGCCGGGCTTAATGACCCGTTGTTCCAAACTATCGCGGCTAAGACCGATGTGTTTTGTAACAGTGACGCGCAGTCTGCTTCGATCGCCGAGTTTGTGGTTGCTTCGGTTCTTAACCGGTGGCATCGATTTGATGTTCGCAGGGAACGGCAATTGGCCCATCAGTGGCGAGAGAACTTTTTTAAGCAAATATTGGGGTCGCAATGGTTGATCGTTGGCTACGGCAATATTGGCCAGAAAGTCGCGAAGCAGGTTAAGGGCTTTGGTGCGGAAGTCACTGGCGTGAAAAGAGACCTGACCCCGCATGAGTACGCCGATCACCTGGTATCACTGGAAGATGTCAATCAGCATGTTCCGGAAGCTGATGTCGTGGTGTTGTCGTGCCCGTTAAATGACCAGACGAGTCAGGTTGTGAATGCTGACTTTCTCTCTCGAATGAAGTCTGATGCAGTCTTAGTCAATATTGGCAGGGGGCTACTCGTTGATGAGGATGCGTTGTTGGTAGCGCTGGATGGCGGCAAACTGGATTACGCAATAATGGATGTTTTCCAGAATGAACCTCTGCCTGATGATTCAATTTTCTGGGAACATGACCGGGTGCAGATGACCCCACATTCGTCCTACCGGGGTTCAAGAACTGAAGAATTGTTTGAGGCACTGTTTATACACAATTTGACCCAGTTTCTCTTGGGTAAACGGGTAAGGAATCAGGTTGTCTCCGGGTCTTTCTAATCATCAGCAAGGTCTTCCTGACGCATTCGGTGGACAGGTTTTCCGCGGTGCTACGGATTTTCCAATCCCTTTGGTGAGAGTAGAGTGTAGTTGTTACTGAGAAGGGTGCTGTTGTCCTGCTCCTGCGTACTATGGCGGTAGGCGAAACACCGGGTTGCATTCGAGAAAACCAGGACAGAATCAATGAAATCATTAGCGGCTGGTCGAAAGCCTAGATCAGTGAGGTCATTATGCCCCTGGTATTGATCGCAATTTGAAGTGGGTTGCGGTGGAGGGTATGCCTATTGTCAGGGGTGCTTTCTAAACGTTAAATGAACATGTACTAGAGGTTCCTTAAAGAGAGTTTACTAAATGAATTATGACTTTATTGTTGTGGGTGCAGGTTCTGCAGGGTGTGTGCTGGCTAATCGATTGACGGCAGATGGCGCGCACAAAGTGCTTCTGTTAGAGGCGGGTGACAAAGATACCAGTCCGCTAATCCACATGCCCAATGGCGTGGGAGTTGTCATCGCTGGCACCAAGTACAACTGGCAATTCAATACGGCGAGTGAGCCTGAATTGAATAATCGTGAATTGTTCTGGCCCAGGGGCAAGGGCCTGGGTGGTTCAAGCTCCATCAATGGCATGGTTTACATCCGTGGGCATGCCTCTGACTACGATGGCTGGCGGCAACAGGGAAACATCGGGTGGGGATATGAGGATGTGTTGCCCTATTTCAAGAAATCCATGAACCAGGAGCGGGGGGAAGATGATTATCATGGTGTAGGTGGCCCTCTGAATGTGAAGGATGGCAATAGCAAGATGTCCATACACAGGAAGTTCATTGATGCTGGGGTTGAAGCGGGTTACCCGTTCAACCCTGATTTCAATGGTGCAGAGCAGGAAGGCGTGGGTCCAATACAGCTTACCAAGATCGGCAATAAACGTTGCAGTGCTGCCCGCGGATATCTGACTCCTATCATGGCGCGGAATAACCTGACAATAGCGACGGCTGCGCGCCTCACAAGAATCGTTCTTAAAGATGGTCGCGCAACGGGGGTTGAGTACCTTCATAAAGGTGAAGTGAAGAAAGCAAATGCTTCAAGAGAAGTGTTGTTATGCGCGGGCGCAGTTCAGTCGCCTCAGCTGCTGAAGCTTTCTGGTATCGGAAACGCCGAGGAGCTTGAATTCCATGGGATAGATTGCCTGCACGACCTCCCGGGCGTAGGAGAGAATTTGCAAGATCATCTGGATGTTGTTGTGCAATTCCATGCTGAAGAGTCAGCGACACTGCAGAAATTCTCGAAGTGGTACAACGTGGCTTATGCGGGGCTCCGCTATCTGATTCTGGGTGACGGACCAGGAACCGAGAACGCTATGGAAGCCGCGGGGTTTGTGAAGAGCCGACCAGATATTGACCTTCCGGACCTGCAGTTGCATTTTATTCCGACTTTTATGTTTGATCACGGGCGTAAACGGGACGATCAATCTGGCATTTGTATGCACGTCTGTCAGTTGCGGCCCGCCAGTCGTGGCAGAATCCTGCTAGAGAATGCGGATCCTTTGTCGGATCCAAAAATAGAAGCTGGATACCTGAGTGCGCCTGGTGATCTGGAAGTGATGGTTCAGGGTGTCAAAGTGGCGAGGCGTATTTTTGGAATGAAAGCGCTAAGTTCAATCATTAGCGAAGAACATTCAAGCTCACGAGGGCGCGAGACTGACGAATCGATTGCAGAGTTTGTCAGGGAATATGCTGAAACCATCTATCACCCGGTCGGAACCTGCAAGATGGGTATTGATGAAATGTCTGTCGTTGATGACCAGTTGCGGGTCAAGGGGTTAAAGGGGTTAAGGGTCGTTGATGCGTCCATTATGCCAACGCTGGTGGGCGGTAATACGAACGCACCGGTTATTATGATTGCAGAGAAGGCCAGCGATATGATTCTTGAAGCGGCTGGCCAATAGACGGGCTACTCGGGAGTCCTGCGTGAGGATTATCGACCGTTAATACCGCGTTCGGGAACCGGTATTGTCAAACGACATATAGATCTCTTCTAGTGCCCGTACCCACATACCGGTTCGGTGTTTGTAGTCGTTTTTGCCGGGTACTGGCCGGATGTTTGATATTCTCGAAAGCAAAATTTCCCACGCCCACTTTTGCTCCATGCGACTTAAGGTAGCTCCGGGACAGACTTTTTCTCCGAGGCCAAAAGCCAGGTGGCGGCCTGCATTTTTCCTGTCGAGTTTTGGTGTTATAGGGTCAGGGAAACGCCTTGGATCATGATTGCCAGCACCATATCGAATACTAAGGGTCGCCCCCGCGGGAATTTTTACTCCGCCTAGTTCGCAGTCCCTCGATACGAAACGGTAGAGTCCCTGGGTGGGCGATTCGATACGAAGAACTTCCTCGACGAAATTCTTGACCTTCGATTGATCTTCCCGCAATTGCTTGTAGGTCTCCGGGTTCCTAAAAAGAAGCCAGAGGCCATTCGACAGAGCGAAGGTTGTTGTTTCGTTGCCACCAATTAGCAGGTGATCAGTAATGCCGATGATTTCTGTGTCTGTCAGGGGTCTTGATTCGCCGGTACTGGCATCTTCGATTTTGCTGTTTAGCAGCCTGGTAATGATGTCTTTACCTGGCGTTTTACGTTTCTTTTTCATCGTGTCAAAGATGTAATGCTGTAGTTCGATATGTTTTTCAACGGCATCCATCTCCTGTTCCAGGGAAAGGCCTCGGGAAAACGGCAGCACCCAAGCGGTTGACCAGACTTTGAGCAGGGGAAGGTCCATCTTTGGGAATCCCAATAGTTCCGCAATCACTATCATGGGAAGGGGTTCCGCAAATCGCTCGATGAATGGGACCGCAGGTTCGTCTATCCAACTATCAACCAATTCGTTAATGGTATTCTTGATGAAGCCTTCTTTTTCTCGAATCGAAGAAGCGGTTAATGCTGGGTCTACCATTGCCCTATAGTGAGCATGTTCTGGTGGGTTCTCGCCAAGCGGCGTGAATCGGGCCCAGCCTTTCTTTTCGTAGAGTGCTCTTGCGGCGTCAAATTTGATGAGTGGCTCTGTGTCCTGGACATCAGAACCCGAGGTGAACTCTAGCGGACGGCGCAGAACATATTCGATGTCATCGTACCGAGTCAGCACATACATACCGATCTGTTCCATGAAGTAAGCAGGTGATTCCTCGCGAATCAGGTCGTAGGCCTCGAACCAGTTCTGCTGCACTATCGGGTCCATGAAATCGACCTCAGATGCCTGTTTATAAGGGCAGCCATCACTCATGTAGGACTTCCTGTTGGTTGTCTGGGCATCTGCTCGTTTGACAGTGGTTAGAACACGGCGAGTGGGTTTAGGGGTGACCCGGTTCCGCCGGAGACTCTTAACGGGGCGCCGACATAAAGAAAGGTGACGCGTTTTTGTGCCTTGGCCACCTGTGCCAGTGTTTCAAGATCCAGGTTGTCGAGGAGAGGCATGCCAAGCCCAACCAACACGAGTTCATGTAGTGGATTGGCCAAACCCTCAACACCGGAGGGCATGACATCGTTAATGCCATCACTGCCAATCATCACAACATCTCGTTCCTTTAGAAAAGAGGCCAGTGACGCGTGAGCGCCGGCGGCTTTTTCCAGGAAGTTCCATTGACCATCCTTGTCTACCTTGGCCCACCGGCCCGTACGAATGAGCAGCACATCACCACTGCGTATTTTTACCCGATTTTTCTCCTCCCATGCCTTTAGGTCGTCTGCTGTAATAGCCATGCCGGGTTCAAGAAAGTCGACCCCGAGGAACGCCGGCATATCTACCAGGACACCGCGAGTAAAAACGCCATTAACACCGGCATTGTTGATGCCAAGCTTGTCGGTGCCATTGGGTTTAGCGGCGGAATAAGGAACCCCGTTGTAGAAGTACCCCTTATGCGCGAAGTGGGGAAGGCCGTCCATATGTGAATGTGCAAACCCGTGATAGTCCACTTCATACCGATCGCCGGCGATCTGGTGACCGCTGAACTCTGCAACATAGACTTCATGTTTGAATGGGTTTGCATTCAGTGGGTCCGACACCGTGTTTAAGTCCAGAGCCAATGAAACTGTAATGCCCTCGCGAACAAGCTTCGCTGCCGATTTGCGGGTCTTTTCTGTGATGAGGTTCAGGGTACCCAGTTCATCGTCTGCACCCCAGCGACCCCAATTAGAGATGTCCTGCATCAACTGATCATATTCCGCCCGGCTCATCGCTTCAGGTGAGTCGATGGCTAGTATTGGTGAACTTAAACAAAGCAGTAATATTGGGATTAAAATACGCATAATCGGATTCTCATAATTCGTTACCCTCAAAATACGCCGATTTTCAGTGCAGGTAAATCGGGAATTCTATTTGCGTCTGGAGGTACTGTGGCATTAGGCTAGGGCTTTAGATCATTTTGAGATTTGCCATGACGCGTTCCATTAATTTCGGTTTGTGGTACGACTTCCGAAATCCAGGCCATCAGGTGAGCTTCGAGAAGCTCTATCGTGATTCACTCGAACAGATTGCGTGGGCAGAGACCATCGGGTTCGATTCCGTTTGGCTGACTGAACATCATTTTGTCCAGGATGGCTATTGCCCATCGCCGCTGGTCGTCGCCGCCGCTATTGGCGAGCGAACCACTAGAATGCGGATTGGTACTAATTTGATGTTGTTACCTCTGGCGGACCCGGTGCGGTTGGCTGAGGACGCTGCAGCGCTTGCGATTCTGACAGGTGGCCGGTTCGATCTTGGCGTGGGCCTTGGATACCGACAACTGGAGTTCGACTATTTCGGGCGGAAGATTAGTCACAGACCCAGCCTGATGGAAGAAGGTGTTTCTATCATCCGACAGGCTTGGTCGGGTGAGCCGATTTCGCATCACGGAAAGCGATATGACATAGAGGATATCAAGGTCAGTCCGACCCCGGAGTCTATTCCAAGGTTACTGATGGGTGGCATGGCGGAACCTGCCATTGACAGAGCAGCACGACTGGGCGACGGATTTCTTTCCACGGGGGGTATCGGACTCGAGGAATACACCAGTGCTGCGAAAAGGGCCGGCAGGGATGCGGCTATCTATGCGGGGCATTGGGGGATCATTGCAGATGATCCCGAAAAGGAGGCTGTAGAAGTCGGCGGCAATGTTCTCTACCAGACAAACGAGTATATCAGTTGGGGCGCTTTCGGGCCGCCAGCTGAAACGCCGTTATTTGAGAATTCGGAAAGCGCCATTGCAGGCGGGCTTTATGAACTCATGGACGGTGCGGGAGCGATTGAAGCATTAACTACACTGCTGCTAGGGCACCCTGGCATAAAAGATATTCACTTCTGGGCGCAGTTCCCCGGTGAATCGGTGGAACATGGCAGCAGGAGGATTGAGTATATTGCTAATCATGTTCTACCAGCGGTCAGAAAAAATATTTCGTAAACGAAAACAAGTATGAAAGTATTTTGGAATGACGGGGTATGTCTGAAGCCGTGGATAACAGCGCAGATCAAATAGACAAGGAAGCGCTGAAACGAAAGTATAGGGAATTACGCGACAAGCGTCTGCGGTTAGAAGGCAACGAGCAGTATATCGAGATCAAAAAGCGGCTGGCCCAATACCTTGAGGACCCTTATGTTCCGCTGGATGCCAGTCAAGCCTATCGATCGTCGGGAAAAATTAACACCTTATAGATCCTTCGTCGCAATCATAGGTGGAAAGAAAAAAAGGACTACAAGAGCGCTAACGCTAACTGCTGCCGCGGTCGCTGCCAATGGCAGAAGTCCCAGGGTAATAAATGGTGCAAGTAATGCTGTACCGATAGACGTTGTAGCGAATACCAGCAGGATCACCAGTGCAGCGCCTCTGGCGTCGTTGTCTCCGGAAGCAATAATGGCCTGGTAGAAGCCCGGTGGACCGCGGACCCCGAGCCCCAGGTTAACAAATGCAAACAGAATCCAGAGCATGGCAGGCTCCCGGTTCGGGGTGACTAATGCGTAAATCAGGATTGCGACACTCCCTGTCGCTGCCAGGCCGGAACCAAACCAGATAGTCCACTCGGGGCCAAACCGTTCCACCAGGGAATGCACGGTATTGGAGGCGATGATAAATAATGTAATGCCGATGACTTGCATTATCACGAAATCACCCAAGCTACCGTTCATACCGATTGTGATGACTGTGGGAGCACCGAAGACGAAGATCAACAGACCACCAAGGGTGAATGCCTGGCTTAGCGCGTAGCGTAAAAAAGGGCCGGATCGCAACAATGCCAAATAGCTTGATCTTGAAACCTTGTCTTGTTGCACTGCAGAGCCCGTTGGAAGAGCGGGTGTAAATAACCAGATGATGGACAGTAAAAAGGTAAGCCCCGCTGTAATAAAAAAGGAAGCGCGCCAATCCGTATAGTGTAGTAACCAGGTACCAGCAACCGGTGCTAGAGCAGGAACTACCGATTCAATGCTCCCCATTAAACCCAGCGCGCGTAACGCGCTTCGGTCGTCAAACAGCAGGCGGATTATGCCGGGAGCAAACACGGCAGGGGCTGCGGCGAAGAATCCCTGTACTACCCGGTAGCCCACAAGTTCAAGAATCGTCCCGCTGAATGAGCATAGGAAAGATGTGATTGAGTAGGCGGCAAGGGTGCCGAGCAATAACGATTTTTTATCGTACCGTGCGCCCAGTTCGCCAAAAACCAGGAGTCCGATGGCGGTGCCCCCGGTAAATGCCGCGAGCACAAGTTGGGCCTGACTGAGGGTGCCTTTGATATATTCTGGAAGCGTGGGTACGGCCGGTAAGACCAGGTCAGTTCCCGCGAGTCCCAGAATTGTACCCGCTATGATTAAAGCGAATAGGTACTGTTTATTGTGTACTTCCTTCAGAGGGAATTGCATTGCCTATGCCATAACCGATGCTGTTTCCTGAATATCTCGGTTTCTGGAATAGAAAGAGAGGTTGATGGAGCGCTTGAGGTTCTTCAGGTTCAGTAATGATGGCGCTGAATCATGATCCCTATTTTCGATGATGGCAGCCATTAGGTCACCAACAACCGGGGCGTTCTTGAACTGGTTACCGCTGGTGCCAATAGCCAGGTAGAAGCCGGGTAAATCGGTTCGATCGTAGATGGGAATCCAGTCGTCTGAGACGTCGTACAAACCGACCGTTCCCCGGGCGTTGTTCTCGATGCCCAGTTCGGGCCAGCGCTGGGCTGCGCGAACTGCCTGTGCGGTCCATTGGGCTGTGAGCTGGTCGTTGTAGTCATCGGGATCCACAATTTCTGGCGGATCGCAGTCTGGATCCGCTGAACCGATCAGCATGTCTACGCTATCGGGTCTCTGGTAAACACCCGCATCGAGATCGACAATGAACCCGGCATTTTGCCGATAACCGGGAGGTGCTTTTAGATAAGCCACCTCATGGCGATGAGGCTTGGTTCTTATATTCAGGCTGCTTGTGACGCCTGCCAGGTCGTTGATGACAGAAGAGTGCGGCCCTGCGGCGTTAACGACCGTCGGTGCGCAGATGATATCGCCATCACCAAGCTGGACGCCTGAGATGGCTCCGCCTTCGCGTAGAATGTCTGTTACGCGAACGTTAAAACTAAAAGTGCTTCCTTCGTGTTCTGCAGCGACCTGCAAGTTGCTGGCAGCGAGTTGTGGATCAGATACGTAACCTGAAGCGGGTATAAAAATGCCACCTGTGATTTCACCAGCAACTGGTTCGCCGAAGCCCTCTTCATGCTGGCGTCTGGGCGGGCCGTAGGCCCGTAGACTGATTCCTGGATATTTTTTTTCGATTTCCTGTGGTGAGAGTCTCTGGAATTCAACGCCGACGTTGTCCAGCATAGCGAGGTTGTTCTCGTACTGATGATCTGTTCCATCCCGGATCAGGACCAGGCCGCCTGTTTCCACATAACGGGCAATGGGTCCGGGTGCGTAGTCAAGAAATTCGCGCCAGCCTAACCAGCGATGTCGCGCCTCGTGTGCCAGGGCGCAGGAAGTTTCGTGCGAATAGAACGGTCTGACGATTGCTGAAGAGTGGCTGGTAGAACCATAACCAGCGGACGGCAGGGCATCTACGTTCAGCGTTTTTATTCCGCGGCGGGCAAGGGCCAGTGATATGGAGCATCCAATCACGCCTGCGCCGATAATGATGGCATCAAATGCTTTCAAGAACAGGGTCTGTATCAGGAGTGGTCTTACTGTAGCTGAGTTTTTTGTACAAACCTACCCGCCTGGCGAGTGTGGGGACAGTAAGGTTGAAAGATATTTCGTACCTCTTCAGTATTGTCGCTATAGAATCCTGATAATGGAATTACAGTAATGGAGTTTAGGATGGCAATTCGAGCAACGTTTCTTGTTTTACTCAGTTTCCTGATCGCAGGGTGTGAGCAGACTGATATTGAAGGCGCCCTTGTGATTGCGCCAACGGAACCAGAATTGCTGACGTCGACTGACGATATGCAAACCGGTGCATCTGACTTCGACCGGTCGACTCATCCCGGTAAGGGGTTATATGAAGAGAGCTGCAGCGGTTGTCACGATGGCACTGTTTCAAGGGCCCCGCACTTTTCATGGCTTGAAATGATGGATGCATCTGTCGTTTATCAAGCGATGAACGACGGTGTGATGAGTGTGCAGGCCGAGGCGTTGACTGATGAGGACAAGATACTGATTACAGAGTATCTCACTCGAACAAAGCTTGCTGGTGGCGCGGATTTGAAGGTGATTGAGCCACCTATGTGTACTGACGGTGATTTTGATCTCTCTTCCCCGGCTCAGGCCGTTAACTGGGGGCACGATACCAATAGATATTCCCCTTCGACGGTAGCGGGGTTAACGGTTCCTGAAATCCCGCACCTTGAATTGAAATGGGCATTTGCTTTTCCTCATGCGTTTCGGGCCAGATCGCAACCTACGGTAGCCATGGGCACTGTCTTTGTTGGTTCGCAGGAAGGTCGCGTGTATGCGCTTGACCTGGAAACAGGTTGCGCCAGGTGGACGTTTAGCGCTGCAGCAGAGGTCAGGACAGGCATTGTGTTATCGCTATCAGAGGCGCCAATTTCAAAAGACAATCCGCCGCTCGCCTATTTCGGAGACATCATTGCGCGTTTCTATGCGGTTAATGCGCTGACCGGGGAACTCGTCTGGTCTTTAAAAGCGGATGAGCATCCCAGTGCGACGTTGACGGCAACCCCAGCTTTTCACGAGGGCACGTTGTTTGTTCCAGTGTCGTCGCTGGAAGTTATTCCTGCGGCTGATCCGGAATATGAATGTTGTACATTTCGGGGGAGTGTCCTAGCGATAGACGGGACCAATGGTAGTGTCCTGTGGCGCCACTATACAATTGAAGGAGAGCCTTCAGAGGTTAACAGAACGAGTGTTGGTACAAGGGTGTTGGCGCCATCCGGCGCGCCGGTCTGGAGCAGCCCTACTGTGGATCGTAAGCGTGGACTGATCTATGTAGGGACGGGAGAAAACTATTCTTCACCCCCGGATGGAAATTCAGATGCGGTTCTTGCGATTGATATGGCGACCGGTGCTCGAGTGTGGACTCGTCAATCCACCAGTGGCGATGCCTGGAATGTAGCCTGCATGATGGCTAATAACCCAAACTGTCCGCCGGAAAATGGGCCAGATTTTGATCATGGTTCCAGTATTCTTATCGTTGAGCTCGATCCAGATAAAGATATCCTGCTTGCCGGCCATAAGAATGGCACGGTGTATGCTCTTGACCCAGACAATAAAGCTGAGGTGCTTTGGGCGACTGATGTAGGACGGGGTAGCATTCAGGGAGGCATTCACTTTGGGATGTCTGCCGCGGATACCCAGCTGTATGTGCCAATCAACGATATGAACAATACCCGTAACGGTGATTACCTTGATCCTGAGCAGGCTCGTCCTGGAATCCATAGTATCGATGCGAATACCGGCAAACTGCTCTGGAGTAATGTCCAGTCAAATGTGTGTTATGACGAAGATGAATTCTGCGACCCCGGTATCAGCTCGCCCGTGACTTCTATTCCCGGCGCAGTATTTGCAGGCCACCTGGATGGATTTGTCAGGGCGTATGCTTCGGGAAACGGAGAACTATTGTGGGAGTTCGATACCCGACCTGAACGAGTCGGAGTGAACGGTGTTACCGGGTATGGCGGTAGTATGAGTGGTGCAGGTCCAGCAATTGTGGATGGTCATGTGGTTATAAACTCTGGTTATGGCTTGTACAACCATGAGCCGGGTAACCTGTTGATGGTGTTTGCGGCGCCGGAATAGGCGGTGTCTGGATAAGGGGTGTTCCTTAGCCCGCTTCGCGAATCAGGTCACTAACACCATCCCATTCCTCATGCTGCTGTTTCCAGTCGTCGAACAGATTCCGAGTAACGATCATAGGGTCTCGCTTATCGGTTAATGGTTCCATGGGCTAAAGGTAGTCTGCAGTATAGGATGGGTTTATCACAAAATGGGGGATAGTAATGAGTGTCGACAATGGTGAAAGATTTATTACGTTGCTCGAAACAGACTTTGGGTTTAGGCGAAAAGTCAGGGAACCCGGTGAGTCTGCATTTCTGGATCATTCAGCATCCGTCGGGGCGTCCTGTACACCCTGCGAAGTAGTGTCTGCGATGATCCGGGGTATGGGCTCTGTTTCTTGAACATCAATAGGCTGAAGATCGCCGAGGCACATTTTCTGCAGTCTTACCCTGATGGATTTGCAGACGCCGGGCTTGAAAAGGTTGGTAAGCGCCATCGGGTGGATAAGATGACCGTCTTCGCCAAAAAAGTCCTCGCAAAAAAGGAATTCGATAAACCCAACGCGTTGCTGGAGAACATGGTTAAGCTGGTTTCGCGATCGTCGATGGTGTCGCTGTTCGAGAAACCAAAATTCAGGGATATGGTGAATGACCTGAACTCGGATGATCGAGTAAGACTTGTCGCGTCGTACAAGAAACTCTTTCATGGGAACCAAAAGAAAGGTTTGACCGAGGTGGTTGAGTTCCTTGCAGAAAGGAAGATGGCCAAATGGAGTCTGGTGACAATTGGCCTGGTTTACTACCGGCCGCAGAAAGAAGTTTTTGTGAAGCCGACGACCGCCAAGAACATTGTACAGAAGCTGGAGCTGGATCTGGACTACAAGCCGAGACCCAGCTGGGAATTTTATGACGGCTACCGAAAAGCAATTCTTGAGATGAAGTCGCTGGTTAGTCCGTCGCTCGCACCGAATAATGCCGCTCTGACAGGGTTTCTGATGATGACGCTTTAGAGGCAGTCCGTTTGCTGGTCGCCCCTTCGTTTTTCTGGTAGCACTTATTTTTCATCAAGCGATTTCGGGTTATAGCTCCAGGATAGCCTTGGCTACAATATTGCGTTGAACCTCGGCTGATCCACCTGCAATGGTTCGCATCCGGTTGTTCATATAGCTTGGCATCAGGGGTAGCGTGATTGTGGAACCAATAGGTGATGGTCCGCCGACTTCAAGTGCCTCTGGCTGATAGGGAAGCCCGTAGTAGGCCGCTGCTTCAATGGCTAGTTCATCGGCTTTTTGCAGTGTTTCTGCACTAATGGCATTTAATACGGAAGAAACTGAGCCCGGTCGATTCCCGGCACTAAGGTTGGCCAGCACTCTTTGTTCTGATGTCTCCATGGCAAGCGCATTGATCTCCAGCTGTGCCAGTTTTCCAAGGAACGCGGGATCGCCAGACAGTGAATTCCCTGTAGTGCCGGTTTCATTAGCCAAACGTCGCGTGCGGTTAATGAGCCGACGGAGCTCTATTGATGAAATTGAAAATCGCTCAAACTCCAGCAGATACTTTGCAACAGACCAGCCATCATTCTCCTTGCCGACCCGGTTTGCCCTGGGGACTCGCACATCATCAAAGAAGACCTGGTTAAGTTCGTGTGACCCTTCAAGGTTGATGATAGGTTCGATTTTTATCCCCGGCGTGTCCATATCGATCAACAGGAACGAAATACCCTGCTGAACCTTGCCTTCGGTTGACGTTCTGACCAGTGCGAACATCATGTTGGAGTGTTGTGCGAAACTGGTCCATATTTTTGTACCGTTAACGATGTAGTCGTCCCCATCACGGGCAGCAAAGGTTTTCAATGATGCAAGGTCGGACCCTGCGCCAGGCTCCGAATATCCCTGGCACCAGATATGTTCACCGGACAGGATCCTTGGCAGGTAATAGTCCTTTTGCTCTTTGGTTCCGTAGCCTATCAGCATAGGTCCGCACATCTTCAAGCCCATGGGAGATATACCCGGTGTTTCTGCGCGGGCGCACTCCTGGGAAAATATATATCTCTGGGTCAGCGACCAATCTGTCCCGCCGTATTCTGCCGGCCATTCGGGCGCTGCCCAGCCTTTGTCGAACAACAATTTCTGCCAGGCCATGGCCGAGCTCTTTTCCTGCCAAATGCTGGTTTTTTTGAGACCGGCTTCACGTAGCTCCTCGCTAAGATTTTCAGTGAGGAATAACCTGACTTCACCTCGAAATGCTTCATCGGCGGCTGAAAATTGAGAATCCAAATTTTTCCCCTGGTTAGTTCCCGTCCGAAAAGCTCAATTCTGAGTACGAACGGAGTGAGCATTATGAATGCGTCAATTCGAAAACTGTTAGTTTAGCGGGAAATAGCCACCACGGTCTGCTGTTTTTGGGTGCGAACTCGTTAGTAGTCCGTCTTTATTGTTTTGTTGAAGGGCAGGCTGAATTGAAAGGCAAGATTCAGGTCGTACTGTCCGTCGACGGTATCCAGACCATAATGGATATCATCCGGATTGTCATAAACAAAGGTGCCAAACATGCGATCCCAGCAGGACAGAATGTTGCCATAGTTGCTGTTGGTCCATGGACGTTCGAAGTGATGATGAAACTTGTGCATGTGCGGTGTAACGATGACCCAGCTGAGCGCCTGGTCTAGGTCTATTGGCAGGCGAATATTGGCATGGGTGAAGTAGGCAAAAAATGGTGTAATAATCCTGTAGAGAACGTAAAAAGCGGCTGGAATTCCGACGCACACGATCACGCTAAATATCAGTAGCTCTCTGACAAGAATATCGCCTGGGTGGTGGCGGGTTCCTGTGCTGGCATCAACCGTAGTGTCGCTGTGGTGCACCAGGTGAAGTTTCCACAGCCACTTGTATCGATGCAGGCAGACATGGACGAGATACTGACCAAAGAAGTCGAGTAGAACCAGAGAGATAACGAGCTGCATCCATAGAGGAATACTGATGATGTAGAAGAGCCCAAATTCGAGGCGAGCGATATCTATGATTCCGTATGCCAGGAATGCAAGGCCAAAGGATATGATGCCCGAGGTCAGTATAAAAACCATGTTGGTAGCGACGTGCTTTAACTTTCGATATTCGAATTCGATGTTAGGGATAAGCGATTCGAGCGCGAGGCTGGCGAGCAGGCTGCCAAACAGCAATCCAATCCTGGTCGAGTCAGGCAGCTGATTGAGCTCATGAATGAATTGTTCCATCTCATCTATCATAGTTGAGATAGCATCAACCGTCTTGTCGGACATCAGGGTTATTTGACGGGGAGCGCTCTCTCTGGTTTATTCAATCATTACACTCGGTGCCCAAGTGGCATTCATCCTTTATCAGAGCAGGACCATATGGCGATTCAGATAGACCAGGAAACAGGACTTAAAACATTTAACACTAGAGCCGCCGTAGCGACTGACAAGATTGCCGGCCGTGGTTACGCCGTCGTTGATGACCAGGCACTGAAGGATTTACCTGAGCCTCCGGCTGGCGCTGTTTTCAATGCGGAAGAACAGGCCAGGTATCGGGATTTCAAAGAGGCAAGGCGTGGTGCTGCGGATTATATGCCGATGGAAGGGGATTTCAGCAGGTACCTGGAGGACGTATATTCAGCTGATCCTGTTGAGCGGGAATCACTCGATGATGAGTGTGAAATTCTGGTTGTAGGAGCTGGGTTTGCAGGCTTGCTGCTATGGCACAAATTACGGCAAGCGGGGTTTAACGATGTTCGCTTCTGTGAAAAAGGTGGTGATGTTGGAGGTACCTGGTATTGGAATCGATACCCGGGTATCGCCTGCGACGTTGAAGCATACAGCTACCTGCCTTTACTCGAAGAGATGGGTTACGTCCCTTCGATGAAGTTCGCCTCAGGGTTTGAAATTCTGGAGTACTGCCAGAAAATGGCAGAGGAATTTGGCTTTTATGACCATTGTCTTTTTCATACAACGGTTGAAAAAACGGTCTGGAACGAATCGTCCGGTCGTTGGTCTGTTCACACAGACCGCGGCGACTCGATGAAAGCTCGATACGTCATCCTGGCCAACGGGATTTTGACAACACCAAAGCTCGCGCGAATTAAGGGCATGGAGAAATACCAGGGGGATTCCTTCCACACCTCACGTTGGAACTATCATGTGGACTTGGAAGGCAAGCGCGTGGGGATTATCGGCACAGGTGCAACTGCAGTGCAGGCTGTGCCGGAGCTGGCTAAAATTGTGGGTGAACTTCATGTGTTCCAGAGGACACCGTCGTCCGTCGATGTAAGAGACCAAAGGGAAACAACGCAGGAAGAAAGGCAGACCTGGGCGGACGAGCCAGGTTGGGCAAAGGCCCGGCGAGCGAGGTTCGCCAAGATATCTGGAGGTCGAACTGCCATCAAGGCGAATGATGACTACCTTGCCGGTAAGGTGCCGGATTTCAAGGAGCGTAAGCAACATTCAGAAAAGTTGTCCCCTGAAGAAATGATCCAGAAGAATCTTGAATCCAACTTCCGGATTATGGAACAGATCCGGGGCAGAGTGGATGCGATAGTGGAAGACCCAGAAACGGCGGCCTCTCTAAAACCCTATTATCCTTACGGGTGCAAGCGGCCGACGTTTCATGATGAGTATCTGCCGGCATTCAATAGACCTAATGTCACGCTTGTAGATACTGCGCCCCTTGGCGTTCGTGAGATCACGGAACACGGCATTGTGCACGATGGGGTAGAGTACCCGCTGGATGTTTTGATTTACGCTACGGGGTTTCAGTGGATGGCGACCTCAACGTTCAACATGATTGAGGGTCGTGATGGTCAGACGTTAAATGGTAAGTGGCAATCGGAGGGGACAAAAACTTTCCTTGGTATTCACAGTCATGGGTTCCCGAACCTGTTTATCGTTTCGGGTCCGCAAGGCGGTGGAGGAAGTTTCAATTTCACCAATGCTATCGAAGAGCATGGTGATTACATTGTCTGGATGTTGTCGACCATGAGAGAGCAGGGAGTGAAGATAGTTGATGTTCGCAAAGAGCCAGAGGATCGGTATGCAGCACATTGTCGAAATGCTGATATCAATTCTGCGCCGCTGCGCGACTGCATCTCCTATTACAACGGTGAGGGCGATGCGGAGCCGGGGAGTCTGGCTTATTACGGTGGGGGTACCTGGCATAAAATTCGTATCGAAGCGCAGGCATCGCTGGAGCCCTACCTGTTCGATTCAGGTAAATAGGTTATTCGCGATACCACCGAGGAAAGCGCAACCGAGAGACTGACAAAGAGGGGTTCGACCAGACGGTAACTGGTGCCGGTGATGAAATCACGTTCTATTCAGATAGGCGGGCCAACCGAAGCAGCCATGATTCGGCTCAGGTGACTGTACGGCAACCCTGTTTCTTCCCTCCAGTTATTAAAGGCTTCCTGCGTTGCTCGCAATGCGCGTTGGCTGGTTGGTTCTTTATCAACTACTCCTTCGGCGACCAGAACGGTGACGACATCCTTACTGAACATGAAGGTGTCCTTGCCAACAAACCGAAGGAAGTATTGTCCCGTGTGTCCCCCGAGTCGGCTGCCATGTTTCTTCAGATATAGTAGCAGGCCGACGATGTCATCTTCGGGCCAGTCAGCCAGAAACCGACCAAAGGTTTTGTGTTCGGAATTAGCGTCCAGGATAAACTTTGCGTTTTCCCTGGTCGCCAAAATTTTTGTCATGTTTCTGATGATTGATGTGTCCTGGGCCAGGGATTCCAGTCGCTCATCACTGAAATTGGCGATTGCTTTGGGGTTAAACCCTGCGAACGCGGTCTCGAAGTTGGACCATTTGTTCTCGACAATCTTCCAAACGAACCCTGATCGAAATACACATTTGGTCATTTCGGACAAATAGGAATCATCAGTGGCTCTTATAAGAGACTGACGAGATTTCACCTTGGGCAGCGAAGCAGCAAGTTCCTGTCCACCTTTTCTATTAACCGCGCGAGTGTAAATCTGTTTGAAAGTCATTGTTTTAGGTGGTCATGCTCTTGAGTGCATCGTTCGCCATCTGAACATCTTTATCCGACGATTCGAGGATTGATACGCCATGATGATACGCTTCTTCTGTTGGGCTTTGCTATACGACCTTTGCAAAAACTTATTCGGGACTAAACTGCGTTACATCCAGGCAAGGTCGAACGATTCGACCGTTGCGTTTCTTGGATCAGCGCCAATGAAAAGCTACTATGAGATCGATGAAGAGCATATCTACCCTTCTGGTTTATCATGGGGGAGAAGAACTGAAAGCGGGTGGATTCAAAAATAGTCCCCTTTGTTCAAGGGGACCCTGTGTAACTGTGGTGTTAATTCCTGGAAGAAAGAATCCAGGGCGCCGACTTATTTAGATGAAGATACCCAAGTAAGCGCGCCACCCCTTTCCCGCAGACAAGCTTGATGTAACTACCGTACTAAGCGGTCGCTTGCCTGTTTGTTCTAGAGCTCGAAGATGAATTTCGATTGCGCCTGGGACGATTCCGGCTATTGCCGTTTGAGCCATTCCCGTATGAGCCATTCCCTCTCGAACCATTTCCCCTCGAACCATTGTTCTTTGAAGAGCCAGAATTGTTTCCTGATCGATCGTGACTGGCGCTGGACAGTGGCAGAACATGATCAGGTTCGAAACCTTCTATCTCGACACGCTCCAGAGGTTTTTTGATGACTCGTTCAATATCCCGAAGCTGTTTGGATTCGTCTGCGCAGACAAGAGAGATGGCATTGCCTGTTGTTCCCGCCCGACCGGTTCTGCCGATACGGTGGACATAGTCTTCCGGCACATGAGGTAAATCAAAATTGATCACCATTGGCAACTCGGAGATATCGATTCCCCTGGAGGCGATATCAGTAGCCACGAGTATTTCAACCTTGCCGCGTTTGAAGTCTTCAAGTGCTTTGGTTCTTTGGGCCTGACTTTTGTTGCCATGAATAGCCGCCGCACGAACGCCCGTTTTCACCAGATCGCGGGTGAGTTTGTTCGCTCCGTGCTTGGTTTTTGAAAACACGAGCGCCTGTGACCACTTGTTCTGGTGCACCAGATGCTGAAGCAGTTCGGATTTCCGTCTCTTGTCTACCGGGTGCAGGACCTGTTCGACCGTATGGGCAGCGGCATTTTTTGGCGTGACATTGACTTCAACCGGGTTTGACAGGTAGTCGTGGGCCAGTTTTCTGATTTCTGAAGAGTAGGTCGCTGAGAACATCAGCGTTTGCTTGTTCTCGGGCAGTAGCTTCTGGATGCGCTTGATATCAGGAATGAATCCCATATCCAGCATGCGGTCTGCTTCATCAAGTACCAACACGTCGACGTGCTTAAGGTTTACGGCTCCCTGTTGACTCAGATCTAGCAGGCGACCAGGGGTCGCTACAAGTATGTCGATACCCTGACGCAATTTCTTGATCTGTGGTCCTATCTTGACGCCGCCAAACACAGCCAGTGATTGAAGCGTCGTGTGCTTCCCGTAGGTGTTTGCAGATGCTTCGATCTGGGCCGCGAGTTCGCGTGTTGGTGTGATAATCAAAACACGTGGGTGATTGCCGGGATTGTCTAGTTGGCCTAGCTTTTCCAGTAGTGGTAGCGTGAAGGCTGCGGTCTTACCGGTTCCGGTTTGAGCAGATGCCATCAGGTCTTTTCCTGAGAGGACTGGCCCAATCGCCGCTGATTGGATAGCGGTTGGCTCTGTATATCCGCTATCGGATATCGCTTTTAGTAGTGGCTCGGACAAGCCAAGTTCATTAAAACTCATATTCTTTCCTGGCGCCATTTTACGGGCGCAATGATTTAATTCACCGCAGTTATTGCGATGTTAGGGCGCACGAATGCGCTGGACGACATAAAGAGTTGAGGCAGTGGCGTTACAAGCCTGGCTGGCCTCGAGGTGAGGGGCGACTGGGGTACCCAGTGCTATCAAATCAACATGACGTGGCCGATCAAAGATCAGCGCGCGCAGTCTAGGGTGCCAAATCGCGTAACGCAAGGAATATTGGTGCCAGGGTGGTCAATAGGTCGCAATCGCGAGAGGCAAGTAGTAGGGTGAACCACCTCTTTAAGACGCTACCCTATCCCTGAACCCAGCCAATTAAGGTATCGATACCAGACAATTGAGTTTGAAGGGTCAGATATCCATGTAAGAACGCTGCGTGATACACAGCAATTCAGCGATCCAAATGGTGTCGCCCGGGAACTGGGTGTTCCAGAAGCCATATGGCCTCTGTTTGGCGTTATCTGGGAATCTTCACAGGTTCTTGCGCGGTTGATGGAAACATTTGATATTAAGGACAAGCGTATCCTGGAAGTCGGCTGCGGAGTGGGGCTAACGAGCCTGATGTTGAATTCCAGGATTGCGGATATCACGGCAACAGATCATCACCCGGAGGCCAACGCCTACCTTCAGTTGAATGTTGACCTAAATGAAGGACGCAGCATCCCGTTTGTACGCACAGGTTGGGAGCAGGAGGATACCAGTCTAGGAGAGTTTGACCTGATCGTTGGGAGCGATATTCTCTATCAGCCGGATCATGCCATTCTGCTGTCCGGGTTCGTTAACCGACATGCCAAAGAGAAATGTGAAGTCATTATTGTCGATCCTGGAAGGGGGAATACTGCGAAGTTTAGCAATGCCATGCTGGCTCTAGGATTTGTTCAGTCGGATTTGAAAGCAGCGCCCGTTTTGCAGGGCGGCCAACCCTGCAAGGGTCTAATTCGTCACTTCGAAAGGTAGTCATCTCGAAGTGACTCTTTCCAAACTGGAATCTATTGCTTTCTAATTATTCCCTAATCGATTCCTGTCACTGCTGATAAATTGCTCCTGTCTGAATTGGCGACACACTCTGATCACCAAAGGCGCACATCATGTCTATTCCACAGGTACAACCAATCCCAGCGATTAACGGTGTTGAAACAGCAGAAATGAAGCAACCTCTGCAATATCATGAAGTAGACGAATCCCTGTCCGAGTGGGAATTGGCGCGCCTGACCAGCAAAACCTGGTCGATGGAACAGGATTAGTTTTGGGCAGCTTTATTCCGATGCAATAAACGCATCAGGGTTAAGCTGACCGCAAGACCGATCGCTGCAAACGCCGAGAGAAACACGAAGAAGTGTTGATGGCCTGTAGCACCTGGGTTGGCATCGATCATGATGCCGGCGACCAGTGCTACGAAGATGTCTGGTGTATACCCGACGACCGAGACAAGACCAACTGCGGTGCCAGTCATGATGACTGGGACTTTCGCTTCCTCGAACAACGCGAAATACAAACCACGCATGGCGAACATCGCCGTTGATCCTATCAGGATGTTGCCGAGAAGAATCCCGGCTGCGCCTGCAATGGGAGTCGTAAATGCGAAAAACAGGTCCGAGGCCAGCAAAAACAGAAAAGACAAAGCAAGCATCCGGGATACGCTATATCGATCGCCGAGCAAGCCGGCGCCTAGCGCTGCAACCGGTCGAAGCCAGGCACCAATGGTCACAATTGCCGCTGCATCGACTTCGTTCATTCCGTAAGCCTCGACAGCAAACAGTGAGTAGTTATCAAATCCCTTGTAGGCGACGTAAGCGCAAAGCAGGATGACTGCCTGCATCCATACCGCAGGTATCCTAAGCACCGCAACGATGTGCTTTGAAATGGTGTCACCGGGTGCGTGTTCTTTACGATTGGATTCAGTTGGCTGGGTGTCCGGGATGGCGAACCAGACAAAAACACCTGCCAGTGCGGTAACGATGCTGTAACCCCAGATGACCTGAAACAGCGCGTCCTGTTTTTCCTGCAGGGAAGCATTTGCGGCATCTTCCGGGAATGTCAGGCTGAAAATCATGACACCGGCTGATGCCAGTGCGGCTGCCAATAGTCCACGACCACCATCCAGCAGTCCGTATGCTCTTCCCTGCGCATTGTTGCCGCCCCAGTCGCGAGTCGCCCTGATCAGGGCCGCCCAAAAAAACAGGATAGTGGTGACCCCAAAAAAGGCCCAAAGCCACATCGATCCGATGTAGCCAGGGAAAGTGGTCATATAAACCCCACCCAGTGCGGTTGACCAGAGCGAGAAAGCAAGGAGCTTGCGTGCAGGGAGCCGGTCAGCCAGTGGGCCACCCGGGAAGTAGGCGATCATGGCAACGATGCCGTAGATGCCCTGTGCTGCGCCCAGTTCCGTCGCTGTCAGGTCGAATACTTCAAGTACCGTTGGCCGGAAGAAGCGAGTGACATGAAACGGTATTGCGTAAACGGCTTCACCAGCGAATATCAGCGCGGTCATGAAGATAAATCGCTGTCGTACAAGGTGTTGAGAATCGATAGTCTGGCTGTCCTTATATTGTGTTGCAGGTGGGATTAAACTTTCCCATTCAGGATGATCTCGCTGGCCCGCCAGCCAACTGCCATCGCCGGGGCGTTGGTATTGCCGCTGGGTAGTGCGGGCATAATGGAGCAATCTGCCACTCGAAGCCCAGCGACCCCTCTAACCCGGAGCTGGTTGTCGACTACTGACTGTTCGTCCTTTCCCATTCGGCAGGAGCCGGTGGCATGAAGTCCGCTGGTCGACAAGCGGTGTACCGCTTCCAGAATTTGTTCATCACTCTGGCAATCTTCGCCGGGGATCAGTTCCTCTCCAAAATAGTTCGCTGCGGCGGGCTGTTGCGCATACTTGCGCATGGTGCGGACCATCGCGACAACCGCTTTTTGGTCATAGTCTGTGCTCAGCCAGTTAGGTTTGATTGCTGGCGGTTTTTTCGGATCAGCGCTTTCAATACTAATTTCGCCTTCGCTCGTCAGATTCAGCAGTTGGCCATAAATAGTAATACCAGGCTGACTGTCCGGCTTGCTCAGCTGCACAGGGAAATTGTCGTCTGATCGGCCATAGCTGAAGGCGCCCAAATAGAGCTGCGTGTCTGGTCGATTTGCGCCAGGCATGGAACGAACAAATGCACCTATTTCAAAAGGCCCGGTTGCCATTGGCCCGGTATGTGTCAGGTAGTATTGCAGCACGCTGGCTACAAGCCCTGCCCCACGCAAGCGATGATTGATACCCTTGCCATTTTTTAATCGATGAGGCATGGAAAACCCAAGGTGTTCCCTCAGCTTTCGCCCGACGTCGGGGCTATCATGAATAAGGTGGATGCCAAGTGAGTTAAGCAGGCCTGCCGGGCCGATACCGGATAGCTGCAATAGTTTTGGGGAAAGCAGGGCGCCCGCGCTGAGAATAATCTCTCCGCGACACTGAAATATCGTTGGGGAACCGCCAACGTCACAATCGATGCTGACAGCCCTGCCATCCACAAAGTTGACTTTGTGCGCGTTGGCACCGGTTACGACGGTGAGATTGCTGCGTTTCATTGCAGGCTTCAGGAAAACGCGAGACGCGCTCATTCGGCGCCCGTTTTTTATGTTGTGATTGTAGTAACCGACACCTTCAAGAGTCTCGTCGTTTAGGTCTTCTTTGCGCTCAAGACCGAATTGGACTCCCGCTTCGATCAGCTGTTCGGCAATTGGGTATCTGAATTGCCCCGTTGATATTGGAAGCGGGCCGGCTCCTCCCCGGTGATCAGCTTCCCCGAGTTCGTGTGACTCGATCTGGCGATACACGGCCTTAATATCTTCCCAGCCCCAACCCGGACCGCCCAGGGTGTTCCATTCTTCATAGTCCTGTGGATGCCCTCGGGAATAGATCATTCCGTTGATAGAACTGGATCCACCCAAAGATTTACCGCGAATCCAGACCTCTGTCGCCGGGAGTCCTGGTTTTCTAGGTTGCTTGATGGGGAACGTCCAGGTGAATCGAGGGTGCTGGACGAGTTTCGCGATCCCCTTGGGCATTCCCACATAAGGATGCAAGTCGTTGCCGCCTGCTTCCAGCAACAGTACCCGGTTATTTGGGTTTTCAGAGAGGCGGTTAGCCATTACACAGCCTGCAGAGCCTGCTCCTACAATAATGTAGTCATAGTTATAGTTGTTGATAGTTCACCTCCGCACCCATTAAACAGAGGATAGACAGTTTTGCCAAGGCGAAAGCTTCTTAGAGCTTGATCATGGAGCGAGGAAGTTAATTTATGTTCTCGCTTGTTTTGATCGGTATCAAAGTATAAACCGTGATAAATCCGTAAAAGAGAACTAATGTAGGGTAACTATTTTTGTTGGTAGGGATATGTCCATAGTCATTGAGCGTTACGAAGAATTTACCTCCCGGATAGCGAACGAAACTATCGGGCACGTTTATCCTGAAAAGATAATGGATGTTGAAATTCGCGGTCTGGGCGAAGGCGTTGGGTTGATGTCCTCGATTGCCCGAGGCCACCTGACCTTTGAATCTGGTCGGGAAGAGACCGTTATCGTCAAATGCGTTGCCCGCACTGAAAACAGCAAGTTGTCCAAAGGGCTTAACTTTTACAAAAATGAGGTCAACTTCTATCTTCATCTCGCGCAGGAAACACCGATCAGGATCCCGCGTTGTTTATACGCATCGGTTGATCCGGTTACCCAGGATTTTCTGCTGGTATTAGAAGATTTGGGAGATGAGAAAGCGGGTGATCAGTTGCAGGGTTGTACTGAAAAGGAACGGTTGGTTGCCTTCAGCAGGGCCGCGGAGCTTCATGCAACTTTCTGGGGTCGAGCTGCTGAATTTGACTGGTTGAATTACCAGGTAGACATGAAAACGATTCTTTTCAGGCGCGATAGAATACTGCGGCCTGGTATTGAGCCAACCATCGAAAGGTTTCCGGACTACTTTAGTGGTGACCGCGCAGATATCGTTCGCAAAATTGGTGATCAGTATATTGATCTTTTCCTACATGCGATGGGTGGCGAGCCGACGATTATTCATGGTGATTATCGCGTGGATAACGTCTTCCTCACCGGGTCACCGGATGATCCCGATATTATTGCCTTCGACTGGCAAAACACGATGGGCGGAAATGGAACGCACGACATTGCCTATTTCAGTGCAGGGGGGTGCGACGCGGCGCTGCGAGGTGAATCTGAGCAGCAGGCTTTAAAACACTATCACGACATACTCAAAGATCGGGGGGTCGAGGGTTATAGTTTTGAGGAATGTATCGAGCAGTACCGATACAACATACTGGTGACCATGATCACTCCTATCGCAATCTGCGGCACCCTTGACCAGGGTAACGAACGCGGCGTGAAACTCGGAACCACAATGCTCGAACGAGCGCTCACCGCGCTTGAATCCATGTCCTGTTCAGATCTCTTGTCCTGACTAGATGTCCTGACTAGACACCCTGATGTCTAATCCTTCCTATAAGTGTTGGGTTCCGCGTCATGGGTGCGAGACCAGTATTCCAGGTTACTGAACGGTGAATTATTGACCACCTTCCCATCCGAGTTCTTGTACCAACTTTCAACTCCCGGGTGACCCCAGGCAAGATTCTTGCTGAGATTCTGAACTTCCTCATTGTATTCGTCGGTCGCTTCCTGGGGGATTTCAAGGACCTTTCCCCGTTGTTTCAACATAAGCACCAGGCACTGCATAATGTAGTGAACCTGGCATTCAGTGTTGTAGATAATGCTGCCACCATGCACGATATTGGTATTTGGGCCATAAATGCAGAACAAATTTGGATAGTCGGGAACCAGTATTCCTTTGTATGCCTGAGGATATTCCCCCCAGCGTTCACCCAGACTGACATTGGATTTTCCGACTACATCCATCGGCCATAGAAATCGGTTGCTGTTGAATCCTGTAGCAAATACGACGACATCGAACTCATGGATTGTTCCATCTGCGGTCTCGATGCCCTTCGGATGAAATCGCACGATCGGTTCGTCCACGAGATTTACGTCCTCTCGGGTCATATGCTGGTACCAGTTGTTGTCGATGATGAGCCGTTTGCCAAAAACCGGAAACTCAGGCAGACATTTTTTCATCAGCTCCTGTTGATCACCGAGTTGCTCGCTGATATATCCGGCCAATGCTTCACGTAACATATCGTTGACCTCGCTCATTGCTCGATCTTTATGGTCCCAGGCCGGGTCGCTAGGCACTGCTGGCCAGTTGCGATCCATGAAACCGAAAATCATGCGGGCGCGATGAAATTCAGCGTAGAGCGGGATATGGTTAAGTGCCCACTTCAGGCCTGCTTCAACGGGGCGATAGTAATCCTTGTTCGGTGAAATCCAGTGAGGTGATCGTTGGAAAACAGTCAGGTGAGAAGCCGTGTCGGCTGTTTTGGGAACCAACTGGACGGCGCTGCATCCTGTACCGATGACCGCGACCCGCTTTCCTTCAAGGGATACGTCATGTTGCCAGCGGGCTGAGTGGAAGCTCTCGCCCTCGAATGTTTCCAGGCCATCAAAATCAGGAATAACCGGCCGGTTAAGCTGGCCGACGGCGCTGATGACGGCATTTGCTGTGAGGGCATCGACAGACCCATCCTGCCTCTTCACGGTGACATGCCAGGTCTGGGATCCTGTATCGAACTGCATTTTCTGGACTTCTGAATTCAGCTGAATGTGATCTCGAATACCGAACTGGTCTGTACACCGCTCGAAGTATCCGTGTAGCTCGTCACGTTTCGAAAAATACCCAGACCAGTTCGCGTTGCGTTCGAATGAATAGGAATAAAAATGGTTTGGTGTATCAACACCGCAGTCCGGGTAGGAGTTCTCGTACCAGGTGCCGCCGACCGCTGCGTTTTTCTCCAGGATGGTGTAGTCGACACCTGCTTCACTGAGCTTGATCCCGGTGCATATCCCGGACATACCCGCCCCAACAACAATGACGCTGAAATTTTCGCCGGCCGCGCCACCGGTCAGTTTTTCAAGTTCAGGTTTCCAGGTATTGTCCCGGTTCACGAAATTGGTTTCTTCCAACAGCATTGCGCAAAACTCGTCTTCCAATGGTTCAGCGGTGGAAAATTCCATCAGATGCCGCATTTGTTTGACGTCTGGGGTCGGCGGCATGGTTCCACCTTCATCGCGTAGGGTCCTGATGAGCTGAAAGGCTTCTTCCCTGATCTCGGTCGCGATATCACTGTTGTAGTTACCAGTATCGTCGGGGAAAATACTTCCCTCGGGGGTCTGAATAGGATCCGGCCGGAATCGATCTGTCAGCCAACGATCATCGCCTGAGAACTGGGCCATGACCATTAAAAGAGTTGGCAGGTTTACGTCTCTTAGTGCAGTACGCAGTTCGCTGTCATCGCCGGGTATATTAAAATCCATGATTACGCCTCGTAACTGATTGTCGATTATGCCTCCAGTGTACTTGAACTTGGCAAGTGGGGACCAGTATTAAGAAACTTTGTGTAGCGAGTTCGTTTGAAGGGTTATGGCTAGGCGATTGGTCGTGAACTCATCGTACAATGCGTTCATGCAATCCAGGCAACTATTAGCTTCATTGATTCTGAAAAGGCCCTGGAATCGGGCTGACAAAATTTTGACCGTAATGCTGATAGCGGCATTCGGTTTGTTTTACGCCGGGCAGGTATCGGATTTCCCAGCCCTTGAGGATGATGGGTTGTTTGTGCTCGCGAGCGCTTTTCTTGGTACCGCTCATTCTCCGGGTTATCCGCTCTTTATTCTACTCAGTCAGGTGGCACACCTGTTGCCAGTCGAGAGTGTGGCCTTGCGGGCTCATCTTTTTGGTGCACTGACGGCGTCGATAGGCTTGGGGTTGCTCTACTGCATTGGCCGTCGGCACCTGGAACTGGAAAGGGCTGTCTGTCTTCTTGGAGTTTTCTGCGTAGCGTTCTCGACATTGTTCTGGGAGCAGGCGCTGATTGCCGAAGCCTATCAACTAAATGGCGTTCTATTTCTTCTGCGTATACCTTGTGCTTGGGCTGATGCTGATGGCAGGTGCCAGCCATGTACTTAACAAAGTGCTTGGCCACGTACAACGTTATCCTTTGAGGCTGTCGATAATACTTGGCACTGTTTTGCTGTCGGTTGTTGTCTTTGGGTTCCGAAAGAATCGTGATATCGCTGCAGGCAGCGAGTCCAGCGTCGCAAGGGATCATGGACATTATGTGCTGAGCAGAATGCCAGATGACGCTAACCTGTTTGTAATGGATAGCTGGCTGATGGCAGCGGTAGCCTACTTACACTATGTCGAAGGAGTCAGGCCCGATGTGCATCTCTACAGCGAGTACGGCACTTTCCTGCCGAACCGGCTGTTTAATTATTTTAGTATGGGTGCAGAAGGTAAATGGCAGGAGGTAGAGAGCTTTATTCGCTTGTCAGAACGCCCTACTTTCATGCTTTCGAAACCGGTTCAAATGTCGCTGACTTATACGGATCTAGTCTACGCCTATCAGGTGGATGCGCCCGGAAGTGAGGTAGAGCAGCGTGATTTAGACTTTTTGCAGAGTCTGTTGCAGCGTTCACCCGGACGTGGATGGGAGAGATTGATCTATGAGGGCAATGCAAATCGGTTGTCCAGGTTTGTCACTCTTGCAGACCTGGATGAGCAATTGTTCTCTGGCAACTTCCTGCTAAATCTGATGGCGGCCGAACAGTTGCTACTATCAGGGCGGGGAGAAGTTAGCGCTGATCAAGTCGAACAATTTCTGGCGCGCGCTCAGGCGCTGATTGAAGATCAAAGCGAATTTGACCGGGTTCGGCTGCAGGTGCTGAGGGGCCATTTGATGGTACTGGCCGGAAGGTATGAAATTGCCCGAAAGCTATACGAAATGGCTTTATCGACACTGCCTGTCCAACACACCAGCGCAATACCCGCGCTGGCGAACGTAATCACACTGAGCTGTGACAAAAAAGCGTTGGGGGTCCTTCAGGAGAATTATCCGGCGTCGGATCTCAGTCGTTATTGGTCGCAGATGGTCGGGTGCGACTAGGGCGCATCTTGGCGCGGTCGGTCGCCTTTTTGTAAAGCGTAGACATTTGCCGGGCCTGGACCCAGAGCGAGGATAAGAACGATTCTTCGAGTCATCGCCAATGCCATCCATGTTTGAGCCACGATCAATGCGGGGGCGAGAACAAAGGGCAGGAGAAAGAAAGGAAGGAGGTGCCTGGGAACACAGATGCATGAATGACCGGTGCGGCTAAGGTACACCCGATACTTGCCAGGACAAAAGCGCAAAGGAGCAGTGGTTTTTCTCGCATGACGGTAGGTGTGCTGATTGAGCTCACAAGACGAAAAGCCGCCAGGCAAAGTATGATCGAGCCGGCCACCAACCGGGAGTATTTTTTTAAGTGTTGTTGGTTAAGCTATAGTTTCAGCCCAGCCACATACGAGTTCAGAAAATGTTAATGCCCCGGCCAGAATATCCACGACCTCTTCTTGTACGATCGGGTTGGAAAAACCTGAATGGTAGCTGGCGCTTTGTTGAAGATGTCGATGACATTGGGTTGGTCGAGGGCTGGTTTAAGGAGGGACTTCCAAAAAGCGCCACGACCATCCAGGTTCCTTTCCCGGTGGAATCCGAAGCTTCTACCATTAATAATATTCAGCCCGCTTCGGTTGTTTGGTACCACCGGGAGTTTGATCTGCCAGGTGACTGGGATAAGAGGAAGTGTCTGCGTTTTGGTGCTTGTGATCATTGGACCCGTGTTTTTGTCAATGGACAGGAAGTAGGGCAGCACCGGGGTGGTTATGCACCCTTCTCGTTCGATATTGACCATGTTGTAGGGCCTGGTACCAATACGATTGTGGTGAGAGTTGAGGATTCTTTGTCGTGGACTCAGCCGAGGGGAAAACAGGCTGGTACCACTCGGTGGCCGATTGACTACGACAGTGTCACTGGTATCTGGCAAACGGTCTGGCTTGAGCCTCTCCCGCCGGTTTCAATCGAAAGTACCCATTCGGTCTTTGAGGCGAGCTCTGGAGAACTGACCTTCACATCGTTGTTCTCGAAGCAAGTAGAGGGGGAGTTGACTGTTGAGTTGCTGCTAGCCGGAGTCGTTGTAGGCCGGAAGCAGGTGAACACAGGTTTGCGTTCCGAAGCCCGTGTGTCGTTTCAATTGGACGAGCCTGTGCTGTGGTCAACTGAGTCGCCAACCCTTTACGATGTGAAACTGACTCTTTTGGACACTCGGAGCGGCGATGTTGATGAAGTTATCAGCTACACAGGACTACGAGAAATCGGGGTTCGTGATGGACACCTGCATCTTAATGGAGAGAAGTTATTTCTTCGGGGCGTTCTCGACCAGGGTTACTTCCCCGGTGGCTGGTATACCGCACTAAGCGATGATGATATCCGTCGAGATGTAGAGCTGACCTTGCAGATGGGGTTCAACTGCGCACGTAAGCACCAAAAAGCAGAAGACCCGCGTTATCTCTACTGGGCAGACAAGCTTGGATTACTTGTCTGGGCAGAGATGCCTTCAGGCAAGATATTCTCAACTGAGTTGGTACAGACGTTGGCCTCTGAATGGACAGATCTCGTTAAACGTGACAGGGCTCATCCCTGCGTGATGGCCTGGGTACCGTTTAATGAATCATGGGGTGTGTGGCACCAGTCATCCAGGCCCCAGCAGCGGGCTTTTGTTGATGGTGTCGTCGGTATTACGCGCGCGATGGACACCAGCAGACCTGTGATCGGTAACGATGGCTGGGAGTTTTCCTCAGGTGATCTCTGGACTCTTCATCTTTATTTCGAACAAAAAAATCTGACACAACGCTTAAATGAGCTGATAGAAAGCCCCCAATCGTCCGTAGCCGAAGGCAATGGATTGGAATCACGCGCTGGCGCACTGGCAGGCGCGAATGTTGAAGGGCTGCCCATACTACTCACCGAATGTGGCGGTGTGGGTTATGGTCGATACAGTGATTCTGATTTTAGCTATGGCGACTTGCCAGAGACTGAAGTCGCACTGCAGGCAGCCATTCAAGCAATAGCACAAATGATTCACGCGGCTCCAAAGCTTCAGGGGTTCGTCTGGACCCAGTTCACGGATGTCCAGCAGGAGGTAAACGGTTTGTTGTATTTTGATCGAACCCCAAAACTCCCTATAGAGACCCTGCATGAGATCATCGCCAGTATTGGCTAAATCAAGTTGCCTCTCTATTAGCCAATGACTGACTAATCAGTGTTACTGAGTGTTTAATAGCAATTCGAAGGAGGGTTGCCCGAACCTTTCGCGACGTTCTTTTCTTGTGTGGGGCAGGGCGGTCCGTGCAACGACAAGCTGGAGATATACAGGCCATTTTCGAGCAGGCCGCGAGCCGCGACAAGATCTGCTGTCATCTGCTTCAGGTAGTGGCTGGGCAGGATGATTTACCCGGGAAAACTACACGGCGCGTGATAAGGATTACGCGTTTAGGTCAATATCTATGGCTGAGTTCATAACCATGAAGACTCCTGAGAATCGCTAGACCTGAATTCTCGAATGGGTTTCCAAAACCACCAGATTAATGCGGTAGCCACAATAGAGATCACGCCGCCCATCACCATTGTGTTGGATGCTCCGATCAATCCAGCCCAGATGCCAACCCAGATTGTCCCTACATTGTTCGCCGTCTGGGCGGCAAGAATCATTAAGGCAAACGCGCGACCACGCATGTGGTCTGGCGTCGTTAACATCACGGTGGTCTGGCGCACGGCGACGGTTACAGCATCTGCGGCACCGAGCAAAGCGATCATTAATACACCGAACCACAGCGTTGTAGCTGTACCGAATCCAAACAGGAAAAAACCGTAGGCAAAGGATGCATAAAGGACGAGCATTCCTTTTGCCCGGAAGCCGACCAGCATTAACGCGATAAATGATCCGAAGATTGCGCCAGCTGAGTTCGCTGCGCCCAGGAAACCTGTCGCGCTTGCTCCCCCGGCGAACAACCCTAATGCCAGTACTGGCAGAATCTCGCGATAAAAAGACGCGGTGGTGATCCCGGCATCTAGCAGGAACAGCCCTGGCAAAATCGGGTGTTTTGAAACGAAGCTGAACCCATCCCTGGTTTGCTGGATCTGGGACGGTTTGGCTCCTTCTACATGTTCATGGCCGTCCGCCATTCCCCTTGCGCGAATGAATTGCGGCAGCAGGCTGGATATCAAAGAGATAGAACCCGCGAGGACAAAAACGGCGGTAAGGTCCGCGGTGACGGCGACGAAGGCAAAAATCAGGGGGCCTGCGATAGCTGCTGCATTGCTGGACGCGGTATCGGTTGAAGCTGCCAACATTAGCTCACGTTCCGGGATAATGATGGGTACCAGCGCAGATCTCGCAGGGCTGGCGAGCATGTGTGTGGCTGCGGTAATGGCGATGCCTGTGTAGACCAGAACGGGCGTTAACATGCCTTGCCAGTTAAGAAAGCCTAATGTGAGCAGCGCTATAGAGGTGGCTGCGTGGGCAAGGCTCATGAGTCGTTTTCGATCGCCGCGATCTGCAAGGGTGCCTGCCCACAGCGTTACTGGCACCTGGACGACAAGTTGTACCACGCCAATTAAACCGACCAGATAGGCCGAACCTGTTTCGTCTAGCAACCACTGCGCTGTTCCCAGAATTCTCATCCAGACCACGATGGAGCTCGCGATCAATGTGACCCAAAGGAAACGGTAGTCGCGGTAAAGGAAGGCACCCCACGGCCTGGTGACAGATGAATGGGGTAAAGGGTTCTGGTCGGGAGTGTTCATCTAGTATTGGCCCGTAGTTGTTGCCAGGGGTTCTTACTCGACTTGCGTGACGGGACTGGAGAAAAATTCCAGAATAGAGCCATCTGTCATCATTGCCAGGTAGAGCTTACCTTCATTCAGAGTAAAGGACCTCGTGTCGTTGAGATCTGATATGAACTGGTCGTGAAGTGACCGTGGTATGCACATTGCCCTTGTTGTAATGAGTTGAGTGATGTTGAGCTGATCCGCTTTTTCGCTGGCCCAGTTGCCACGGCCCCTATTGCAATCAGCGCGAATAGCGACGCTACCATCTTTATGGAACTCCAGCGTGTATAAACCGGGAGCGCGTGGCAGGCCTGTTGAATCATCCTTTGATTGAATATTCGCCAGTTTCCAAATTACGCCGGTGAGTGCCGGCTTCTCTTTAGTGGTGTTGGATCTTTGTGTTGCGCTGCATGCCATTAGCAACAAGCACAGGGTAATAGTAAGTAGTGAGCGCATCTTGAATCCGTGTTGGTGCAGTCAGGATACCAGTTTATTTCCTGCAACGGGTTAGGCGCCCTGATGTGATTAATCTGTTTGTTGGCGGATTTAGATGGCTGGAATCGGGAAAACGGGGGCGCTGAGGTGAAATAGCCTCAGTGCTCCTGCAGGCTATTCGCCTATTAATTTTTTGGCTTGTTCCATCTCCATTTCTGCATCTGATTCCGTCATTGCTTTCTCAAGTTCGGCGACTGCACCTTTGGCATCATCTATTGTGCTGCCCATCGTTTCAGCCATATCTGCCATGGTGGCATCGCCTGCATCCTTAGCGGCATCCATTACTTCATTCACGACTTTGGGCTTTGTTTCATCCATTGCGTTAGATATCGCATTAGACATCGCTTCACCACTTGAGTCCTTCGAGCTGTCTTTTTCGCACGCAGCCAAGAGTAGAAAGGCCGTCAATATAAATAAATATTTCATAATCGATCTTCCTGTATTTTAGTTGGATATTATACTGCACTCCTTTATTTCTGCGCGGTGCAGGCTTGATGGGTAAGGTTATGTTGCTCAAGCAACAGGATCGTTACCAGGCCCAGTATTTTGCGGTGCTCACGGTATCAACTGGCGGCGGGAAAGAGGACCCCGGCTTCATCCGACCCAAAGGCATCTGGGACAATGTCGGGCTTAACTTGAGGGTCCGAGGGAGAAACCCCAACGATAGTTAGGCGAAGTTAGCTGGTATCTTGGTTTAACGCTGGGGCTCCATGAATCGTCTCCACCGACACCCATATGAAATCCATCTATATGGATGAACAGTCCGTCCTCCGGAATTAATTCGTGCTCGTGCTGCGCGCCCATCAATTGTTTTACGCTGTATTGGCTTACACCGAGTGAAAACTCCCCCTGTATCAGTATGCGGCCAATTCGTGCTTTGCTGACGTCGCACCTGAGGCCGTTTTCCGAGGGGAATATATAGGGGGTGTGCATATCTAGGGTCGATTGAGTCCATTGACCGAAAAATGCACTGTGTTTCCTGTCAGGATAATTTTCATGCGGCCCGCGGCCAAACCAGGATACCTGACCTGGGTCTTGTGACAGGCGAAGCGCAGCGCCTACTCTTGGGAGAGGTGGTGCAGATTCGCTGACTTCAACACTGATAGTGATCGCAACCGTGCCGTCCAGGCTAAACACATAATGCCAGGTAGAGCTCACCATCAACCGGTTTTTGTCAAAGTAGCCGTGTCGGGCGGTGAGACGCTTACAGGACTCGTCCAATGAGATGTCCAGACAACGATGCTCCCAATCGAATAATCGTGCTGCCTGCCACTTGGACAACCAGGAATCGGGAGAGGGATGATCAACCTGGCTGCTGCATATATCGTTGTCGAGAGGTGCCCTCGCGAAGCTGTCACTTATTGGTGATTGAAGCTGCTCTGTTCCTTCGAGTGACCAGCTGGTTAGCTGGCCGCTATTTTTGTTTATAGCGAAGTTCGAAGGGCCGCATCGCACAAGGTACTCTCCTGGTTCATTGGAAAGTTCTGTGTGAGTCTCTGTAGTAGTGGTATCTTTTTCCGCGCCTTCCCTGAAGTTCTTTTCTGAAAGTTTTTTGACTACAAACTGCTGGCGCGCGATCTCGTGGTTTTTACCGGCGAAATGGCTGTCCACTTTTTGCTGAACCCAGGCGTCCAGGTAAATAGTGTTTGGATTGTCATAAACCGGCTCGCACAGAGTGAATTGAACTGAAGCACCTGCATCCAGCACCAGGTTGGTATCCCCGGCGGCAAGCGTTGAATCCCCCGCCCACAACCGCCAGCATAGTTGTTCATTGTCCGTGGTCCGGAAAAGATACTCACTCGTGATCGAAAGGATGAGGACTGGTTCACGCGAAATTGAAAACTGGAAGGGTTGTTGCATTCGCTTTGCTTCAAGCAAAGCTGGATGAATAGATCTGTCAGGAAAAACCAGGCCATTGATACAGAACTGGCGATCGTTGATCTTGTCGCCAAAATCTCCGCCGTACGCCCAGAACATCTTCCCATCTTCAGTTCTCGACTCCAGGCCCTGGTCTGCCCAGTCCCAGATAAAGCCGCCCTGTAGTCGCGGATAAGCCCGGAACGCATCCCAATAGTCACTGAAATTACCCAGGCTGTTACCCATCGCGTGCGCATACTCGCAAAGTATGATTGGCCGGTCTTCATTTGGTTGTTTCGACCACTTTATGATGCCGAACTTGGGATGCTCGAATGGTGCTTCCATATCGCTATCGGTTCGCGCGTACATCGGGCAGATAATATCGGTTGCATCAGTGTCCGATCCGCCACCCTCATATTGTACTGGCCGTCCTGGGTCCGTTTTCTTCACCCACCGGTACATGGCATCGTGATTTCGGCCATAACCGGATTCATTCCCCAGAGACCAGATGATGATACATGGGTGATTGAAGTCACGATTGACCATACGTGTGACCCTTTCCAGGAATGCGCCTGCCCACGCAGGGTCATCTGACAAACGATTCATTGGGGTAAGCCCGTGAGTTTCGATATTGGCTTCGTCAACAACGTAAAGCCCAAGCCTGTCACATAAATCGTAAAAGCCCGGTTGGTGTGGGTAGTGGGAACAACGAACAGCGTTGAAGTTATGCTGTTTCATGAGGCGCAGATCTCTTTCGACCAGTTCGAGACTTTCCGTGTGACCAGTTTTTGGATCATGTTCATGCTTGTTCACACCCCGGATCAGGAGTGGTTTCCCATTAAGGCAGAGCTGTCCTCCAGTGATTTCGACTTTTCTGAAACCAACATAGTAGCCCTCGACCTCGACGGAAGTGCCGTCCTTATCCAGTAATAACACCAAAATCCGGTACAAATTGGGGGTCTCTGCACTCCAGTGGTCAGGTGATGGTATGTCGAGTACGGTGTATAGCCGGTCCCGGTAGCGGCCCATTTCATCTATCAGGGCCGTGCCCAGGCCCTTCGTTATCTCCTTAATCAATTCGTTGGATGAATTGAATATTTTGACCTGGACCTCACACCCTTTTGCGTTCTGTGTAATGACTTTCGTTTCCAGTAATCCATGCTCGTTGCTATCGTCCAGTGTGGCGCTCAGCTTTACGTCAATTATTCTCTGCCCGGGTTTCCTAAGCAGCCTGACGGATCGAAATATTCCTGAAAGATTCCACATGTCCTGGTCTTCAAGGTAACTGCCATCGCATAGGCGGAGTACCATGACGGCAATAGTGTTTTCCCCTGACTGAAGATATGTGGACAGGTCAAATTCAGCTGCGAGCCTGCTGTCCTGTGAATATCCGACAAACTGGTTGTTACACCAAAGATAAAAAGCGCTATCAACACCATCGAAGCAGATGCGAGTTTGTTCGTCCGGGGGGCGGTGACCAGGTAAATCAAAGCTCGTCAGGTAGCAGCCTGTTGGATTGGCTTCGGGGACGCGGGGAGGGTCCACCGGGAATGGGAATTTGACGTTGGTGTAGATCGGTTTGTCGAACCCCTGTGTCTGCCAGTTACCGGGAACCTGGATATCTGAAGAATCAATGAGTTCTGTTGGCCAGGAGTCCGGGACCATCAGAGGGTTATCGAACAGACGAAATTGCCAGGTACCGTCCAGACTCAGTTCGCTCGTACTTTCTCCGTTTCCCAGTGCCGATTGCTCATCTCGCCAACTGTGCAGCGGGCTATGAGACGGCAGACGGTTCAGAGAGGTTACTTCCTGTGTCTGCCAGAATTTTGTATAAAGGAAGTTCATCTGTTGAAACTAGCGGCCTTTTGATCTCGTAGAGTTGAACAGAAAGTAGTCGTTGGCTATGCCATAAGCCTACACTAACGGGCTCAGTTACTGGACTTAATATGATTACACAACCAGAAGTACCCTTTAGCCTAAAGGACATAACAGTGGATTGGTTTACGGTGGCGTTGCGTGAGAGCGGCATTATTAAGGATGAGGAGGTCGTCAGTTTTACGCATAAGGTTATCGGCGAAGAAGCCGGGTTTAACGGCGAGGTTGCCATATTCAAGCTGGAGTATTCTGACCAGAGTAGCAGTGCACCGAACTCGATGGTCCTTAAAATCCCTACCGCGTTGAAAAACCGTACGCTTGGTCAAACCATGGGCCTGTACGAGAAAGAAATCAGGTTCTATAGAGACCTCGAATCTTCGGTCAATATCCGAACTCCTTGCCACTACTACAGTGCGCTCGATGTTGCGGATGACCCTGATGTTGTCCTGGAGAGGCTGACAGGTCTCAACAAACTGCCCATGTGGTTGATCGCCATTCTGTCCGTCATTGCCAGCTGGGTCATCAGCTTTACGCCTAGACGCTATGCGTTGCTAATTGAGGACCTGAGCGGCTACCGGTTAGGCGATCAGGCGGCGGGTTGCTCTGAAGAAGATACGAAACATGTTCTGACTGCCATGGCAAAACTTCACGGTCAGTTCTGGAGCAGCAAAGAGCTTGCGGGCATGAGTTGGATCGCACCGGTGGCAGCTACCAGTAAGATTATTCAAATGATGTATTTGCAAAATGTAGGGAAGTTCATCTCGGCAAATATAGACACGTTATCTGAACGTCAGCTGCAGTTGACGCAATGGTTTAAGGATAATGGAGAGGCGCTGACAGAAAAAATGGGAGGGGAATCACCGACGTTGCTGCACGGCGACTTTCGGTTGGATAATATCTGCTTCGATGACGCGAAAGGCGAAATAATGTTGTTTGATTGGCAGACAATGTCGAGCGGGCCCGGCGGGCTGGATATGGCTTACTTTTTGAGTGCTGCATTACCGGTTGGATCCGGTGAGGAAAAGATAAACGAGCTGATCAACATCTATCATGAGGCGTTAAAGAACACGGGCACAGAGATTTCGGCAGCCAGGCTCCGGTGGCAGTATGAGATGGGTATGCTGGCAACGCTGCATCGGATTATACCTGCTGCTCACACGGCGCAGCTTGATCTGGGTTCCGGTCGAGGACCCCAGATGATGCAGGCCTGGCTTGACAAGATATTCGATAAGGTCCAGCACGTGCAGTTTGAAACGATCCTTGATTGTGTACCGGATTAGTTCTGTTTTGGGTGGCCGTTCTTCATCGGGTACCCGATGATTTAAAGCCAGACCTCAAGATTGTTCTGTCTTCCGATTTCCCGGGACAGTTTCATCTCCAGGATGTTAGCCATTTGACAGGCATCGAGTAGTGATGTGACTTCGTCCTGTTGCTGTTTATCCAGCGATTCAAATTCATCCTGAACACGTTTTAACAGATAGAACCTGAAGGGCTGTGCCAGCGCATTGATGGCAACACCATCCCGGATAACGCCACCATCCGGTAATTCCAGTGTAGGCATGCTTTGCCTGCCACCAGCCGCCGGCGCGACACGCTTTATGTAGTGTTCCGTGATGGGCATGGTTTCCCGATAGGGGATACCGGCTTTGATGAGGTAGCTTCTGGCTCGCCCGGTGTAGAGGGATAGTGGCGCGCCGTAGAGTGTGTTGGCAGGGTCGAGCGGAGTTGGCTGATTCAAAAGATGTCCTTTTTCTAGTTTGGCCAGTAGATGTATTCGTCGCCGTCTTCATATTCCTGGCCACCATGCTTATCAATCAGTTGGGGCGGGTCCAGGAAGCTGGTCCACAGGGGATCAGCCTGTTCGGCATTGTGCTCCGCCAGCAGTGCTTCGAGTTTACGGACTGTTTCCGGTTCGCTTTGCGCAAGGTTGTTCTGTTCCGTTGGATCTACTGTAAGGTTGAACAACCACCGTTTATCTGGTCTGCCAGCGCGAATTAACTTCCAGCCATTGTGCAGCACAGACTGGTGATGGCCTTCTCTCCAGAAAAGGGTCTCATGAGGTTTGCTCGACGCCTCACCTCTGACATGGAGTATAAGGTCTACACCATCATACTTCACATTATCAGGCGTGGTGGCGCCAGCGGCTGCGGCAATAGTATGGAACAGGTCGATATGGTGTACGGGATCAGTGAGCCTGGAATTAGGCTCGATCTTCTGCGGCCACTTCGCCATAAAAGGCACGTGCGTTCCGCCCTCAAAGTGGGTCAATTTCCAGCCCCGGTAAGGTTTGTTGATGTCGGGGAGCCCGATATAACCAGCGCCCCCGTTGTCACTGGTGAAAATGATGAGGGTGTTGTCGCTGAGCCCAAGCGCTTCGAGTTTATTGGTGATCATTCCCACGCTACGGTCAAGCGAATGAATCATCGACGCATAAACCCGAAGCGTGTGATCTTCTATATGTGAGAATTTGTCGTAATCTGCACGGGTCGCCTGCAGTGGGTTGTGAATACCCCAGTGTGCCAGGTAAAGAAAGAAGGGTTGATGCTGGTTTTTCTCAATAACTTTAACGGCTTCATTGGTGTAGTAGTCGGTAAGGTAGCCGTCAGGCTGGAAGCTTTGTGAGTTGTTAAACTGGCTTTCGTAAGTCGCGACTGCCCAGACCATTTCCTCTATACCATCTCCCTCCCGTTTTGTGTTGACAGCTTCGGGATGGTCCGGTGGTAGGTGCGAAAGGCCGTTCATATACAAACTGTCATCGAATCCTTGATTTTTCGGTCCGTCCCCTGCGCCGAGGTGCCATTTACCAATATGGGCGGTGTAGTAGCCAGCCTCGTTCAGCACTTCCGCGATGGTGATTTCGGAATCTGGCAGTACCAGCTCTTGCATCGGGGGAAGGGATTCTCGCCGAAGGATGTTCTGGCTATGAGTCTTGGGGACACCTTGACCGCTGAAGAGCGGGAGGCCTACGGTGCACCTTTTCCAGACGAAACCTATCTGGCAGGGGGTAGGCGGTTCCCGTCGCTGGTGCCGATTATTCCGGACAACCCGGCCATCGGTGCAAACCGGGCCGCATGGAAAGTGCTCGAGCAATGGGATAAACCTTTCCTGACGGCATTTTCAGATTCCGACCCTGTCACCGCCGGTGGCGAAGTCAGATTCCAGGAATCGGTACCCGATGCCAAAGGCCAGCCTCACATAACGATTAAAGGAGCGGGTCATTTTCTGCAGGATCAGGCCCCAGAGGAACTCGCAGCGGCGATTATTAAATTGATTGTTGGTAATCCAGCCTGATACGGTAGCTTGAATTTGACAGGAGATGTCGGTGATCAACAAAATCTTAAGAGTAGTAACCGTGCTGCCGGGCATTCTATTTGTCGTGATCGGTGTTGGTTGGATTATTGACCCGGCTTCAGCGGCAGCCGGAGTCGGCATGCCACTGCTTGAGGGCGTTGGTCGCAGTACCCAAATCGGGGATCTGGGTTCCTTCTTCCTGACAATGGGTTTGCTGATCCTGGTTGGGGTGACGACACTCGAACGAGCCTGGTTCTATCCGCCCATGATGCTTCTTGGTCTTGCTGCCATGTTTCGTCTTGTTGCCTGGCTGGTTCATGGCGCAGCGCTCGCGGGTAGCATGATAGCGGTGGAGATTATCGTTACGGCGCTGCTATATGTGGCAACCATTCGTCTTTGTGAAAAACGCAGCGCGTGAAGCAAATCGCCACGAAATCCCTGAAATCTTCGGCTTTGGCACCGCCGGCTTTTCTTTTCCTGACTTTCCTTTTCCTGGGTATGGACGCAGTGGCAGTCAAGGCGGCTCAACAGCCAAATATTATCCTGATCCTCGCCGATGACCTGGGCTTCACCGACATTGCCCCTTATGGAAGTGAGATCAGTACACCCTCACTGACTGCGTTAGCAAACGAAGGTATCCGGTTTACCAACTACCATACGGCGGCTAGTTGCGCGTCTTCAAGAGCGATGTTGCTAACGGGCGTGGACAACCACAGGGCCGGAGTGTCGAACATCCCTGAGGCAATCCCGCCGGGCCTAAGCGCCTTTGATAACTACCGGGGAGTACTCGGTAATAATGTCGTGACAGTAGCGACCCTGCTGGAAGACGCGGGATACCACACCTATATGGCGGGTAAATGGCATTTGGGAAAAGAGCGGCATCAGTTACCCAGTCGCCGGGGCTTTGAGAGGACTGTCGCAATGGCTGATACCGGCGCCGACAACTGGGAGCAAAAACCTTATATCCCGATCTATAAAAAGGCCAACTGGTTTGCAGATGGAGAGGAAATGGAGCTGCCGGAAGATTTCTATTCCTCCCGGTTTCTGATCGACAAGACGATCGAGTTTATTGATTCCAACCATGAGGATGGCCAACCGTTTTTTGCCTATGTGCCTTTCCAAGCTGTGCACATCCCGGTTCAGGCGCCACAGGATTTTATTGATCGGTACATGGGGGTTTATGACACTGGTTGGGAACGGTTACGGCAAGACCGGCTGGCGAAAGCTGTTGGCCTTGGTGTCGTGGGTGAAGGAACCGAGATGGTAGACATGTCGACAACGCAGGACTGGGACGCGCTTTCTGATGACAGGAAGCGCTACGAGTCCAAACGTATGGCGGTCTATGGTGGAATGATTGAAGCGATGGATTTTCACATCGGGCGATTGATCGAGCACCTAAAAACTACCGGCCAGTATGAAAATACGCTCCTTATTTTTACATCAGACAATGGTACCGAGGTAAGTGGCCCAACTGATCCCAGCAGGGTGCCGGCTCAGATTTTCCTTAGGAATCAAGGCTACACGTCTGAATATGAAACGCTGGGTTTGAAAGGTAGTTTCAATTCAATTAGTCCCAGCTTTGCAAGTGCGTCTGCTTCACCGCTGGCATTCTACAAGTTCTACGCCGGGGAAGGTGGTCTGCGAGTTCCCCTGATTATTGCAGGACAATCTGTTCTGAATAAGGGTGAGCTGAATCACGCCCTATCTCATGTGACGGATATCACACCGACTATCCTGTCCCTGGCTGGTGTCAAAGCCCCGGACGGGCGTTTTGGTGGACGGCCCATCGAAGCGATGATTGGTCGCGACCTGATGCCCATAATCAGGGGCGATGTTGATCGAGTCTATGCGGAAGATGAAACCATTGGTTACGAAGTCGGCGGGAATGCAGCGCTGTTCCGCGGTGATTACAAAATTGTTATGAACCGGGCTCCGGTCGGTGACAGGCTATGGCACCTTTATAATATCGTTTCCGACCCTGGAGAGACCGAGGACCTGGCAGATGCAATGCCAGAACGTATGCAACTCATGTTACGGGCATACGATCAGTATGTGCTGGAAAATGGTGTGTTACCGGTTCCAGTTGATTACAAGCAGGTTTCTCAGGTGGGTATCAATGGACTCCGTGAAGTATATGGCAAGCAGATGTTGGTGCTCCTTGTATCCATGCTCATTCTGGTGATTTTTCTTGTGGTAGCCCGCAGTATCACCCGGCGCTGATGCTGCCCCCTACAGCCCAATCCTTGAGTGCGGGTTGTCTCAGTAACATGCTGTTACAGTAAAGCGTTCTAGCTCCCTGGTTCCCCAACCCGGATCATGCGCTTACCGCGGTTCTCGCCGGCTAACAAACCAATTAAGCCGCGGGGTGCATTTTCAAGGCCGTCGATAATATCTTCGACCACCTTCAATTCACCCTGCTTCGCCCACATAGAAAGGTCATGGTAAGCATCGTTATCCAGGTCCCGGTAGTCAGAGACGATGAAACCTTCCATTCTTAATCGTTTGGTGACCAGCAAGCCAGGTACGCCAAACGGGCCAGCGCTGGGTTTGCCGTCATACATCGAAACGGCGCCACAACAAGAGACTCGTCCTTTCATCTTCATCGAGAACAACGCGGTTTGGAGTATGTCACCGCCGGTATTATCGAAGTAAACATCCACGCCATCTGGTGCGACTGCTGCTAGCTGGTGCCGCAGTGGTGCGCTTGTATCCTTGTAATCGATGCAGGCATCAAACCCCAGTTCATCTACAACCCACCGGCATTTTTCTGTGCCGCCAGCAATACCAATAACCTTTGCTCCTTTGATGCGCCCGATCTGGCCAACGATCGAACCAACTGAACCGCCCGCGGCAGAGACGAGGAGTACTTCGCCCGCATGAATGCCAGGGACATTAATCAGGCCGTGATAGGCCGTTAATCCAGCGACACCGAGCAGAGACAAGCTGTGGCTAAGTGGCCCGTCGTGATCTTTTACCCGTGCCAACTGGTGTCCGGGTAATACTGCATATTCCTGCCAGCCGAGGTCACCTGACACGATTTGTCCAACCCTGAAATCTTCGTGATTTGACTCAACGACCTCTGCGATACCTCCGCTCGACATGACCTGTCCCGAACTGAGTGCACTTCGATATGTCGCCCCCTGCATCCAGGCGCGATTAGCGGCATCCTGGGAGAGGATAAGTGTCCTGACAAGGACCTGACCCTCGCCGGGTGATGTCAGGTCGATTTCATCCTGAGTGAAATGTTCTTCGGTCAATTTACCTGTTGGGATTTCGGAGAGGAGAATTCGTCGATTTGTTGCCATGAGTCTGGTTCGCTTGAGCTTAGGGTTTGCCTAGAGTAAACCTTTTTCTAAACCAGCGAAAATACTGAAAGCGATGACCAGGGGATCTATGCCCAGTCGAATAGTGTTGCGACACATAGTGTTTCGCTTTCTATAGCCGCGCACGGTCGCTAGATGCCTTTAGGTCTGGTGCTGCTTCGATCGGGTTTTCCTTGGAAGTGAATCAAATAGAATCCTGAATCCCGGTAGAGTGTTGTACGTTGTGGACGTTACGAAATTCGTTCTACCGTGTTTGAAAAAGTCAGTGTGGTTTTGCAGATGCCGGTTGCGCCCGTGATTGCTGCAGCGCTTGTCGGTGCAGGCGTGCACGCTAAGGGTAAATGTCCTTCGCCGACAAAAAGACCTGATGTCTGGTCAAGGCCAATCCAGCCTGCCCCGGGAAGAAACACCTCTGCCCACGCATGAAGGTCAGTGAAGTCGCCGTCGGGCCCGGAAGGACGACCGACAGACTTACTGTCTGAGCCCAGCTGAACCAGGTAGCCAGAGACGAATCGAGCTGCCAGCCCCAGGTGTCTAAGCACTTGAACTAATAGCCAGGCGCTGTCACGACAGGAACCTCGTTTTAGGGTGAGTGTTTCCTCGCAGCGCTGAACGCCTTCTTCCAGGCGGCGTTCATATTCAACGTACTGTTGAATATGCTGGTTGATCCCCACCAGGAACGGTACGACAGCCATTTTCTGGCGATCGATGCCTTTAACCCAACCTACCAACTGCTTTCCGCGCTCGCTAATTTTCAGGTAAGGGGCCAGGTCGTTCTTGAGTATTGGGTCATAGTTAAAAGGGAAAGTTTCGGCCGATTCTTCCAGAAAGAAATCGAACGGGTTGATCACTACTAATTCAGCGACAAGCTCGACGTGAAGTTTGAGTGATCGGCTTTTTTCGGGGAATACGAACCGTGCAAGGTGGTTCCCGAAGGGGTCCTGTTGCCAGTTAACGAAATGATTCTCCGGCGCTACTTTCAAAGAGTAGGACTTAATCGGTGTTCGGCAATGAGGGCCAGGCCGAAGTCTTACCACATGCGGGTGAATCGGCACTGGTCTGTCGAATTCGTACTCAGTGTTATGTCTGATCGCTACCTGAATCGCCACGCTGATTCACTCCTGAACAACGATTGTGACGCTATGATGAGCTCTCATTGGATGATCCGATTACTTTAGTCTCCTTGTCCCAGGTAGCACTCCAGGCGACCGGTGGCAGCTTTTTGAATGAATCCTTGAGTGACTGGTCCCAGTTTTTCTTTAACTGCCTCAGGTATTCACTGTCTTCTTCGAAACGGTAGTATTTCCCTGGCGCAAGAGAGTCTCGCGGGTAGATGGACAGCTCAATGGGGGGGCCCACTGACAGATTACTGCGTATGGTGGAGTCCATAGATACCAGCGCGCACATTGCGGCGGTTTCCAAGCTAACGTCAGGGGTAAGAATCCTGTCGAGTATCGGTTTGCCATACTTACTTTCACCGATTTGCAGGTACGTTGTATCGGACGAAGTCGAAATATAATTTCCCTGTGGGTACACCATATAGACCGCCGGCTTATGACCCAGGATCTGCCCGCCAATAAGGAAGTAGGATTGCGCATTGACGCTGGAATCTGTCTTTTCCTGTTCAGCTGTGCTGATTTCGCCGAGGTATTCTGCAACTTCCGTCATATGTTCCATGGTCAGAATATTGTGACTCTTGGACTTTTTAATGTCCTTTTTGATGTGGTTGATAACGGATTGTGAGGTTGCAAGGTTACCGGATGTCAGTACAGTAAATTGCTTCTGCCCTGGTATGCCGAACCCATACATTTTGCTGTAGGTACTGACCATATCAACCCCCGCATTGGTCCTGGAATCCGAAACAAATGCGAGACCAGAATCAGTAGCGATGGCGAGGCAATACGTCATTTTTTGAGTACCGGGTGGTAAGAGTAAAGGTGGCGCTATGTTGTGGGTTGCGGCCAAGGAGTGTCAAGCTCAATCAGTTTTATAATTGACTGCTGACAGAGACCTTTGTGAAAGCCTCACAGGTCATGTAAAACAACAGTTCTAGGCGATGAGCGTACAACAATGACTGGCATCCTAGGCATCTTTGGCTATGCGCTCTAGTGATGAAAAACAGTTGATTGCAGTAATTGGGTAAACTGTTGTTCTCGGTTTTACGGTGGTAACAGAATGTCTGACAGTAATAATTACAGCAGGGATGCCGATGACTTATGGATGCGTACCAAGTTTGGACCGCTTTCCAGGCGGCTTGCGGTGTTGATGAGGCATCGTAACTTCCGGGCTATGTTTCGGTTCGTGCTCATTCTGACTGGCCTTGTCACTACTTACTCGATTCTTTTCCAGTTATTGATGACCTTCGAAGGTCAACAGCATTCGATTGTTACCGGGTTTTATTGGACACTATCGACGATGTCGACCCTGGGTTATGGAGATGTCCGCTTTTTCACGGATCCGGGCCGCCTCTTTTCGATCGTTGTGCTGTTGTCAGGCATTGTTTTCATGTTGGTGCTATTGCCATTTACGTTCATTGAGCTTTTCTATGAGCCCTGGATGGCAGCCCGAGCAGCGAGCCTGATACCCAGAAGTGTACCGGAGGACATGAATGACCATGTAATCCTGACATTTTACGGGCCGGTCTCAACTGTGCTTATCGAGAAGCTGGAACACTTTAACTATCCGTATGTCGTTGTTCTGCCCGAGGTGGAGCAGGTTACCCAATTGGTTGATGCTGGAATAAATTCGATTCTGGGGGAGCTCAATGATCCGGAAACTTGGGAGAAAGCCAGGGTAGAACATGCCGCCCTAGTCGCAACGACGCGCGACGATATTGCGAATACCTCGGTGGTGTTTACTATTCGAGGCATTACCGATAAGACGCCTGTGATTGCGACGACTCGGTCGGCAGATTCGCGCGAAATTTTGAAACTAGCGGGCAGCAGCCGGGTTCTTGATCTGACCCGCCTGGTGGCAGAATCCCTGGCACGGCGAGTATCGGGAGGCGCCAACTTTTCTCATGTGATAGGCAAAATCGATGATCTGTTGATCGCCGAAGTGGATTCGGGCAGGACGTCCCTGATTGGCAAGGGTTACCTTGAAGCCCAGCGGTTAACCAGTGTTAGCATTGTTGGTTTCTGGGCGCGTGGCAGCTTTGAGATCGGCCAAGCGGGCAGCGTGATTAAAGAAAATACGTTGCTGGTAATGGCGGGCTCCCGCCTTCAACTTAAGGAATTTGACGCCAATTTTCAGTCTGAGGCTGTGCAACCCCCCTCGAATCCCGTAATTATCATTGGTGGTGGGCGAGTCGGTCGGGCAAGTGCAGCCGCGTTAAAGCGGCGTGGCGTGGAATATCGTGTTGTTGAGAAGTTGGAGAAACGGGTGCTTGAACCGGAGATCTATATTCATGGCTCCGCTGGCGATAAGTCTGTACTGCAGCTGGCAGGTATTGAAACTGCACAAACGGTGATCATTACGACGGGTGACGATGAAACCAATATATACCTGACCATTTTTTGTCGATTGCTTCGCCCCGATATCCAGATCATCTGTCGTACAACTCTTGAGAGAAACCTGGCAGAAATGCATCGAGCGGGTTGTGATATCGCGCTGTCTTATCCCTCCCTGGGTGCGAATGCGTTGTTTAATTTGTTGCACCGAGTTGACCTGCTGATGGTCGCGGAAGGGCTGGATGTGTTCAAAGTGCCGGTTCCAGAAGAATTGGTGGGTAAAACACTTGAGGAGGCTGATCTCAGGCAACGGACAAACTGCAGCGTCATTGGCATTGACAGTCATGATAAGACAACGACTAATCCAGAGCCCGACTCCAGATTACCGGAGGAAGGCGAGATTGTGCTGATTGGGACACCTGAGAGTGAAGCGGAATTCCTTAAACTCTATCCTGGGATCTAGACTCAGTCTGATTTGTTCTGAAGCGGTGGTAACGAAACCAGAGAAACCATAAGAGTTGACGCGGGGTACATATCTCTGGTTTGGTAGCTGTCTCAACCTGTGGGGAATTCTTATGGACCTGGAAGAACGAGTGACCCGGATTGAAGATCTGGAGTCTATCAAGCAGCTAAAAGCCCGTTATTGTGAGATTTGTGATGATGACCACAATCCGGATCTTATCACCTCGATCTTCACACCTGATGCGGTGTGGGAGGGGGAGGGAATTGGTCGAGCGCAGGGCCACGGCGAGATCCGCACCCTGTTCGAAGGATTCCAGAAAGCGATTAAGTTTTCGCAACACATGGTTCAAAACCCTATCATCGAGATCAATGGGCCTGCAGCATTGGGCAGATGGTATTTCTTTGGCACATTTAAGTACTACAAAGGTGACCAGGCTCGTTGGCAAGCGGCGAGATATCATGAGAAGTACCAGAAACTTGATGGAGATTGGTTCATCAGTCATCTGAAGATTATGCCGCCGGTCATGAGCGTAAAATACGAGAAAGGCTGGTAGGTCCTTAATGTTGAAACCAGGTCCCAATCGCCGAATGCTGGCGCTTCAGTTATCCAGGATAAAAAAATGAGCACATCAAACTGGCGGCGGGCGCCAGATTTACGCCGCGAAGAAATTGGCTTTAGCTTTCGGGGCAATGAGTATCTTGGTCATATTGTCGCCCCGGCTGAGTCGGCAGGTCCGAGGCCGCTGGTGCTCGTGATACATAATTACCAGGGGCTTAAATACTTTGATGTGGACGTGGCGGAATATTTGGCAAGGCTGGGGTACGTCGGGCTCGCGATTGATATGTATGGCGAACTTGTTCCTGCCGATCAGCGAACCTGGCCGACTGACACTTCCAGAATTGAGGCGTTCCAGGAGACCTGTTTTAAGGGAATGGTCGCCTGTGATCACGATTTTGAGTTCTTCCGTGCGTTACTGGGGGAGTGGCTTGATCTTGGTTTATCCCACGTGACCGTTGATTCATCGGTATCGGCGGCAGCGATCGGTTACTGTTTTGGTGGAGTAGCCGTTCTGGAGGCAGTGAGGGGTGGGCTAGATTTTTCCGGTGTGGTTTCTTTCCACGGGTTACTGCAAACCGGAGAAGATGGCAGTCCTGCGATGTTTGGTGTGGAAAGACCCCCGGTCAAACCCTGCGACAATGCCCATAACGTCAATACCATTGTCCTGATTGAGAACGGTAAGGATGATCACCTGGTTTCTGATGAAAGCAAACAGCGTTTTTATGAGGAAATGGATGAAGCAGGAGTTTCGTGGATTTTTCACGATTATGCAAAAACGCCTCACGGGTTTGCGCTACCCGAAAGCCTGGGTCCTCCTGGGCACTTGCATGAGGATGCTGATCGGCGCTCAACCATGAGCATGCTAAATTTCTTCAGGGAGATCTTCCCGGGAGTTCCCCAGAACACTGTGGGTCACAATGCAGCGGGCACCAGCATTCCAGCCTGACCGAGACGAGAAACCTGCCAGCAACTCACGGTAAAACGATGCTAAAAATGACCCATGCTATCTATCTGGTGTCGGATGTCGACATTGCACAGCAGTTTCTCGGGAGTGTTTTAGGGTTGTTGGTTACCACCGATGAGCTTACGGTCACCGGTGAGCGGTTCCTGACCATGGGCTCTGAATCGTTTGGTGTTGAGCTGCAGATTCTAGAATTTGCTGCGCAAGCAGAAATAGCGACGCTAAAGAGATCCGCAGGGGTCGTCGATTTTATTCTTCAGCCAGCTGATGTGGTCGCGTTTATGGCCCTGGTCGAGAACGCGGGGTTAACCATTCACCGAAAGCCGATCGAGACGGAGTATGGGATCACCGCCGTTTTCGAAGACCCCTTCGGGAATCTATGGGACGTTGTACAAAGAGCCGACAGCTGATGCTTGTCGGTCATGTTAGAGTCAGTTCAATAATACGGAGTCATCGCGTGATCTATAAACCTGGTTTTACCTTCCTGTTGTTTGGGCTTTTAATGCTCGTCGCTTGCACTGAACCTGTGCCTGATGTCATGGAACTACAAACAGCGGCTTTGAGCCCAAGTGCGGAAGAAATCCACCAGCGCGCTCTGGTGCTTGATGCCCATGCGGATATCGAGATCCCCGGTAAGGAATCCCGGTATGCCGGGGCAGATGGCCGTTCACAGGTCGCGCCATACAAAATGCAGGCCGGCGGGGTGGATGCAGTGGTAATGGCCGTTGCAGTCGGACCCGGGCCAAGAGATGCACAAGGCTATGCTGAGTCGCGGGCCAAAGCAGAAGAAGAACTCGCCGCGGTAATAAAGCTGACAGAGGACCCATCTAACAATTTGGTCCTGGCGCGTTCGGCAGACGAACTGATAGGCGCTCATAGAAGTGGCAAGGGTTCGCTCATTCTCGGATTTCAGAATGCAAGGATCCTGGGTACTGACGTTTCTGCACTGGATAGTTTCTTCGACGCTGGTGTTCGAGTGTTTGCTCTAACGCACATGGGCCACAATGATTTTGCGGATTCGTCGCGGCCCATTTACATTGCGGAACAAGGTGCTCATGAACCAGTTGAGGAGCACGGTGGTCTGTCAGAGCTTGGTAGGTCTGCGATTAAACGGATCAATGAGCTGGGTGGGATTATTGATGTATCGCAATTATCACGAGCGGCGACGCTTCAGGTTTTGGACCTGTCCAGCGCTCCTGTCATTGCCAGCCATTCCAACGTCCGGCAACTTTCAGATGTGAGTCGAAACCTTTCTGACCAGGAAATCGACGGGATTGGGAAAAGCGGTGGGGTGATCCATGTCGCCCCTTTTAGGGGATACTTGTTTGACTCCGCCGATAAAGAACTAGATGACCAGATTCGCACCGTTCGCCGTGTTGCAGGTATCGAAGAAGACTATTACTACCCCTTTGAGTTGTACTGGGAAATAGACGATGCGGAAATACAGAAAGCATTCCTTGGATCTGTCAGTGATCTACTGGGGCCAGGAAAAATTGACGACATGCTGGAGCATCTGGATTATATCGTTGCGCGAGTCGGTATTGACCATGTGGGGATCGGTACTGATTTTAATCACGGTAGTGGTATAGAAGGTTTTGCTGATGCCAGCGAAGCGCTGAATGTGACCACTGCACTATTGGCACGGGGTTATTCGGCTGAGGAAATTGAGAAAATATGGGGCGGGAATTTCGTGCGGGTTTTTCGTGAGACGGGCAGGTTAGCTCCAGGTCAGGGTCCCCGCTGACAGCGATGCCCGGATTGTTCCTTTGAAGAGCCTCTCAAGGTAAAGTCGGAGCAAGGACCATTTGAACAGGAACAATTGTTAATGTGTGATGAAGATACTGAAAGAGACGCCGCAGAATATCTGAAATCCAAATTGTCCCGCCGTGAGTTTAATACACTGGCCGCAGGTGGTGCAGTGATGATGGCCCTTCCAGGTGTCGCTGGTGCGGTGGAGGTTACTGGCAAAGAAGTGAATGTAACGACGCCGGCTGGGGTTGCTGATTGCTTTTTCGTTCATCCAGCCAAAGGCAAGCACGCTGGTGTCATCATCTGGCCCGACATCCGGGGATTAAGACCAGCCTTTCGAATGATGGCAACCCGATTGGCAGAGTCCGGGTACGCGGTCCTTTGTGTGAACCATTTTTATCGCAGCGCTAAGGCGCCGGTAGTAGCAGAAGGAGAAAGCTTCGGTGATCCGGAGGTAAGGGCCAGGATCATGCCTTATTACCAGGCTACTGCGACAACGGCAACGAACCTGATCGATGCAAAGGCGTTCGTGACATTCCTTGATGCACAAAAATCCGTTGATGTGACCAGGAAAATCGGCACAACAGGATACTGTATGGGTGGTCCGATCGTACTTCGAACCGCCGCAGCGGTCCCTGATCGTATTGGTGCGGGAGCGACCTTTCACGGTGGTGGCCTTGTGACGGACCAGCCGGATAGTCCACATCTGCTGATTCCGGAGATGGATGCAGAGTTTCTCATCGCTATCGCTGAAAACGATGACAAGAAAGGCCCCGGGATAAAGGAAGTCCTCCGCGATAGCTATGAAGTCGTAGGGCTTGACGCGGAGATAGAGGTCTACGAAGGCACCCTGCATGGTTGGTGTCCTCCTGATTCACAGGTTTACGACAAGGTGCAGGCGGAGAGAGCCTGGTCCAGGCTGCTCGCATTATTCGATCGCACGCTAGGTTCATCGGTTAGATACTCGTGACAGTTTCAGGTGGCCAGAAGAAACGCTGCGTTGTTGTAATGTATGACACGCTGTGTCGTCACTTCATGCCGACCTATGGTAACGAGTGGGTCAAGGCGCCGAACTTTGATCGGTTGGCAAAGCGCACGGTTCAGTTCCAGAATTATTATGTAGGGTCTATGCCCTGTATGCCTGCAAGACGTGAGATGCACACTGGCAGGTATAACTTCCTGCATCGGTCTTGGGGTCCGTTGGAGCCATTCGATGACTCAATGCCTGCCATGTTGCATAGTCACGGGGTTCATTCCCATAAAGTGACGGATCATCAGCACTACTGGGAAGATGGTGGTGCAACGTATCATCAGCGTTACTCCACATTTGAGTTTGTGCGTGGCCAGGAAGGAGATAAGTGGATCGGTGATGTTGAAAAACTCCGCGATCCGAAGGGCGGCGAAGGCAGATGGCCGGAACACCGACATTCACCGATGCACAAGCAGGATAATATTAATCGCGAACATATGGTGAGTTCTGATCTGCAACCCCAACACAAGACCTTCAGCCTGGGACTCGAATTTATTGAGCGCAACGTCGAATCAGACAATTGGTATTTGCAGATAGAAACCTTTGATCCTCATGAACCATTTTTCACCCAGGAAGAGTTTCAGGATTTGTATCCTCATGAATACGATGGTCCTGCGTTTGACTGGCCCCCTTATCGAGAAGTCAGGGAAGACGACCTGACGGTGGAGCACATCCGTTACATGTACGCCGCGCTAGTAACTTATTGCGACCAGCAATTAGGCCGCGTGCTGGATGTCTTTGACAAGCATGATCTCTGGCAGGACACCATGCTGGTGGTGAATACTGACCATGGTTTCCTCATGGGTGAACACGATTGGTGGGCCAAGGTGGTGACGCCATTCTTCCAGGAAGTCGCTCACATACCTTTTTGGATTTATGATCCGCGACATTCTGATTGCGTTGGGGAAACGCGGGATTCAGTGGTTCAGACAATCGACCTGGCGCCGACCATCCTGGATTACTTCGACATTCCGGCCACGCGGGATATGCAGGGAAAATCATTAACCGGGGCGATGCTGAATGATGAACCCGTTCGGGAAGCTGCGCTCTATGGAGTGATGGGCGGGCAGGTCAACGTCACCGATGGTCAATATGTTTACATGCGTGGGAATGCGACAGAAGACAACTCACCATTGTTTGAATACACATTGATGCCCACACATATGAACAGTCTGTTTTCAGTTCGTGAACTAAGCAGCTGGGAGAAGTTCGAGGACTTTTCGTTTACAAAAGCCTGTCCAGTCATGCAGATCCCTTCCAGGACACCTCGCTTTCTGTTGGCGCAAGATAATCCCTACGGGAAAGGCAGAACAGCGACACTGTTATTCGATGTTCAGGCAGACCCGGGTCAGACAAACCCGTTAACTGATGCAGGCCTTGAGATTCGTATGATTAAGCTCATGTTGCACGAAATGGCCAGGAACGAATGTCCGCCGGAACAGTATGTAAGATTGGGTCTTCCCGAACCTTTTAGAGCTGATGCTGGGGACCTCGACGGAGTTATCGAGCTGCCGTCGGAGGAGCGCATTGAGGCGGCATGTGTACTGCAAACGCAGCGGGGTCGAGAAATAGCAGAGCACGGTGGCAATGGGCTTCCGAAGATGCCATTTGGAGATATTTCGTTTCCGGACAATTTGCGATTACGGCCAGGATACGTCTTTAGCCAAACGTCGGATAAGGGCTAGTTAGCTAGCCAATGATTTTCTTAAGTCGTTCCACGCCATCATGATCCAGTGCGGCGGCGGTATGTCGATTAGCCATGGTTGCGATAAGCTGCAATCCTCGCTCATTACTGAGGTCCATGCTGCCGCCGGTTAATAATGGAACAGCGATGCCACCCAGAAGATGTGCGTGTGCGTAGTCTTCCCAGAGCTGCTCATGTGAGTAGTTTTTCACACCGTGTTCGACGAGACGCTCAAAGTAGGAGGAAACCAGTTGTTGTTCGTGCTGTCGTCGAAGCATTGTGTCCATTGAACCGCCAAGGATATAGGCAAGGTCGTATGCGCCAGGACCGCGCCCGATACCCTGCCAATCAAGCACGACTACCTGTCCGGAATCTGTAGGACCGAACATCAGATTCTCGACCCTGTAGTCCTGATGTGCGAGTGTCCAGGGGCTCCGTGATGCAAGGGCTGTGGTCAATTTGAGGTAATTGCCGGCGAACAGCTCGTAAATTTCGAGGCCACCTTCCGGGAGGTATTGCTCAAACCCTTGCGCAAATACTGGATAAATTTGCGCAAGCAGGGGGTCAACGAACTCAATTCTGGGTCCAACCATTGTAGGGATCCAGTCCATCTCGGGTACCTGCACACGGTCCCACCAGACGGCGTGAATGCTCGCCAGAACCTCCACCGCGCTTGTCGCCTGCTTGATGTTCATGCCGGTTGTCTGGTCTACCATCTCGAGATGGCTGAGGTCTTCCATAACAACGACGAAGTCCGCAGTGCCGGTTTTGATCTCGGCAAAATACACCTCCGGAACGCCGACTGTCGCGTCCTGTACCAACTCGTTATAAAAACGCACCTCGGCTTCGAACATTCCCAGGTCAACGCCCTGGGTTCGATTTTCTTCGAATGATGAAGGTAACTTTACGACGACGCTGTCCGGTTGTCCGATAGTCGCCTGGCTGTATTTGAGTTCAACCCGAAAGATATCACCCATCAGCCCGATGCCCTGGCCAATCTGCATTGGCTGCGCGCCAATAACTTCCGCGCCCAGAATTTCACTCAACCAGCTGGTAGAGACTTCATTGATATTTTTTGGGATCACGGGCTTACTCCTCTTGAGTAGAGTGACTACATCATGTTTTCCGGCAAGCAGCAATATATCCTTCGGGTCATCTCCTTTAGAATAGGGTTTTGGTCACATAGTGGAAAAACGACAATGTTTGATTTCAAAGAAAAAGTAGTCCTGATTACGGGTGCAAGTTATGGGCTGGGTGAACATTTCGCCTATGATTTTGCCAGAGCAGGAGCTGACCTGATTCTAACCGCGAGAAGTGTTGATCAGCTAGAGGAGGTCGGTGCGCGGTGTCGGGAAATGGGAAGTCGTGTTGCTGTTATTCCTGGTGACGTGTCAGTCGAGGCTGACGTAAAAAATGTAATTTCTTCCGGCATAGAGGCGTTGGGAAAAATTGATGTTCTTATTAACAATGCGGGGATTGCTGATGCCAGGGGTGTCGCAGCAGAGCAGTTTGACTCCGAAACGTTTAATCGGATTCTTGGCGTAGACCTGGTCGGGGCTTTTTACTATGCGCGGGATTGTGGCCGGCACATGTTAGAGCGAGGTTCAGGCTCTATCGTTAATATCTGTTCGATCATGGCGAGTGGCGGTAATGAGAATAATGTCATTGGATATACAGCAGCCAAGGGTGGGTTGCTGAACATGACGATCCAAATGGGCGTCGAGTGGGCTGATCGTGGCGTGCGGGTTAATTCCGTTTCACCGGGTTTTATTGTGACAGAGATGACGCGTCCTATGCTGGAAGCTATGGGTATTGATAAATGGATTTCCAGCCGCACGCCGATGCGGCGTGTTGGAGAAGCGCAGGAAGTCACAAACGCTGTACTGTTTCTGGCATCGGACCTCGCCAGCTATATTACCGGTGTAGACCTGCTGGTAGATGGCGGGACCAATGCCAGTAACGGAACCTTTCAGATTCCGCCGATCCATCATGAATGGAATACAGACACACCCATGGTGCCAACCGGCTATGTTCCTGTGCAACCGAGGCCTGATTGGTACCAGGCGTTGGAGGCCGGTGTGCCGGGCGTTCACTATCCGATACCCAGTGAAGATGAAAACAGCTAATTGCTCAGTAATAGGTTTCTCATGAACGATTTTATCGTTGTTGGTGCAGGTTCTGCGGGCTGCGTGATGGCGCGCCGTTTATCAGAACATGGCAATGTCACCCTGATTGAGGCAGGTCCGTCTGATCACAGTTGGGATTACCGATTACATATGCCGGCGGCGTTGTCGCAGGTTCTGTCATCGAAGTGGTACAACTGGCACTACGAGAGCGAGCCTGAGCCCTGTCTTGATAACCGAAAATTGTACTGTCCTCGTGGGAAAGTGATGGGCGGTTCATCTTCAGTCAACGGCATGATTTTTGTCAGGGGTAACAGGGGCGACTTCGATCGCTGGTCCAGCGAATATGGACTATCAGGCTGGGATTATGAATCCTGTTTGCCGTACTTCAGAAAGTCCGAAACCGCGCCTGGTTTGCCAGAAGCGTCGTTAGATCCAAACTTTCGAGGCTCCGATGGGCCCTTGAAAGTTTCCCGTGGTGAACTCGAAACACCGCTATTTCAAGCCTGGCTTGATGCGGCGGGTGAGGCCGGTTACTCAGCGACAGCTGACTTCAATGGCCAGACTCAAGAGGGGGCTGGGCGTTTCGATCGTACAATATTTAAAGGTGAGCGACAGAACATCGCCAAAGCTTATCTGCGGTCGCCTCAGCCGTTGGGTTCTCTGAAAGTTATCCGGAGAGCGACGGTGACTAGAGTGGTCACCGAAAACGGTCGTGCGACGGGCGTGGAGTATCTTCAGGGTGGCAAACAGCATAAATGTACTGCGGGTCAGGTCATCCTGTGCGGTGGAGCAGTTAACACCCCGCACTTGTTAATGCTGTCAGGCATTGGCGATGCATCGGGGCTTAAGTCTCATGGTATTCCCGTCATCAGTCACTCGCCTGGTGTTGGCCAGAACCTGATGGACCATCTTGAAATATATGTGCAGTACGCGTGTAACAGGCCAGTGTCGTTGTACCCAAAGACGCGTTGGTTCAACATGCCTGCGGTTGGTCTGCAGTGGCTTTTGGCGCGCAAGGGCGCAGGCGCTACTAATCATTTTGAGGCTGGCGCGTTTCTGCGCAGCAGTGCTAGTGTGCCGTATCCTGACCTGCAGTTTCATTTCTTGCCGATTGCAATGGATTACGACGGTAAAGATCAGTATCAGGGTCATGGCTTTCAGGTTCATGTGGGCCCAATGAAGCCGACCAGTCGTGGTGAAGTCACTTTGTGTTCGTCGAACCCGTTGGAGGCGCCCCGAATCCAGTTTAACTACAATGCTACAGAGGCAGATCGGTCTGTCATGCGATCGGGCATTAGGATGGCGGACGATATTGTCTCTCAATCCGCGTTCGATGATTATCGTGGTACTCGCCTTCGACCCACTGTTGATATTGATTCGGATGACCATCTGGACCGATTCGTCAGGGAGTTTGCAGAAAGTGCTTATCATCCCAGTGGAACCTGTCGCATGGGTGTTGATGACGGGGCTGTGGTCGATGCCGCAGGGTTAGTGCGAGGAGTCTCGGGTCTAAGGGTTGTTGATGCCTCGATCATGCCTGAAATAACGAACGGCAACCTGAATGCACCGGTAGTAATGATGGCGGAAAAAATTAGCGATTCAATGCTGAACTAGTTAGCCTCGCTTTATCCCTATTGTTTCGATGCCGCCACCATAGGGCCCGCGCTGAGAGCGAAGGTGCCAGTTTCCCCGCCGATAACTAGCATGAATCCTGCAACAGTCTGTACCCGGAGTTACTACCCTGAGATACTGCCATCAGGTTCATATGACCCTTTGATCAAACCAAGGAAGTTGAAATGATTGATTTTGAAATACCAGAAGACGCCAGGGTAGTCCGCAATAAAGTTCGGAAATTCGTGCAGGAGGAGTGTCATCCTGCGGAAGAGGTCTGTACCGCGGATAATTTTGAAGAGATATTGGCCGGTTTGCGGACGAAATCCCGCGAGCAGGGATTGTGGTGCCCGTTTGTTCCAGTTGAACACGGTGGTATGGGGCTGGGCCCACTTGCGAATGCATTGGTTCAGATGGAGCTGGGTGAAAGCTTTCTTGGCGCCCTGTCCATGAACACCCAGGGCCCTGATGATGCAACGATGCTAACCTTGCTTGAGCACGGAACCGAACATCAGCGTGAAACTTATCTGAAACCCCTCCTTAACGGTGAGAAGCGTATTTGCTACTCCATGACCGAAAAGGCAGCTGGAGCAGATGCGACGGGCATGCAAACAACAGCTGAACTCGATGGTGACGAATGGGTGCTGAACGGTGAAAAATGGTTCAGTTCTTCAGCCAACGTGGCGGACATCGCCGTGGTCATGGCGAAGACCGATCCGGATGCGCCGCGACACGAGCAGTACAGCACTTTTATTGTTGAATTACCCAACCCGGGCTATCAGATTGTACGCGACATCGAGACGATGCAGCCACACACTGACCTGGGGTTAAAACTTGGCGGTTCTCACTCTGAAATTAATATCGAGAATCTTCGTGTTCCACGAGAAAATATTCTGGGTGGGCGTGGTCAGGGTTTTAACATGGGGCAGCATCGGCTGGCTTATGGTCGCCTGCGCCATGGTATGCACAATGTTGCTATGGCACAGCGTGCGCTGGACCTTGCGGCCAAACACATCACGAGTCGTGAAACTTTCGGTAAGAGACTTGCAGACCGCCAGGGAGTTCGTTGGATGATGGCTGACTGCGCGGCTGAAATTTACAAAGCTCGGCTAATGCTACTTCATATTGCCTACAAGGCAGAGAAGGGTATGGACCTCAAACAGGAAAATGGTATTGCGAAGGTGTTCCTGGCGAACATGGTCCATCAGGTTGTGGACACTGCATTGCAGTTGCACGGTGCCCTGGGTTATAGCCACGATACACCTCTTGCACGCTGGTACACTGGAATCCGCTCCCAGAGGCTAGTTGACGGGCCGGATGAAGTTCATCGCTGGCGTACAGGCGCGAACGTGATCAAGGCATACGAAAAGTATGGAACCACAGCATCAGCCTGTGGCGGCGAATTGTTCGATTGATTTTTTGAGTCTCTTTGGCAATGACATCGGCAGTGCTACTGCCGATGTCATTCGCCCGAGGGTGCGATGTTCATCGTTTTTTTCTCAGTTCCCTGGCACAGTTGGGTATTCCTGGTCTTTAATTTAGTTCTGGGGAAAGTTGAGTCGTGCAATTTCAGCCATCGTGCGAATAGCGTTTGTATCACCTGAAATTGTAAGCCCTGTCAGGCCGCTTTCTTCCCAGGCCTTGAAGCGTTTGGCGATGCGATCGACTGGACCAACCAAGGCGCCACTGTCGACGAACTCATCGGGTACGGCGGCGATAGCTTCTTCCTTTCTTTTCGCCAGGTAGAGCTCCTGGATACGGTCCGCAGCCTCTCCAAACCCTCGCCTGACCATCATTTCCTTGTGGAAATTTATGCTCTTGTGTCCCATGCCGCCCACGTAGAGAGCGATACCGGGCTTCAACTTGTCGAGGGCACCTTTCACGTCATCGGTTACCTTGACCTGAGTACCCGCCTGTTTCTCGAATTGTTCCGGCTTCTTGTTGCCCCTTTTAAGACCCTGGTCGATCCAGTCGCTATAAATCCCCGCTGTTTCTGGTACGAAACCCAGTGGCAGCCATCCGTCTGCAATTTCGGCGGTCATTCGAACAGTGCTTTCCATCCCTGTTCCGAGAAAGATTGGAATATTCGGGTTCATGTGCAGGATGGACTTGAGGGGCTTGCCGATACCAAGTGAACCATCTCCTGTGAACGGTAAAGAGATTTCCCTGCCGTCGTGGGTAACGGGTTCTTCCCGGGCCCAGATTTTTTTCATAATGGTGACGTAGTCCTTAATTCGATAATAAGGTTTGCCCCAAGGCTGGCCATACCATCCTTCTACGATTTGTGGGCCTGATACGCCAATGCCACAGATAACCCTGTTTCCGCCTGCCAGTTGATCGAGAGTGGCCATCGCCATTGCTGCATTGGCAGGGGTCCGTCCAGCCAACTGGAGTACAGCGGTGCCTAGCCTGATCCTGTCTGTATGAGCGGCGATGTACGCGAGTGGTGTGATTGCGTCGGAGCCGTAGGCCTCGGCAGTCCAGACGGAGTCATAACCTAGCTGTTCTGCCAGCTTCACGTCTTCAAGGGGAATACGTAGTTCGGCGCCGGAGTACCCTAGCATCAATCCAAGTTTCATTGTCTTGTCCTTATCGTTTGGGGTGCATATTCGCACAGATAGCAGGCTATTTTGCATCGTAGCATCTGTAATAATTGGCCGTGCTACGATAAGAGCTTGATCGATTTCCTAGGGGGTTAAAAGTTGAAGATTGGAATTAATGGTACAGGTTTAGTGCAGAAGGCATCCATCGAAGCCATAAAAGCGGATGCGGATAAAGCCGCCAAGGATGGATTCAAAAGTTACTGGCTGGCGGAGCATCCAACGGGTGGGTTTGATGCTTTGACTGTACTGGCGGTCATCGCATCCTCTGTACCAGATATTGAAATGGGCACGGCGGTCGTGCCCACTTTCCCAAGGCACCCGATGGCACTTGCGGGGCAAGCACTCACCTCCCAGACGGCGCTTCAGGGCCGGCTATGTCTTGGGATTGGCCTTTCTCACGAGATCATGATGGCGCAGTTGGGCATCGGGTTTGAAAAGCCGATTCGCCATCTTCGCGATTACCTGTCCATTTTGATGCCGTTGCTTGAAGATGGGCGGGTGTCATACGTGGGCGAGACTCTTTCCTGCGAAGCGCAGGTATTTCGTCCCGCGGAACCAGCCCCAGGTGTCGTCGTGGCGGCGTTAGGGCCCCAGGCACTTCGGGTCGCAGGTTCGCGAACAGATGGAACGACGCTGGCATGGGTCGGCCCCAAAACGATCGCAGGACATATTGTCCCTTGCCTTACAGAGGCCGCCAGCAAAGCTAACCGAAAGACCCCTCGGGTCATTTCGACGTTGCCGGTAGTTGTTACCAAACAGGCTGGTGCAATCAGGGAACGAATCAGCAAGACACTTACGATGTATGGCGAACTGCCCTCGTATAAGGCGATGTTCAAGAGAGAGGGCGTTAGTGGCCCGGCGGATCTTGCGATTGCCGGAAGTGAGTCCGAAGTTGAAGATGCATTGATGGCATTGAAGGAAGCCGGGGTCACGGACTTCGCTGCGTCGGTTTATGCAACGAACCCGGAAGAGAATGAACAAACTAGGGGTTTGTTGATCAGTTTGCAAGACTCCTGATAAGGCGCGCTACTCTGGTGAGGCGTGGATCGGGTCAATCCAGTGTAGGCCTTCGGGATCTTCAATAACGGGTATGTCCAGGTTTACTACCACGGCGTCCTGGTCACTTCGAACCAGAACGCATTGAAGTGATTCGTTTTCGCAGGCGTTAATCTCTTGGTGGGGTACATAGGGCGGTACGAAAATAAAATCCCCAGGGCCTGCTTCGCAAACATATTCTAGCTGTTCACCCCAGCGCATTCGCGCTCGTCCGCTGATGACATAGATAATGCTTTCCAGGGCGCCATGATGATGGGCTCCGGTTTTGGCGTCTGCATGAATTTCGACGGTGCCAGCCCATAACTTGTTTGCGCCGGCGGTTGCGTAGTTGATGGCGGCTGCGCGGTTCATTCCCGGAGTCTGGAGTGTGTTGCTGTCAAGATGATCTCCCGAGATGACCTTGATACCGTTGTTCTTCCAATCCGGTGCTTCGACCATTTCTGGTAACCGTTAGATGAGCGAGATAGATCATATTACATCATAAAGAAACTGCAGGACGAGCTCGAAGCGTTGCAAACACCCTGTAATCTTTGATGTAGCAAATGGCGACGCTATTAGCCGGCCTGTGCAAACGTCGATAGGACTCTGCGTGGAGATTTCCTGGAATCGGCAAATTTGGCAACGTCCCTTGCAATGGCGGTTTCGCCTTCTGGGGTGTTAAAAAAACGGTTTCTTAAGTCGTCCTCATTCTTGAAACAACAAAGTGCAAATCCGTTCCACACTGGTCCGTTGAATCGTTGAAGGACGCTAAGCTGGTAGTAATGAGTCATCGCGGTGTGAACTTCCAGTGCCAGCGGGGCGTGTTTGTCACGCCAGTGCCGGTCCGATTCTCGAGCGCCGAGATCAGCATTGGCGACCATCGTAAATATACCAATACTGCCGGGCTGGTTTTCCTTTGTTAGTTGAAGCAGGGGCGTGTTCTTTATGGGTCGTTCACAGACCAGGTAGCTCCCTGCATCTGCGTCACCTACAAACAAATCCAGTTCATCGGTCACTGCTAAAACCAGGGATGCGAATGGCAGGTGGTTTGTTTCGGCAGAAGTTGCTGCCAGGTTGATACCACCGGTACGGACCGCGGTTTCGGCTGCCTTTTCCCGATCTGAGTAGGCGCCTGCGAGCATCAAGGAACTCATTGTACCTCCTGATTGATAGCGTGATAATCCACCTGCCAATATAGTACAAGAGGTTCTCAGAACCTAGCGCTGAGCACCAAGCGCCTTAGACTGCTGCTGATACCGACCCCGCCAGCAAGTTCGGTATACTTTCAGGCCTACCCGGAAGGGAAAAACCAGCTCCGGGAGTTGCCTCTCGATGGTGCTAAGCAAACACACGAATGAAATCATTTTATGTGATGGTGCGCCTCTACGAACCGAGCCTCGCGGCGCAGAAAGGCGAGTGGTAGGCACCTAAGCCGAGGGTCGTAGCGTAAGGACATTAGTAGCGAGCTTGTGTAGGCTATCCATCGGATTGTTAACCCGGTCAGGCCGTCTGGATACTTCCCTGGGAAAAGGAACGGTATTAGATTTTGCGGGCGCGAAACGAACGGCCTTTGATCTTCCCATCGTTTAGAACAGCAAGGGCCTGTTTTGATGACGTCCGCTTGATGGCGACGTACGCCGAATTGTCGAAGATGCTGATTTTTCCGACAGCGCTCCCCTCGATACCATTTTCCCCGGTCAGTGCGCCTAACAGGTCGCCGGGTCTGATTTTTTGTTTTTTCCCGCCGTCTATTTGCAATGTCGCCATAGGTGGTTGCGCTGGCCGGAAGCCGGGGTCCAATGGGTCGATGACGGTGCGTTCCAGAGACTGCTCCAAAACGGCCTCCAGGAGCTCGATTTTGTATTTTTCACTCTCATGAAACAACGAGCAGGCCAGGCCAGTGTTCCCTGCGCGCCCGGTACGACCTATTCTATGTGTGTGGACCTCAGGATCTCGTGATAAATGATAGTTCACGACGAGGTCAAGGGAGTCAATATCCAGGCCTCTGGCAGCGACATCGGTAGCTACCAGGATGGAAAGACTTTTATTGGCGAATTGGACGAGCCTGTTATCACGGTCTCTCTGCTCCAGGTCACCGTGAATAGCGCGTGAACTGAAGCCCAGGTTTCTGAGTTCAAGTGAGACGTCTTCTGTTAGTTGTTTTGTATTGCAGAACACGAGCGCGGAGTCGGGCTTGTATTTCTGCAGTAGGCTCACCAGTCCTTCTGTTCGCTTTGATTTGTCGGTGATTTGGCACAGAAGCTGTTGGATGGTGTTTGCGTCATGCTGATCGGGCGCTTCAAGTCGTCGTGGGTTGACCATAACTTTTGCCGCGAGTTCGTCAATGTTATGGGGGTAGGTCGCGCTAAACAACATGTTCTGTCTTTTGGCGGGCAGATACCGAACGATCTCGGCGATCGACTCCCCGAAACCCATATCTAACATTCTGTCCGCTTCATCGAGAACGAAGGTGTCCAAATTTTCCAACGAGAGGTTTTGTTTTCTGAGGTGTTCTTCGGTTCTGCCTGGCGTTCCAACGACAATATGCGCGCCGTGTTCCAGAGAACCTTTCTGGGGTCCAAATGCGACGCCACCACACAATGTCAGTACTTTGATGTTGTGAATTTTTCGACCAAGCGTTCTGATTTCTTTTGCGACCTGATCAGCTAGTTCTCGCGTTGGGCACAATATTAGGCACTGGACCCTGAACTCTTTCACATCGAGTTTGTTCAGTATTCCCAGGCCGAAGGCAGCGGTTTTTCCTGAACCCGTCTTCGCCTGTGCAATCACGTCCTGGCCGTCAAGTATTTTAGGCAACGATAATGCCTGGATTGGGGTCATGGAGTGAAAGCCGAGGTCGTCCAGGTTAGATAGCAGCTCGGCATGCAGCTCCAGGTTTTTAAAGTCCGCTTTCTTAGAGTCAGGGTTGCTGGGATCAGAATTGTTCAATAGTTGGCCTCAAAGGCGTTGGTTATTGTTAGCGCACGAATCCAATGATCGCGACGAAATGTGCAATGGCGCCTATCAAGACGAAAAAATGCCACACTCCGTGTGCGTGTTTGAGTCGATTTAGTTTATCAGCTATGTAGAAAATGACGCCCGAGGTATAGGCCAGACCGCCTAGCACCACCCACGAAAAGCCAACAGCACCCAGAGCGGTTTTTAGCGCGGCAAGATCAAGTGAGCATGCCCACCCCATACCAAGATAAATGAGAACCTGAATAATCTTTATCGCACGGCCCTTTAGGAAAACCTCGGATAAAATGCCGACAACGGCGAGTGACCAGACAAGCCCCAGAATTAGCCAGCCGTTCATCGTGTCCAGACTAACGATCATAAAGGGTGTATAGCTGCCTGCGATCAGGATGTAGATGGCGACGTGGTCAAACAGTTTGAACAGTGCTTTGAGCTTTGGCGGATGAAAGCTGTGGTAGAGCGTAGACATGGTGAAAAGCAACACGAGCGTTACGCCATAGATGGTAAATGAAGCGAGTAAAACAGCGTCACCGGATTGAACGGCGACTGCTAGCAAGGCTCCAAGGCCTATCAGAGCCAGAAGCGCCCCCAGGAGGTGGCTGATGCTATTGAGTCGTTCGCCGTAGTAGATGATAGTGCTCGAATGCGAGTGGGGGTCAATCTTACCGGTTTATTCTGGAAACATCGTGATCTCATCGGGGCGATTGAGACCGATGCCTTTTTGCCGGCGACATACTGGCATAATAGATTTTGTAGATGGTGGAGCAGCGTGTGAATTACGAAGAAGTGGTTATGGGACGTCGAAGTATTATAGGCTGCCTACCTGATCCTGTGCCGAAATCTCTTATCAAGGAAGTGTTGGAAATGACCATTCGAGCGCCTTCTTCACTGAATATACAAGCTTGGAATTTCTACGTTGTTTCAGGTGAACCTTTGGATCGAATTCGGGAAGGTAATACCGAGCGAAACCTTGCCGCCGTGCCAGATTCTTTGGAGTTCCGTGGGCATGGGGCCTACGAGGGCGCGCACCGGGAAAGACAGATAGGGATAGCAGTGCAGCTTTTTGAGTCGATAGGTTTTCCGGATGATAGCTTTCCCGCCAACGCAGTTGTGTCAGAGCGAAAGTCAGTAGAGGATGCAGCAGTGTTTTTTGGCTTCGAAGATTGATGCATGCTGGAAACTGAGCTGTCGGCGCCGGTAAAAGCCTATCTGGAATCCCATGGATACCAGGTTAACTGCGAAGTTAAAGACTGCGACATCGTAGCGACGAGAGGTGATGACCTGATAATCGTTGAGCTCAAGACGAGCGTGAATCTCACGCTTTTAGTGCAAGCCACCAAGCGTCAGTCTATTTCAGACAGTGTCTACGTTGCAGTACCCGCGCCGACAAAAAGAAACCGTCAGTGGCGAGGTACGCTCACAGTACTGAAAAGGTTGGAGGTAGGGCTTTTGCTGGTAGAGGAAGGTGCAATGGGTATGGTGGTCAGCAAGCAATTTGACCCTATTCCTTATCAGCGAAAGAAAAACACTCGGAGCAGGCGAGCGTTGTTGACAGAAGTTGCCGACAGAAGTGGAGACTACAATGTGGGTGGCAGTACTAAAACGACGCTGATGACCGCCTACCGGGAAAATGCGATCCTTATAGCCTGCTGCCTTTCGAAGCTTGGGCCGTCAAGCCCGAAAAGTTTGAGAAACCTTGGTACAGGGGATAAGACCACCAGCATATTGAGTGCGAATCACTATGGCTGGTTTCAGCGGGTTGAAAAGGGAGTCTACGAGTTAACTGACCAGGGCGATTTTGAGTCACGTTCGTTCAAACAAATATATAAACAGGCCGAGGTTTACGTCGAAGCTCATCACTAACAAGACAGAGGCTTGCATCGCATTTTACCGGCGTTTGATAACACCGGCTCGGTGTTTCTTGATCAAGATCAATCGAGATGCAACACTCTTTCGTATCTTGCAGTCAACGACAGAAAGTCGGGGCTCGTTCAGTACTTTACCCTTTGATTCTCGATTTAGATTGATTTTTGTGATATTGAAACTATACTCGCGGCCCCACAGATACTGCTTCTGGTATCTGGTTCCCCGAGGTCCGCATGTCAAAGCCCGAACCGGTTTCAAGCTTTCAGTCGCTTGGATTGCCGCCTGAATTGATTCAGGCGCTTGAAGACGTCGGTTATGAAACACCCTCTCCTATCCAGCTTGGGACCATTCCGCCGTTGCTGGAGGGCAGGGACCTGCTCGGTCATGCACCCACGGGTACTGGTAAAACTGCGGCTTTTGCTTTGCCGCTGCTGGCGAATATCGACCTTGATAGTCGTTATCAGCAGGTATTGGTGCTAACACCAACAAGGGAGTTGGCTATTCAGGTAGCCGAGGCATTTCAACGCTATGCCAACCACCTAAAAGACTTCCACGTGCTGCCGGTTTATGGTGGGCAGGAATATTCCGGGCAGATTCGGGCACTTCGCCGTGGCGTCCATGTGGTGGTGGGTACTCCCGGTAGAGTGATGGACCATATCCGGAAAGGCACCATGAAACTCGACAAGTTGCGGGCGCTGGTGCTGGATGAGGCTGATGAGATGCTTCGTATGGGTTTTATTGATGATGTTGAATGGATCATGGAACAGACCCCGGAGAATCGCCAGATTGCGCTTTTTTCAGCAACCATGCCGAAGCAAATTCAGAAGATAACCAAAAGGTACCTGAAGGATCCTCTCAATATAGCGATTAAAGCTAAAACGGCGACGGCCGAGTCCATCAGTCAGCGTTACTGGCTGGTCAGCAATTTACATAAACTGGATGCATTGACCCGAATTCTGGAAGTCGAGCGATTCGATGCTGTGTTGCTTTTCGTCCGGACTAAAATTGCGACTACTGAACTTGCTGAACGACTGGCCGCACGAGGTTACGCCGCCGAAGCGCTCAATGGCGACATGCCTCAAAAAAACCGTGAACAAATGGTCGCGCGACTGAAGAAAGGCGGCATCGATATTTTGGTGGCGACGGATGTCGCTGCCCGAGGGCTGGATGTTGACCGGATTAGTCACGTTATTAATTACGATATCCCCTACGATGCTGAAGCATACATTCATCGCATCGGTCGAACTGGCAGGGCGGGAAGGAATGGTGAAGCAATTCTTTTTGTTGCCCCAAGGGAAAAGCGAATGCTGGCCGCCATTGAAAAGGCAACTCGTCAGAAAATAGAAGCGATGACCTTGCCAAGTACAGAGATGGTGAACAGCCAGAGAATCTCACGGTTCAAACAGACCATTACGGACACACTAGCGGGAGGCTCGCTTGAATTTATGCAGGGCATTCTTGAATCCTACGAGCAGGAACATGATGTATCACCGATAGAGATTGCAGCCGCGTTAGCGAAACTTTCTATGGGTGAAAAATCTCTCCTTTTGGAGCCAGAAAAGAGAGCGCCGCGAGAGAGGAAAGGCGACTCTGGGAAAGGTAACTTTGGGAAAGGCGAGACACCGTTAAGACGAGAAGGAAAAGGAAAAGGGAAGGCTCGACCGGAAAAGAAGCTTGCCGAGGGAATGGAACGCTTCCGTATCGAGATCGGTCATGACCATGAGGTGCAACCGGGGAATATTGTTGGCGCCATTTCTAACGAGGCGGGGCTTGATGCAGAGCATATTGGACACATTGATATCAGGGATAAATTCAGTTTTGTCGAACTTCCCGAGGGTATGCCCAAGGCGGTGTTCAATGACCTGCAGAAAGTTTGGATCGGAGGCCAAAAGCTGAAAATTTCCAGGCTTGCTGTCAGCGACGATGACAAGACCTCTTCCGGGAAGGCGGCATCAGACGAGAAGACTTCAGTAAAGAAGTCGAGGAAGCCAGCCACAGGTGACAAGAAGAGAAAGAAGAAGTCCAATAGTGGTGATAAAGACAAAAAGCGCAAGCCGCGAAAGAAATCTTCGGTGGAAAATGACTCGGCAAGTTGAAAGTGCTGAAAAACAGCGTTGTTTCACCATCCGCAACATTTTATAGTGCGGACCGAAAAGCTCAGGCTATCATTAAATTATCTAATATAGAGCAGGAATCAGCGTGATCAGCACAGCAAACGTTACCATTCAGTTTGGCTCCAAGCCCTTGTTTGAAAACATCTCCGTCAAGTTCACTGCGGGCAACCGATATGGGCTGATTGGCGCCAATGGTTGCGGTAAGTCTACCTTCATGAAGATCCTGAGCGGCGCTCTCGAACCTACTTCTGGCAATGTGACTATTAATCAAAGTCTGCGTGTGGGTGAACTAAGCCAGGACCAGTTCGCTTATGAGGAATTCAGCGTCGTTGATACTGTCATTATGGGTGATAAAAAACTGGCTGAGGTCAAGCGGGAGCGGGATCGAATCTATGCTTTGCCGGAAATGTCGGAAGAAGATGGCATTAAGGTGGCTGATCTTGAAGTCCAGTTTGCGGAAATGGATGGTTACAGTGCGGAAAGTCGTGCCTGCGGGATTCTGGCAGGGGCCAGGATTGACGAAGCGCTGCACTATGGCCTGATGAGTGAAGTAGCGCCAGGTTGGAAACTCCGAGTGTTGCTGGCGCAAGCGCTGTTTTCCGATCCGGACATACTGTTGCTTGATGAGCCAACTAATAACCTCGATATCCATACGATCCGCTGGCTCGAAGATACGTTAAACGAACGCAAGAGCACAATGGTGATCGTCTCTCACGATCGACATTTCCTGAATGCTGTTTGTACCCACATGGCAGATATCGATTATGGGACCCTTAAAGTCTACCCGGGTAACTATGATGACTTCATGATTGCATCTACCCACGCAAGAGAAAGAGTACAGTCGGAAAATGCCAAGAAGAAAGCCCAGATACTGGAGCTTAAGCACTTTGTCAGCAGGTTTTCTGCTAATGCATCCAAGGCGAGGCAGGCGACTTCCAGAGCTCGGCAAATTGAGAAAATAGAACTTACGGATATTAAACCTTCGAGCCGAGTGAGCCCTTACATCCGGTTCGAGCAGGATACCAAGCTTCACCGGTTGTCGCTGACACTGGAAGGTCTTGGCCACAGCTTTGATGATGAAACCCTGTTTACAGATGGAAACATGATTATCGAAGCCGGCGCCCGCGTCGCCATCATTGGAGAGAACGGCGTTGGTAAGTCAACTTTCCTGAAGTGCCTGATGAACGATCTGCAGGCAGAAACTGGTTTAATCAAATGGGCGGAGAACGCTTCCCTTGGTTACTGCCCTCAGGATACGAGTGCTGAATTTGAATCAGAGCTCAATCTGTTTGACTGGATGAGCCAGTGGCGCGACGAAAGCCACGATGACCAGATTGTCCGGGCAACACTGGGGCGATTATTATTTTCCTCTGAAGATTTCAAAAAATCAGTCAACGTCTGTTCTGGTGGCGAAAAAAACCGCCTGTTGTTTGGCAAGTTGATCATGTCTTTACCTAACGTCATGTTGCTGGACGAGCCAACGAACCATCTTGATATGGAGGCGATTGAAGCGCTCAACCTGGCGCTTGAGCACTACGAGGGTACTTTGATTTTTGTAAGTCATGATCGGGAGTTTGTTTCTTCGCTGGCAACCAGAATCGTCGAGATAAGAGACCAGCAGCTTAATGACTTTCATGGGACTTATGAAGAGTACCTGCTAAAGCAGGCGCAACAGAGTCGAGTTGCTCGATAAACCTGGCGTCGGGGTCTCTAAATTTCCAGCAGTCGAAGTTCGGCTACCACAGCAAGGTGATCGGACAAGGTGTCTGATAATATTTCATGGCTGACGATTTAGATGTCATTTGAAACCAGCACCCAGTCCAATCGTTTCTGTAGTTTCGGAAAAGTGACTATCTCAGCGTGTGGTTCCCATGTAGACACCCCTAGCGCATCTTCCAGTAGAGCTATGAGCTGGTTGTCACCGCCGTAGTCACTGTTCAAGTCACCCATGATGATGCGTGGATTGCTTCTATCTTCTAGCACGGCAATAAGTTTCTTCGCTTCCTTGATGCGTTGGTTGTGCCTTAGGAAGTCGAAGTGAACCGAAACGATGTCGACGTCGATGTTGTTTGACTCGGGCCATCGTGCAGTTGAAACCACAAAACCCTTCCTGGGTCTTGCGAACGGCCGATCAAACTTTACGCTGGTAGTTTCTTTCATCGAGAGTCGTGATATGAGCGCTGTACCATATTTAAGGTTGTCTCCCTCGATATGTGCGCCCGAAAAATGATGTGGGTAATTCGCTTGCTCCGCGAGGAACTCAGTATGATTGAATCGGCCATTCCAAAATGAGTTTTTGTCTATTTCCTGGAATGCGACTACGTGGGGCTCTTCACGCCTCAGCACATTAACAATTTTCCAGAGATTGAGCGTTGCCTGGTCTTCGCTCTGAAATAACTGGGACGGACCATCAGAACGCGCATGGGCAACATTGAGCGTCATGACTTTTAGTAGCGTGGGTTCCCCGGCCAGGACGTTGGTCGAGGCGAATAACAGGAGCAGAATAAAGGATCTCATGATTGCCGGCTAAGCTCGGTCACTTTCCTGTGCATCTATTCTGCGGAAGACATTACCTGCTCGTCGCAATGAACCAGGTATTGCTTGCCTGTGAAGAGGCTTTTGGTCGCGGTCAGCTCGATGAATGAATCGATTGAATCTGTATCTTGCTCATAGTGGGCATACTTTCGATTGATATGCTTAACGCTCTCTCTGGAGCTGTGGGTTTTACCATTTCTCACAAAAGAGCAATTAGATTCTGATACCAGATTCAGCAACTGCTGAATCTGCCAATCCAACTGATTGGAAGCGTAGGCGGGTGCTCTAATGCCTAAAAGCACTACAAACAGGAGTTTCGGAATCATTTCTAATGTCTGGGGATTGTCTTCGTGATGGATTCGATGCTGAATATCATAGAAAGCTCAATACGAGAGGTTAGGAAAGTTTATTGAGGTTGGGGGTATAGTGGTGAACCGAGCATTATTGGTAAAGCTTGGGATGCTTGTTCCGAGCGCCGCCGTATGGAGGCCATTCGCATTTATAATGTAAAAAATAAAGCAACTGAAAGAGGCAACTAAACAAAGCGGTTATACAACAATTAAAGGAATACCTGTGCCAGAGACTGGAAAGATAGAAATCAGCACGAATGAAAATGTCGACTCCGTTAGCGTCGAGCCCATAAAAAATCGTTGGTATGCCTTAGCAGTTTTGGTTCTTGTCTTCACCTCCAGTCATGTTGATCGTCAAATCATGGGGATTCTACTCGAGCCAATTAAAAATGACCTGGGCGCCAGTGATACGCAGATGGGGTTTTTAATCGGACTGACCTTTGCCTTGTTCTACGCAACGTTAGGCATGCCTATCGCCATGTTGGCTGATCGCGGCAACCGACGAAACATTATTACCTGGGCAATTACTATTTGGAGCTTTATGACCGTTGCCTGCGGCTACGCTCAGTCATTTGCGCAGCTGGCTTTCGCACGAATAGGCGTTGGCATCGGTGAAGCAGGTTCAAGCCCACCATCACATTCAATGATCTCCGATTTGTTCCCGCTAAAGGAACGTGGCACCGCCATGGGGATCTACGCCATGGGTGTAAATATCGGCCTGTTAATTGCGTATCTTGCCGGTGGTTGGTTGAGCGAGCATTTAGGATGGCGGGCAACCTTCATTATCGTCGGTGTACCTGGCCTGCTGATCGCACTAATCGTTAGGTTCACAGTGAAGGAACCTATACGTGGTGCCTCTGACAACACAAAAAAAGTTGCTGCAGCACCGCCTTTCAAAGTGGTTGCAAAATACATGTGGTCGACGAAGTCAACACGCCACGTTGTCTTTGGTAGCGCATTGGCAGGATTCGTTGGCTACGGGATGGTGCTTTGGTTACCGGCATTTTTCGTACGGTCACACGGCCTGTCACAAACAGAAGTAGGATTTACGCTCGCCCTAATGTCAGGCGTTGTTGGCGGCACCGGAACGTTTTTGGCAGGGAAACTGGCGGATATACTTGGGCGGCGTGATCCGCGCTGGTTCACTTGGGTTGTTGCTATTGCGAAACTAGGTCTCGTACCTTTCATCGTTTTGTTTTTCTTGATCGGTGATTTCACTTCTGCATTGGTAATCTACTTAGTACCCGCTTTTTTTGGAGGATTCTACCTCGCACCAACCTTCGCTATGGTTCAATCATTAGTAAAGCCCGAAATGCGTGCAGTCGCTGCGGCAATTTGTCTATTCTTACTTAATATTATTGGACTCGGTCTTGGTCCTCAAGGTGTTGGAATTCTTAGCGACGTATTAAACGACGAATACGGGAAAGAGTCGCTACGCTATTCCTTGATGATTTTCTCAACCGTTAACATTTGGTGCGCCTTCCATTACTTTATGGCGGGAAAGACCCTGACTAACGACATCAAGAAGGCTAGCGAATAACGCGCACCAACCACCCTGAAAATAACGTGTGTTTTGTTTGTCTGGCTCTACTTTGAAACCTTTACCAGGTTCATTGAATTCTCTAGTGATCTGGTTTCAGGTGAAACCGGTGCCATCAGAAGCCCCAGTCATTTCATCGACCAGACTGTTAAAAAACAGTTCTGCAGCTTGGCCACCAAAAGCATTTTGTATGGGAGTATGCAGACGACAGCAAAATACTGGATGAACAGGATATGTACCCTGCCAGAGGATCAGAAGTAGCTCAGGGCCAGGTAGGCTTGTCTAAGCCAGGCTTGCCTTGAGTCTTCGCACTATCTCTTCGAGTGTGGAACGATGACAAGCGAAGTTTAGCCTCACGTGATCCGCGTTACCCATTTCTGCGCCATCTGATAGCGCTATGCCATGTTCAAGGAATGTGCGGACCGGGTTCTCCAGACCCGAATTGGAAACATCGATCCACGCGAGGAAAGTGGCTTCTACGTGTGTCATATTCAGGCCTTCTATATCGGCTATTTGTGCTTCGAGGTAATCGCGGTTATCTCGAAGATAGCTGATTGTCTGCAGCAGCCAGTCATCGCAGTCTTTAAAGGCTGTTAACGTTGCAGCGTAAGCTAGTGCGCCAGGGTGTGTCGCAACACCATAAGCCTTGTTTTGAAAAGCTGAACGTATCTCTGGGTCTGGGATAATAGCGAGAGACAATCCTCCTATCGCCGGAAGGTTAAAAGCTTTGGATGCGGAAATCAGCGTGATCGATTTCTTTTCTACCTCAGGGTGCAGGGAAGCGATTGGGATGTGCTGCTTGTCAGGGTCAAGGACCAGGTCAGCATGGATTTCATCTGAACAGATCATTGTCCCGTTGCGCAGGCATAAGTCTGCTATCGTTTCCAGTTCCTGTTGATCAAGGACGCGCCCGACTGGATTGTGGGGATTACATAGCAGGAACGTTTTTGTTTTGGGTGAAATCGTCTGTCGCATTTGGTCAAAATCCATCTCCCATCGATGTTTGTTCACTTGGCAATCTATGGGTTGGAAAACCCGACCGGTAAGTTCGGCTGTCTCCAAAAAATAGCGATAATTTGGTCGCGCAGCCATCACAGCATCGCCGTTACCCCCAAGGCAGTTTGAGGCGAAAAATAGTGAGGGTACGACACCTGGCTGCGGTACGAACCATTCGGGTTTTGTCCTCCAGCCATATTTTTTTTCCAGCCTTTGGATTACCACATCGAAGAACTGGTCTGGTGGCTCGCAGTAGCCAAATACGCGTTCATCAAGACGGTTTTTGATGGCGTTTATGATTTTGGCGGACGTTGGCAGGTCCATATCAGCAATCCAGGCGCCGATAACGTCATGTTCTGTGCTCGAAAAACGAGCCCATTTAGTGCTGTCAGAAGCACGTCTTTCTATTGGTGGATCAAACAACGTTGGGTTGGTTTTTTTTGGCACGACTTATTGCTCACAGGTGGTCTGGGGAAAGGCAGGAATTTCCTCGCCTATTTCTATAGGAATTTTGTAATCACGCCAATGGTAAATGCTAATAAACAGTGCGTAGCCACGGGACTGACGCATTAGTGTTGAGCAACTTTTGTTGCGCTCGTAGAGTTTCGTGCCTCCGGAGGTGGCAAAAAAAACATGATGATCATCCCAGGTAAAATCAATCCCATGAAGACCCAGAAAGCCACATCGTAGGACTGTGTTGAATCAAAAACCCAACCCGAGAAAATAGAACCGAAACCACCAACCATGATCACGAGGTTGACGTACCCGAGTACCCTGCCGAATGACAGGGTGCCGAACCTGGCGGAATATATGATTCCCATCATAGGCATGACGCCACCTGTAGCGAAGCCCTGAATTCCTGCGGCAATTACCATGTCGGATTTCCCGGGGGATCCCTCGTAGAAGACGAGTGCTACCATCATCAACACGGCCATTGTCCAGTAAAGTATGCGGTGGTCTATTCGGTCGCCCATGGCGCCGAAGAAGAGCTTACCCACAATCATCATGAATGAAGTGACAGCAATCAGTTTTGCCGCTAGTGACTGGTCGTGGCCAAGGTCAGCCATATAAGCGCCTAGGTTGAACTGAACGCCTACAAATGCTGCGTTGATCGGTATCAGCGCAAGAACCGGGATCCAAAAAGTCTTCGAAGTCAGAATCTCTCGGCTGGTCCATGTGCGCGAGTCAAAAAACTGATCTGACCCAGGCCCTTGGTTGGCCAAGGGTGGCTCAAATCGAAGAATGACGAGGTTAAGGGGGATCAGTATTATAGTTGACACCACTGAGAGGACCAATAACGCGCCCTGCCATTCATAGCGTGCAATCAGCGTGATGACCACCATGGGGATAATGAGACCGCCAATTGATGTTCCCATGGCTGAAAGACCAATAGCCAGCCCGCGATTCCCGGTAAACCATTTGCTGACCATTGTCTGGGAAGCAAGCGTGCCACAGAGCAACATACCGATCGGCAACAGCGTGCAATATACCAAAATAATCTGCCAGAACTGGGTCGCCTGTGAAAGCAGGGCTAGTCCAAGACCCATCGATACAGCGCCTGTAATCACAAGCCGGCGCATCGCGAATTGATCCATGAGGCGGCCTAATATCGGGCTCAACAATCCTGTGGCCAGCTGAAATGCCAGAATCGCTAGCATCACCTGGCTCCGGGCGATTTCAAAGTGATCAAGCCACGGCACGACAAAGAGTGCGAAGCTGTAAATCATGATGCCCAATGCCAGAGCCTGATTAACCAGGGTCAGGGCGACAATTGACCAACGATAGTGAGGGGGTGAGCTCAAACTGGGGTCGCGTTAGGTTTCAACTCGAGTGTATCACGGGACAGTTAGGCTAAATATTTGATGTTGTGACATTTCCTGTATAGTTTCCAGCAGACTTGGTTGAGACATAAAAGGAAGGTGCTGGATGAATCGATTGGAAGGAAAGGTTGCCGTTATCACTGGTGGTGCCGGTGGCATAGGTAAAGCCGCAGGGAAGTTGTTCGTTAATGAGGGCGCAGACGTGTTGCTGGTGGATCTGGACGAGGATGCACTGAAGTCAGCTTGTAATGAAATTGGCAGTAATAAAGCCAGTTATTGTGTGGCTGATGTCACCAATAGCTCGGATAACCAGAAAATGATTAACCTTGCCGAGGAACGTTACGGCGGTGTTGACGTTCTGCTGGCAAACGCGGGTGTCGAGGGCGATGTTATGTCGATAGTTGATTACGACGAGAGCCGATTTGACCAGGTTATGGCGGTCAATGTGAAAGGCCCTTTTCTGGGGCTAAAGGCAGCGATTCCTGCGATCAGTAAAAGGGGCGGTGGCAGTATCATTATCACTTCGAGTGTCGCTGGAATAAATGGAGTAGCCGATGTTGCGCCTTACGTTACGTCGAAACATGCGGTTATTGGAATGATGAAATCGGCAGCATTAGAATGTGCACCCATGAACATTCGCGTCAACACCGTAAACCCATCTCCGGTTGAAACGAGGATGATGCGTAGCCTGGAAGAAGGCTTTGCGCCGGGTGATGCTGAGACAGCAAGAGAGGGTATGCGCGCCAACATTCCCCTTGGTCGCTATGCAGAGCCGGGAGATATCGCGAAAATAATGTTGTTTCTTGCCTCTGATGACAGCGATTTTGTTACCGGTTCGGTCTATATGGCAGATGGTGGTTCTACCGCGTGAATATATAAACTTTTAGAGAAGAATAACGATGTCAAAGAACACACGGGTAATCCTCACAAAGCGACCAGTCGATGACGCTACACCAGATTGTTTTTCAGTTGAGACCGTCGAAGATGAAGCGCTTGAGAATGGACAAGTTCGTGTCGCTGTTGAATACATTTCCGTCGATGCTGGAACTCGTACAATGCTGCGTGGGGAAGGTTTTCATGCGCAGGTAAGCCTGGGTCAAACGATACTGGCTGGTGGCGTAGGTCGTATCATCGAATCGACAGTTGATGGATGGTACAAGGGGCAGGCAGTTCGTGGTGGGCTCGGTGCGCAGACTATCGCGACAGTCATGCCGAAAATGCTCGAAAAGGTGGATGATACTGTAGGTTCGTTAAGCGCTCATCTCGGGGCACTTGGTGCTTCCACTGGAGTGACTTCCTGGATTGGCGTTAGAAAGGTTGCGAAGCCCCAGCCCGGCGACATATTTGTCGTTTCCGCTGCGGCCGGTGCGGTCGGTTCGATTGCCGGGCAGATCGCTAAACGCGATGGTGCTCATGTCATTGGCATCGCAGGTGGTCAGCGGAAAGTGACGTACCTCACTGAACGTCTTGGGTTTGATGCCGCGATTGATTACAAAAACGAGGACGTTAATGCGCGCCTTCGTGAACTAGCGCCAAAGGGTATTAATGTTTTTTTTGATAACGTCGGAGGGCCCATTCTGGATGCAGTGCTCGACAACCTCGCCATGCGCGCTCGCGTAGTCATCTGTGGTGCGATCTCCCAGTATGGTGATATGGATAATGTCACTGGTCCGTCAATGTACCTTCGCCTCGCAGAGCGACAGTCAACGATGGAAGGGTTCGCGTTTTTCCATTTCCCGGAGAGTATTGGTCCGGCAGGCGCAGAACTTAGGACATGGTTAGATGATGGTTCGCTTGTTATGGATGAGGAAGTTCTCGAAGGGATTGAACGTTATCCCGAGGCACTCCAATTTATGTTTAGTGGAGGCAACCTCGGGAAGCTGCTTGTGAAAGCCTGTTAGGTAAGCAAATGAGGTGCGTCTTATAGGTATTCGCTAACAACACCCATTAGCTTGGATGAAGCTTCCGGCGATTGCTCTTTCACGAAGTCGATCGCCTGCTGGCTGAATCCAGCGATCGTATCTGCTCCTAAGCCAAGGTCGTTAAACTGTGTTACGAGGTTTGCAGCGGCGGTAGCTTTAGCAGATCCACCCAGCAGATTCATTGCACCGCCGACTAGCTGATTAGTCGGGGGCGCAGCAGCGATATAACTGTCGATATTCGGAACAGTATCACTGATGAGTTTATAGTCTTCCGGGGCGAGCGTAGTGCTGGCTGCCATGAAAATAGCCCCGAGCCCCCCTTTCGACTGTTTTTCGGTTACGCCAAGGGCCCGCACTACCTTTGGCATGAATCCCAATCCGGCGTTAACAGTGGCAGATGTGGCGGCGGCTGTTGCCGACTTGACGGCGCTGGTCATTATGCTGGTTTCAGATTCAGGATCGGCTTTAGATGTTTCCTGTGTTTCGTCTCCACCGCTGAACCAGTCCAAAATATCGTCTAGCATCCCTGCTTGTGAATGGGCGCCATAGAGCATTAGTGCTATTGGTAAAAAATATTTTGATCATCACATTGGGCCAGTTTGTTCTGGCGTCACGATACATCTTCACAGCGTTGGCGAACAGACGCATGATCGGTTTAAGGTGATGTTGGTGGCTAATTAGGTTGCAGGGCCCTCAAGAAGCCTTGTACTGATGATTCATGTGGTAATACTATGCTCTTACTCACAAGGAGGCCCCCAATGCCGAGAATAGAAGAGACAGGAGGAATGACAGGGTTTGGCGGTGTGTATGCGCACTGTCCGGATATGCTCCAGGGATTCATGTATCGCTATGGTCTGCTTTGGTCCCACAGCAGACTGGACCCGGTACTAAAAGATCTGGTGCGACTTAAATCAGCTAATCTTAATGGTTGCCTATACTGAATTCCTGCACGATCTTCTGCGGCGCAGAAGAATGGCATGAATGAAGAAATGATTGAAAAGATGAAGGATCATCAGAATTCTGACCTTGATGATCGAACTAAGATTGCACTGGATCTCACGGAAGATTTTATCATGAACCACGCTAATGGCGTGGATGACGATTACATGGGCAGGCTCAAAGTACATTATTCCGATGCGGAGGTGGTCGAGTTGACCATCGCTATCGGTATTTGGGATTCGGTACATAAATTTAACAATGTGTTTGACGTACACCCTCCGGTTGAAGATGGAGAGTTTACCGTCGATCCTCCGGATGTTCCCGAGGCGATGCTGCAGCATGTTCTCGAGCCCGGCAATAAGTATTAAGTCGGCAGTTCTCTACTCGCGATAAGTCGTCCGCCGCATGCGGTTCGTTTGGTCCTATGCTTATGTGGTCTGCTTTTCTCGCCAGCCTGAGTGCTGGATAGTCATCCGATGACATCGATGGCCATACCGGTTTATCGCTGCACAGTTCGGATTTAATGAGCTCGGCAAACAGTATTCTTACCCGCGACTACATAAGGACACTTGATATCCTGTGAGTTGGTCTAACTTCTTTTATATCGATCCTGCTTGGACGGCTTTGCTTGATAGCCATGGTGTAGGTACCTTGAGTTCGCTTCTGAATTGGGAGGAGGGGGTTCTTGTTGAGAGTGCGAATGGCAGCGAGGTGTGGCGTGTTTCGATTACCGATAGCGCCGGTGTCGAACGCGTTCTTTATTTAAAAAAGTACTTTATTTACGACGCTAAAAGACTTCGTAGTGAGTTTCTTAAGGGCGCTTTTTTTGGAAGAAGTAAAGCCAGCCGAGAGTTTGGTAACCTTGAGCGGCTGCGTGGTTTCGAAATAGACGTAACAGCACCGGTCGCTTTTGGTGAAGAACGAAGCCTGGGAAGATTAACGCGGTGTTTTCTGATGACAGAGGAAGTGCCTGAGTCCAGGAATCTGGACGAAGTTCTTATGAAAGAGTTACCTGAAATGCCGGCCGGACGCGCGAAATCCACCAGGCAATCACTCATTTTCAGGTTGGCAGAAGCAACAAGAAAAATGCATCGCAACGGATTCGTTCATCGGGGGTTTTTCTTTCGAAATATCCTGATTTCCGGAAACAGGTTTAACCGGGTTTTTGTCTTCGATGCCCCCCGGGGAAGAAAGTGGCCAGGCTGGTTGCTGGGACGAAAAGCAGAAAAAGATCTAGCGACGATTGATTCAGCTGCCACGGTATTTTTTCGACGAACTGAGCGACTGCGCTTCTATTTGAAGTATCACGAAATCGAGCGACTCACATCGGAGCACAAGCTGACGATCGCTCGAATACTGAAGCGCGCTGAGCCGCTAAGAGCACGGCAGTTACGTCGTTTGGGATTTTAGTGCCTGCGCCAGGAAGATGCCGGCTTCTAACTTGAGCGGAAAGCGGGTCGGCTGTCGCTCATGATGATGTCCAGTTTTTTCTGCGCATTGATCTTGTCGCGGAGGTCTTTGCTTTCCAGCATCTCACACTCATCGGTGATCATCTCAGCGATATGAGTCGGGTAATGACGACAATCTTCCGGGCGGTCATGGTAGATCTCGCACAAGTACATATTCTCACTCGAATCGAATCCCAGCCAGGGGCATCGGGATAGAGGTTCTCCGGTATCCGGATGCACCCAGATATTGCCCTTGCTGACGTACTTAAAGATTTCGGGTCGATTGTCCTCCCACCAGTCTATTTCCGATGGGCTGGCTGACAGCCCGCCATCCGAGTATTTAATGCAACATTTACCACATTGATTACACGTCTTCATGGTTGATACCCTGATCTGCGCGAGGAAAGATGAGATACGGAGGAACGAGTATGAATGAACTAGCTGACTTTGTATTTACACCGATGGCCAAAGCGCCGGAACCAGAACTTGGGTTTGAGCGAATTCCGGTTGATCGCTACACAGATCCTGCATTTTTGAAATTGGAAGACGATCGTATCTGGTCGAAAACCTGGTTGTTGGCCGGTGCGTCCTGCGATGTTGCCGAACCCGGTAACTTTTTTGTCCTCGAAAATCTTCGAGAATCAATCCTGGTAACGTGTGCAGACGCTTGGCCCCAGTTACACTAAGTGCGGTTACATTCTTTCGATAACCACTGCGGGCGCCATGCCACCGGCGGCACACATGGTAATCAGCCCAAGGGCTTGGTCCCGGCGTTCGAGCTCATCGAG
>Ga0209091_10000022_pt1 | contig 157369 bp, 176 predicted proteins | sample ArcticOcean_MG_C_6_FD_187438 | JGI IMG/M metagenome (GOLD analysis project Ga0209091, IMG submission 187438) | Marine microbial communities from western Arctic Ocean - ArcticOcean_MG_CB8_128 (SPAdes) (version 2) | ecosystem: Environmental > Aquatic > Marine > Oceanic | place: Arctic Ocean...
CTGGTAATTCTACGACCAGTGGAACGCTTAACACCAGTGGAAATGTATTCTCCAACAGCGATACCTACACCGCTGGTAATTCTACGACCAGTGGAACGCTTAATACCAGTGGAAATGTATTCTCCAATAGCGATACCTATACCGTTGGTAATGCTACAACCAGTGGTATGTTTAATGCAAGTGGAAACTCCACTTTTGATGGTAATATTACAGCTCAAAAGCAACTGTTTGTTACTGGAGATTCATACTTTATTGGTGCCACTACTACAAGTGGTAATCTAAATATCAGTGGTGTATCCATCTTTAATGAAGATGCATACTTTACAAGTAATGCTCCAGTTGTTATGAGTGGAACACTTGGCGTTTCCGGTGCGGCACAATTTGATAGTACTGTCGATGCTTCTGGGGATGTCACACTTGGCAATGATCTTTGGGTAACTAATAATGCTACTGTTAGTGGTACATTAGGAGTCTCTGGTATTGTATCGTTTGATGATACATTACACTTTAGGAATAACGATATTAGAATTGGTGTTAATGCTGGATTAAATTATAGCGAACCAAGCGGAGGGGAAGGTTATCGGCCTATTAATATTGGTCAGCTAGCTGGGCATTTGGGCAGTGGAAATAGTACAGTTAATGTTGGTAGCCAAGCTGGTACACAGGCGTCTGGTGAAGCCATGACCAATGTTGGTGTACGAGCGGGTTATAGATCTATTGACTCTCTTCGCCTTTCGAACTATGGTAGTCATGCTGGTGCTCTGTCTTCCGGGTGTTGGTATTCTATCATGGGAGGTTATACAGCCGGGTATGCTGCAGAGAATTGTGATTTTAGTACTTTTCTTGGTCCGTACGCTGGCTACTATGCCGGTGGATCAGGATTAGGGCAAGGTCTAAGTTACACACTGGCTGTTGGTAGTGGAGCTGGCTATCGAGCAAAAGGTAAGCACAATGTTATGGTTGGTGGAGATTGTGGTGCTTACTCTAGTGGCGTTGATAATATCTTTATTGGTGTACGGGCGGGTTTTCACACCTCTGGTAATAACAATTTAGAGATTTCGACTTGTTGTGATACACTTTTACCTAGTGGCACTGTCACTTCTTATAAATTAAATATAAGTGAAACTATCGTTGGTGACATATCAACAAAACGCTTGGCTATTGGGAATGTAGATGCTACAAATCTTTCACCTAATGCTACTTTAGAAATAGTCCCAAGTGGTACAGACGTGGCCTTGCTCGCTAGTGGTGATGTACATATTAGTGGTAATGTGTTGGTCGATGGTAACTTTACTTTGTTAAAATTCACCGATAACCATATTAGAATCGGCCAAGATGCTGGATCTAATTATACAGCAGTTACGTCTGTCTACCCACCTATTAATATTGGTAAGCGGGCTGGGTATTTTGGTAGTGGAATTAGTACAGTTAATGTTGGCAGCGAAGCTGGCACACAGGCGTCTGGTGAAGCCATGACCAATGTTGGTGTACGAGCGGGCTATCGCTCTATTGACTCTCTTCGCCTTTCGACATATGGTAGTCATGCTGGTGCTCTGTCTTCTGGATGTACATATTCTCTTATGGGAGGCTACACAGCCGGATATGCCTCAGAAAATTGTGATTTTAGTACTTTTCTTGGTCCATACGCCGGAAGTTATGCTGGTGGATCAGGATTAGGGCAAGGCTTAAGTTATACACTGGCTGTTGGTAGTGGAGCTGGCTATCGAGCAAAAGGTAAGCACAATGTTATGGTTGGTGGAGATTGTGGTGCCTTTTCCAGTGGTGTTGATAATATCTTCATTGGTGTACGGGCGGGATATCATACCTCGGGTAATAACAATTTAGAGATTTCAACTTGTTGCGATACACTTATGCCTAGTGGAACCGTTACTTCTTATAAATTAAATATAAGTGAAACTATCGTTGGTGACATATCAACAAAACGCTTGGCGATTGGTAATGTTAATGCTAGTCACCTTTCTCCAAATGCTACCTTAGAAGTCGTTCCAAATGGTGCAGATGTAGCGTTACTTGCTAGTGGTGATATAAGTGTTAGTGGCACAGCAACGCTCCACGGGGCATTAGAAACCTATAGTGGTGGATTACCAGTTAACACAATTATTAATTCTAGTGGTTTACTGACCATTCCGATATTCGCTTCCAAATCTGCAGTGGAAGCTGCCTTACCCGCTGCCCAGCATAATAAGGGCGTAATAGCGGTTGGCGGTAACTACTTTATGGTATGTAATGGGACTGAATGGTTAGATGATGGTTTTAATTAAGATGGTCGCGGTAGTGAACACGAAATCGCATTTACTTAGGATAGAAGATATGGAAGGAAATACAATGTCCAATAAAAAACTAAAGATAAGTAATTACTCTAATTGGAGAGATATAAATGTCTGATGTAATGAAAGGTGCTCATTCTACTGAGATAAATATAAAGAATGGATCTATTATAGTTTCAACACCTGCAACTGGTAAGGTAGAAAAAAGAGATCCTGATTTAAATAAATTTACTCCTTCTGGAACTTTTATCAGTAGATTAGAGACACGATTAGATGAACATTATGGTGGTCTTGCTAGTGGTCTTCCTTAAGGATAAATATAATGCCAGTTACTATTCCAGAAAGTGTTTTTACTAAATACTATGATGTAATAGATTCTACATTTACTATTTTTGGCGTAACATGTCAATTGGTTTATATAGAAAAGGTAGAAGAAATATCTACTACCTATGATAATGTGCCAAGTAATAGGTCAATAAATCCCCATAGGAGAAATGGTCCTTCTCAATATAAAAGACAAAATAAAGTAATAAAAGAAGTAGAGAAACTTGAAGATATTAATCTCAAAGTATATTGGGATAGCAAGAGTTGGATCAAAGTAGGTGGAGACATTGTAACACCTGAAAATGGTATACAAACAATTTTCTTTGCTACAGATTTAGACAAGATAAAAAAATCTAAAGAGCTTATCGTTCACAAGGGAATTAAAGATTCTCAAGAAATGAGATTTAAAAGAGCGGGTGAACCGTTTCCAATGGGTTTAAGAAAAAATAGATACTTTGGGTGTTTTTGGGATAGATCATAATGCTAAGTATTAAGTTATTAGAGAGTGATAATGATATCATCAAAAAAATTAATACATCTATTGCTCGTAGGTGTAATTTATTAATTAAAAGAAGGGCAAAAATCGTTCAGAATGATATTAAAAGGGTCATTCCTTCTTGGATTTTAGAACAGCCAGAAATAATTAGTTTAAATGCTGATGGCGTGAATGGTTCTTTAAATGCACAATTTGGTTTACTACCTGGTCAATCTTCAATAGTTATATCTGATATTATCAATGCTATTTCAGCATCTATATCTGTCAGTATTACTCCTGTCTCTCCAGTAAATCTTTCTGGTGGGATATCTTTTTCTATTCAGCCTACGGATTTCAAGAATCTCATATCATTATCATCTGGTATAGTTGTAACTGAAAAACTACAACAACTTCACTGGTTAGATTGGTTATTGACCGAAGGGGACAAGGTTATTATAACTGGTTATCAGTATGTTCCCAGTGATGGTGGTAGGTCAGACGGAGGAACTATGAAACTGGGTCGTTCTTTTAGAGTAGAACCAAGTTATTCTGGAACAGTAGATGATAATTTTGTTACAAGGGCATTTGCTGGTAGGCAGAAACAATTAACTACTTTATTAAGTAAGTTACTTAAGGCATAAAATGAGTCAGTATTTTCAAGAATTAAAAGGCTTTAATAGTGTATTCGATTCCACTCTAAATAATGATATTTTAGATGGAATAGTTGAATATTTTGATTGGGCTTTATTAGAAAAAGGTAACTACTTTAATACAACATCTGGTGAGTTATCACCTAATGGCAATGATTATAGTTTATTAAGACTTTCCTCAAATGAGCATTATGTGACTGGTCAAGCTTGGGAGGGATTCAGAAAAAATTGGGTTTGGCAGAGTGGTATAAGTTATTCTCCAAGTCCTTTAGTTGGTAATAATAATGATAAACCAGGTATTTCTGGTGTTTATGTTGATGGTGCCTTTAAAACTTCAGATATTACAGGTGAATATGCTCATCATGTCGATCATTTTAATGGTAGGGTTATTTTTGACACAGCAATTCCCACAGGATCTACTGTACAAGTGGAACACAGTTATAAATGGATTAATGTAGCCTATGCTGCTAATATACCTTGGTTAAGAGAAATACAAAAAGACACTTTAGAACCTGATGACACATTTAAGAATACTAATGATGGATCTTGGGATTTACCTCCTGAAATGAGAATGCAATTACCATCAATTGCTGTGGAGTTAGTTCCTCGTAGAACATTTAAAGGATATGGATTAGGTGGTGGACAATTCGTCTATACGGATATTATTTTTCATTGTTTAGCGGAAGATTCTATCACAAGAAACAAATTAGTGGATATTGTATCATTACAGAGTGATAAAACAATTCATTTAATAGATACAAATGCTATAAACTTAGCCTCCAGTCATCCTGATTCTGGATTTCCACTTGATTATCGAGGTGTTCCAATTTCTGGTGCATTGAGATATCCAGATTTAGTGTCAACATATCCAGGTGGTAAAATGAGATTTTCTAATGTGAGAGTTCAAGAAATTAATACTTTTGGTAGTAATATTTATGGTGGTATAGTTAGAGTTACCACAGAGGGTGTTAAAACTAATATATAGCATTTTTAGTGTATAAATTAATAACAAGATCTTTTTTCTTAAAGGAGAGATTATAAATGTCTAGTAACAATAGAATATTCTACGCTTGCCAAGGTGTAGCCATTAGTAATATTGGTGACAGTGGAAACTACGAAACAGGTATTGGTGCCGCTAGTATGGTACATGGTGTACAAAGTGTATCTATGACCACCACTTTTAATCCTGAACAAGCATTTGAACTTGGTCAAATTGAAATTTATGAAAACATCGAAGGTACTCCAGATATTGAAGTATCTATTGAAAAAGCTATTGATGGCTATCCTTTAGTATATCATATGGCAACCACTGGCGTTTCAGGGGGTTCAGCAGCGAACTCTGGTCTTACAAACAGATCTAAACAACAGTGCGATTTAAGATTGGGTATTTTTGATGAAGGTTCTAACAATATTGGTTCAGCAACTGATAATGATGGTAGAGCAGAAGTAGAAGTTTATTGTTCTGGTATGTTTGTTGGTAGTGTGGGCTATACAATTCCAGTTGATGGATTTGCTACTGAGTCTGTTAGTCTTGTTGGTAATAACAAGCAGTGGTTAACTGGTAATAATGTTTGCATCAGCGGAGGTGCCAATGAATTTGATGGAAGTGATTCGCCTCTGGCTTTAGGTGTTCCTGGAGCACCATCTGGTGGTATCCAAAGACGTGAAGATGTCATGATGAATAAATCTATCTTTCCAGTATCTGTTAGGGGTGTAGCTGGCTCTGGCGTTGGTAATGGACAGGTTGCTGTATCAGCAGGTCAAGTAGCGGGCGATAGTGGAAATGCTATTCATGTCCAGAATGTCTCCATTAATACAGACTTCTCACGAGAAGATATCTTCGAACTTGGTAAGAAGACTCCTTTCTATCGTCCTGCTGGTTTCCCAATCGAAGTAACATGTGAAATCGAAGCTATTACAGCATCTGGTGACTTTGTGTTTGCTTATGAAAATGGCGATCCGGCATTGGATGGTACTGTATCTTCTGGTAACAATACCCAAGAAGAAAATATCTTTATCGAATTACGAGGTGGACATGCATTTGACTTAGGTGCTAAAAACCGTTTGACAAGTGTTTCATATGGGGGAGGCGATGCTACTGGAGGCAATGTAAGTACATCGTATAGTTATACTAACTTCAATGATTTAGATGTACAGTTCCACGGTGATTATATTGGATTTAATCAAATTTAATAATGGTAGGCTTTTACTACCAAGGAATAACACAACGACTTGCGATAGCTAATTTTGGATAGGAGCAAGTGTGTCGTTAGTGTAGGAAGGATTTATTATGATATGTTACACTCCCGCTATGAGGTTTCGCTATGAAGCAGCATGAGCGGGAGTTTTTTGTATATAGGATTAGATCTGGTAAACATTTTATAGATTGTCAGAATTTTAAACTCAAAGTCGTTACACCAACAATCGATGAGCAGTTTGAAGCTGAAGATCTGTATGTTAGATCCTTAAGTAAATCATTAGCGGATGGTATTAAAACTTCTGATCAAATGATAGAATGGATGATGGAAAGGGATTTGTGGACTGAGGCAGATGAAGAAAAATTATCTGGACTAAAAAAAGATGTCGAAAAACTAAAGATAGAAATTTATAATCATAGAAATCAAGAAGGCCCAAGGGAAAAAATTAGGCAATATTTAAGGGCTGGTGAACAACAAATCGGTGAACATGCCAGTAAGAAGTTTTCACATCAAGATATTACTTGTGAGGGTATTGCCTTCTTGGAAAAGGCATTATTCTTAATAAAAGGATGTACCTTTCTTGGCTCAGATTCATATGATTTTTCTCATATATCCACTAGGGATGTATGGTTACGTTATCAAAATTTAGTATGTTCAGAAAGTACTATTAGGGAGCTTGCAAGAGAAGATCCTTGGCGGTCATTTTGGATGTTAAAAGACTGTAATACATTTAATTTATTCGCTAATAAAGACAGGGAATTATCTACAGATCAAAAAAACTTATTGGCATGGTCACGTATGTATGACAATATTTATGAATCGCCCGATGCTCCTGGTGAAGATGTTATTAATGATGATGATATATTAGATGGTTGGACTATAACACAAAAGAAGAAACGAGAACGAGAAAGAGCACAAGCTGAACTGGAGAGTAGAATGAGTGATAAAGCACAAGGTGCTGGAGAAATCTTTTTAATGGCTGGATCGAATAACGATGCGGAACGCATTGAAAGTATGAATGATATAAACGCTACAATGACGAAAAAAGAAAGATTACATACTATTCGAAAATCTGACGGTCCATTGAATCAACAAGATTTTCCAGACGAACAATTGAAGATGAGAAATCAACTGAATCAACAATACAAGGATAAGTTTAGGAGATAAATATGGATCAATATGACAAGTTAATCAAACAGCAGAGCGAGTATAAGAAAACCAGGGAAGACAACTATAAATTTAATTCAAAGGAAAGGTTATCAAAGATTTTAAAGAAAAAGGTGGAAACCACTATGATTGGTGCTTTGAGTTCTGTTGAGGAGCATTTTTCATTTTTATGGGAGTCTGACGGGGATTTATCAGAACAGCAACAGACTATGTATGATACTTACCAGCAGGTTAGGTCTGAGATATTAGACAAAGGAAATACTCAGGCTAGAAATGTAGATGCTGAACTAAATCAGTATGATGTAACTTGGTTGAAATATCAAGTGAATATACCAGTTAAGTCTAATTAAGGAAGGAATATTATGTCTAGAGAATTAATCAAAGTGCCGCTCGTGGAAGAGGATGGAACAGAGAAGGAAGTTAATATTTTCATTAAAAATCCCTCTAATGAAATTATCTCTATGTCTGAAAGATATCGTGCTAAGGTATTTAATCAATGCCTAATAGACGGTATTCTAACAAAGACTGAACTCCATAAAATGATGAATGATAGGGGTTTATGGTCTAAAGACAAGGATAAGCAATATGATGAATTAACCCAGCAAATTATCGCCCTTGAGAAGGATTTATATTTAGGAAATGGTAAGCAAAAAATCAGAGATCTTGATGATGGTAGATCTATTGCTATCCAAATCAGGCAATTAAGACTAAAGCTAAAAGACCTAATTGCACAGAAAATTCAACTTGAGGAGAATACTGCTGAGTCAATTGGCGATAATGCAAAATTTGATTACTTAGTAGCATTCTGTACGCACTACGAAAATGGAGAAAAAGTGTATAAAAATATTGATGCTTATAATCTAAAATCTTCAGATAGTATCTCATTTATGGCTGCTGCTAAATTGGCAGAGATGATGTATAATTTAGACACTAGTTATGAAAAGGATTTGCCAGAAAACAGATGGTTAACTGATCATGAGTTAGCAAATGAATCTTTAAGCTTGGTTGGTGAAGAAGGTGAATTGGTTGACATTGATGGTCGAAAAATAGATGAAGATGGTAAATATATTAATGATAAAGGTGAATGGGTAGATAAAGAAGGTAACCGATTAAGTGACGATGGTTTATACATTTCTAATATACAGTATAAATCCAAGACTAAACCAAAGGCTAAGAAGAAAACTACCGCGACAAGATCTAGTAAAAGTATAGTAAAATCAGATAGTAATACATAGGTCTTGGCTTAAACTATTTAGAAAGACTTTAAGTCAATGGCTGAAAAATTTTCATTAGTAGCACAGATACAACTACAAGCTCCTACAAATACCCGTCAAGTTGTCGATAGAATACGTCGAGACCTTTCGGGTGTTTCTGTGCAAATACACGCAAAGGGTGCCGCAAAAACTGCGAATGAAGTTGGTAAGGTTAGTAAACAACTAAAAAATGCTAGTAAGTCTGCTACCACTTTTGCTACTAATCTAAAAATAGCTACACAACGAGCCGCTGGTTTAGCACTTGCTACGCGAGCCGTTAGTGCATTGACTACTCGAATTAAGTCTGCTGTAGATGAATCTATTGCTTTTCAGAGAGAGTTAGTTAAGGTATCTCAGGTTACTGGTAAAACCCTTAATCAACTCAAAGGGTTGGCCAAAGAGGTTACTAATCTTTCTACGAGCTTGGGTGTGTCTTCTAGTGCATTAATTGGCGTTTCGCGACAATTATCACAGGCTGGTTTTCAGGCTGCTGATTTACAGATTGCACTATCTTCATTAGCTAAAACTGCTTTAGCACCAACATTCGATGATATTACTCGAACCGCTGAAGGTGCTATTGCGATCTTTAATCAGTTTGGCAAAGGTGCTGCTGCTCTTGAAGGTCAGTTGGGTGCCATCAATGCTGTCGCTGGTCAGTTTGCTGTTGAGTCTGGTGACTTGATTGGTGTTGTTCAGCGTGTGGGCGGTGTCTTTAAATCTGCTGGTGGTAATCTAAATGAACTACTTGCTTTATTCACGTCTGTTAGAGCAACGACTCGTGAGTCGTCCGAGTCTATCGCTACTGGTTTAAGAACAATCTTCACTCGTATTCAGCGTCCAAGAACAATAGCATTCTTGAAAAGTCTTGGGGTTGAATTGACTGATGCTCAAGGAAGGTTTATTGGACCTATAAAGGCGGTAGAGGCATTAAACAAAGCATTTGCGGATCTACCTCAAGGTGATTTACGTTTCATTCGTATTGCTGAAGAGCTTGGTGGATTCCGACAAATTGGTAAAGTGATTCCATTGATCCAGCAGTTTGCTGTGGCACAGGAGGCATTAAAAACTGCCCAGGGTGGTCAAGATTCTTTAGCTAAAGATGCCGCAACGGCACAGCAATCTTTAGCGGTACAAATTGAAAAAGTAAGACAAGAATATCTTGCCTTGATTAGGGAGTTTACAGATAGCTCTTCGTTTAAATTAATTGTTGGTCTCGCTTTAAATTTTGCTTCGGCACTTGCGAAAGTCTTATCATCATTAAAAGATGTGCTACCCTTACTTGCTATATTTGGTGCTAGTCGTTTAGTGGCTGGTGTGGCTGGTGGAGGTTTAGGTGGATTATTTGGTGGTAGAGGTGCTGCTAAGAAAAATCAAGGTGGTCCCATAGGATTTGCCCGTGGTGGTGTTGTTCCTGGAACTGGCAATAGAGACACGGTTCCTGCCATGTTGACTCCAGGTGAATTTGTAATTAAGAAGAGTAGTGTTGGTAAGATTGGTGCTGGTACTCTTGCTTCCATGAACGGGTATGCTGGTGGTGGTCAGATTAAAGACCAAAAGAAATTAGGGATGGCTGTTGCTGATGATATAAAAGATAAGCCAGGAGATGTATCTATTGATCTATTTACAAAAGGATCAGAAGGATCAGTATTAAGAAAAAAAACAGGATTTGGACCATTAAACAGTAAGACAATTGAGCAACTAAAAGCAATAAGTGGGAGCGGTAGTGCTAGGAAAAAAGATCTGGAAGAAGGTAAAATACCTTTAAATGATTTGAAAAAAATAGCTGGATCACATTCCTTTAAAGGTAAGAAAAAGTTTGGTACTTTAGCTGCTGGACTTGGAGACACAAAAAAAGATTTTGACAGCACAGTTAATAATGAATATAAGGATTTCTTAAAAAATGCATCAGCGAACTTTGCTCCATCTATCGGTATTACAAATTTTGATAAGGAGAAGGTATCATTTGACAAAGATTTTAAAATAAACCAAGGTGAGCTTGGTACTATATTTGAAAATTTAATAGATGTATTCGATGGTAGACCACTTATAGAACAAGCTAAAGAAACTAGAAGACCTTTTGATTTTACTTCTGGTATTAAATTTGGTAAAGCTTTTTCAACATTAAAGGGTATCAATTTTATTGATGCAAAGGTGAGTGGTGGGAAAAATATTGCAAGTGCTGAGTTTGAAAGGAAGGCTACCAATCAATTAGCCGATGACTTGATAAACAATCAAGGGTTTCTCAGTGCAATAGGTGTAAAAAATAAAGAATTAATAGCAGAGGGTAGGCAACAACCTGATAAAAAAGGTGTTACTAGCACTTCGGGCGTTAAACGTACAACTAAAGCATCTGGTGGTGGTATTTCTGGCTCTGATACTGTACCCGCTCTCCTCACTCCTGGTGAGTTTGTTATTAACAAGAAAGCCGCCAGTAGGATTGGTTCTTCTAGCCTTAATACAATGAATAAAAAGGGTGTTGTTGGATTTAACAAAGGTGGTATGGTTGGATTTAACAAGGGTGGTGGAGTGCTTGGTGGTGGAGGTGCAGGATTTGCTGCCCTCGCTTTAGCCTCTGGTGGCTTACAGACCATGTTTGGTCAAATGGGCGAAGAAGGTTCTGCATTAAATGATGGTTTTAATGCACTCACAGGAGCAGTTACTTCTGGGTTTATACAATTTCAAATAATGAACTCTATTATAGCTCAAAGTACTCAGAGAACTAAAGAAAATGCAGAAGCTAAAGCTAAAGAAAAACAAGCTAGTGATAAATTGAGCAAATCAATAGATAAAAGAAAACCTGGATTAGACAGAAAAACACATGCAACTACTCGGGTGCAACAAACAGCAGAAGCTAAAGAAATAGCAAATGCTAACTTAGTTAAAAAAGAGAGGGCTGCTCCAAGACTTAAAAGGGCCGCTCAAAGGGACACGGCAGCGTTCCACGCGACAACTGAGAAAAGAGAAGGATTGCGAGATACTGGTTCAATATTAGGAATTTCTAAGTTCCAAAGTGATAAGGAAGGACTCGCAGAAGCTAGAACATCTAGAGCTACTGCTAGAACAACTAAGCAGGAAAAAGATGTTGAACATGAGGCTGCAAAAGAACAAGCGGGGAGGAAAGATCTTGGTGGTGATGCGTCGATGAAAGCTAGGGAAAATCTTGAAAAAACTGAGAGAAAAGCCGCAGCAGCAACTGAGCAGTATCATAAGTCACTGGTGAAAGTAGGTAAAGCTAAATCGAATTTGAAACAAAGTACGAAAGAATTAACTACTGCACATGAAGCTCAGAAGAAAGCATATAGGAAAGCCGCTACATCCACTAATCTTTCCCGTAAGGCACAAGAAAAATTAACTGCAAGCAGAGTTAAGGCAAAAAGAGCTACAGCAAAAGCAATTGCAGCAGAAAAACAACTGGCAATGAGCAGAAAAGGAGGTGGAGGTCGAGGTGGTGGTGGTGGAATGGGTAAGGCAATGGGTTTTGCTACTAAAGCAATGCCAGCATTCGCGGCTGCTCTGGGTGTTGCAACTCAGGCGGCAGGATATTTTGCGGAACAAGCAAATAAAAGGTTACAGGGGTCAATTGAGGAAGGAGATGTGGAAGGAATCCGTGCTAATGCTCAATCAGCTCAAAATGCTGAAACTGCTGGATCAATGCTTTCTGGTGCTGGTCAAGGTGCTATGTTAGGTGCTGCTATTGGTTCAGTAGTTCCTGTAATAGGTACTGCGGTTGGTGGTTTTGTTGGTGCTTTAGCAGGTGCTGCGACTGCTTTCTTTTTTGCTGAGGATGCTGCTAAAAAAACCGCTGAAGCAATGGGGCAATTAAGTCAAAATCAACTTGCTAAAGCTACTCGTCAATTACAAGATTTTTCAGAAGGTCTTTCTGGCTCAAAGGGTATTTCAGAATTTGCTAACTCGTTTGGATCAACCTTAAAAGAGTCGGAAAAGTCATTTCTTGCGAGTGACGCTTCAACCGAAGAAAAACAGGCTAGAACTAAACAGAATAATCAATTAAGAGCACAGGCGGCAGGCGAAATAGCTCAAGAAACTTTCGCACAAGGTGGCGATTTAAACGATGTTGCTACACATCTTCAAAAAATAACAGACTCTTCAGGAAAACTTACTGAGGCTCAAATTAAAGCAGCAGAATCCGCCTTTAAAGTTGCGGCTGCTCAAGCTGAATTAATCAAAGTTAATCTTGATGCTGCGAGAATCGGAGGTGCTACTGCACGAGCAGGTACTGCCGTTGATAATATTTTAGCGACTTTTGAAACAGGTAGTAGTGCATTACAAGCTGCATTTAATACATTAGAAACAAGTACAACTACTTTTGGTGGAGCTGACGCTGGAAAAGCTGCTCTGGGTGCGATCAGTCAAAACATTAATGCTCAATTAGATAGTCTGGGTATTAATAGAGGGTCGGCAGGTAGACAGGCTGTTGACAGATCTGTTGCTTCTTCTGGTGCTGCTTTAGATTTTAGTGCTCAATTATCTGAACAGTTATCTGACCCAGAAATAACCAGGGGGGAAGATCCTAAAGCAGCAATTGAAGGTATTGTAACAAAGATTACCAGTAGTATAAATGATCCAAAAGTAACCGCGATTGTTCAAGGTTCTCTTAAGCAGGTTATTGAGGGGGCGACAGATAATGGTCAAATTGATGGATCTAAAGTCGTAGAAGGTTTGACTCAAGCGGCAAATAAAGCTGGAGTGCCACTGAAACTCTTGGGTGAGGCATTAATCAAGCAACAGAAAGTAATTAATAAAATAACTAATGAGCGTCGAGCACAGGAACAAAAATTAATGGCGGCACAAAGTAAAGCCATTGATCTCCAACTTGAGGGTGCCAGAGTCATAGAACAAGCTGGTGGTCCGAAATTAAACATGCAAGATAGATTGGGGGCAAGAGCTACACAAGCAAGTCTACAACTAAGAGATGCTGGTGTTTCTGGTTTGGCTGGTACTGATACATCAAGTGTTAGAGCTGCCAGTAGAAATATTGCTAATCGCAGTGCCGAATTAAATCAAACACGAGGACTTCAGAATAGGGATGATGACAGGCGACCTGAGTTGAAAAAGGCGAACGATGGATTGATTCAGTTTACACGACAGAGAATTAAATTAATCCAAGAGGAAATGAGCATTGTTAAACAGAAAAATGCTCTTGAGCGAAGTGCTATTGATGCATTGTTATCAGGTGATGCTGAAGCATTCTTTAAGAACCAAAGTGCGTCGGCAGCGGCATCAGCATTAAAGAGTGGTAATACAGCTTTAATTAGATCATTAGATGCCTCTTCTGTAGGGGCTGGATTAAAGAGTCTACAAGATCAAGGTACATCGTCTACTGAATTATTTAGTGCTGCCAGAACTGCTGGTCTGTCACAACAACAAGCAAAAGTCTTCTCTGGAACTACAGAGGAAGAAACTTCTTTAAGAAGAGAATTAGCTGACAATGGTCGTACATTAGGTGATTTAGGTAATACTGGTGCAGAATTAGAAGCTCAAGGTATTCAGCCTATATTAGATAAATTCGCTGAAGTGCAAGATGCATTCCAAAAACAATTAATTGACGGTCTTAAAGATAACTCCGCAGATATAGCAGCCAGCCAACGAGAACTACAACAGTCGAACACAGACTTGAAAGCTTCACTTGATGAGTTAAATAAAACTGTAGCAGGCAAAAATGAGAAAGTTGAGGTAACTGTTAATGGTAATAGTGCTGGTGGTGTAGGCGGTAAACCTTCTCAGGAACAAATTATTGCTGGAATAAAATATGCCCTTGGTGTTGGAGGTCCATTAGAACTAAAACATAATCAAGCTGGTAATCATACATTCGGAGCAAACGCATAATATAATGAATTACACACATAATCTTAGCTCTTGTTTTTGCACGACGGCAGCATCTGGATATCCCACTGGTAGTGGCTCATTCCTCAAGGCTCAGTTGTCGGGTACATTTGGTGTATCTTCCAGTGGTACACTTGGCAGTGGAGTTTTGCATACCAGTATATACAAGTGCGAGTCACTTACATCCACTACTTCTCTATTATTTGATATTGAAAACCTTTCTACGCCAGAACAACCAAATTCCACTTATCGTATTCTTATAAATGTGAATGATTTAGATGATGCACCTGTTGTTGGCGATGAATTTATAGTAATTAATGTTGGCGGTATATCTTATGTTTATAATGTTTCAGCAGTGTCAATAGTTTAGGGCGGATATAAATGGCTTCATTCAATTTAGAGTTAAACTCTGATATTACCCCTGGATTTGGTAGCTATACTCAAGCTACACAGAATGCTGATGGAACACCAAACCTACGTCATTATCCAGAAGATGTTTGTGTTAATATTCCTGGTTCTTGTGGTGGAACTTATTTAGTTGGGGGTGATCAGAGTGCTGATCTTAAGATTGCTAAATATGGGTTTGAAAATATACCTCAAACCGTTGGCGAATCTATCAAACGAGTAAAGGTTTGGTTTGCTAATCCATACACTGCCCAGATGGAGACACCTTTTGAGCCTAAAATCGCCGCAATTCAATCTGCTAAATTAACTATTAATGGTTCTCCTGTAGCTACTAGCGATGACCCAATAGTATATCCTTTACAGGGTGAGGGAGTTGGTGATAGAGTTACATGGTGGCATTATATTGAGTTTACTGGTTTAGATATAGATATAAGTTCTGCTGATACTATTTCTAACAGCATTGAAATGACTGTTGGTGATCATGCTGCTTTCAACGATAACTGGGAGGTTTCTAATCTCTATCTTGAAGTAAATTCCGAGACTCCTAAGCCTTATACATCAATCAGAATTAATAATGTAACATCTGATATTGTTAGTACAGACCCCGCTCAGTCCTGCCTCACCAATTTTTCAAAGAATGAGGGTCAGACTTTTGAGGTAGAGTTGTATCATGATGGTACTGTTAATATTGGTACTACTATTGATTTTACAATTGCGGCCTCTCCAAATGATGCGATCTGTTCAAACGGAGGATTTACACTTTCTGATATTGCCTCTGTAACTGTTGATGGTGTTTCTGCTACTTCAACATCTATAGAAGATTCTCAAAAAGCAAAAAAAATTGTAATTACTCTTGCTACCGATGCTCTTACTGAAGACGCGGAACTTTTCAGGTTGACATTTGCCACAACTGATAGCCTTGGTAATACTACTACTCTTGATGATCCAGGTAATTTCTCAGCTTGGAATCCAAGTCATCTCGCTCAAACTTGCGATATGCATATTACTGATGTTGTTCCCCTTAATGTTGTTTCGGTTAATCCAACTTACAGAACAGTCCTACCAGCATATATACCTCTTACTTTGCAAGCTAATGAAACTAATTCAGCAACATTTACATTTAAAAGAACAGGTAGTACAACTGATACATTGAATGTAAGTTATCGGCTGTTTGGAACTGCTCAAGCGGGTGTTGATTATACAGGTTCTCAGGTTGGCACAGTCACCTTCGCACCAGGTATAACTGTTGTTCCCCTTTCGCTTCCGACTATAGCAGATAGTTTAGTTGATCCGGTTGAAATAGTACGGTTGCGAATTGATCCCACTGCTAACTATGATATTGCTGCTGGTAAACAATTTGCTGAAGTTACGATTGCATCCGATGATATTATAAGTAGTGAGATTAAAAGAGCAGGCTCGAATATTCATACATCTGTGCGAGGTGTGCCAGGCTCGACGGCTTTTGATTATAATCTCGGGGCATATTCAGTATTGAAAAAGGACGGCTCAGTCGTTAGTTGGGGGCAAGGTGCTTATGGTGCAGGCCAGTTGTATTTCAACGGTACTGGCCATACCGGCCTTGCCTTACATAATCGCAATGACATCGTCCAGATCTTCAGCAATCCTTATGCCTTTGCTGCAATAAAAGAGGACGGTACGGTTCTTACTTGGGGGGATTACAGGTTTGGTGGTGTTCAAAGAGTTATAACAGGTGACACAACCCCCGACGCTCATCATACCAGTACATCCGTACACTTCATCAGAGATGTGGACCGGATCTTCTCCACCCAAAAAGCATTTGCATCGTTATCTTACGCTGGGACACAATTTGGTTTTGTTAAAACTTGGGGTCACGCAAGTCACGGCGGTGACAGCAACAGCGTGGCCACACAGATCGCCAATGGTGTCAGCCAAGTCTTCTCGACACGGTCTGCTTTTGCGGCGTTGAAAACAGACGGCTCGGTCGTCACCTGGGGGGATTCAGGCTACGGCGGTGACAGTAGTAGTGTGGACTTGAGCGAAGGTGTCACCCAAATCTTTTCAAATTACAATGCCTTTGCAGCATTGAAAACGACTACGGGCCTTAGCCCCACTGCCGGTTCGGTCGTCACATGGGGGGGGAGTGGCGGTGACAGCAGCAGCGTGGCCACGCAGATCAGTAGTGGTGTTGTTCGAATTTTTTCCACAAGGTATGCCTTTGCTGCGTTGAAAGAAGACGGCTCCGTTGTCACTTGGGGTAATGCAGGTTATGGTGGAGACAGTAGTAGTGTGGATTGGAGCGGTGGTGTCACTCAGATCTTCTCCACCGAAGGTGCCTTTGCAGCGTTGAAAACGGATGGCTCGGTCGTCACCTGGGGGGGGTCATGGAGTGGCGGCAACAGCAGCAGCAGCGTGGCCACACAGATCGCCAATGGTGTCATCCAGATCTTCTCGACACCAAGTGCCTTTGCGGCATTAAAAGAGGATGGCTCGGTTGTCACATGGGGAGAGGCAGGTAGCGGCGGTGCCAGTGGCAGCGTGGCAACACAACTAACCTCCGTAATCCATATCTTCTCAAATAGTCATGCATTTGCTGCACTCAAGGCGGATGGCTCGGTCGTCACTTGGGGAAATCCTGATAAGGGCGGTGATCAAGTAGTTGTTGGGGCCATAGGGGCAATCCCTGTTAGCGTGGCTACACAACTGAGCAGTGGTGTTGTCCGGATCTTCTCAACACCGGATTCATTTGCGGCATTGAAAGAAGACGGCTCAGTCGTTACGTGGGGAGGTGGTGGTGGCGGTAACAGCGGAAATTTAAATAGTTCTTACGCTGATTTACTAAATGTACGGACCTCAGTTAATTCAGATACATATGATATTTTAGATCCTGTTAATCCTGATGATAATCCTCCTACATTAAATGCTATTGATCATATTATCCTTAATGAGGATGCTGATACACAAACCGTTAATTTAACAGGTATTAGTGATGGTGATTCGGGAACTCAACCGTTGCAGATTACGGTTACTAGCAGTAATCCCTCATTAATTCCGACTCCAACTGTAGCATATACATCACCTAATGTGTTCGGAAGTTTAAGTTTCACTCCTACTTTAGGATTAAGTGGTACATCTACAATTACAGTAACGGTTACAGATGGTGGGTTAGATAATGATCTAAGTGCAACAACTGACAACAAAACATTTAGTCGTACATTTACAATAACGGTTAATTCGGTTAATGATCTACCGACATTAGATCCACTTGTAGACATGACTGTTGATAAGAATGCTTCCGCACAAACAGTTTCTCTTACGGGTATCACTGATGGTGATGATGATACTCAAGCTTTAACTGTAACAGCCGTAAGTAGTGCTACAGGCACAATTCCAAATCCAACCGTAACATACACTTCAAACAATACAACTGGTAGTTTGGTTTTTACCCCTGTAACTAATCAAACTGGCACAGCTACTATTACTGTGACAGTACAAGATGATGGTGCTGGTACAATAGCTCGTTCATTCGATGTGACAGTAGTTGATTTTAACACTCCTCCAACATTAAATGCTATTTCTAATGTCACGATTGAGGAAAATGATCCTGAGCAAACTGTTAATTTAGCGGGAATTACTGCTGGGGGTAGTGATTCTCAAGCTTTACAGGTAACAGCTACCAGTAGTGATACAAGTATAATCCCAAATCCGGTTATTACTTATACATCCGCACAAACAACGGGTACTCTAAAATTTACACCAGTTACAAATCAGCATGGTACAGTTACAATCACTGTAACAGTAGAAGATGCGGGATTAGATAATAATCTAAGCATCACTTCAGATAATCTCACCTTTAGTCAAACATTTACAGTCACTGTAAATCAAATTATAGTGCCATCATATTATGTGGTTGACATTGAATTAGTATCACATGATGGTGTTGACGCAATAGATTTAGAGTCGTGTCAGACGGATGGTAATTGTTTCGCTCAAGTCTGCCATATAGATGATTATTTAAACCCTGTAGCAGAATACTTAACAGCATTTGGTCATATACCAAGTGATCCTTTGAATATTGAGTCTAGTGGTAGTATTAATTCTACATTGAGTGCTGAGATAAGTGGCGTTGTAAATTTATTATCTACTACTGAAATTTCTAACTCTGGCTTATCTGTAGATTATAGTGTATCCCAGTCCGTTGATAGTTTAGGGGAACTACAAGCTAAATATACCGATAAACTTTCTGGTGATTTTGGTGATTATAACTGTGCCCAAAAATTATATCCTATTGCCGATGTTTCTCATAGTTATTTTGTCACCTCTAGTGGTACACATTCTGATTTATATAAATCAATTGATGAGGGTGTATTCTCTGGAGATGGCATAAAAGAAAATGGTGTTTCTACACTAATAGCAGATTCTACTACATTTATTCATCCATCATCTATTCATACAGATGGTGAGTTTAGTTATAAATTTAAAGTTACTACTCCCATCGTAAGACCAGATTATACGAGATTAAGAATTCGGGCAGCAGCACCATTATTTACCCACGAAGCCAAAATTCCTCCGAAGTATACTTTTACTGATATTAAATTCGAAGACCCAGATGGTGACTTAGTTGTTGAATACAATGACATTGTGGTTTCTGGTGATTCTACATACATTGGGATGAGTGGTGACGCAAACTTTACAACATATTCCAGTTCTCCTAAAGTCAATTGGGATGACACTTATCCTGAGTTAAATGGCACTGAATATACATTATCATTTAATTTATTGAGTGAAGATGTCGGAGATGCTTTCAGTGTTGGTTTTGATACTGGCTTTGAAGAAGACTATGATATACCAGATCCACTACATAGTGGTGATGATTATCTTGCTTTACATGGTTCTCCATTATCTACTATGAGTCAGGGATTTTTAAATCCGACAGATACTATTAGAATATCTGCTATTGAGATTTGTAACAGTGGTAAATACGGTCCACGTATTGAAGATTCTATTAATCTTTTCTCGGAAGTACGTCCTACTGGTAATAAAGTACAGAGAACATTAATACCAACATTAATGCCATTAGTTGATTTTGATAGTACTATATATCCTACAGTAAGTAGTGTCTGGTATGCAAATGACGATGCTAATTTCTCAAATTATAATACTACAGGAACAAAGAGATTAATTCATAATATTAATAATAGTCTTGACTCAGACTTTATTATTATGAACCATACATCTGGTGTAGCAGACTCTGGTAAATTAACATTAAAGATGAGTCATAATGCAGATCCTAATAATCTTAAAACCAGAACTCGTGGTGCATTTGATTTAGGCTTTGATGGAACTATTGGTGGTACATGTATTAGAAATGGTGCCTTTAATAGATTAAATATTGAAGATGATGATATCAATGATGGCTTCTTTGTCGCTGATCGTGATTGTATAACTCTACGAGTTAGGGCTAAAAAGCAATCTGATTCAAGGGATTATGTGCTTGATGTTGTAGGTTATAGTGACGATTGTATTCTGAACATGACCAGTGCCGTTGGTGGATTCTTACAGGCTTCATCTGGTAATCCTATTGGAAATTATCCTGTCTCATCTGGATTTAGTGGATCAGATGATCTTGCTCTTAGTGCCAAATCTCTATCTCAACGGGAAAACTATTTCCAAGTAAGTGGTGATAATAGTCACTTTGTTAATCTTGGGGAAGATCATTATTCTCTTGTTGATGGACCGCTTGTCAATAGTACGGAATTTGCTTGGTATGAAATTCCACTAAAGATTTACGATGATAATGTTACTCTCGGTCGTTCTCGTGATTATCGAATGAGTTCATTACTTGAGAATCTATACTTAGATATCTATCCATTACCAAGTGGTGCAAGTATTTCTAAAGTAGAAATGTTGGTTACATATGCACCTCAAAATGCTTTACAAATAGTGACTGAGGGTGGTGAAGTTAGAAAGGTTACATCTGAGGACAGACCAGAACCTAAGATCTTCCCAAGCTCGATGCAGCCTAATGATAGTTATTTAAATGCTGGATCTGGTTATGGTTCATTATCTTATATTAGTGGTATTCCTCAAGCTTATTCTACTAAGAACACCTCATTAAAAACCAATTATTCCAGAAGATGGCGGGGTATGGATGGTTTAACTGAAGGTCCGTATGACCAACAGTCATTCGGGTTTGGTTTCTATAATCCACAATTAGATTATCCATTCTTATCTGGGTTTTATGGTTTTGACACAGAGACTGGTACTAGTGTTATACCTGATGTTGGTAATTTAACAGGAGTTATTTCAAGTACATATTCTACATATAGAATTAAAAACTTAGGTTGGCGATTTAAAAATTCCACTTTGTTTACTAATCAATTGCCAGGACATACTGGTGCTTATGAAACTATTGACTGGAGTTCATTGTCAAATGGTTCCAACAATTTCCATAATCATCCATTGTCTGGTCAAATTGCGGATGCATTTAACACTGCCATTAGAATATCTGGACATAATTCCAGTATTAACTTTGGTGATATAAATATTGTTCCCGATTCTGGCTTTAGTATGTATGCCAGATTCTCTCCAGATGCTAATGTCTCTGGAGTAGGATACGATCTATTCGAGAGTGGTTGCTTGTTCTCTAAATGGGATACAGGCAATGATCTTGAATTCGCTTTAGGTTATGCTAGTGGGTTCTTGCGTGGTTATGCTAGAGACAATGCTGGTGCTGTACATACAGTACAAGACCCCGCTATATGTTCTGGCTACCAGTATCCATTAAGTGTAATTCTCACTTACAATGATGATGGTCGTAGTGGTTTAAAACTGTATACCGATAATGAGTTTGAGCCTAATTGGCAAACTATGAGAGCAAGTTCTGTAGCACCATTTAAGTTGCACACTGCAGATAGTAATTTTGTTGTTGGAAATTCAACAGGTTCTGGTGTTGGTTTCAATATGTTCCTTACCGAATTGGGAATTTCTAATTCTGGTAATGTTGTATACTCTAATCCAGATCCTACATATAAGCAAGTTACTGCTCAAAAATTCCTTGAAAATAATAGGTCGTTCTGGTGGGATAATACTGATACATCATCGAATGACGGCTATACATTATGGCAGAATATTGATGAAGATACCCGAACTGATTGGGATTTGGGAGAATTCAAGTATCAACCATTTAGTCTTGCTTTTAAGCAGTACACAAAAAGAACTAATAGAGATCTTGTTAGCTTCAAAGTCTTCGGTGACGGTCAACCTTATTATGCTAAAACAGATCAAACTTTACCGTCTACAATTGATAGCGGTGTAGCATATCATAGTCAGATTGAAAATGACTTTTTAAGATTCCATTTAAGTGATACTCCTAATAATTTCTATTCTGTTTATCCACGAATCAGTAAAGATATACCAAGGGGTTATAATTTTATAGATGATGCTTTAGTCGTAGAGACTGTTTTGGAGCACACTACTAATCACGATATTATATGGAGTGGCGGTCAAGTTGGGCCGAAATTAATTGTTAGTTTGTATACCAAAAAACAAGAACCATATTATGAAACTGCCAATCCTAACTGGGGATTAATTAATCGTAGTACTCATTATCTGGAACCATCTGGTGGTATACATAGACTTGATAGTACATTTACATATGATGATGTGTGTGATAAATCTGAGGAATGGGCCACTTTCCCAATTGAAGCCACACTAAAAGAATTTAAAGAGAAATATTTTTCACAAGATGTGGATGATATGTTCTTACAGTATGATGTTGTATATCCGTCTGGTGGTTCATTTGAATCCAAAATTGATATTCACACTGCACATGTCAGAATGGAAAATGCGTATGTGAATCCTACTGCTGATTCTGGAATACTTAATATTGCTACGAGTGGTGGTAATGTTGTAGACGATAGAGACCTAATGTTGTCTCTCTATAATGGTCCATCACCAGCTAGTGGTGAATTCACACTATACACTATTGGTCCTATCCAGGTTGAAAATTCAGGGTTGCCACTCTATACTAGTGGGACATTGGTTAGCAGAGAAGAATTAAATTTATTCACCCATAATTTTGTTACCATTCAAGAATCTGGTCTGACTTTATCTACTTCCGGTAAAATGCCGATTGAGCAATCTGGTGTTGTAAATCTACATACTTTAGGTAAGGGAGTCTTTACATCTGAAGTTAGCCGAACTGTAAATTCTACAACTATAACTATCGGTACAGATTCTTCTACGATTGTATTCAATAATGAAAATAATACAATTCAATCAGAAGGGTTAAATTTAAAGGATGATTATAATTATCGGGTTGGTGGAACAATTACAATTGCTAATTCTGCTAATCCAGAAAACAATGGTACATATACCATTACAGAGATTAGTAATACATCTGGTACAAATGACACATTAACAATTGTCAATACAGATGGTAGTAATCCAGATTTAGTTACTGGATCAGATGACACAGAGGGTTTAACGGTTTCTGGCAATTATATTGATAGTATTGTTGGAATGGCTTTAACGGCAGTAAACACTGAAACTGCTGGTTTGATTAGCGGTATATTCAACTTAAATGCATTTGTTAGTCCAACTGCTGACACAGATGCTATACAAGCTAATATGCCAGTATTTGTGCTGAATGATTTTCAGACAGATCCAACTGATAATAGTGGTATTCTTAACTTAAGAACATTAGCTACATCGGCATTAGTATCAATATATCCTACAGCATCAATGAACCTGTATTTAGAAACAGGTTATGCTTCTACTAATGCTGATATGAACCTTACATTGTATGGTGATAATTATAGCACAACCGCATCTAGTGGTTCTATGAATCTATCAACTGCAAATTATGCTGGTCCATCAAATCCACTATCAACATATAATTATGCCAGTGTTGGTTCAGACTACTCGTTATGGTTCAATAATAATATTGGTACTGGTATTGATCTTTCTGATAATGATTATGCAACTCTACCTGCCGATGATGAACTTAGAGGTGTAGATTTAATTGGTTATGGATCTTGTACGGGAAATAGTCCAGATAAGGTAACCGATGCGGCTGTTGTAACAGATGATGTTGTTTGGCGTGAAGAGCAATGTGTCGAAGGCGGTATTATGAGAGCCGACAAGACATATACAAATCTTGAAGCTGGTTATAGTGGTAATTATTATGGTATAAGAAAATATACGGAATTAGTTCCTAGTTATTCTTACTTTGCTACATTAGAAATGAAAACTGGTAATACAGAAGCTATTAAAGTTCCGAGAGATTTAGAAGAATGGGAATATGGAATAAATTCTGATATCAATTATTCTGGTGTTAAATTGATTGGTGACGATCCTGCTTTAAGTGGAGATACATCTATTGAATATCCTTTACCAGACTCCGGAAGAAACCCAGAGGATAATTATGGTAAATCAGTTGCGGTCCACAAAGACTTAATGGTTGTTGGCTCTCCGTTTATAGATATTCCAGATGAATCTGGTTATAGGATGACCAATGCCGGAACTGCTTTTGTATATAGAAGAAATACAGATGTGCCTGGACAAAAGGCGGCTTGGAATTTAGACACTCATTTAATACTTCCATCTGGATTTAAGAGAGATTTTGTTAGTAGAGAAGTTTCAAATGCTATAAGTGTGGGTGATTGGAGTATTGGTTCCAAAAAATGGAATGTTGGTCAAGAAGGTAGAGAGTTAGGTCATTCGGTAGATATTGCATCTTCTGGAGATACTGAAACTATTGTAATTGGTGCTCCCGGTGCTGGATGGGGTAGAACATTCGATACTATTACAGAATCTGGTATTCCAGTATGTATGATGGTATTTACTGACCAATTTAATTATAAGGATGAAAATCTTGGAGCGGTTGGTAATGCTGCAGACAAGAATAAAATCTTGTATCGTTATTTCTCTGCTCCTTGGCGAGAAGATTTTCAACCTCGTGTAGATATTAAACTGTTAGTATTCCAATTAGCATATGATAGAGATGAAAAACCCGTAGTTAACTCTAATATTGAATGGTTTAAACACCAATATATGGAACGAGAAGATGACCAAGATTTACTTGAGCAAAATAGCAAAGAGGTTATTAGAAATGGAATAGTCAGTGGAATTCAAGATGCATTCTTGGAGATGTTCCCTCATAACACTACAAGTCCGCATAGTGGAATTCCTCCAATTGTTGGTATATTTAAAGACAGTACTTTATCAACTAAATACACCCTTTCATTTAATGAATCTGTTAATAGATTTGTCAGTTATTATAATGATTATTCTTTTGTTAGTGGTGTAAATGATCCATCAGATGCATCTCCACAGGCTGGTCATGTTAATACGATAAAAGGTGACTCAGCAAGCTTTGTATTATCAACAGTAGAATTACTTAATGAGACATTGGATACTGGTCGATTAAATTCTGAAAATATCTTAAAATTTATAACCAGTGGTGTTGGTCAAGAGTGGGCTAATAGTAATGCCTATCAATTCCAAATACCTCCTGCATCTGGTGGTAGAGTATATATCTTTGAAAAAGAAAATAATGAGTTTAACTTAGTTCAAGAAATTAAATCCAAAACGGAAAAAGATTTTACATCAACATTTTCTAACAATGGTATTGATGATTATGCTATTAATTTAGGTTCTATACCAAGTACAAGATTTGGGCATTCTGTTTCTATTAGCGATGAAAATGAAATTATTACAGTTGGTAGTCCTTATGATGCAAATGCTATAGAAGTATTTGAAAGAAACCCATCTGAGCATACAAGGATGCTTAGTAACATTCGACCGTGGCTTGTTCACCAAGATAAAACTGAAGAAGTTACTAAATACGATTTACTATTAACTGCTTCTGGTTCAACACAAACTGCCCAACAAATCTACTATGATTTATCTGCAACTGATAAGTTTTTACTTAGAATAGATGAGTCATATTGGATTAATCGTCCAATTGAGTTATATAAGAATATTTACACTTATGGTTATGGTAATATTCCTTATCGTGGAACTTGGGGCTTTATTCCTGATGAGTTTGCCGGAACATCTAGGCTTGGTTATAGCACAGCAGTTTCATCCAGTGGTAAAACTATTGCTGTAGGTGCTCCAACAGATTCATTTAATGAATTTGACGACAATAATATTTGGTATGGTGGACAAAGCAGTTATAATACTTGGGCTTCTTATACAAATGCTGGTGCTGTTCGAGTATTTGGATCAAGAAACTATTATCCTCATAATCGTGTAGTAGAGTTTTATAAGTTTGGTAACTTGGATAAAACAATGCATCCAAGTGTAGTGGATCAGGGTTTCTACGATCAATGGGATTTATTCTATGGGTCTGAGCGTCCGTTTACAAGAACTGCATTTAGTGATATTGAAATCCCACAAGATGCTGGGTTAGCATTTATTATTACTCCAGAAGTAGATGCTGCAAGTGATGAAATTATTCAGAATATTAAAGATTGGTTAGCACTTGGTGATAGAACATTGGTACTGGTTGGTAATGATCCAGTTTACGAGGAAAATGGATTATATAGAGGCTCTAATGTTATTGTCAATAAAATTCTTGAAAAACTTGGTTCAAGAATGAGTATTCATCCGGCAAGAAATGCACATGAATCTTTAGCTGGTGCTAGAAATGAGAGCCAAGTATTTGATAAGAAATATAATGTTGTAGCATCTAAAGTGCCTTCATATGCTACATCGACTAGGATCTCTAACGCAAGTATATTTGCAAGTGGCGTTGGTGATATTAGGATTAATGTCTCTAGCGATTTGGGTCCAAATTATCTTGCACATGAACCTTGTGATGAGTTCAATGCGGGATGTGGGTTACCACAAATGCATAACGGTGATTTACGTGCTGAATGGACTGAAAAGTGTGAGAAAACTATTCCAGGTGTTGGTGCATTTGATGTGTATTACCAAAATAGCTGGCCGTTTCAGTTTGGAAATCCAAATCCATCAGATGAATGTGATAATCCTCCAGAGGGATCAATCAATCGACCTAATCAAGATATACGTCCTATTCTTGTTGCTGCTGAAGATGTTCCAGAAAGCGGTTATATCATTCCCGCAACCGATCCGGGATCAGGTTTAATAGAAGAACAACTCTTTAGAACATCAACAACCAATGAAACATATTTTTATCGCGAATTTGCTGAACAACAAATTGATGAAGTAGCATTTTCTGTATATGAAGACGCTAATTCTAATGTTACTGGTGTGAATGTTAATCACTTCGGTATTGGCACTTTTGATGATCCAGACTCATTTACGACTTCTGATGGAAGTGTAAGGGATGGTCTGTTATATGCTACGGGGGTTAATACAGCTTCATCAGATTTTAATGAAGTTGTAATATTAGCTGAAGAAACAATAGCTGCAACAAAAGAACAATATTTTGATGATGAAAATAACCCTAAAGGTAGTGTTTATTTGATCGCTAATATGACTCTTGAGTCAGCAGTGGCTCTTGGTGTGGGCGGTGTATCGACTCCTAATAGTGATCAAAATATCGCATTTTATAATAATTTAGTTATGAAAGATTGTAGCAATGCTGGACAAGTTTATCAGTTAGGTGGCTGGACTGGACATTCATCCTTTACTTCGGCATATTCTAAATCAAAAATCAATCAAGTTTGGGGTGACTTTGAGCAATCCTATACTGAAAATGTAATTCTTGGTAATGGCGATGATGAAATACAGCAAATTCCAAACGCTGTAAATGTATTATGGATTGCCAATCCTCAAGGCTTGCCAACTCCAGCAGATCTTAATGTTATAAAAAACTGGTTACATGCTGATCCTGAAAATCTGGGAGACACAGAAAATCCTGATTTTGTGGAGAAGAAAATTGTTATTACTTATGGCACAAATGCAGAAATAGCACAAAATGTAAGAAGTATTTGTGAAAGTTTAAATTTAACTACAAAACCTCGACGTTCTGACAATCCTCATTACTTTGAAGATGATCTGGAGGAGACTGGGTTTTTCTCAAGAAAGTCTCATGGTAGAGATGGTGATATATATCAATATCAGAATGTCGGTTTAGATATATCTACAGTTGGTTGTGATGAAGGTTATGTTTTTGCTGGATTGGGATCTAGTGATGGTTCAACATCTACTGAAGTAGATGATTTATATGTACCTGTATCGTATCTTGTTTCAGATGCTGCAAATTCGGTTACAGGATTATTCTTTTCTATAGAACTGGGTTCCAATACTACTAAACTGTTATATTTTGATGGTCCTGAAGATAATATAACGGAAACATTATATACGGCAGCTCCAGATAGTTGGTATGTTCCTGGTGATGGTGCATCTGCTACATTTAATGTTGAGAGAGGTTCAGGATATAGATTATTCATTAATAGAGTTTCTGAAAATCCGAATGAAATAATTGGTTTACATTATAGTACAGAGAATGTGGCATTCCCAGGAGAAACTTGGTCATTAGAGCAAGACGAAGATGATCCAACCATTTACACAGATCAGGTATCTATAAGTCCAAATAATTACTATCGTACTTTATCAGGAACTACAACCAATAATGTTGAAACTATACAATTAGATTTTTATGTTCCATCAGGTGATGTACTTAGTACAACTACTGTTAAACTTAATTTCCAAACTCCACAAATTTTTGCTGGTCCAAATAGTGTCCCAGGTGGAAGACTTGGTGGTAGTTTAATAGCACCAGGTACAGAGTTTCATGACTATCTTCTTGATAGGAATACCTTCCCAGCTACACCAAGGCTATTATCTATGTCTGGTTGTTTATTGCCAGTTATTAATACTAGTCAGACAATTTCTTCGACAGGTGAAGTGCCTGATGGTCAGAGGTATTATTGGTCTGAGCCAACTGCGGGCACACCCGAACGGGAAGTTATAATTCCAGCTACATTTAGAACCATTATGAATGACAATACTCAGTATTGTGATCCAAATAATAATCCTACAGGAGCTGAAAATACAGATCCAGACCAAGAAATATTTAATATATTAGATGGAGTATCAGATAAGGAGTGTATTGGTGGTTCATTAATTCAAGATGGTCCGGTAGTTTGTGCTGTAGAACAAGAGACATTTACTGGTTTTGTTAATGGGTTAAACAGATCGACTATTGTAGTAATATCTGATTCTACAATCGTGCAGGGTCAAAATGCTTATTACAGAAATGATACTAATGCTGGTAATCAGGCATTTGTGAGAAGTTTATATCCAGTAAGTCCAGGAGATCCTGATGATGATGGTAACTTCTTTACAAAAGGTAGAAATTATGAGCAGGTTCAGAAATTATTATCACCAGAACGTGGTAGTCCTGGTAAATATCGTGCATTGAGTGGTGGTATTGCTAATACAACACTTAAGTTTGGTTCATCTTATTCTACACCAAGTGTTAATGTCTTTTCTGATACTGAAAATAGTTTACATCCAAATGATGTAGCTAGATTGCCAACTCCAACTGGTAGTAAGAGATTGAAAGATGAGACCTCACTCTTTGAAACTGGAGTTATCAAGAATTATGGTGCATATCCGAGATACAGTGGTAGTATTGATGGTGTTGAATATATGGATGCTGGTAGAGGAGGGGGTGTTCCAGATCTACTGAAGAAAACGGGTAAAGATTATCTCGATTTAGATGTATATAGTACTGGTTATCCAGGTGATTTGTTTGGATATGATGTCAGTATTCATGAAGACAAATTAGTAGTTGGTTCTCCGTTTAATGCATTTGAATCTGGGTATCCTGCTATAAGCTGGCCTTCTGTACTTAATCATTACAATAGCGGAATTGATCCGACTAAGATATCAGGTAATGGTGGAGTTGGTTCGGTATTCTACTTTGAGAACACTGGTAAAGGTGTTAATGCAACTGGTTCATTCTTATCTTGGGAATATAAAGATAAAATCAAAGCTGGTTGTTTAAGTTTAGGTTTTGATAATCCACCATCATGGTCGGTTGCTCTTATTGCTCATAAGGGTGATCATAATCTTCCTGGTCCATTCGTGGCTGCTCATGCTCACAGGAATGATGAGTTTGGCAGGTCTGTAGCTATTGCTTCTGATATGGTGGTTGTTGGTGCTCCATGTCATGACTTTGAAACACTGCACGATCACATTTTTGAGTCAGATACAGCTTTCATTAGAAAAGATTTTAATTCTGAATTTAAGATTCACCAACATATTTCTACTGATTTAGGATGTTCTGGTGTTCGTGTAGATGATCTTGGTAATGATGGTACTCCTCCAGATAGTGGTATAATGGTGTTGAATAATGGTGCGGTATTCACCTTTAAACATCGAATCACTGACTGGCCAAATAGAATTAAAACATGGGAAGAAGCTGATAAGATCAGTGCCCAAGGGTATTCAGACAGAAATAAAGTTGGTGAATTATCTGCTACTTCTGGAACTGAAAATGATTACTTTGGTACATCTGTCGCATTACATAGAGCCAAGCGTGGTGATAGTGATTATACATTAGCTGTTGGTTCTCCTAATCATAAGTATTCTACAAGTGGCAATCATATCACAAGTGAAGATATGTACAATGCTGGAGCAGCATATACATTCGATGCGATGCTTCGAGAACAATTACCAACTATTCCTAATTCTAATAGTTATATGATTGCAAGAGTATTTGGAGATCGTGAAGCTGATCACTTAAATACATTAACACTAAATGTCAGTCAAAATACTATTGGAGATCCAATCACATACATTACCAGTGGTATAGTTAATAGTAATTCCAAGGGTCATATCTTCTTAGAAGCATCGGGATATGATGCTTCAAGTAAAGGATTTGCGATACAGAGACCATATGTGGTATCAGTTAGAGGTAATTTACTACCTGGCACACCAGACTCTGGTAGTATTGGTTTATTCACTACTGGAAAACCAGTTGATATGAGTGGCAATATGAATCTGATGTTATCTGGTGCTCCATCTGCAAATGTGTATAATAATATGACTTTATACAATCGTGGTGTCCTTGGTTTGGATAGTGGTAATTTACAAATGTTCTTAAAAACTGTAAGTGGTGTCGAACAAGAACAAGTCACTCTGTATGTTGAGAATGAAATTCTCACAGAGAATTTAAATCTAAGGGTAAGGGGTATATAAATGCCTATTAGAGTAAGATACAAAAACGATCCTGGTCAAGAGTGTACTGTTAGACCAACTCCATTGGTTAATATTGGTACTCAAATCCTGAAGAATGGTGCTGGAGAGGCATTTGGTGTTACCTATAGTATCACTTTAACGGGCACATTATTGGCTGATCAAGGCACTCCTTATGCTATAGAACATGGTGGTATTACAGCTTTACGTCATCCATCTACTGATAAATATGCATTTCATGAAACAGCACCATCAGCTTTTACTGGTCCATACGGAGCATTTGATAGTGTGCTTAGTCATACTGGTTTAAATAGACCTCCCAAACAACAAATTGAACCTAATTTAGCTGCTACAGCACTTATCACAAAACAGAGAGCATTACGTGCATTATTTGCTCAAGATGGGCAAAGAGTAGAAATCACTGATTTTAATTATGATAATCCGGCTGTTATATGTTATCCAAGATTAGTAGATATTCAATTTTCGGAAGGTATTTGGGTTGATAAATGTGATTTTACAATAACTCTTGAGGCCGATACATTACTTCATGGAGACAAAGTTGACAATGAAGGAACCTTTATTATTCCTAATAATGGAGAAACTCAAGAGAATACAACAGAAACAGCATTGTTAGGTTCTTTAAGTGGTGCATTTATTAATGATTACTCTGAAGATTGGTCTATTGAAGTTGATGAATCTACTGGGGAAAGTCCCGATCTTCCATTTTCATATCGAATCACTCATAGTTTAAATGCCACTGGTAAAACACATTATACACCAGGAGAAGAAAGATTAGTAGCTTGGGAGCAAGCTCGAAAATTTGTAACCGATAGATTATCTGATGATGTTACTGACTATCCTAATATTATGGGTCAAATTGGTAGCGGTACTATTAATTTAGTAGATAGCTTTGGTGGATTTAGTCATGTTAGAAATGAGTCTATAGGTCAATCCGCTGGTACATATACTGTTACAGAAACTTGGCTGCTCGCAAGTGGAACTGCTTATGAGAATTATTCTTCATCAGTTTCTTCTGATACTTCATCTGCTTTTGTCGGTGTGAATATAGATGGAACTATTAAAGGTTTAAGTCAAATATCTCCAAGTGGACATGGCTCTGAGGATAAACCATCAGCATTTGATAATGCGATGTCTAAATATATTGCTGTTAGTAATAGTGGTCAGTTTGGTTTAATTAGTGATATTTATAAACGTGCAAATAATCTTGTTGCTGTAGAGCTTAATTCTCAACCATTAAGCATATCGGTTGGTACTAATGATTATTTAGGAGAAATAACTTATTCTACACAATTCGATAATAGACCAAGTAATATCATCTCTGGTGTTTTAACTGAAAGTATATCTGTAAACGATACTTATCCTGGTGATGTTTTTGCCATCATTCCTGTTCTGGGTAGAAAAACTGGTCCAGTATTACAATATATCGGCGGGAGAACTGAATACACAAGAGATCTTTCAATTAATCTTTTAATGGATTATACAAAGATTCCTTATGGTAGTGGTAGAAATCCACTGTTACTCAAGAAACCAAGTGTCATTGAGCCATCTGCCACACAGATAGGTAATTTAATTAAAGAACTGTCTCCTCAAAATGAGCCTGGAATTAGAAAGTATTTCGTTAATCCTCCGTCAGAAAGTTGGGAACCAAAAACTGGATCATATTCTTTCAATCTTACTTGGACATATGAGCTTGATAAATGACAAATGAACCTTTAACAGATGAACAAAAAGTTTTGGGTTCTGGACAGGTTTTGCCCTCTGGAGAATCCAACTTTTATGATTATTCCCAAGACCATTCTTACAATGATGGTTCTGGTATTAATGTCAATTTTCCAAGTCCAAGTAATTTTATAGATGCTTCAGGTACAATTAGGACATATGCTCCTAGTGGAAATGTTATAGAGACTTCCGGTATTTTTGCTGCTAATGAATTGAAGACATCTTTTTCTAATTCTATGGATGCGGCATTATCAGGTATCACAGACTTTACTATTTTTAATGATTATATCCATCATACTACAGGTGTAGATAGTGTATCTATACAGATACCATATCTTTCAGATTATACAATATCTAGCGGTTTTAATCCATACGGAATTTAAGGTAGGGAAAAATGAGTGATTATTCGGTAATACCTCCATCAGCAGTGTATGGCAACGATTGGCCTGATCACCATGTGTTACCACAGGGTAAAGGCGGATCTATTTCCCAAGCTGGATGGACTGAGGAAACACAGGGATTCCCCCAGCAAACTTTCTTGGGTGCTTCTATTAGAAGTTTTAATATAAGTGCTGGCTTTGGTGATACTTCATCTCAACTAAGTGTAGATTTAGTTAATGATGAATACAACAAATCTGATGGCTTACCGGCTGGTCAAGGAGATGATGTCTACCATAGTGGTTTGCTTGATACATTTAGACCTCCTGTAGTCGGTACTCCTGTGTATTTTAAATTTGGTAAAAACTTTGCTACGATAGATCAATCTTACAGAAAAACCTTAGATGATACATATAACGAGAGTACTATTCCATCCGTTATTGATTTTCCCACCGTGACAACTAATGGTGATATCACACAGATTCCTGGTGATAATTACTTCTTAAGAGATACTACTGGTACTGGTGCCAACACAGTTCATACATGGGTTGATAAAAGTTCATTGCTTGATGCCACTAATAATTCCCGTGGTAAAGATCATTTTGTGTTTGGGGGTATTTTACAGAGTTATACTCAAACTAAAGGTCCAAATGGTAATCCATTATACAGTCTAAATGTAACCGACCCAAGAGAAATTTTATCAAATGCTTCTGTGATCTTGAATAATTACCAAGGAACTACTTTTAATAATAAGAACCTATTTAATGTATATGGTTTTCTTGAGTATGATGTTAGTGATGAATTGAAAGAAGAAATTGAAGGTACTGATGTTTTACCAAATACTGATTTAGAGTCTAAAAATATACTCACAAAAAATGTGGATGCACAAGGTATCATTACATATACGGGCGATGATACATATAGTTTTAATAGTTTACCATTTTCTATCAGTAATCTTCCTCCTTCATTTCCTATTACTGGTCAGGGGTTTGCTAGACGTGGTGATCAAGGTATTCCTTGGTATAGAGTCGATCAGGCATTAACAGCTTTGTTTGGATTTAATGGTGCTTTACCAGATGAGTATGTCAATGCTGGATTTGGAGGAACTATTGATTTTAGGGGTTATAAATATGTAGTTGATTTTACTGGTATTCCACTCGAAAAAATACCTCAAATGTATTTTATGGATTTCGATCAGTTGACATTAATGGACTTAGCACAAGAGCTTGCTGATGTTATTAGTCATGATTTATTTGTTAGTCTGTTGCCCGTCATTGATCATCCAGCATATTCTTGGTTGTATAATCTTAATCAGTATAATATTGATAATGGGAATACTACAGATGTTATTACTGGAGTTATTCGTATAGATGCTATTGATAGATCCGTTCAGCCAGATTATGGTTCAATTAAGTCTTATATTGATGATCTTGCGGTGAATGGTGTTGAGGTTGAAAATCAAGATGTTGGTTTTGAATTATCTAATGTGACAACTGACAAGTTTGTTGTCGGTGCAAATGAAGTTGACATGTTCTATTTTACAAATCATAGGGATAGGAACAATTTACAGCTTAGAAGAAAAAATAATGGACTACCTAATGATTTTGAATTATTAGAGGAAACACAGTGGGATTTAGAAACTTCACTCAAACAACAAATCCTTCCGTTTTATGGTTTCTTAGGTAAAAGTGCTGTCACTATTCCAAGAGGATTTGGTGCATATCAACAGATATTATTAGACACTTCTAAACTGAATGCTTATGGAGTTGGTAATTATTATATTACTACTGAACTTGAATTAAGAAATGCATTAAGCAGTTATCAAGATTGGGCTAAATTTTTAACTGATTATAGTGAATTGTATATTGAAGATCTCTCTGCCGATCAACAGTTCTATAAAGGTTATGCTGGTGCTGCTTTAGTGAATTTACAAGATGATGCTTCAATGCAGTCATTATTAGATAAATACTCAGAGACAAGTGATAGAAACAGATTGGCACTTGAGGCTATAAAGAATGGTAATTATGGTGTTACGGTTCCACGTTGTTTATTCAATTCTGATAAAGACTTTATGGGTAACGATGGTTATCCCGCAAGCCCTTGTTCTCCTCCTTATGGATATCCATTGTACTACAAACGTGCAGAGAAAATAGGTATCTTTCAAGCCGCATCGGCGGATTTTGGGGCACCATATCTAAAAATACAAAGTAATTATGAAGAACTGAAAAAACGTCTAGCAGACAAATTGGATAATGGTTCTATAGTTGTCGAAGAAGATGATTTATCTGATGTTCTTGAAGATATTATTTCTGGAACAATGGATGATATTGATATATCTAGTTTATCTGCGGGTTCTTTAAAATCTCTTTATGGTGAATTTGAAGAAGGACGTAAAATTACTAAAGATTACAAGAATTTTTATCAACTGGTTGGTCAAACTGTTAGAGCTGCTAATGTATTAACAAGTAATAAAAGTTATATAGCTGCTGTTACAGATATTGGTTTAGATGGTGAAAAGAATGCTAAAAAAGTATATGCTTTTCTAAAACGAATTGCAGAAGAAAATTTAGGTAAGAAATTTTTAGTGAAAATTCCCAAGGCTTGTAATTTATCTTATGATAGTAAATTTGAATTTGATACAAGTGAAGTTGAGATCGAAAAAGGTCCATTTGGATTTAAGCCACAGCCGATTAATTTCGACGCTGGTTATTCTTCATCTACTGAATTTAATATAGAGATTAGTGGATTATTAACTCAAATACAAACAATAGATGTTAATCAAGGAACATCAGCAATGAGTAGTAGGGAATTGTTTAATCATTATTTAGATAAGGATGCTAAGGCAGAATATACATATGGTGCATTGAAGAATAATTACAATCCCGTTTCTGAAAAGTGGGAGTTTAATTATCAACCTGCTACTAATGGTGGGTTTTTTAACTTTGCTTTACATAATAGAAATTTATCTTTTACAGAATCTTCTGCTCTTAGTGAATCAGAATTACCTTTGTCAACTCAATTTCTTTTAGCCCCAAAAGATTTAAGCACTATCGTTGATTACAATGGTAGAATGAAATGTTATGTTAGATATGACAATAGTCAATTTTTGGATATGAGTACAGTATCTAAAGATAAGATCGTACAGCAGTCACAAGGGGATAGAGGTTTTATCCCTGATATTATGGAGGAATTAGAAAATACAAATCCTGCTCATGTTAATAAAATTAAAATGAATAGAGAGAAGAATTTGAATGCAATAGATACTCCAAAAACTGTTACATTTGTTTCGTGTGATATTGATGCTCAATTGTATATGTGTCCAAAGCCCTCTGGTTCACAAGTTACTGTTTATGGCAGGAATGTAGAATATGTAGCAAATGAAAGACCATTACAATTTAAAGAGGAATCTTCTGGATGTTATAAACCAGTCATTCAAAATCAATATAGAATATATTCGCCAAGTACCAATGGTGGTGCTGATGGTCAGGTTGTAGAAAATACAGATTTCCAAAGAACATATAATGAATATTTAGATGCTCATTTAATCGATACTGAAAAAGAAAATCTTGATCCAGATCATGTATATGCCTTAATTACTATACCTGGTAGAATTAAGCCTATCATAGATTCTAGATACAACGATGCAGAACTTTATGCTGTCAATGCACCCGTGATTAAACATAATTTGACTCAAGATGTGGTGCGAGGCCCGAAGGGTTTTGAAAAACCAGCACCTGCTGTAAATAGGGATGAATTTACTTTTGACTGTCCATTAGCATTAAGTGATTTTAACAAATTGGATGAAGCGGGAATAACTAATGCAGAAAAAGCAAAAACACTTTTAAATTGGCAAAAACAGGAGTTTAAACAGTTCAATGCCGGTATAAGAGCACAACGAGAAGTTATGAATTCTGCATCTCAAGGGAATGAAGATTTTAATGTAAGCAAGTCACAGCCTTCACCAGTATATCCAGATTTAGTTGCTATGCCATTACTTTCTAACGAAAGGTGCTATGGACCTTGGATGTCTGCGAGTATTATAGATTCCAATGCTTCAGTAAGATACTCAAATATAGGTGGTAAAGTAGAATTTGTCAAGGATGAAAATCTTGCTCCTTGGAATTTTGCTGGTTATCAATTAATGAACGAGGCTGGGTCGTTACAGGCTCAATTTTCTAATAGCCTATTATTGTTTGGTGAAAAGGGTAGTTTCTCTATGCCTGAAGCACCAACTGGATTATCTATTGCTGCAGCATTAAAAGCTGGTGGTCCTCTTGTCACTTCTATTAATGTTTCTGTTGGTGATTCAAGTATTCGTACCAGTGTAAATATGGATCTATATACTTCACGGTTTGGTAAATTACAGAAACAAAAAGAAGAATTAATCGGCAAAATTTCGAGAGAAAGACAAAAAATTATTGATCAGAATAATAGTATGGTTCGTCAAGGAATTGGTAAATCATTTTCGAATGTTAACTTAGCGGCTCCACTATTACAAACAGGGGAAATTTTAGAGAGGGCTGCGGAAGATATGGATACTGTATTTAATCAATTAATGTCGAATCAAACGGTGTCTTTTAAGTCTCGTGTTGATGTTACGTCAGCTAGGGGTATAAATGGTAGTCCAACAACAGTACTGAATCGTGGGCAAAGTGCTGCGACTGAGGGTGATTCAGATGGAATAAGAACAGAGGCTAATTTATCTTCAGCGGCAAGACATTCACGAAAAGATAAAAGGTTTAATAAACGCCCTGGTGATGACACAGAAATATTCTCCGCAGATGGGAGGAGTAGTTCTCAATTTATTGATGGTGAAGGAATGGATAATATGGACCTAAATGATGTTAGTGATTTATTCGGTGAACAAGTTGTATAGTTAGGATTAATATTATGGCAGATACACATACAATTACAACTACAAATCCCATAATGATCGATATTGGACTTGGGTCTTTTACGACGGGTGTCTTGTATAATTGGGTTACTGATGAAAATGGTGCTAATTTAATTAATATTACACCAGATTACTGGGATGCTTTCTTTGACCAGCCCAATGATCCTCTCGCTGCGATGCGACATATTCTAACACAAAATGTTCCAGCGGGAAGTGATAATCAGTTTTATATTAAAACCACCAGACCAAAAGATAGGACATTTGAAAATAAAATCTATACTAATCTCGATGCTGATACTACATATATTTCTAACTGGAAGTATAATGTAAACAATTTAAGCTATTCTTTTAATAGTCTCAGGATTGGTGATTTTTCATCTGGTGCTGGAGAATATGCGGATAAGATAACTCCTATCATCCAGATGAGCGAGTGGGTGAATGACAAAAGACATATAAATGAAACTACATATCCTGCTCGTGCTGTATTCTTTAGAGATATTCGTCTAAGTAAATCTAAAGGGATTACTTGGACTAACAATGTAGATATTCGTCTACCCGGATCTGATCAAGTATGTACTATTCCAGTTGAATGGAAACTTGTTTTACAGCAAAAGAAACCTCGTAGAAGTCATGTAGCTGCTACTAAAAATCCAGTTTTTTCTATCTCTAATCAAAATTCATTAGGTCAACAATCTGGTGGTAGAGATGACGATGGTCGTCAAATCGGTAGTAAACGAGCTGCTGGTGAATTATCTATGTGGAGAGATCCTGTTTCTGGTAAAATGCGTGCTGGAAATAAATTGGTTATGGCTGTAATGACTACTGATCTTGCTTCTGCTCCAGCACCTGAAAATGGAGTTGAAGCTACTCCCAAGGATTCTCAAGATCCCGTCAAAGGGCAAGGGAAAACCTTTGGAAGAGCAAGACCCATTGTTATGAAGGATGGTAATGCTTTTGATTGGGGTCCAGAATACAAATATAAAAACTCTTGTGGACTTACTACTGATGAAAAAAATGAATTATATGATGTTCAAGTAATAAATGTATTTTCAAATGTTTCCTTCGTTAAGGGTGAACAGGTAATGTTGACCGATAACGGTGCGGAGGGGGTTTGGCAACCTTTAAAAATAGGTACTACAGATGCCGCTGGAGTTACGCCAGAGGTCAATGGGTGGGAATTTATGTATTTAGCATCAAATTCAACTCATTATTTTCGCACTGCACCTGTTTTCTCCGTCCTTGGTACACCTGTTGGAGGAGGGACTCTCCTTAATTTTTCATCTTATGAAAGTGCTATATATGATTTATATTATGATATCAATAGACATGACAGTATAATTTTAAATGTAGCCGATAGAATAATTGCGGTAGGTACAGCAAATGTCGCAGAAAATGGCTATGTACAGTTAACATCTTTTGATTTTATGGGAGATAGTGTTGGGGGTTTAAGAGGTGCTAAACACGCATTGTCAAATACTCAATTTGGAGCAAGAGTAGATAAAGAAGAAATACACGCAATTAATGATAGATTACCAGGCAATACAACTTCTCCGTTTTTTGGTTGTGTATTTCCAGGTGGATATACTGGTGGTGAAAAGTATACAAGTTATAATACCCAGCTTAATACTCCTCTTGTAGCCACAAATTCAAATTACATAAAAACTGTTCCTATTGGGGAAACACCATTTAGTGCTGGCAACTCTGCTAGAACTGGTAATAATTTGGAAACACCGGGGGATATGTTTTCGTCATTTACTGATGAAACACTTAAAAATCTACCAGCAGATATAGCATTAAATGCTAATTCTGCCAGTACAAATGGTGCTCCAATTCCTATATTAACAGAATTACACCACGCAGCAAAATATAGAGACAATTATTTACCAGCTACCAGTGACAATGGTGGTTCATTTAAAAGCCGTTTTAATACTTTTTTATCTGATGAATCCAAAAGATGGGCGTGGTTAAAGACCGCAGATGAAACACCTGCTTATGATTTTGTACCTTTAGATAAAACAACTATACAATTTCGCCCATTAAAAGCAGAGGTTTATGCTTCTCTTGAGGTTAATGGTGTAGCTTTTCCAAATCTATTTGCTAAAGAATTAGGTAGATTTGGTAGTCAAGAGTGGAAATTATTAGATGATAATTTAGGACCAATATCAGATGCAGTGTTGACTCGTGCTGGAACTGGTGGAATTATTGGTCCTCATGGGCAAGGTGCTATAGACTCTTTTGCTTATGGAGTTAAAGACGGTCTTCTTAATTTACCACCAGATTCAACTGATTATCCATTTCCATATTGGGTTTGGACTAATCAAGGTGACTGGTTGACTTTTGACGAACGACCTGCTGGTGCGGTTGGTGTTATTGGTGCTAAATGTACAGTTACTGCTACTAATGTTATTACATTCCAAACGGAAAATAATTATGGTATGGATGATTATAAATCAGAGGGAACGATTACAAATCCAGCCGGTATAAATCATTCATCGTTTCGTAATGGTACTTATTCTGATTTAAATTGTACAGAAATGTTTGTAAGAATATATCACGCACATCCTCGACATCTAACTATTTACGACCCAAGATACTTCGCCATACATCATTTTGCTGATGGACCAGGAGATACTGTAATTGGGAAAACTTATTATAACGGCTCCAGTGAAATCGAATACGCCGACACACCAATAGATCTGCTCAATGCCACTTTTGGAGACCCACCCGAAGAGTATACACAAGCCGCTGATGATAATACTATTGGTTATCCAAATAACTATTATATATCTGACTCACTAACATATGACGGTGGTGTTGATGTTAGAGTGCCCACATTAATTGGGAACCTTGGTGGGGACCAAGAACTTGGTGTTATACCTAATATAGGCGAAGAGGTCTATTCAGATTCTCCGTATAGAGAATATAATGACTGGCAGGTTCAAGGTGCTCATCGTGGCAATTTATTGCCTTCTATATCTACAGCAAGGACTATTGGTTTAGGGGGTTGGGGAATTGAATATGATGATACTAGTGGCAGTACAGGAGGCACAGGTTATAGTGAATCTGATAGATTTACTACGGACGGTGGCAATGGTACTGGTATTCTTCTAAAACCAATTCTTAATAATGGCTCTATTACCACTTTTGAAGTTGTTGATGGAAAATTAGGTTATAATTTTAGACCTGGTGATTTCTTTTCTGAAGAAATTTTACAGAATGATGAACATAGTTGGGATTCAGCTCAAGTGAAAATTGTTCCAACTGGTACTGTGACTGGAAAAGATCTCAAAGCTTATATTGCTTTTGGTATAATCACTGATTCTCCAACTACTATTAATAGACCCGCAGAAGCTTCGAGTTCTTCATTTACTAAAATAACTGGTAGTGTTCCTACACATCCTTCGTTTAGCCCTATATTTAACCAAATGTATACTGGCACAGATTCAGTACCAGTAGAAATTACTAATCCCAGCTCAGACAATAAATATGATGTATTTTTACATTTTCATAATGATATTTCACACACATTTGGGCAAACTATGACTGCAGCTTTTGTACCTACTGCTATAGACCAAGTAATTCAACTTAAGATGATACCAGATGGTTCAGCGAGTAGTGCAGCATCCGCTTCTAGCAGTGCCAGTTCAAGTTCAAGTTATGCTGATAGTAATGCTGCTACAAGTTCTGCTGTCTCTAACATTCGATCTCAAGCATTTCAGAATACTCTAACTGGTGGAAATGCTGGTGTTGTAAGGTCTACTAGCCTCTTTGGTTTTTAAATTAATAAATAACATTTTCCGTGTATAATACAATATAATGACCTTCTTTTAGGAGAATTTAAATGGCAGCTATTACATTTCATATAAATAACTTTGAAGCGGCAGCAAATCAGACTACTGAAGCTACATTGATTCGACATGACCTTGGTTCAGGTCTTGGTTTCTATGGTGGTGGATTTGGTATTTCCGTGCCTGTTGCTGGCTATCAAGATACAACTTTCGTCACCAGTGCTGATGGTACTACTCAGGCGGTTCAGACGCAGAATACAAAATATGTTTCAGAAAGTGGCTTATCTTTCAATAGTGCTGGTTCTGCTGGTACATCTGGTATTCCTAACTTTAAAGCACCACTCAATATTAGATTTACTCATGATTCTGCTGTTAGTGTTCAGAATTGTAAATTGAGAATTTTTGATAGAAGTGATATTGGAACTCATGCTACTGAGGTTACTACTAAAGCTTATGAATTGAGACATCCTAATCCTCTTGATGGACATAGTGCTGATAAAGGACATTTAGCACATCGTGGTTCAGCTAATCACGGCTGGACAGAATATGACCCTACAGAAGGTGGCACTCCACCCGATTTGACTTTAACAGCATCTCCTGGTACAAGTGGATTAAATACTACAGCGGGTGATGTACTACCTACAGGTGATGGGTCTTATTTCAATCATCTGACTAAAGAAGGTGCAGCCCACCAAGCTACAAGGCACGATTGGTATTTAGCATTATCTGCTTCTCCAACTACCATTGGTAGTAAAACAAACTATGGATTATACTTCACTTTAGAGTATATTTAAGCCGTCACCATTATTTCTTATTATTCGACGGTCATTATTAAACCCCCGCCCATGAGGACGGGGGTTTTTTATTTGGTCTATTCGTTCTTCTCAGTCTTTGGATTCCACTTGGTCCATCCACCATCAGGTAGCCAGTTACCCTCAACATCTTTACGACGTGGGAACAATCCACCACCCTTCTTGTGGGAACCAAATGCAAGTTTAGCACCACAATCCATACAACGAACTTCGTAATATAGGTTGTCGTCCACATTCCTCACTACAAATCGTACATTCTCTGATCCGCATTTGCCACACTTGGTTTCTTCAAAAACCTCCTGAAACTTAGATAGATCTTCGAATACATTCTTTGCAGAATCACCTTCTAATTCTACTGTTAATCTACCATTTCCCGTTGTGTAATTTACTCTCATTTAATTTCTCCAGTCACTGTTATAGCCAATAATAGACTTAGGGATTGACGATGCATCACGTTGGAAGGAATTTAACTTTTCGATAGCCGCACTGGCTTGTTTCTTAGTTACTTTTCTACTCACAGATACACTAAACACTTCTTTAAATAAATTGCTTGCATTAATGTCTAATTGCTTACATTTTACATTAATATGATTACTTTGTGGATCAGTCATTCTTGACGAATCTTGATATTCACCAGCGGTTGGTTCCTCAACCGTTTTTCCACGACTAATACTACGTACTACTTGTGCAGTATCTTTCTTGGTTACCTCTTCAGCAGCCACAGCACGTAGTCTGAGAGCCTTCCTCAAAGCTCTGGCTTCTGCACGGGTTCCAGCCGTAGCGACTGAGAAGGCACAAAATGTATCGTCTGTGTTGCCCTCCCAGCAATCTGCTACATCACCAAAAGATTGTCCGTTCATAAACTCGATTTTCCATACTACAGTAGCACGTCCATGAGAATGGTCATCTTTAGGTGGGAACACCTGTACAGGTCCACTACTTCTTACTGGTCCTAAAATTAACTCTGCTACTCGTCGTAAGCCAGCAGATAATGGCATACCATCGATTAGCTCGTTAGATTCGAACAAACTGATCACATAATCATTCCATTCTGGAGATGTTATATGTGGTGCATCTTCCAATACAATGTCCGTTACAGATGTATCAGTATTCATTGGTGAATCTAATGTAACACTATCAAATAAATCTCTTTCCTCATTCATAATTCAACCTCAATAAAGCGTTTAGATTTAGACGGAAAACTTTCCTTAATAGACTCTAAATGTTCAATAATATTATCAAGCAGTTTTTTAGTTCTACTTAACGATGCAGCATTTAATGCCTTAACTCTTATAACAACAAATCCTCTTGATAGCAATGTTCCATTTTTCTTTAGATCAAACTTTTCTTGTTTTCTTAAATGATCATCTCCCCATATTGGTAAAAAATGTGATGGACCGTCTACCTCTATTATAGTCTTCAAATCAGGAATGTACATATCTATTTCTAATTTTTCCATAGGAATTAAATTTTCGTTATGGAAGTCTACTGAGTATCCTGCTGAAGATAATCCCTTCAAAATTTCTTTTTCAAGCTTTGACCCTTCTTTAGCTGTCCTACGAATTGCATTAATGCCAGATGAGATCATTTTTTGTTTGTCTTCTTCTGATCTGGATTCCCATCTTTTTCGGGCTTCTTCTGCTCTTCTCTGTTTGACATCTACATCCATATCATCCCAATAACCCTCCATGCTACTGCTGATTTTTAATTTTTCAGCTTCGGTTCTAATTTTCCCCTTTGTTGGGTGTGTAGACGTACCCTTTTCCAAAGAAACCTTTTGAGCTTCACTGGCATTTCTGGTTTCAATACCATTTTTTATTAATGTCCTTCGGATTTTATTGGGGTATGTCTGTAGCTTTTTTGCTATTTCGTGTGTACTGTGACCATCTTCATACATAGTGATGATTTTATTATCTATTTTGCTCATGTTAACACCTCTAATAATTCTATAGCATCAATGTGCTCAAATTGGTGTACTGGTTTCTTACCAGTAATTCTGTAAAATTCCTTTGAATCCTCTTCGTCTTCGGTAATAACGTCTATAGTATTTGAAACTTCTAAAACTTTTAGTATATCTTTATCATCCCATCTATTGTAGATATGGAAGAGTTTAAATTTGTTCACAATTTTATTGGCACTAAATGCATTATTCAGTGATGTTGTGAACAATGTTCCCGTGAAGTTCCACATATCCGCAGCGTTAAACATCCCAAAAGCTGGAATTAGAGGATTGTAATCAATATCATTATAGAACAGACTAGCATCCTTTATTTTTCTACGTCGAATACTGCTATTGAGAGTTTTGAAAATATCTATGTTGCGATTTTCCGTATTTACTTTGTCTATATAAAAACCAATATTCTTAAGCATTCTTATTCTCCATATACCAATTAATTGTTGTTTGTAAACCTTCTTTGAGTTCTACCTGAGCTTCGAATCCCAATCGTTCTTTAGCACGAGATGTATCTAAACATCGACGCGGTTGACCGTCTGGCTTGGATGGGTCATAAATAATATCTCCTTTATATCCCATAATATTTGTAATCTCTTTTACAAGATCCTTGATTTTAATTTCCTTGCCAGTACCAATATTAATAGGCTCTGGACTTAAGTTATCACTATTGATGGCCTTGACAATTGCTTGTCCACAATCTTCAACAAATAAGAATTCACGAGAAGCTTCACCAGTTCCCCATAAAGTAATTGATGGATCACCATTTTCTATTGCTTGATGAACTTTCAAGATAAGTGCGGGAATTACGTGACTAGAAGTCAGATTGAAATGGTCGTGAGGTCCGTACATATTTACTGGAATTAAATTAACACCATTAAAATCGTATTGCTCATGATATGCTTCCACCAGTCTCATAAGAGTCTTTTTGGCAATACCATAAGGTGCATTAGTTTCTTCTGGATAACCATTCCATAAATCTTCTTCCTTAAAAGGTACAGGTGTGAATTTGGGATATGCACAAACTGTTCCAAGTAAAATAAACTTAGGGACTTTTGCTTTCATCGCTGAATGAATTATGTTTGTACCCATGATTAGATTGTCATACATAAACTTTCCGGGATTTTCCTGATTTGCACCAATACCTCCCACACTTCCAGCAGTATGTATAATGACATCTGGAACACTTCTACTGATAACAGTATCAGTGCATCTACATTTACGTAAATCATAAGGCTTACTGCCTATTGACCTAACTTGGCTACTGCCAAATGTTTCTTGTAAAATTTTGGTCAGGTTTGTTCCCAAAAATCCCGTACCACCTGTTAGTAATATTCTCACTAGTAATAATCTCCTCTAAAATATTATAATCCCTTTGCTAACCAACCACCATCAACGTATATATCTTGTCCTGTTATATAGGAAGATGCGTCGGATGCAAGAAAAACAAAAGTACCAACCAGATCCTTGGGTGTTCCCCATCTATTTAGCATTGTTTTTTGAGATCTCTGCTTGTATGTTTTTTCGTCTTGCCAACTATTCTTTGTCATCTCTGTAATAAAGTATCCAGGTCCAACATTATTAACTCGAATACCATATTTACCTAAATCTAGTGCGGCTGATTTCGTTAGCTGCTTTAAAGCACCTTTAAATGCAACATAAGCAGGATTGTTTGGAAAGGCCAGTTCTGCATTTAGACTAGTGACATTAATAATTGATCCTCCACCAGCACTTTGCATTTTAGGAGTAATGTATTGTATTAATTTATATGGAGCTTTTAAATTTACTTCATATGTTTGATTCCAAAATTTATCAGGATAGTCCACGAAATCTGAAACATGTGTGACTCCTGCATTGTTAACTAAAATATCAATTGTATCAAATTTATCAAGATGTGTTTTCACTTGATCGTGATTTGTTATATCACACAGAATTGTATCATCACTTTCAATGATATCCAACCCGATAACATTAGCACCAAATTCTCTTAATCCATCTGCAATAGCTTTGCCGTTTCCTCTAGCGGCACCAGTGACAATAGCCACTTTATGTTCCAATGAAAATATCATAGTTCTTCTACCAATTCGATTAGAGTTCCATCTGGGTCTTTACAAAATGTAAGCATAACAGGAAAATCTGGAGATTTTTGTGGTTCGCATATAACAGTTACGTCATTTTCTAATAGCTTGTCATATAATTCCGAAAGGTTTTCTACAGTAACTGCGAAATGAGAACAACCAATATAGGTTATATCCTTATTTAATGTAATGACACCCTCGTGAGATTTATAATGTAATAACTCTACAAGCCCTCCATCATTATCTGTCATTTTAACAGTCCTGACATTCACTCCTTTTAGCCCAGAAAAGTTATCGATGTGCTGTCCAGACTCATCTGCTTCTACTATAATAGAGAATCCTAAAATGTTTGTATAAAAATGAATAGATTTTTCCAAATCTCCAACAGTTATTCCCACATGTCTAAATTTAACACTCATTTATTTTTCCTCGCAATTGAAAACAACATCGGTTCTTTTGAGAATCTAACTAATACATTAAACCAATGTGAAACTTCTAGTGGTGTGTCGTAATTTGGTTTGTATGGTATAGGCAACTTTCGGAATAATTTTATCAAAGGTTTCAGATAAGGGTATTTCCATAAAAAGGGTAACTGAAAAAAGTGTTCCACATAAATGTCTTCAAATCCTGCTAATAACAGTGCTTCAGCAAGTGATTGTTTAGTCCAAGGTGTTACATGGGTATGATCACAATAGAATGGTCCCCAGTACGTATATTCCCATGCAGGTGTCATCATTACAGCAGTGCCTCCTGGTTTTAAAGCCTCATAGGTCGCATTCATCAATCCCATAGGATTTTTCATATGTTCAATTACTGATTTAGTAAAAATCAAATCATATTGCCCAGCATATTCTGGAGGTAAACTTTCAGATTCCAAATCAATTATTAAACTTTTGTGACCTTCAACCATATGAGTCATTAAATCAAATCCTGTGACATCAAATCCCATATCAGAGAAAACGTCTAAATATTCTCCTCTACCACATCCTAAGTCTAAAAACTTACCAGATGTCTTGCCTGTTCTTTTTACTAATTCCTTTCCAAGTGCATATGGATATTGTGTTTTAGGAGTTTTTTTATCGGAATAAGTGATATCTAAATATTTTTCATTATTCATTATACTCATTGTAGCACTCCTTCCAAGACATCAAATGCCTCATTTATTGCTTCTACTGTTATAGTGAGAGGTGGTCCTAGCTTGATAGATTTACTCCAAGTATTGACTGGAAATATACCATTGTTGAAACAAAACTCAACCACTTCATCTGCTGTTTGTTTATCTTTAAAGATTATACCTGCAACCATTCCTTTAACATTTACATAAGAAATGGAATCATATTTTTCTAATGTTCTCAGTCTGTCTTCAAATACTTCCACTCTTTTAGACAAGTCTTCTTGAAATTGTTTGCTTGTTAAGTAGTTTAAATTAGCTAATCCTGCTGCACAACACAAAGCATTGCCTGCATGAGTACTACTCAAGTTAGTATCGACATCAATAATTTCTTTAGTAGATAGAACAGCAGACATTGGCAATGAAGAAGTTATAGCTTTACCCAAACAAATAATATCTGGTTCATAGTCACCATATGTCATATATCCGTACAGTTTTCCCATTCTATAAAATCCAGATTGAATTTCATCAAAGCAAACCAATGCACCATTATCTCTAGCAAATTTGTATAAATTTTGCAGGTATGATTGTGGATACATTTGTGCGGTTGGTCCTTGATATGTTTCAATAAAGAATGCGGCAATTTGTTCTGGTGGTGGTAATAAACTTGCATCGAATGCCTCGTCTTTATCGTATGGAAAATCAATAAATATAATATCGTCATCAACAAGATTGGACCACTTAGTGCTATCCTTGTTGCCACAGATTAGATCAGAGCCAACAGTCCTACCATGATAACTACCATTGAAACTGACAATATATTTTTTGTCATTCTTTTTAGCCCATATCTTTATTAACCTATAGGCAGCATCAGTGGCTTCACTACCTGAATTTAATAGAACAACTTTTTCAAAATGGTCAGGCGAACAATCTAAAAGTTTTTCTGCAAATTGTTTTCTAATATGCGTATAGTACTGATATGAGTATACTAAATCATCATCCAATTGTTTCTTAATTGCATTATTTATTTCAGAATTAGAGTGTCCTGCATTAGATACAAAAATACCCGAAGAAAAATCTATCCATTTGTTTCCATCTTCGTCAAAAATAGAAAAGTCTTTTGCTCTATTCCACCAGATAGGAGATTGAGGATTTATAGAAGTAGATTCATAGTTATACCTTATACTATCTCGTTCCTCATTATAAAGTTTAAAGTCATTTCTAATAATTCGATGTTTAGTTTCTATCAGATTTACACTCGGCATTTATTTAAGCTTTCTAGCAAAACATTTTCTTGGATTTCCAACTGATGAGTTAATAAATCAAATTCATACTGGGCATCGACTTCAGTAATAAATTCTGATTCATATGGAAGGATTTTGGTTGAAAAGGCAGAATTGCCAGACTCTATAGTTTCCCTTTTAGTAATATCTAAATAACCATTAGGTTGATATGCTTTAGGAAATTTTTGTCTTGGTAAATTTGTATAATCTTTTATACCATCAAAATCCTCAAAGAATCCTTCGCAATATCCTTCTTCACCTAATTTAAAAACCTTATAGGGAGATTCTGGTAATTCATGCATTGACCTCAATGCACTCATTCGGTGCCTGTTATCAAAATAAAACTCTATACAATTGTCTATGTTCTCTGGATTCCGCAAAGGCGTTGTTGGTCTGACATATGCAACATCATTAACATCGTATAACTGAAAAAAGTGATTAATAACTTGCCAATCTGATGAGTTATCCTGAGCATATTCTTCTGGTCTCTTTAAAATCTCTGCCCCATAAGATTTGGCAACCTCTGCAATTTCATCGTCTTCTGTTGAGACAACAATTTTATCAATTAAAGAACTCATCTTACATGCTGTAATACTATAAGATATGAGAGGATGTCCTTGTAATAGTTTAATGTTTTTTCTTGGAACACCTTTACTACCACCTCTAGCGGGAATCAATGCAATCAATTTTTTAGACATTTACTGTTTTCCTTAATTTCTTTGCGATTGGGATCTCTGAATCATACACTACCTTCTTACCATCACCCAACATCAATTCAATTTTACGAATTGCCTTACATAGTGCGTCAGCATTCTCGATAGAAGCAGCTTGATCGGAACCATAGTCTGCTCTATCGTGTGTAATATGGAACTCTATACATTCTGCACCTATTGCAGTTGCGGCAACACATGCGTCGTGACCATTATAGTGGTTGGAAAATCCAACCTTACATGACGGATGTTGTTGCTTTAGAGTTTTAATGTGAAGAAGATTTAATTCTTCTGCTTTGGTAGGGTAGGTACTAGTACAAGCAAGAATAAATTCTATGTTATCTAAAATAGACATAGCAATATTTATTTCTTCCTCTGTACACATCCCAACCGATAAAATAATAGGCTTTCCTGTTTCGTTTAGCTTGTTCAAAAAATTAGTGTTTGTTACAAGTGCAGATGCCACTTTGTGATATTTCACATCAAGGCATTGTACATCATCTATACTTTTCACATCCCAACAGGAAACAATAAAATCTAATCCCATATCTTCAGAATACTGTTTAAGACCTTTATATTGTTCAATAGAAAATTCTAATCCTTCTTTTTGATCTCTATTAGTATCTCCCCAAGGTGACTCTCTTGGTGTATCTAATTCTTCTTTAGTATAAACACTTTCAATATCTCTCTTTTGAAATTTTACAGCATCCGCCCCTGCTTGATATGCTTGTTTAATTAATCGTTTGGCCAGTTTAATACTTCCATTATGATTAATTCCAATTTCCGCAATGATATAAGTCATAACATTTCCTATTGTTTTTGGTTTATAAGACATAATTTGATTTTCCGCCATCGAAATTAATGGTTACACCCGTGAGATATTTAATGTCTTTATCTACAATAGAAGATATAAAATCACCTATTTCTTTTGTTGTACCAACTCGTTTAACTGGTATTCTATCCTCAAGTTTAGGAATATCCTTACACAAAGTTTTCAATCTATCTGTGTATATTGGACCCGGTGCAATGTTGATACAAGTAATTCCTCTATCACCTAAAATTTTGCTCAAGCATTTAAAAACACTAACAAATGCAATTCGGTACGCATTTGACAACATAAGTTTAGTATCTGGCTCTTTAATGTTGTATGATGTTATCAGAAAAATATATCCGTTATCGTTTATTTGTGCCTCTTGGATAATTTTCAAAAACCCATAGAACAGTTGATTATGGTATAAATCACAATCTTCTTTAGTAATTTCATGAAATGGTTTGGAGGGTGGACCACCAGTATTTAATACTAAAATGTCTATAGGATCTTGATCATTTAGAAAAGATTCTATTTGTTCTATATTAGATGTATTCAATTCTTTAGAAGAAGTTGCTTTAACATCACAACCTATAGATACTAAAGAATCTGTAATTCCTTTTCCTATGCCTCTACTACCAGCAGTAACTAATGCTTTTTTCATTTTAAAACTCCATTGCCACAGGCACTCTTACATATGTTTATATTTTCAATTAGTTCCTCGACAGTATCTATACCTACTGCCCAAATATTATCTGGAAACTCTACATCTGAATTATCATCTTTAACATAAAAAAGCATATCGGTTGGATCGTAACAAGACGCTAAAAGTAAATTGATTGGATTGTCACAATGACTGCCATATCCTACATGGTCCCAGTAATTTCTAAGAGTTTTTATAATAGATAAATTTGTTTCTTCTAATTCTACAGAATCTCGATTTGTATATATTAGCCTAATATCACCCTCAATATCAGATAACAACTCAGATAATTCTAATATATCTTTTTCAGAACACAAACCCACGGAAACCAGAATGGGTTTTTTAGTTTTTGCTAATGTAGTAATGAGATTCTTATTAAAGACTCCATCTCGTATTACTTTATAAAAGTCTACCTGAAGTTCTTCAAAAAAATCAATTAGCTCTTCGTTTGTGATAGCAACACCAAAAAGTTTCCCTTCACTCTTAGTCATTCCATATAAATCATCATAATGACTCCAATCAAAATATAGATGTGATTTTCGTTGTCTATGATCTTCTTCTCTGATTTGAAATGTCAATCCATCCAGCCCTTCAACAGAACATAAATTCCTGACATACTTTTTTGCCAATTCATAGTCACCTAAATGATTTTGTCCAATCTCTGCAATTATCATAATACATTTCCTTATTAATTATTAAGTATTAATTCTTTTAATCGCTCATCAACTGTTAGTATGTCGTCTCTTTCCAAAAGATTTTTAAAAGCAAAAATTTGTTTTTTAATTGCCATATCACCATGTGTTCCTCCAGTTGGTGGAGGAGGTCCATCTAAAGGATTGTAAAAACCATCGGCATATGCTTTATCTGTTTGGTAAAAGTCAAATCCAGTGACGTATAGCTCTGCAACTGGACACTCTATCAACATAAGAACACTCAAAGTGCCAGTATATGGCTGACAACCTATCATATTATATATCTCTTGATATTTTTTTACACCTATCCACTCAAAGGGAATATCGTTTGTATTAATGGATTCTGCATTATGAACAACATCACCAATATGATCTTCAGCCCAAGACATATAATTATCTTCTTTGATTCTCGTACCATATATCAAAGGACATACTAACATTTTAAGAGCATCAAAATCTTCTTTATAATTTTCAATGTTATCCTTCAGTCCGGGAATCCAATCAGTTCCAAAGTTATGAAACAATATATCAGTTCTTGACCCATAATCATTGTTCAGTTCATCATTTGTCCAAAAGTGATTTGGTCTACATACTACATCAAATGAATCAATAAGCTCCCCATCATTACTACCTTTAAGACCAGTCGATGGACCTACAATTACTACTCTTTTATCGCCTACAAAATTACATAACACAGACATGTTTTAGTTTCCTTGGTAGATGGGAATTGGAATCATCTTGTGTTTGTTTTGATTGTGTAGTCTGTTGTAGATTTCTGTAACTTCCTTCTGTCTATCTGTCAATTCAGACACACCATCATATTCCATAACCCATTCCAGTTCCTCATAGGTGGCACCAATTTGATCTTCATCTGTCCTACCATCATCCCACAAACCATCAGTCGGAGAAGCAACCAGAATCTCTTCACATACACCAAGTTGTTTTGCCATTTCACGAACATCTGTCTTAGTAAGATTAGCAATCGGTGAAATGTCAACTCCTCCATCGCCATACTTTGTGAAGAATCCAACGCCAAAGTCTTCTACTTTATTTCCTGTCCCGACTACAATACCATTATGTACTTGTGCAATTTGATACAACGTAGTCATACGAAGTCTTGCCCTACTATTTGCTAATGCAAGGTCGTCACATTCAATCGCATCTAAACCAGAGATGAAAACATCATACATAGCAGAAAGATTGATATCTCTATGAGACACATTCGGATGGCTATCTTTTAACCATTCAATATGGTTCAACCCACGAAGATGCTGATCAGGTGCTTGATGAATAGGCATAGTGAGTAGAATTGTGTCGATATCGGTTAAAGCACAAATCTTTGAAGTAAGAGCGGAGTCAATTCCTCCTGATACTCCAACAACTAAACTCTTGATGCCATACTGATCACAATATTGCTTAATCCATTCAGAAATCTTATTCATCTTGCAGTGTCTCCAACAGAAATTAGTTCAACACCATCTTGTTCTGACATCATTCTCCACGGATCAATTACAACTGATCCTTCAGGAAACTTATAATCAAGGAACTTGTCATGATTTGTTCCAATAAAGAATACGGCTTTCTCATTGAGTGGTGGTTTACCAGCATCAACCCACGGATCATACATCTCAGCATCAACATCATGTTCCTTCATCATATTCTTCATTAGAACTGATGGACTTCCTACAGTTAGATTTGTTTCTTTTTTGAAACACTTACCAAGAATAATAGGCTTCAGTCCAGTTTCCTTCGACTTAGCAATTAGCATATTTCCCAACCATTCGGTTTGTTTTTCTCGACAAACCATCATACTATCATACCAGTCATAACTGAGATCAAGTTCTTGAGCCATCCACGACAGTGCGATATTGTCTCTTGGATGACAACCGCCACCGTCTCCCATCCCACCTAAAAGATACTTAGTGCTAATAAGTCTATCACTAGCAAGGAACATACCTCTCATAACATTGTCGCAGTTAACATTATCGAGTTTATGTGCTGCTTCCATGATAACATTAGCAAGATTAATCTTCATAGTAATGTAAGTATTATAAGAGACCTTGATCATTTCCGCTTCTTCAATGGAGCACTCATACACTGGTCTGTCGTGTATGGTTGCATAGAAACTTTTAACTGTTTCTACGGCTTCTTTATCGTCAACACCCAAAAGAACAAACTCTGGCTCAGTAAAGTCCTTAATCGTAGTTCCCATTGCAATAAAGAATGGATTATAACACAGCTTAATATGCTCACTTAATAGAGGCTTAATTTCCTTTCGGACTGTGCCAGGCAGAACCGTTGAGATGATAACGACAATTTTGTCCTCACCGTTTCTATCGATTGCCTCTGACAAAGTTTTTAATCCTGACTTCAACCATGCATAGTTAAAGTTTACTCTTTCTTCGGGAAGTCGAGTTGTTCCTTCGTAACGAGGTTCGTGAGGAGTCTGAATAGGAACAAAGATAATATCACTTTTTTCAACAACGTCATCTACATTAGTGAAGTTAATATTATGATTTTGTAAGCGTTCCGGAGCACCCTCTTCTCGATATGGCAGTTGCTTTGTATCGAGAATAGTTTTAACACCATCATTAACGTCATAACCATATACAGTATGTCCTTGCTCGTCAATAGCTAAAGCACAAGGTAGTCCTAATTTTCCCAGTCCAATAAAACCTATGTTCATTACATAATTCCTTTCACTTTAACTGCATCTTCGTACCTAAGATTGCGATATTTTGGTTGATCAAATTCTGGTCGAGAAACTTGAAACATCTCTGTTCTTTCATTCCATGTTTCACGATCTACTTCTTCTGTATCCATTGATCCTGTATAGTCCGGGTTGTCCGGTCTATCATGAAAAATTACGATTCGATTTTCTACCCTTTCAATACCTAGCATAGCACCAACCTCTGAGACCCATGTATCATTATGGGCCTGAAGAGAGAAGTGTCCAGTGACTTCATACATTTTTCTGGATATAATTGGAAATGTGTTGATGTCTTTTGCGTCGTCATTTCCTGTCGATGGATTTAAAACGACAATATCATTTTGATATTCGGCCAGAATGTCATCCCAGCCGCTTTCAGCCATTGTAGTATCATCATTAAACAAAAATAACATATCCCCTCTAGAAACATCACAACACTCATTAACATACTTGTTTAGATCGATATATCCTCTAAAACGCTCACCTATTATAACGTAAATGTCCACTTTATCGAAAGGTAATTCTGTGATCCTAGAGATACTATCAACATCATCAGAATCAAATCTAATTATGATTTCAGCTCGACTTGCATCAGTGGCTGTTTCTGCAATCGAGCTACAAGTATTAAGGAGATTACTAAACCTTTTACGAGACGGAACTAAAAAAGAAACCAGTTTAGCTTTCCCTCTTTTTAAAATTCTACGTTCATTATCGTCAATGACTGACATTTAAATTCTCCTAAATTATATCAATTAAATTTGTTAACTATTGATGAGACCATCTTGATCTCTGATTCTGTTAAATTGTGATTATTGGGTAGATAAAATCCATAATCGCTAACGGTATCTGCATTTGGTAAACGTACTTCTCCGTACCTCTTAATCCAAAACGGTTGTCGTCCAAGAGACCCACATATAAGTGGTCTTGTTTCTATGTCATTTTTTATAAGCTCACTAACTATTTCAGATCTATTCTGACTTATTACTGGGTAGGCAAAATTTGAAATAAACTTACTATCGGTAGACTTTGGGGGATTCCAAAATGGGTTATCTATTAACTCCCTATATAGGTTATAATTATTATTTCGTATTCTGACAATTTCATCAGAGGTCTTCAGTTGATTAATACCCAAGAAAGCCTGGAGGTCAGTAGACCTGAAGTTAAATCCCATATAGTGAAACCTATATAAAGCATCAAATGTGTCTTCTTTATCTATACGAAACTCTGGATCAACATCTCTTTCCCAGCCATGACTCCTAATAGCCTTCAGTATATTATAAAGATGGGAATCATTAGTTGAAATAATACCACCTTCTATAGTTGATAAGTGATGTCCGAAGTATGTGGAGAAACATGACATTTCTCCTGTAGTACCTAATTTTCGACCTCCATAAGATGAACCAAAAGACTCACAAGCATCTTCTAGTAATGTAATGTTGTATTTTTTACATGTATTAACAATGAGATCCATTTCAGGAACAAGACCAAGTACAGATACTAATATAGCACATTTTATATTATGTGTCAATGCCAATTGTTCAAAATAAGATAAGTCTAATGATAGATCTTTCATATTGCAGTCACACAATATAGGAGTTAGTCCAAGTTGCACAACTGGAGCTAGATCAGTAGCCCATGAAACAGCAGGTACAATTACTGAGTCACCTTTATTAAGAGTGCCTTTTTCCAACAATGCTTGCAACATCATCATTACAGCAGAAGATCCAGAATTTACTGATACACAATGTTTATTGCCTAAGTAATTCGACCATCCTTCTTCGTAATCAACTGTTAAACGACCTTGAGTCAACTTAGGATGTGTACGTAGCCAATCCGCTAAAGTATCCATTTCTTCATTATTTATTGTATCTCTAACCAATGGTATCATTTTCAGCCTTCTATGAAATATTCGTTAATCGTATGAATAATATAAGTCTGTTCTTCGTCTGTCAAGCAATATGCTGATGGAAGAGATATACCCATATCAAAAGCCTTATTACTCACTGGCAAATTCTTATCAGCAAAATTCATATGTTTATAACACGGCTGCTGGTTTAGTGGATAAAAGAACTCCCTTGTTTGAATGCCTCTTTTTAAAAGATGATTCATTAGTTCTGACTTTTTAGATGTCAAAAATGATGTAAACCACCAAACAGGACTACAAAAATCATTCACTGTTATTTTAGTTAAACTGTTGTCAAGCTCATTGTTGTACCTATCATAAATATGTTTTTTCTTAGTCTTTATTCTATCAAGTTTATTCATCTGAGCAATACCAATGGCGGCTTGCATCTCAGTAAAAGCAAAATTATAACCTATAGCATCATGCTTGAATCGACCTTTGACTAATCTTCCGTGATTCTTTAGTTGGTAAACCTTATTGCGTATTTTTGTAGAATCAGTTAATACAATTCCGCCTTCGCCACATGTGATAGTTTTGTTTCCGTAAAAAGAAAGTATACCACATTCTCCAAAGGTTCCAACATGACGACCTTTCCATTTTACTCCCACGCCCTGTGCCGCATCTTCAATTACAGCAAGGTTATTTTCTTCAGCAATTTTAGTAATAGCATCCATATCACAGGACTGACCATATAAATGAACGGGCATAATAGCCTTAGTTCTATGGCTGATTAATTCCTCTATTAACGAGGTGTCAATACAAAGATTTTCAGGACTAATGTCACATAGAACTGGTGTTGCACCAGCCAACAAGACAGCATTCGAAGATGCTATAAATGTCATATCTGGAACAATAACCTCGTCACCCGGACCTATACTAAGTGCCTTTAAGCAACAATATAATGACATTGTCCCATTAGTTATAGCAATAGCATATTTAGCTCCAGTAAGATCTCGAATCATCTGTTCGAATTCTTCAGTTAGATTATGTTCTGTAACATAAGTACTGTCAATCACCCTAGTAAGCTGTTCTAGCTCTTCACCATCTATCCAAGGCTCAATCTGCGGTATAAAGTCCCTCATAAGACTTTTGTTCCTTTACTACTGATTTAGAAATATTGTTTATTTCATTTTTAATAAGAAATCTATTATCATTAAGTATAGCATCTAAGCGAGCATGTTTAATAAACTCATCACCAAAAGTTTCATTGTCCTCCATATCCCTAATGATATCTTCAGTATCCCAAAGCTCTGTATTTATTTGCAACAATTTATCATAAAGTTCTGTAGGAACATCGTGATCCTGCATATTAGATTTTAGAATTTTTAGTTCTTGGTTGATATAATACAATTTTGTTTCATCTGTGATGTGATCTCTTTTTATCTCAAGTATTGTAACCTTGTCAACAAGCTCACCTACTGATACTTCAATTTTTGGCATATTCTAAAATCCTTTTCTTGTGAAAATCTATATTCAAGAAATTATCATCCCAAGATATATTTGTACTATCCAACTGTGGTTTATAGGTAGCAAACCAATCATGAATAATGAAATGTGGTAAGGAATAGTGCTTGAATAATCTAACCATATTTGGCGTTATAACAGGAATTGAATTAACTAATAGAGCCTCATAGTTTCTATGAGTATCATACCCAGCACCCTCTAAGCATATCGTGTACCTAAATTTATTAAGTTGTGATAAATAGTCTATAAAGGATAATTTATTTTTTTCACTATAAACAAAATCTAAAGATTTCAAATGATCAATAAATCTCTGTCTTTCAGGATTAGTCGATGCAGTATGAAATGGAAGATAGAACATATCTAATTTATCTTCCCATCTTGACTTTAACGATTGTTGATTTTTCAAGACTGCTTGATTACCACCATCACGTTCTATCTCTTCAAACCCAATTGGTATTGGAATTATTTTGTCATTATGAACAGACGGTGGATTTGTACAGAACCAGTATTTTAAATTTGTATTATTTAATATATCAAGGTAGGATTGATCACCATTACGACCAACTGTGTATGAAGAAATACCACTAATAAGTGTAAATTTATTTTTTATATTAGGAAGTACATTCTTCTGAAAGACTCCGTTGTAGATCTCGTCCGTTTTAACGAATATTATGTCATTTTCTTTAACAGTGGATGGGTCTATAGAATCAACATTGTGTAGACGCGAAACTCCAGCAGATCTATAGAAGTCTGCAGAGTGGTCAATAATATGATCTGCCACAGTTGGCATCCAATTGTAATTAATTAAGTCAATCATATTTAATAACTTTCCATGTGTTCAAACTGTTCTGACCCAAAGGTTGATTTCTAAAATCGTGATAAAATATTTTATCTTGTTTGGCGTATATATCTATCAGGGTCTTAAAAGAACTCTCCATGCAATGAATCTCTTCTGCTTCTTCAATAATCTTAATGAAATGAAAAACATTTTCAGAGATATCATTTTCTACAATATGTAATGATCTATCTATAAAGTGCTTTCTGTCAAGCTCAAATCCCCTGTCTACATCTTCATGAACAAATATGTAAGGCTCATTATTAGGGTTTAACTTATTAAAAACTCTTTCTTCTTCTTTTGGATCTCGTTCAAGATAGAAATATTCATGTCTCACATCATAAGGTATATTTACTTGTTCATAGAAAAATTCCCAACAATTCTTGTTTAGTTCTTTCTCAGCGGCTGGGCCTGGATAGTACTGATGCCCAACAGTTAACATATACTCAGGCTTCTCTGTCTCTATAATTTTTTTTACATCTTCGTATTCATTATCCTTACTTATTTCCCAAACCTCAATATCATCGTTGTCTCTATACATATATTCTATCATATTAAAATAATTCGATTTTGAAAATACCGCTATTTTTTCATAAGCAGTATTTTTGCCGATATATCGAACCATTCCATTGCAATCAAAATGATCGCCTAAGCCTAAGTGATGATGGATAAATAACTTACTCAACATATTCTCCACCAAAGGTAGCTAATTCTGGTTTGAAATTCTGCTTTATAAATTCAAGATATCCCTTGCTATTTTCTATATCATCATATACAGCAGGGTCAAATTCTATACCGTCTATTATATCAATAGGAGTCGGAGTGTCATTAAAGTTTAAATTATTAACAACTGGGTCATATCTTTCATTAATGTAATCATTAGCGTGATTCCAAGTAACACTTTCATAATGCTTATACCATAATTGCTTGAGAGCATAAAATCTTTTATTAATAGATTGTAAATGTATAACACCAACGTCTTTGGTCCACACTTTAGGTAAATTTATAGTTGGAAGCCTTGGTGTGTGATATTTATAAAGAGACATATCAAACTTTTCACAGTGCTCCAACGATACAAAAAATGTTCTATAATTGTCTACATACATAGGGTCTTGACGGATAGTATCTAAATTTCCCACAACATTAAACCAGTACAACTGGAGATCGTGCGACACACAAAGATTGGTTACCTCCTCCCAATTGGTTAACAAGTTAGTACTAAGTAGCTCATCAGCGTCTATAGCAAGGACTAAATCTGCTCCCTGCTCTCTGGAATATTCCAGCATAGTAGATCTATTCCTTGACTCACTAAACTTTGATTCCTGCCCCTCAAATACCATAGCATGATCTTGGAAGTTTTCCTTAATTACATTTGTAGTATTGTCTGTAGAGTTATCATTATAGAACACCCATTTATCTACAGGGTATTGATTCCAATATTTAAAAACATGTGGTAATATAATACTTTCGTCTTTTACCATTACATTAGCATGAACGATCATAGCCCGCTTCCGTTTTAATGTAGTCGAAAAAATACCCAGAATCATCTAAAATCTTGTCATTACCATCATATGCCTGACCTACAAAAAACTGTGGATGTCTAGATATACGAGGAAAATTATTTAATAGATAATGGTCATGCTCTAGTGCTTTGTTTTTAACTAAAGGATATATTATTTCCTTTAAGAACATTTGATCGACTTGCCATTTGTTATCCAGTTCACCTTTATCATAATCTTCTATCATAGCTTTAATTCCGGCCAATAAGCTATTTCTACATCCCCACATACCACCTAATATTTCTGTTTGATGATATGGATGATCTCTCATAATATGAAAATCTTTATCACTGTTGAGCCATTCATCAACTGCTGCCTTTTCTCGGTATCCTAACCTAGAATCTGCATCCCGCGAAATCATTACATCTGGACTATCTGCCGCATAAAAACGCCAAAACATACCGTTCCAACCGACTGTTTCCATTAATACACATTCTGATCCTAAATCTGTCAACTGTTTGATAATATCTGATGACACATCTATTCCACAATAAAACCTACATATCCAATCTGGATATATTGACCTAGCCAATTGAGCATTTCTAATAGCTCCTATTATATACCTTGAAGATTGTCCCCACAAACTAAAAGCAATGATTTTTTGAGTCATAATAGTTCCTCAATCTGTAGTGATTCTCTCCGTTGGAAATCTACGCTGTTTTCTTTCGTTGAACACTTGATTGTCCCTACCAGAAAAATAGAGAGTCTTTTGTGCAGAATAATCACAATCTCCAGAGTTAGAATTACCTTCTTCGGCATAGTGTTCATGTTTAATAATTATTTTATCAATATATGTAACCTTATCTAACCTCTTGACTTCTTCTGTAAATTCTTGATCAGAATATAGACTCTTGTAGTCTGGATGGTAGATATACCCAAAGTGGTCATACAACTTTCTTCCCAAAATAGAAAATGTTATTAGTCCATCCTTATCAGCATGTCCATCGTCAAATGAGATACAACCATCTAAATCGGGATAATGCTCCTCCATAGCCTGTACGATTTCATCATCCCAATTATTCACTTGTGGAATCATATCATCTGAAATAACAATTACAATATCCCAGTTCGTTGATCCCTCTATAAGAGCATTATCGATATTGCCATTTACAGCACTAATTTTAGTTGTATGTTTTTCAAAGCACACGGCTCCAGAACAAAAGTGATCGTGCCATTTATCTTGATTGTTCCTAGTTTGATAATCAAATGCTTCTTGGATCATATCTTGAACTTCTGTGCAGTTCATAGTCGTATCATCAATGTCGCAATTAATGTTGAAAAAGATATCATGCCGACCACTGGTGGTATTGAGATACTTCTTCAAGCAAGACAAAAACTTTTCAGGTCTTGCTAATGTTGGAAATTGAGCTAATATTTTCATAACTGTTCCTCTAAGCTTTTAACCTTATTGGCTTCGTCTGTACATTCAATAGCCTTTAATAGTCTAATAGTTCTATTAAAACATGTGTGCTTACGTTTGATTTGTCCTTTTATAGCCTCGGAAATGTTATCAGCTTCTTGCTCGTGGAACAATGTTGCTAAAATTTTGTTCAAAGTTTCTTTTTGATTGTCTGGAACCTGTAGTATAGTGGAGGGACATCTAAAAGTAGCTTCAAAAAATAATTGAGAAAACACAACATGTAAATCGTCAACCAGTAAAGCTTTACTATATCTGTCAACTATACTGATAAAACTCGAAATGTCAATATTAAAATCAAAATCTTTTTCATCAGTTCCAATTCCTATTGTGTGATATGATTCTTCCTTGTCTGTAAAACTTTTAATTGTATCTGTGCTACCACTCGTAACAATGCAGGTTGGTAAATTGAATGGTGTAACTTCTTGTTTAGGGACAAAAATATCCAATCCTGGTAGTATGTTAATCAATTTGGTCTGTGATTTATTTAATGGACTCATTAACTCGTGAGTGTTTGTAAACAATAATTTTGATTTAATTTTTCTTGATGTAAATTCTTGTTCAATCTGATTAATCATTTGATTATCTGCACCTGTGATATTCAAAACCACCTCAATATTACTGCCACTTAAATATTTCATAATGTCTTGTGTAATGAACCGAAAGTGAGTCAGGAAAACATCTGGGCTGGTGGCATCGAAAATATCAAATGTACTAATATTCTTATCAGCCCAAAACACTGCATCACATTTAGACTCAACCATACACCTATGTAAATACAATGATTCAGTAGAAAGAGGTGTTGAATAATTTTGTAGTAACATTTTCATAATTTTGTGGTCTTTCTTAAAACCTTGATGTTATCAATTTTTCTTATTGGTTTATTTACAGTATTTGGTTGAATATTTAAAGTCTTTTTTTTACATAATTCATTAATTGCCTCAAACATAAACTTGTTTTTATATTCTGTTGTAGATACAATTTTGTAAAAGGCATCTATTAAATTTAAATCGTTCAGATATAGAATTTCCGTCCAATATTTACTCTTTATTCCTAACGACAATCTTTGTAACTTTTGTTGTCTTTCTTCTATAATTCCTATTTCGAAGTTGGAATCATCTATTTGATTTTGTACAACAACACAAGAACTGTTTAAATCCATCATATCTAAATGTGATGAATAAAACAAAACTCCTCCACCAAAAAAAATAATCTTATCATTCATTATTGTATTCAAGCACAGTCTGATACTTTCGCAACAATTCGAGTTGTAATACATTTGATTTTCAACAACTTTGATATTTACATTTGAGAATTTGCTTTTCAAAAAATGTACAATTTTTATAGATTCAAATCCAACACAAACAATAATTTCAAAATTCTGGAAGCTCGCTTTAATGCTTTCTATTTGTTTCTCTAGAACTGTTTTTCCGTTCTCCATCTTTAGCATAGAGATTGGTCCATAACTTTTCATCCTATATCCATGATTTTCACCCAGCAAGACTACGGTCATAAAGTCTTTTTTCTTGGCAGTCTTCCCTTTTTTCGGACTAGTAATGAAATTCTTATTTCTCATAAATTTTTAACCATATTATTCAATTCAGCGATAGTTTCAATTTCTTGAATTGTCTTGTTGAAATCATTGTGTTTTAAATACTCATTATTAATAGCTGAAAATAACGAACAAGTTATATTCCCCTGTTTGAAGATTATATTCTTATCTAAATCATAATTAAGTGATGTATCTATTTTAGAGAATAGATCAGGATTGATAATGTCTCCAGCATGTAGTTTACTTAAATAGTTACTACCATACAAATTGGAAAAACAACTGAAATCACGAACTCGTGCTTCTTTAACCCCTGTCAAAACTAATCGAGAATTTTTAAATCCATTATTAATTAATGCGTTAGTAAGATGTGCCATTTTTGATACATCTTTAGTTGTGAATGAACTGATAATTACTTTTATTTTATCGGGTGGATATTGAGTGTCTAAAATTGAGCTGATAGTTTTTTCTACTTTATCGGGAGTACCTTCGTCGTATATGGCTATCCCGAAAGTAGGCTTAATTTCATTCTGTGCCTCTTCAAGTGTAATTTCAGTGTCTTCATCCCTATATAGATTACAAAGCCGTGTGAGTCCATATAGTGTGCCTGTGGCTTCTCTAACAACCAAGCACTCTTGACGTTCTTTAAAACTTTTTATTCTTTTACCCCTACAACCTATCTGTAAATTACCAATATGCTCACCTTCAAGTTTTTTAGCAAATTTACAACCCTTACAGGTCATAGCCACTTTATCGTTCTGCGGTGATTTCATAATATATACCATTAATTTGAGTAGTTATAACTTTTAAATCAAGTTGGGATATCATATCTGCAGTTTGTGTTACATCTGACATAGACTTACAATTTGCAACTACTTCGGATGCATCTTCAAGGGAAATAAGGTTATTAATAACACTCGTATTAAACATTCTTAAATCAACACCTCCAATTACTATTTTACCACCTATTCTTATCTTTTTTCTTAAACTTGATAGACAAACGGTAATATTCCTATATTCAAATTGATTGAGGATTTTACTTGCCAATATAAATTCACATTCATTATCTGACATATCAGCAAAATCAATCCCTTGATCTTTCACTAAAATTTTTCTATATCCTTCTAATGCCTCTTCAGATTCTGATACGATATTAATTTTCATTATTTTATAACTCCATAAGCTACATCAAAAACTTCATTCCAGTTGTTAATAAACTTTTGTTCCGAGAAATTTGTTAGTATAGTACCACGAGCTTCAGCACCCATTTTATTTCTAAGCTCTTCATCCTCTAACAATTGCTTACAATATCCTCTTAGTTCTTCTTCGTCGTTAGACATAAATCCATTGACACCATGTTCTATAATTTCTGGAATCATACATGTAGCCGTTGTTACAATTGCACAACCACAAGACATAGCTTCTAACAACGCCGTTGGAACTGGACTGATAGTCGATGTGTTTAAGAATACCTGAGAGGTAGCATATTCTTTAGCTAACTCTTTTACTGAAGGTGCAGGCTCACTCAAACCTTCTGTTTTACCAACAATTTTAGTTTGAAATGCTCGACCTTCATCGGTAATTCTGACATAACCTTGCCAGTTACAACAATAATCTCTATTGATCCAATCATTAACAACACTCAGTACATGCGGTTGTTTTTTTTGTTCATCAGATTGGTTTGGGTGAAACAAATCAGTATCAACTGAATGATGAATAACACGAGTACTTACTGCGTCCATATTCCATTTGTTAACAGAATAATCAGAAATGAAAACATTTATATCACCTTGTTGTTTTTTAAATGCTTCCAGTTGTTCATTGGGCCAACTCGGAATTGGTAGAGTGTGCTCTAAAGAAACTAACGGTAACTTGAATATTGAATTAATATTTTGAGATATACCAAATTGACCAAATTTGCTTTGAGAAATTATAAAATCATAATCAATTCCAGCTTGTATAGAATTTTGTGGCATTACATAGTGATTGTCCGGCATATCTCCATAAGATTTATCCCACTCTTTTCCACCATCATGTCTAAAGATGTAAAAGTTATGACCTGTCTTTGCCAGTTGGGTCTGATACCTTTCATGTGTATCAAACGTGATGATATTATATTTATCTTTCTTTTTGATGGACTTATTGATAAATTGTAATGTTTGATTACTCACTTAACAGTCCTTTCATTTGCTGACCAATTTTCTCATAAGAGAACAGTTTAACTTGCTCTAACCCAGCGAGTTTCCACTTTCTTTTAGTTCCGATAGGATCTTCTTTATGTTCTTCGTATTTACTTCTCATTGCTTGTCGTGTCTGCATTTCGCATGGTTGGAACCAGTACTCTCTGCCTGTAAATAAATCTGGGAATGCTGCATCAGAACATTTACAAACAGAGTAAGATCCACCAACCAGTGTGCCAGAATCTTCATTTATAAATTCTTTAGGTCCACCATAATCACTACAGATAGGACTAGAGCCAAATCCCATAGCATCAAATGATGGCAATGACCATGCTTCCCCATGACTAGGACAAACAAAACAATCAGCATATTGGTGTAAGGCACAAATATGATCGTCGTCTATATTATCTGAAATAATGATGTTTGTATGGTACTGAGATGGATGGGCATACATTCTAAGGTCTTGTTGTACCTTGCCTATAATACCATCAATTACTTCTTTGCATTGATCAGGATTGTGTCCAAACTTTTTAACCTTTAAAATTAATGATACAGGTTCTGATCTATCAAATTCACTATGAAAACAAGTGATAATTGATTCTAAATTTTTTCTGTCATTAATATCGCCAATATAATAAAACTTAAATGTGCTTTCTGGAATAGGCAAATTAAGCTCTTGATATTTTTTTGTATATCTGGATGCAGAACATGGATGTGGTACTACATGTATATCGGTAGTTATTCCATCATTAATGAGAGATTTTTTCAAATCATTGTTAGGCACCCATAATTCGTCCATCTGTTTTAATTGCTGTAGCCAACCGATATATTTTAGGCTTGTTGATTCTGAAACAAAATAGGCGATGCTCTTCTTAAAAGCTTTACCTCCAACTAAATGGTGAGGTAAAACATGTTGAATACAAATATCACATCCACTACTATCCTTCTGTTCCAATTCAAGTAATCTGGGATGTATATTAGGATTGTCTTGAGTTAGCGTGACGTTGCGACAAACAACATCGACTCCAGCATTATCCAGAGCCAATACATGCTCTTTCGCTGCAACTGACCATCCGCTGTTTTCTTTGTAGTGTGCAATATATAAAATTTTCATTCTTTTATAATACCTCTCTGTTTCATTGCGTCAAATCTCCTGTGTTCCCATTGATTTCTTCTATTGCATTGTCCTTTCATTTGGTCATATGCTATATTGAAATCAAATGATTCTCTAGCACCTGTTCCAGCAAATGCTTGTGAAGATTCATTGAAGTACATACCACCAGTAGAGGCAGTTGAAGATTTATACATCAAATCTCTTGTTAATCTGGCTTCAAAGAAAGTATTAAGTTTTGATGGATCACCTAAGACCTCAACAATTAACCATCGAGCAAGTTCTGCGTGGGGGATTTGCGGGACTTGTTCTGGTTTTGGTTTGGACTCATGTATTTTTGGTTGTGATGCCCATGTAGCTTCAATTGGTAGTAATTCAACACTATCAAAATACGCTTCCCATTTAGCTCCGCTTAGATGCCACTGATAATGTTTTTCAAAATTTTCTCTGATTTTAGTGCCTATGGCAACTCTTTCTTCTTCACTTTTCTCAAAGAATTCTTCAAACATTTGTGCTGCCAAATCATTATCTGGAACTGCTCTTAAGCAACCAGTTTCCAATTCCTTATAAAGAGCGGCTGGCTTAATAGGAAAGCCTTCCAGCTTACGTAGTACCGACTCCATAGCAGAATAATCTGTACCCATAACGGGAACACCACAAGCAGCAGCTTCGACTTGTGGTAAACCAAATCCTTCACAATTTGCATACTGCACATAAAGATCAAAATAATTCATAATCTGTGATAGATCTTCATACGAAGCACCATTTTTCACGTTAGATAATGTTGCTCCCCATTTTTTAGTATACGGAGATTGGGCGATGGCACCTTTAAAAACAGATGGGAATGGCTTCTTCGTGTCAGGGCATATGTACGTAAATAGTACATGAGAAGCCAATTCATACTGCTGAAGCAATTCTGGAATATCCCATCCTAAATCTGGATAGGAAGTATGACAATACAAATAGCATGGGTCTGTATATCCTTTGGCTACTTGTAAATCTAAAAACTTCCTAAACGCAGCAAAAAGGTCCGGGTATAATTTCCTCCGTTGATTTCGCATCACTGTGCCGATAATCTTAGAACTAACGTCTAGACCATTATCTAGTCTAAGTTGACGTTTGTCCTCAAAGGGCTTATAAGCCGGGTGTGCGGATGGAGGAGCACTGCCAAGATAATTAATCTTTCCTCCGGACTGATCTTTTAAGATACCACCTGCCCAATCCGAATACGTAAAACATGCATCTGCATTTTCATAACTAGCAATCCATTGTCTAGCCTGGGGTCTTGCGTCTACTGTAGGCATAATAGCCCACTTAAAATAATCCCTGAAAGGAGACCTTTCAGCAAAATCTAACATCCAAAAATCTCGAATGTCACAAACAACATCTGGCAAAAAATCTAAACACACATGTTCAAATATCCATTCACCAAATTGATTGACTCCATTAGAATTATATGCATCTATTTCTTCTTGAGCCGCTTTTGGTTCTGATTGTTGGTTTGGCATAACGCCATAATATTGCCAAGGTATATTTGCAGAACGGGGATCATTACGCTCACCGTAAGCAGCCATCTCTGCAATCTCATACTTGCCTGTGCCATGCAAATAATTCAATATTTCTCTTGTATATGTAGCATAACCAGTATTTAAAAATGTAGCTTCACTACAAAACAAAATTCTTTTTTTTCTCATATTCAATCCTGATCAAGACATGCAAAGTCAAATTCATTAATCCTAAATACTATAAAATCATCGTCTCCTGAAACATGTCTAGCAGAGCAATTGACAGTAATTTTTGTGTCTTTTTTGCCGAGTTTAGCAATTGTTTCGGCACCAGTGTGCCATGCTTCGCAATCAAGATAAACAGGAGTCCTATTCTTTTCCCCGGTACTCTTACTTCTTCTGTAGTTATATACCACGATTCTCAGATCTAAAAAGCTAATACCATCAACGCTTCCTAATACTGGATCATCAGTGATATATCCAGTAAATGTACATATATTCATATCTCCCCCTTTAGTCTATTATAGATTTCAAATCCTGAATTAGCAATTAAATTTCATGAATTTTATCGATAATAAAGGAATTATCTTTGTTATCTATTTTTCCGTGAAACAGAAGGTTATTTCCCTCATAAAGTATAAACTGGTATTTGTCTCTTGCTTCTGGAAATACAATGACATTATCCATTAAGCAAGACTCATCTTCTATACTAAGGAAACACATTGTTTTACCTTCTGATTTACCCTTTTTGATTGTATGATTATTCAGCCTATTGATATTTGCCGCAATAGAAATATCTTTACCAGTTTTCCCGTTGAGAATATCTTTACAACTTGTATTACCCAAGGATGTATCAGACGACTCTACTTTAGATAGTGATATCGGACATCCCAAAAACTTAATCTCTTGCTCAATGATCCAACTTGGATCATCCGCTAAATCATATGGAGGATTTATAAGAAGTTCAATTTCACCCTCAACGATTTGGCTTCTATTCATATTATGGCATCCACCACCATTCTTTTTTGTCGGATGTAACTCCTTAAAGCACTGACTTAAAGTCTTCCAGTGTTTCCGCTCATAATTTGTAGTTACCCACTTCATTTCTGACTTAGTTAATTCTTTATAGATCAGATACTCATACAATGCCCTGTTTCTTGATACTCCAGTGGATTTCATAGAGAAAAACCCAATAGAACATAAAGATTTAAATGCAGTAGAATTTATTTTACCAGCTATATAAATAAGGACATCCATCCAAGTGAATTGTTTTACAGATTTTCCACTTTCTTCTTCAGCTTGCTTTATACATTCAATAACTTTATCACCTGTAACACCTGTTAGAGACTTGATATCTTTAATTCCAAAGTAAATATATTTTCCATCTATATTAAACTTTGAGCTAAACTTTGATAAGTTTGGCAACTTGATTTCAATATTGAACAACTTAGCTTCTGAAATTAATTCATACACTTCTTCATGAGGATCTTGTTTTTCCGAAGCATAAAACAGATATGACAGGAAAAATTCTTTAGTATAATTTGCTTTATACCAAGCACTCTCATAAGCATTGATAGCATATGATACAGCATGAGATTTATTAAATGAATATCGTGCGGACTTTTCAATCCATCCAAATATCTCCTTAGCAGATTCTTCACTGACCATACCTACTTCTTTACAACCATCCATAAACTTGACACGAACCTTTGCCATCAAGTCTGCCTTCTTCTTACCGATAGCCTTACGTAAGTCGTCAGCTTCTTGTAGATTGAACCCAGCGAGCTTTTGGGCTATTCTCATCGCTTGTTCTTGATACACCAGAACACCATGAGTAGAACCAAGAATACTTTCTAATGCATCATCAATATACGATACTTTATCCTTACCCTTCTTGCGATCAACATAGTGCTGAGTCATGGATTTGCCCTCAGACATAGCCTTAAGGGTTCCGGGACGAATGATACTAATCAATGCTGCTAACTCTTCAATATTAGTTGGCTCAAGACGCTTAGACCATGATCGTCCCAGTTGACTTTCTAACTGGAAGATACCCTTAGTATATCCATCTTTAAATAGATTCCAAGTTTTTTCATCTTTGTAATCGACTTCAATTGACATACAGGTCTCCATCGGCAAATGCTTGCTCAATCTTTAAATTACGATAAACAGCACGGTGAGTTTTCATAAACTTAATCATAATGTTAGCAGTATCTTTAACGTCTTGTAAGGCATCGTGAGAATTTTCTGAAGATAGTCCCATTCTTTCTCTCATCGCATCCATACTAATAGACTTAATACTAGGGTCACCTTCAGTCCACATCCACACATTATCCATTACATCAATTTTATATACCATACTAAACAGTTTTTGTTGTTCTCTTTTATCATCCCAAGGTCCGAACTCCTTACACAATCTATTAATAATGTGCATATCGTAACCGATAATATTAAATCCTGCTGGAATGGGTGCAAAGAATGGAGTACCCTTCCAGTTATACTTATCAACAAAGGCACAAAACTTTTTCCAAACAGTTTTCAGTTGTGGTGCTTTAGCAATTCCTTCTCGCGTCTTGCCGGTAACTTTTAGGGCACCTTCTTCAATTGGTCCAAGACCTGCGGCAATAGCCTTGTCGTCATCCACAACTGCACGTATTTCACTATTGAATGTTCCTTTCAACTTCAGATTACGACCATCAAGTGCGATGGCAGCGAGTTGTGTTGGCTGACAAGTATGTGGATTACGTCCACCTGTTTCAAAGTCATAGACGATGATATCGCGATTAGCCATTAATTAATTCCTTAATTTTCATAAGTTTGTCTAGTAGGTTAATACCAAGAACATCAAATTTAACATGTCCCAATGCTTCAAGATCAGCCATTTCAAGACCAGCAATCTTTTCATCGCTACTCTTTTGATTCACCATCGGACATACACGGTTTAACTCTTCTTTAGATATTACAACGCCTGCTGCATGTTTACCTTGAGTTTTAAACGTACCTTCCATATCGATAGCTTGCTTAAAGTACTCAGCATAATCACCTTGTAATTCTCCAACATCATTAATAAAACAATAATCTCTTAATTCATTAGAGTTATTAATCAGTGCCCATTTAATAATAGATCTATCCTCATCATTCATCGCTGCTAATTGATCTGAAATATCTGCTTCATTTGGAATACTTTTAGTCATTTCATTCATTAAACCAAAACCACAAACACCACTAACCCTCAAAACTTCTTTTAGTGCAGATCGACCTTGTAATCTACCAAATGTTAACATTTGACTAACATTACCATGACCGTAAGTGTCTTTTAGATAATTAATAATGTCATCCCTTTTATTTCCGGGAACATCCATATCAATATCTGGTAAAGAAATGTGATCACCAGTATTTCTACCGCTATTGTAGAATCTTTCGAACAGCAAATCAAACTCAATTGGGTCAATTTTTGTGATACCAATCATATATGATATTAAGCATCCAGCCGCAGAGCCTCGACCCGGACCTGAGATCCAACCATTACTCTCTACAAAATGTACAATATCTCTAACGATTAAAAAATAACCAAATAATTTTGCTTCTTCAATAACACCAAATTCATGTAGGAACCTATGATAATACTTGTCCTTATCTTGCTGATCACTAACTTTACCTTCTTTTGCAAGAATGTTTCTCCAGCCATCGCGACATAGTTCTTTCAGATATTCTTCCTCAGACTCACCACCTGGAGTTGGGAATATAGGCAGCATTGGTTTATTAAGTATATCGTATTCTTCACACTGATCAGAAATTTTATGCAGTACATTCGCATTTTCAATATCGTTTATAAGAATTTCAGAAAGTTCTTTACTGTTACGTAGATAAAAATCATCACATTCAAAAAACTCTTGATCATCGAATAATTTATCAGACCTTAACATCTCCCTAATTTTAGGCATAGTAGTTTTCATACCTGAACACAAAATAATTCTATGTAATGCAGCATGTTGTTTATCGGTGTAATATGTTGATCGCAAACATTCTGACACCATATAAAAATCATCACCCTTAATAGGTGAATTTGCTAAATTATTCGAAGTACAAATAAGGTTACCGGCTCGACATGCATCTTGAAGAATTCTTCCATCTGGATTACCATCCTCATTGATCGAAGAAACAATCTTAATAAGATCAAACCAACCATCTTTGTTTTTAGCAAATAATTCATAATTATCAAACGCACATCCAATTATAGGTTTTACATCATACTTGTGACAAGCCTGAAAGAAGGTGACTGCACCAGATATAGATTTGTAATCACAAATACCACAGGCTTTGTAGCCATTTTCGGAACATTTTTTAACTAACTCATCTGGTTTAGAAAATCCTTTTAGTAGTGAGTAATGAGTAAAATTTCTAAGCGGGAACCAATTCATTTCCTATTTCCTTAACCGGGAGCTTCGTAATAGCCAATTGAAAAACCTTTTCGAGTACAATCCTTAACAGTCTTATCCATTCCATGTGTTTTTAGATTATCATGCACATATTCACACATACTCTTGTCTGAGCCTTCCCATTTATTTTTACAGAAATGGCATAGGCTTTTACACTTGAAACTTTTTCTATTTACATCTAATAACTTGGGATTTTGATTATTCTTAATCTCTTCAAATCTGTCTTTCAGCATACCCAAAAATCTTGTTTCATCTGATTTATCAAATGCTAAACTAAATGGATATGGATCAATCTTACCGTCTTTATCCTTACAGAAAAAGATACTCATAATTCTATTTGGAAACTCTGGATATAATTTAGAGATAGCATAGAAGTATAAAAGCAACTGAGGATCATTTTGCATCTTCTTATAGTCTTTGACTTCCATAGTAGCCCAGTCAAGCCTGCGACCAGTCTTCCAGTCAATCACTTCTATTGTATCATCATTAACTTTAGTTACAAGGTCAATGGTGCCTTTAATTGCCAATTGCCCCTCAACTATTGTGCCATCTGCTGCTTTGAATGAAGTTTTCGCCCAGTCTTCTTCAATTGGAATGTCGAAGTGGGGTTCTGGATGGTGAATGTTTCTATTCCTTGGATCAAACTGACCATTATTATGATTCAGCATAAGCCATGCTATTTTAGATATTTCTTTTCTATCGGCAGGTCGCCAAGGATGAACTGAATCTTTTTTGTATGCTTCAAGACTAAGATCACAAAGTTCTTCTATCGTTTCATCTAAATAGAGTTTATCTTCATGAACCTTGATTTTGCCTGCGGCATCATCATCAACTAATAGATATTTCTTTTTTGGATTATCTTGCTGAAACTTTTTTAGTCCAGCGAGAATCTCCATGACTTTATGTACCATAGTACCAAGTTCCGCCTTCTTACCAGAAGTTGACTGATGACCAAGCACGTATGTCATAAAATACTGCATCTCACAGTAACGCCAGTTATTATAGCTGGAACTTCTGAAATAACTTATTAACATAGATTATCCTTATATAGGTCTTCGATAACGCTCTGTAATCTTTCAATTGTTCTGCCTTCACCCTGATTGTCTACAACATAGCTAAAATTCTTTTGATTATAATTTTTTGCATCTAACTGAGTTTCACTAGCATGTTCATCTTCAAACAAATCTCTATTTAACTTTATAACAATTCCACCAGCATCTTTAATAATATCAACCTCATTTGGAAATCTAACGTCAGCAACAATTGCTAATTGAGATTGTTCTGCAGCAATTCTATTAACTGTATTCTGACACCAAATTGGCTCCCACATTTTCCTCATAATGTCAGTACCAAAATACTGCATAAATTCACGAGCTGTCATACTATCAACAAGTTTACTACTCCTCCATGTAGGCATATTGCACCATTTTAAATGGTCAATCTTTTCATTCTTTTGTTCATTTGTTCCGTATACATTTTCAAATGGAATATTAAACAAATCAATACATATCGTTTTCAAAGCGTCGGCAAAACTATACAGCTTAACGTATGGATACATAGCTCTTTCTGCGTAACTAATAAACTCATTGTCTTTTCTAGTGATATCAAACTCAGACCATTCTACAATTTCATCTGTTTTAATCAACAATTTACCATCTGAAGAAATAGTATACTCAGATATCATTCCTTGTTCTTTTAACACAATACCATGTAAAATATTGGCAACAGTATTTTTTCCTGACTGTTTTTTACCTGCTATTCCTACAATCTTCATCAATATAACCCTTTTAATTTAGAGGTGATTTCTTCTCGAATTGATTCAATAGACATATCTCCAATATCCTTCTTAGACATTTTGGGAAACTTCAAAGTAAACAACCTGCTTAATTCTCTTTTAATTTTAATCTTAGCCTCCCTACCAGCTTGATCATTATCTGTCAACACAATTAATGTAGTCACTCCAGATTTTAATAGTTTATCTTTCTGATAATGTGATATATCTTTACCAAAAAGACCAACGCAATTTTCGACTCCAGTTTCATACATTTTCCATACATCACCTTGACCTTCCGTTAAAAACAAACAGGATGTTTCTGTTGCTTTATCCATAGCTCGATGTTGATTATACAGATATTGTGATTTTTTAAATCCATCTGAGTATAAATATTTTGGTTTTACATAATCTTTATTTGACCGTGCTATAAATCCAATTTGTTTTCCGTATCGATTATGTGCTGGAATTATTGATCTTCCATACATGTGAGATTTTTTATCTAAGCAATCGGTTATATTAAAATGTTTTAGTGTTGATGAAGAAAATCCTCTTTGCTTAAAATACTCTGACCCATTACTCGTTACAATGCTTGGAAAGGAAAGGTTAGTATATGTTTCTTGTTTTTTCTTATTGAAAATCTTTACCATTGTAGAAAATTCAGATTCTACTTTTTCTTCTGATTCATCTGAGAATTCTTGATGTGAAATATTATATATCTTACATACAAACCTTAAAACATCACTGAATGATGCTTCATTTTCTTTCGATAGAACCCCGTTAATAAATCCAAGTATGTCTGTATTATATTGTTCGTGACAACCTCTCGTCCAGCAACGCCAAGACATCTTGCTTTTTGATATTGATAGACCATGAGGATTATCACTCGCCTCATGTATTGGACAACACATGAAGTAATTATCATCTTTCTTTTGGAAAGTTAATTCCAAATTTTGTAGTAACAATTCTATATCACGAAAAATAATTTGTTTGACTTTATTTAAGTCTAATTTTTTATTTGCCGGTAGCTTTGTTGTATTCATACCACAATAATCCTAAATTAGCTGTTGCATATGAAAACCACATCAAACTGTGAGGATAATCTTTTTCTATGAGATTTCCTATACATACTATTACATAACAACATGTAGCTATAGCTATAGCAAAGATTGTCATAATTACTCATCTTCCTCTATTGGAATTTCAGCACCTTCGATAGCACCTTCAGCACCTCCACCTGCTCTGAGTTCATCTCTGGTACGCAATTCTAATAGTTGAGCATGATCTCCAATCATACGCATATTAATATAATTACCATCTAACAAACCAGAACCATGCCTAGTCTTTAGGGTGACTAGTTTTCTATTACCTGAGTTTGGACCATCTTCAGCTAATTCTTCTGCTGACTTTGCTTTAAAAATAGAAAAAGATGTACATAACCAAATCAATCTATCAGACCCACTAACAGCATCTGTAGACTCTTTAGTTATACCATCTCTATTCAATTGTACAAACGATAAACATGGAAATTCATACTTAACAGCTAAATTATGTAACGATGTAATTTGAAATCCCAATGCTTGATATTCTTGTATGTTATTACTGATAGATCCAGAACTCATCAATTTCAAATAGTCATAAACAACAAGGCATTTATTGGTTTTACCATTTTCATCTTGACCAACCTCCTGCATAATCCATCGCTTAATTGTATTCATAATTTGCTCAAATGGAGCACCAGCGATTGTGACGTAGGTATAGGGAATATCTTTAATACGATCAATCGCTTGCTTTACTTTGATGGTTTTGTCATCATCATCAGTAAATCGTCCAGTAGCTACCTCATTAATCGGAACACCACTAAGATTAGAAATAATACGATTAAGGTGGTCTTCTTTTGACATTTCAGTATCCAGCATTAACACTGGAATACCTTTAGTAGCTACGTTAATAGCGACATTATCGCCAAACACACTTTTACCAACACCCGGACGAGCAGATACCAAATCGACACAACCCGGCCTTAGACCGCCTCCAATGGCTGCATCATATCTCGCAAATCCTGTTGGAATCCCAATTTGATCACATTTATTCTCAACGAGAAACTCAAGATATTCCTCTATACCATCGCCAATCCTTTCCGGCTTGTTCCCAGTATCATCCTCTCTTAAAAAATCTGTAATTGGATTTTCCAAGATACTGATAATTTCATCGATAGATTCATCACCATTTATATCATCAATATTCCTACCAATTTTATTGGTAAGTTTTTTGATCTTCCTTGCAAACTCAAATTTCTTTATTTGTGCTGCAAAGTAAAGTACATTATCCTGTTTAACCGGATATTCCATCAAAGAATTTATGTACTCTAATTCTTGATTGGAATTAATTATATCTTGTAAATCTAATTTCTTAGCTGCTGATAGCAAAGATGGCAAATCTATTTCTGCCCCATCCTTGATAATCTTTTCTATACATTTAAAAATAACCTGATTATTTTTATGAGAGAAGCTATCACTATCAATGACATCGCATACCTCAACATATGATTCTAAACCATATGACAAAATACCTGCTAGGACTGCTCTCTCAGCACCTAGATCCATCAGATTGTTAGACATTTATTTATCCGGTACATTTGTTGCAGCGATGGTATTCACCAAATGCAAGCGTGGGGTTAACAGAAAAAGTTTTACCACAAACGTGACATTCTACTCTTTTCTTCCCTGGCTTAGAACGGTTTCTTGCAGTCCTTTTAACATCTGGAGTTTCAATATCCATATGTTCAATACCATCATCTTCCCATCGGTTTTTTCTTGCTCTCACGGCTTGTCTCCCATTTTGTTGTTCCCCTCTAAAAACGGTAAAATCGTCGTTGACCCTTGTAGCGACTTTATTTTCTGGAGAATCAGAATAATCTACTAAACTATCATCTGGTGACGATGGAGCAATGAATTCTGATTCTTCCGTTGTATCTTCCATCAACATCTGCATCATTTTTTGTTTTTGTTCTGGACTCAATGATTTCAAGAAGTCTTCTATCATAGCTTTCTTCCCTTTTCAAGTAAGCAATCTGCCTTTTTTCTAACATTAAATTCTTTGTTTTTCAAGGATAGAATCCTAGTTGCTGCTACAGACTTAAAGTCAACTAATTTTTGTGCCACACTATTTTCTTTAATAATCATCTGAGTCTTTAAATCATTGTTAGCATAAACATTTTGAAAGTCCATAAAGTCTCTGGCTACTATCTGATTGATCCATTTGTCACAAAAATGTATTACGGACTCCTGCCGTGATCTTTCACTGTTAATATGATCAGAGTAATGATATAGCATTAATGCATAGTTGAAACAATCATCTTGATTTAATTGCCTGATATTGTCAAGAGATAATCTTTCGGCTTCTCTAAAATCATCAGAATAGTTTAGGGGAGACAGATTTTTATTTTCAATGTATTCATCTATTCTGTCTAGGAATGTTTTGAGCTGTTCCTCACAATGACTCAAGTTGCTGTCTCCAATTTTCAATATCGTCAGAATATTTCAAAACGATTAAGTTAATATTGTTTAATTCACACCATTCCTCTTTTAAGGAATCTCTTTTTATCGCTTGTATATATTTAGCTTTAGTCTTATGGAAATATGGTACATACTCATAATGCTGTTTACCATGAACTTCTACGCCAATCATAAGGTTTGGTATGAAAAAGTCAAGGAATAATACAGATTTTAAATGAGGTTTTCTAGATCCGGGTAATTTTACTTCTTCTAAAATAGAATAACCAGCAAACATCTGGTGTAATAATTCTCTAGTCTTTAAATGGTACTGAGACTTCTTAGTAGAGTCATCCGCTCTAATGATATAATTATCAAGTTTTACATTGTATTGTCTACCATTGAACCCAACAAATTTCATCCCAACATCATATCCTTAACTTCTTCGTATATAAAATCACAAACCTCGTGATTGCTTTCTAAAAATTCGCTTAAGTTTTGCATACCCTGAAATTTGAAAAACTTTTCTATACTTTCTACATCATCTTTTACATCGTTCTTAGTTAGAATATTTTTAATAATTGGATTATCAACATTGTTAACACCAGTAGTTACTGTATACCACGCACCAGCCTTTTTAATCAAGCTTAGTTCGGAAGCAATTTGTGCAATTTCCTGAACATGATCAATACCAACTCCGTATTTAATCCAACTGTCTGCCAATGAATTAGGAATTCCACCAGCGGCAGATGTCTTAATCTTCCAGTGTGCCACTTGTCCAATGTCATTGCCAGAAGATGACTCCCACTTACCACGGTGAGTAATTACCATATTGGTTCCTGCCTGATACTGGAGCATATTTCCTCCGTCAGACATCTTGTTAGGTGAAAATCTACTACCACCAGTATTAGCAATATTATGTGTAATGAAAATACAAATGGCACCTCTGCGAGCTACATCACCACTGATTCTTTTAAAGAACTGTGCTAACAGTCTTGGTAATGCATTTCTAATTCCAGTTCTAATGTCACCGTCGAGTTCCTCTTGTGGCAACATGTTAGATGTGGAATCTACAATGGTTACAAGGTCATCCTGCTGTTTGATTAGAGTTTCAAGAGTATTTAAATATTCTTCCGCAGAAATCACAGGTTTTGCTTCTGACGTACCAATAATCTTCACATTATCCGGATTTAAACCTTTAATTGCGTCCAGATGATGCTTACTCAGTCTACCTTCAACATCAAAATAGAAAATCTTCTTTCCATGTTTTTGTGCCTGAGCAGCAAATGACAATGCTGTAACTGTTTTGCCAGTCTTAGGATCGCCAGTCATAACAACAACATTACCTTCTCGTATGCCACCCCCAAGTGCAATATCTAAAGATGGTGACATTGGTATGACTTTGTGGTTGGATATATCTTCAAGAACCTTACTTCCTTCTTGAATCAAATCACCCCACTTGTTAACAATTTGACTACAAACTGGATCATCTTTGAATTTATCATTCTTCTTTTTTGCCATCGAACTTTAAGCCTCTCAATTTATTCAATTTAGATTTTTTACCAAAACTTTTCTTGCGGGTCTCAGCATCTTCTGTAATATCAAGCTTTTGAGCTTCTTGTTCTTTCTCCTTCTTGACAATGTTACTATACTTTTTGATAATAGGAATTGCTCTTTTATTCTTTAATGAAAAGATTTTTCCCCATTCTTTAGAGTTAATAGCTCTAACTACGGCTTCTTCACTATATTCATCAATTATTTTATTAGCAGCGATCAATTGTTTTTTAAATGTCCAATCCCAAGGCTTTACACTCCAAAACTTAAATGGTAATGAACCGACATTTTTATATTCAGCATATTTCATGCACATAATTTCAGCGACGTATGCCGCACATGTACAATGATCACCAGTAGATTGATGTTTATACTTACTTCTTTCGGTTCTTTTTCTTTTAGGCATTACGTATGAGTGCTTCTTCGAAACAGTCTTCAATATCATCTTCTAATTCTTTCTCAACAATTAACTCTGGAACTAACCACATCTGTTTATGAACAATGCCGTCTTTAAGAATACCAGTTGTATAAAACTGTTTATTCTCGGAACCCATCTGACCCATAATTGATCGGATTAAATAGACACCTTCAGCATCTTCTAAATCAATTTCAATCTTATGAGAACGGAATTGTAGTTGTAATTCTTGAATAAATAATCCTTCAGAATCACATTTCTCCTTTACAGATTGCCATCCTGCAAACTCATCATAATAAAATTCCTCACCATTTGTAAGTTGAATTTTTATCCAAACCGCTTGTTTATTTCCCCTATAAGATTTTAACCATTGCTCATCATTCATTCTTTTATCCTAGTCACACAATGTTCTTGTCTTGATGTAGAATGATTATTTTGTCTAGCTACATCAGATAGCTCTGAAGCATTCTGTGTCATCACTGTGGCACCACCTTGATGTGCAAATTGACTACCAGCAGTCAATACAGAATCACTTTCCTCTTTATCTTTACATTTAGTTACACATCTTTTTACAAGACTTTTCGCTCTATCAAGCTCCTTACATATCTCATCTATTTCCATTGTCTTATGATGATGTTGAATATAAAACTCTTCAGCTTTTCCTAATGGTCCTTTTTTAGTCATTTAAAAATCCTCTCTGAGCTTTAGTCATATATAAGCTATTTTTACTAGATAAATACATCATATAGAAATCAAATGTATTTTTGGAAACACTTTTTAAATCAATAGGCAAAGCTCTTTCTCTTCGACCATATATTCCGTTAGGGTCAAATGGAGAGCTACTATACACTCTTATATAATAGTAGGCACGACCATTTTTTACCACACTTTTTGCATAAAATCTTTCATTTTCACCAGAAATTTCTTGGCCATCTTTGTTAAACCACATTTCTTCTTGTTTTTGGGATTGCGGTAGTTCTTCTATCTCTTCTTCGCTGTCAATATATCTCATTGTCTTCCTTCCATAATATATTTTTGCTTTTGTTTTGGCGTCATTTGATTGATCTGTGTCTTCGTGGCAGACCCTTTATGCCAAAGAGTATTATCTTTTTTGTTTTTACTTTGCTCTTCATTTATAAATGATTTGTGTTTTTTAGTATTTTTATCGGCTAACTGACCAATAGTTGTGACATCTCCACGAACTGAAACATGACAACCACCATAAATAACTCTTTCAAGTTTATACTTATTACAATTAGGACATTTTACGAGAGGCTTATCTTTAATGGATTGTTCTATATCATTGATCTCATGGAAACAATCTTCACAGATATAATCATACGTCGGCATCTTCTTTCTCCAATGCTGTTAAAATATCACCTAAAATTCCATTCCTTTGAATATCTGAATAAGTCAAATTACAAATTGAAACTCCATTAATTCCTTCAAGCTTTTGGATGCATCTACTTAACCCACTATTGTTTTTGATGTCAGTTTGATTAGTATCACCATTGATTAAAACTTTAGAATTCTCGCCCATTCTAGTGATAAACATTTTTATTTGTTCAAATGTACAGTTTTGAGCTTCATCTAAAATCATATAGCAATTATGAAAAGTAGATCCTCTCATCACTTCTAATGGTTGATAACTAATTTTACCATCGTTATAGTAGTGACCATAATATGCTTGTCCTAAAAAATACCTAAAGTTTTCTTGCATCGGTATTAAGTATGGAGCTATTTTATCTAATAATTCTCCGGGTAACGAACCAATGTCTTTACCAGCACATACTAATGGTCTCGTAATTATTATTTTGTCAATATCTCCATCTCCACGATGAAGATGTTCAGCGGAAATACCAGCGGCTATAAATGATTTACCACAACCAGATGGGCCAGAACAAAAAATAACATCATTTTCTATAATAGATTTAATATATTCTTTCTGATTATTTGTTTTGGCTTCTACAGTTTTAATTTTTTGGAAATTATCTTTTACACGACTACTACTTCTTCTCTTTGCCATTAATTTAAAACCTCTTATATTAAGTTATGTTATACTCCTGAGCTACCGAACCCTCCTGCATTCCTATCCGTTTCATTCAAGTCTGTAATTTCAACTAATTTAAATTTTGGAACTTCTTGGAATAAAATTTGGGCTATTCTGTCTCCAGTATCGATGGTTACTGGCACTTGACCAGTATTTAATAAGCAAACTTTTACCTCACCCCTATAACCAGAATCAATTACTCCAGCTAATATATCAATACCCTTTTTAACTGCCATACCAGATCTGGGCCAAATTAAACCCACAAATGAATTGGGTATAGCTAACGATATACCAGTGTTAATTGTCGCTCTTTCACTTGGTAATATAGTTTTTGGTTCGCAGCTATATAAATCCCAACCAGCATCTGATGCATGTGCTTGGGTGGGCTGAACAGCATTTGGCTGGGTTCTTGTTAGATTGATCGTCCAGAAGCCACTCATCACTTGATCAATACACTCCAAGTGTCTACCAACAGTGTTTGAGCTTTCTCCTACTGGATACTTATCAGGATTACAAAACACATCAAAGAAAAGTTCTTGCGGCATACTTCTATGCTGCGTCTTAGTTCTTTCGTGCATATCTGATAATTGCTTTTTTCTTGCTTCATGATCATTCATAATCAGTCCTTCTATTTATATTTATAATATTAGCCCCGTCTTTCAATAGCACTATTAACAATAGAGTTAGCACCCTTCTCTGAGCTGGCATAGCCTACATGTTTCTTCTGATCGTCGATAACAACATAACAGTCCCATCGCCGTTCTTTTTCGTTTTCCTCGACAAATCCACCAGTAGGTTTGCTTGCCATGTCTGCTCGCCTTTCTATCCGACTATATAGAGTAAGACAAATCTTGTATACACTTACCACGGACTGTGTTACGCGGAAAAACTACTACCACAACCACAAGATTTGACGGCATTTGGATTATCGAACTGAAAGCCTCGCTTGTCAAGTCCTGAGTAGAAGTCAACGGTTGTGCCATCCAGAAACAGATCGCTTTTCTTATCCACAACAACACCAACACCATACTGTTCCCGAAACACATCTGTTTTGACATCGTATCGATCAGTAAAGTCAAAGGCATACTGGAAGCCACTGCATCCACCACCGACCACACCGACACGGACATATTTTAGTTCCTCGCGGTTCTGATCTTCAATAATACTCTGGATTTCAATTGCAGCGGCTTCAGTAAGTTGAACTGTCATTTACTTTTCCTTTTAATCGTTTAATCGTTTAACTTGTATTCCAGAATATCCCAAATTTCATCACCGCCGACATACTTACGGTCTTCTTCTTGAGATTTTTCCTTGGCCTTTTCCGCACCATCCATTGTCTTATGGATTGATACTATATGATGATCTCCATCGTCTCTCCATCCGTATTCCCTGTAGTATACTACGTATGTTTTCATTTGTGCAGTCTTTTAATCGTTGTTGCGTCGGTTACTACGTCGTTCACCACGTCGCTCATTATCACGTCTGTGACGGCGACGACCTCTATTGGATTCATATGTAAAACCAAATCCACCACGAGAGAAGTTAAGACCAAATCCTCTACTGGGACGACGACCCCTATAATAGCCAAAATTCCACGGTGCAGGTCGATAAAACCCATAATCATAATGTTCAGGATACGCATTAGGATATGCGTTAATGAAGAATCCACCACGAAATCTTGGATGTGCAGATGCAGGAGATGATGCAGTAATAAATAGTGTCACTACAATCGCTATTAGAGTAAAGTGTTTAAAAAATTTCATCATTGTTCCCCTTAAAATAATTCTTTTATACGCTTACCACCATTGACCATACCAAACGGTCTACCTTCAGCGGAATGAAGTTCTTGGTGAGTATTAATATTTAAAGATGTTAAAACAGTTTCCGCTAAATCTTCTGGAGTATAACAACCTCCCACACACGACATTCCAGTTCTATCGGTTTCGCCCACGCACATTCCTGAATTTAATCCACCACCACTCAGTAATAAACTAAATGCTGCCGGGAAATGTCCACGTCCCCCGGCACCTGCATCAATCTTTGGAGTCCTACCAAATTCCCCAGTGACTAATACCAAGGTTTTATCTGACAACCCACGATCTGCAAGATCAGCAAACAAAGTAGAGATGGCAGAATCTAATGGTGGTAGTAATTCATCTTTAAGTAATCGGAAGTTCTCATCATGAGTATCCCAGTCAGTATGCTGAATAGTCACACACCTCACACCAGCTTCTACTAAACGGCGAGCCATTAAACAACTCTGACCTAGTGTACTTCTACCATACTGTTCTCTAATTTTAGCTGGTTCACGATCAATGTCAAATGCCGCCTTGGCTTCTGCTGATAGCATTAGAGTTTTGGCAGACTCTCTAAATGCATTAAAACTATTTGCTTTACGATTTGATCTAACTGAAACTTCCTTCGTTCCTTCAAACTTAGATAGCTGACGCCTCAGCTTTTCCCTAATTGCTATTCTATCATCGGGCAAATCAAACGGTGGCACAAGATCTGGTACAGAAAAACTTGGTGAATTAGGATCTGCCGCAATGACAAATGGAGCATATGATGATCCTAGATATGCAGAACTACCACTCCTATGCATAGTAGGTAAACAAATATAAGGAGGCACAGATCCGATACCACCTTTTTCGTGAGCAATAATAGACCCAAAGGATGGATTGTGATTATTTGGCATCTGTTTAGACTGAAATGTTGGATTGGGCTTGTACCCAGTCAATATATAATGATCACCAGAACCATGATTAGAGTCACTATGTGACATAGATCTAACTATTGAGAACTTGTCTTGCTGTTGTGCGAGCAAAGGAAGATGTTCTGTTATATGTATGTCTGGCACACATGTTGAAATTGGTGAAAATTCTCCACGATATTCAAGAGGAGCATTCGGTTTCATATCAAACATGTCGATACTACTGGGACCACCTTTTAGAAATACAATAATGAGAGACTTATCAGAAGCTTCAGCCACCTCAGAAGCATACGAACTCATAGGCAAAAACAATGAAGCCGCTCCACCCTTCAAAAATTTTCGTCTGGTAGTCATAATAGATCTCCAAAATCTACATCTTCTAAATCATTTTTACTCGCACCAATTTTATAGCTGGTAATTTCGTGTTCTTGTGGTGCCACCTGAACAGATTCACTTTTCATCCAAGGATCTGTCCAACCAGCAACAGGATTCTTACCAACTTTTTCATATGGTAATCCTATCGCCTTCCTTCTTGACATACACAACCAATCAATATATTGATGTAATACTACTTCATTTAAACCAATAATTGATCCGTCTTTGAATAGGTATGACGCCCATTCTTTTTCTTCTTGAGCAGCCCTATTAAACATTTCTACGGCAGCATCTTGGCACTGTTCCGCCACTTTAACAAACCCTTCACTCTCCTCCTTATGAAGAATTTTGAGTATTTCTTGGGTATTAGACAGGTGCAGAGCCTCATCTCTTTTAATAAGCTTAATAATATCAGCATTACCAACCATCTTTTTATTTTCTGCGAAGGCAAACGAACAGATGAAACTGACATAAAATCTTATAGCTTCAAGGATATTGATGCTTATAATCGTCATATAGATTTGTTTTTTAATATCCGCTGTTTTGCTATCAGCCATACCCATAAGATTATTATAATCTTCAATAGCACTGGATGCTCGTTTCATAATCTCGTTGTCGGTATAAATACCATCAAACACTTCCGTGGGATCTGCATAAACATTCTGAATAATATAAGAGTAGCTGAAACTATGAATCGACTCAAAAAACATCCATGTTATCAAACATTTCTCTAACTCAGTATTAGACACATATCCCAATAATGTGGGAACACCACGACAAATAACACTATCAAGCATAGTCTGATACTTAAGATTAGAAGTAAAGATAAACTTCTCGTTATCAGACATTTCTTTAAAATCAGACCTATCCTTCTTTAGTTCTATTTCCTTTGGTTGCCAGAAAAATTCCATCATCTTATTATCCAGATTAGTAAACACTGGATATTTAATCATATCAAATCTCTGAACACCCAAATCTTTACCTAAAAAGAGGGGTTGACTCAAAATATCTACCTTTTTAGTATTGAAGATAGTTTTCATATTGCACAAGCCCCGCCTTCGCAGTTTAGATCTGCTTCAGTTTCGCCATCTCCATCTGGAGTATTCGCATAGTAGAAGTTCTTCAGCCCATACTTATAACCATAGATCTGATCTTTAATTAGGATGCTCAAGGGGATATTACCATCCTCATAATGAGCATAATTGTAATAGAGATTTGTACTCATGCTCATATCTACAAACTTCTGAATAACAGCAGCAGTATTAAGCATAGCTTCATTATCCCGCATTTCCCAAGCTTTAGTATAATAATTCTTGCGATTATAATAATTTGGCACCAGTTGTTTCAAGATACCATTCTTTGCCTTCTTGTAAAGTAGAAGGTTTCTGACTGGCTCAATACCATTTGTACTGTTCTGAATAACACTGGATGATTCACAGGGCATAACTGCGGATAAGGTAGAATGCCTTAATCCAAATTCTTTAACTCTGTTTCTTAAACCCTTCCAGTCCATATTATACTTAGGCTTAACCAATTTGTCAACCGACTTTTTATACCAATCAATCGGCAAAAGTCCCTTAGAGTATTTAGTGTCTTCAAACTTCTCACATGGTCCCAGCTTCTCAGCAAGTTTACAAGATTCATTAATCAAATTCCACTGAATTTTCTCCATTGTCTCATGGATCAGTACTAATGCTTCAGGATCTCCATAGAACATCTTATTCTTTGCCAAAAATCCTGCAAGGTTTGTGATACCAATACCCAAAGATCTTCTGTTCTTGGTAAAGTTTTCACCAGCCAACACAGGATAATCTTGATAATCGATAATTGCCTCAAGGGTATTAACAGCAACTTCGCAAGTCTTTTGAATATCTTCATCTGAATTTAGTTCAAGGAGATTTAAAGCAGATAAAATACAGATACCAATTTCACCGTCTGGATCATTGATATCTTTGATTGGCACAGTGGGATGAATAATCTCTTGACATAGATTTGACATCTTAACAGGAATATCCCACGACCCGTGTTCATTGGCTGTATCGATATTCATAGAGTAAATACGTCCAGTCTCAAGCCGCTCTCTTGCGAATACCTCCGCGAGCTTCCTTGCTGAGATTTTCTTCTTAAACTTAATACTACGAGCATTCTCGTATTTCTTATATAGCTCTTCAAACTTTTCATTATCACCAAAGGCTTCATACAAGCCTTTAGTCTCATGAGGATTAAATAATGTAATCTCTTCATTAGCTATAAGGCGTTCATAGAACAGTTTGCAAAATTGAACTGAGTAATCCAGCTTTCTAACTCTATTATCATCTGTGCCAGCATTGTTCTTGAGAACAAGGACATCTTCTATTTCATAGTGCCAAAAGGGTACATGTACTGTAGCAGATCCTCCCCTGATGCCGTTCTGGCTCGTTGACTTAACAGCCGACTCAAAGTTCTTTAGATATGGAATGATGCCTGTGTGAATGACCTCGCCGCCTCTGATAGGGGCGTTGATGGGTCTGATACGTCCCATATTCAAACCAATACCAGCACGTCTAGCAGTATACTTACCAACAGCGTGTACTGATGCAAAAATACTGTCAAGATCATCATCGACATCTACCAAGACACATGAAGCAAATTGCTTAATAGTGGTTCTAACGCCAGCCATAATCGGTGTAGGTAAATTAATCTTAAATGTAGAGTATGCATCGTAGGCTTTTTTAACTTCAGCAACATCATCAAACAGACACATAGCGATAAGCATATATGCAAACTGTGGAGTTTCAAATATTTCCCCAGTTGATCTATTCTTAACAAGATACTTATCTATTAATTGCTGTAATCCAGCATAAGTAAATAAATCATCTCGTGAATGATTGATATAGGATTCAAATTTTTCTATATCTTCTTTATACCATTTTTCTAAAATAGCTGGATCATAAACGCCGTTATCAACTCTTATAGCAATGAAATCAAAAAATTCTGGAGGTTTCTTACCACTAGCCCAAACATCTTTCCTAAGCTGCATATTTAACAATCGGGAAGCACAATACTGATAATTTGGGGCTGATTCTGAAATTAGATCATTAGCAGATTTAATTAGGATTTGTTGTATCTCTGAAGTAGGTATACCATCATACAGAGATAGATTAGCATTCATCTCAATATCAGAAAGAGATACACCATTTAGATCCTCCGTTGCCCATTGTACAACTTGGTGAATTTTTTCGACATTATAGTCTTCCGATTGACCATTCCGTTTAGTTACACGCATTTCTGAATTATTCCTTATACATCAAAAGATAAATATAGCCACCAATTTACAAAGGTGGCTATAAATTCAACTATCTAACAATTTTTACTTGTACATTTTTACCAACATTTACATAAACAACATCTTTACCATCTTCCTTGGTAAATTCGAGCATATCAATTACTTCTCGTGCTTTATCAATATGAGACTGTTCAAGGTTAACCTTCTTCAATGCTTTCTTAATTAGCGTATCAGTAATATCAATATCAAATAGCCCACCATACTCACCACTTTCATTACCACTAATTACAACATCTTCTTGCTTAAAATCACTCATTGATTAAAACTCCAAGCTATAGCGTCTAAAACATTAACTAAACTAGTTCTTGCTTCTGGTGTAAAATCTGCATTTTCTTTACCAAGGGTCGCTATAATAATTTCATCTATTGATTCACCAAGATTAGTATATTTATCTTTTAAGTCAAGTCCAGTAAAGTTTAATTGTCCTGCAATTGAATTAAAATTCTTAAATTGTCCTGTTGTTTGGATCAATCCCGGCTCCGTCTCGACTACATCTGACAATGTATAAAAATAATCTCTCAGTTGAGTTTTATCCTTTTTATTGATATCTAATAGTATCAGTTCTTCAACTAATGTCTTATTTGTTAATGATGGCTCAACAACTTCTGGTTTATTATCTACTGGCGTTATTTCTGTACTCTGTAATGCTTCAATAATCGGTTGACCAACAAGAGACACAAACACCAAAACTACAACAATAATAATCTTTGAGGTTTTATCGTTCCAAATTTCTAATATTTTATCACTATTTATCATACTACAACGTCCTTTCTATCAATATCAACGTCAGATTCATCTTCTTTGGATATTTGATCCGTATGATCACCTCGATCAGAAATAATCAATAGTGGAAAAATTGCATCTACTTTATTAGAGGCTTCAGTAAGTCCGGCATCTACACATTCTTTTTTAAAGGATGACCACGCAGATACAATACGAATAATATCTTCATCATAAAAGGTGGCTTGCGGTTTAGCGTTTGATCTTAGTTTTGGCTTTGTGACATCACCATTAAAAAATATGCTAATTAAAACGGCAGCAGCTACACCAAGTAAAACTAATTGCCATACTTCAATTCCCAATTGATCTATCATTGTTCATCTCCTGTAAATAGTCCATGACGTTTATAAATACCAAGTATGTTCTCTATGTCTCCTGCACTCATATTATTTGACTGATCTACTATAGACGAATAAAGATCTTTTTGTATCTTAGACTTTGAAGGCATAGTACTATGAGTCCGATAGTATGCAAAGTTTTTTCTAATGTCTCTTTTAATAAAGAAACGCTGTAAAAGACCCGGTTTTTGTATAGAGGACAAAGCTCTCTCCGCATTACTACTGTAGCATACATATATTAGTCTTATAACGCTGATTATGCAGTTGCAAATTGCAACAATGGTTATAATATCAAAAAAATAAATATCTTTACCATGCATCTTGTCTACTACTTCGTCGGCAATTTTTCTTACATCAGGATGTAAATTATCTAAATTATCCCGTGTTACATACTTAGTCATTCGTATTATCCTTTATCTTTTTTAATAAGATATTTTTACCAACATATCCTGTATAGTGAACTAATTTTTTAGTAGTATCTTTTTTTACCAGTATTGTTTGTGGAAGTGTTCTTACCCTGTATTTATTGAAAAGTTCTCTATGATCTTTAGTATCCCAATCAAGCTTGGTAAGTTTGATATTACGATCTTTCAATAGTTCATACAATTCATTATTCTTTTTATTCCAAACATTTGCTTTCATTTGCCTACATGGGCCACACCAAGTAGCCCCAAAGTAATACAAATGATAATCAACTTCTGCCTTCTTTTCAACTGTATTAGATATCAGTTGAATTTTTCCATCGACCCCTGTGGTTGGGGGAGTACAAGCTTGCCCGCTACGACATTGACAATTACCTCCACACTTACCAGTACAAGTATCTTTTGTGCATCCAGTTTCTTCATTCTTCCCATGATGAGGACATTTAGTTTCATGTCCATCGCCTTGTTTGATTATACCAGTACCTTTACAGATACATTTATCTGCATCTGGATGTGGACCTTCTGGTTCTGGTATAGGTTTTGGTGTAGGCTTCGGTGTATTATCTACACCATCAGTCACTAAAACCTTAGCAATATCTACTGATATTTTAGGTCTATAATTCGTCTCTGTACCTAATACCATAACAATCATTGTCGCGGCAAGCAATCCAAACTTCATTTCTTTCTCCTATAGAAAATCTATCATACCGTAATCTGGTAACTCTCTAGCAGGAAAACCCTGTACGTCACTAAATACCCAAGAACCACGACCAGCCAACATAGCTCGTGCATCGCTTTCACGAATCCAAAAACTACCATCTGGTTGTCCATGTGTCTTAGGACCAGAATTCCATCGTCCCCAGCTATTTTGCACTAAGAACAATGTTTCTCTATGTACTTTTCTAGTGTCGTCGCAAGCAATCCAAGCCATAGCATGGCTCCATCCTTTACCACGTTTAGCAATTCCATTCACATCTCTTCTTGAGCTAAAACCATAACCACTACAAACAGATATACCATACCCATTAGCTAAAGCATCTCTTGCTTCTTCTATTGTTGTAACCATAGAGACGGTTTTAACTCGATGCTTATTTGCTTCATCGACATATATCTGCATGGGAATTAAGTGATTTGCACCAATTTTAGAATTATATACAGATAAATCTATTGATCCATAATCTTTTCTAAGGAGAATACCACCTTTTTGGTGTGCATATCTTGCGGCAATTGAACAAGACATTCCTTGACGTTTATGTCCACGAGATTGATATATGCCTTCTGTAGCACTTCTGGTCAAAAAACTCTCTGGTTCTTTTTTTACGTCAATCTCAACAGCCCGTGTGAGATCAATTGCATTTCTTGTAGAATGAGAAACACAATCACCAGTAGTTTGACGCTCCGATGGACCAAACCCTTTATCGAATTTCAGCAAAGACTTATAAGGTAGTGAGAGCTTCCCTTCTCCACTACCATATAAACTATATGCCGCTGCACCAAATAAAGGGGTTTTTAACTTACCTAAAAGATCAGCAACATCTTCGTCATCACATATTGTTCCAACGAATCCGTCCTGATAGGTTTTTAGGGTTTTGCGTGGTGTGGTAAAATCTTCAGTCATATTACTTCGTATTATCTCTAATCCAAGTAATTAGTGACTGTAGACCAACAGTGACCACAGGTACTATTAGTGGACCAAAAGCACCAAGATCGATATTAATCAAATTCTCGGACACAAAGGCTAATCCAGCAGCCGCACCTACAAGTAAACCTGTTTTCAATACTAAAATAACTTCAGCACCATTTAACTTAAAACTTTCAGAACCCATAATTAGACCTTTCTTAATTTAGTAAAACAACAACCTTGTCACTAAGTGACTTTAAATCTTCTCTAGCTTGTTCATGACCCTCCATTAATCCCTCTAATCTACCGACTTTCTCACTCATTGAGACCGCCCACATGTCACGGTCAACATGTCTATCTTCACATTCTTGTAATTTTTTACTGACTCTTTTTTCAGTACTCACCATTTGCCGGTGCATTGATTTCCATAACACGGTTATAGCAGCAGCTAAACCACCAATAATTGGTGTACAAAGTTTTAAAATGAATTCGATATTTAACTGAAAATCAGAAGACATAAAAACTCCAATCGTCAAACAGTCATATGCAATAAAAAGCCTCACCCCCATATGAGGATGAGGCTGCTTAATCCTTTAAGCTACAAGAATCCTATCAGGATTCAAATGTATCTTTAGCCTTATATTCATCTGTTGTAGGTGCCGCCAAACCACCGAAGTGGTATGTAAGTTCACCCGGAACAGATCTGGATGTAGAAGCAGCATTATCAATTGCCGCGTGACCACCCGTTCCAGAAGGAGCTACATAATTTACAACAGTACCAGCACCAGCACCCTTGGTAAAGTTAGGTGTAATTTGAGTGCTTGGTACAGCATAGATATCGAATGTACCACCACCCGTACCAAGTTGTCGAGTAGTTATCAGTTCATGAACACCGTCACGAACAACACCCTTCCAGTCTGCTGCCGTCGTATCGAGTGCGGTAGTAGCTACATTAGATAATGTACTTGTAACTCCTCCACCTCTCATTATCCACTGAGTAGCAGTAGATTCATAAGCTAATGTACCACCACTAAGTGCTTTAGCAACACCTACTCTATCAGTTGTTGCAGCACCAGTACCGTCATTAGCTACTACTTTAGAACCCACATCTCTTAAATCATCAACAGTACCAACGATTGTTACTGCATTACTAATTGGACCCGTGGTAGTATCAGCATTACCAGCCTGAAAAATAGAACCACCATCTTTAACTTCACCAGTGCCAACTGCGACATCACCAGCACCCGAGGGTCTTACTGTAGACATTTTGCGTCTCCTTCATAAAATAAAACAAAATAAACAATAAACAAAATCCAGATCCGCAAAAAAGTCCAATAGTCCAATCTATTATACACTCTCGACCAAATTTCTCTTCATTATTTTCAGGTTTTTATTAATTTTTCTCCTAACTAATTCTCTGGAAATATTATTAGTTTTTGCAATCTCTTTGATCGTCATATTATTGTAAAACCTATCAAAAATTATTGATGGATCTTCACAATTATTGATTTCATCTAACATATCGACTCTATCATTATATGGATCATATGATTTGTTATGTTTTACAGATCCTCTTAAACCCGAGAATACTCTTTTCTCGCTTGATCTCTTAAAACTCATACATTCCATAACGACGCCTCGATAAAGATAACTAGAAAATTTACAGTTGTTTAATTCTGCATCATATTTATCGTATGCCCTCCATATAGCATGGTAAATACAATTTTCTATTTCATCTTCAGTTAAAGAATAACGAAAAGAAGATGCTGCTGCTTTTGTTAATCTTGAAATTTCCTCATCCTGTATCAATGTCTTAATCCTATCATCAATCATTATATTATCCTTATATAAAACTTTCTTCAATTTCTTTTCTTACATTAGAAAAGTCAAACATTCTACCAACCCCAATAAAAAATCTATACCTACTACAAATTTTTAATACTTCAACCCCTCTTATATTTTCTAATCTATCTTTAAGTGATTTAGTAATATTGAAATTAGTATGTCCCAACCAACAGTCAAAATTCGTTATCATTTGTATCTCATTAGATAAATCCTCTGGCATTGCTGAAAATGCAGATGACATATCTGATTCTTGGTATTCTTCTTGTCCTTTCTCATATTCAAGAGGGTAATCTATTTCTTTATTTATAGAGATGGGCTTCAATATTGAAGCAGCTATCATGTCTATTAAAGGCGAATTTATTTGTTTCTCTAAAAGATCCTCATATTTTTGCCAACCAATTTTATTTTTTTTAGACATAATAATCACCTTTCATGGTAACATTTCAGAAGGATTTATGTATGGAGTACTATCTGCCTCCTTTCTATCTGTAAGCTCTTGAGCTTCATTTGTTTTGAGATCTATGTATAATTGTATAAAATCATCGTGTAACTGTTTTAGATCTTGATCTAACAAATTACTTTGAATTAATTCTAAAGTATCCATTTGACCACGAAAAGAACTAACATAATTAATCAATGTGGCTAATTCAACAGCTTCAAATGGTCTATTTGAATTTTCTAAATCAATAAATAAAGTACCTTGTGTAGTCAGTAGAAAATTAATATTAATTAGAGGTTTACCGTCTTCTGTATTCTCTTCTATTTGTTCTTCAGACTTTGTGTTATAATTAAAATAATTTTTTATAAATTTAAACATACTTTATAATTTCTTGTGTTGTGTGTGACCAAGTGAATTTTTTAGAAGTTTCTATACCCGTTTGATTAAATGTGCGATGATCAGACAACGCAAAATCTTGCATGTATTTAGATAATATCTGTATGGTTGAATCTTCTATCTTACCCCAATTACCTTGACCAAAGAACCATTTATCATCAAATGCAGGCTCCATACTACTTATCGGGATTAAATCAGAGTTTTCTTTAGTACAAAATTCAGTATGAGCTGAATAATCTGTAGTTATAATATGCTTTCCACATGCCATCAACTCCAATACCTCTAAATTCCATCCTTCTGCCCTAGATGGAAAGACTCCACAATCCACTTCAGCCATAATATTATACACATCTACCTGCGTATTAACCCTTGGTATAAGTTTAACATTAGGGCGATCATATAGATTTCTCCAATAATTCGCCTCATTAAGAGAATTAAAAGGATTCTCACACATCATCCATAATTCAACATTATCTTGATCTATCATATCCCAAGCTTTGATTAGGATATCATGACCCTTACGAACTTCCCATTTACCACAGTTAAAGAAGATAGTTTTACTTCTATACTGATCTACTTTGGTTGGGACAAATATATCTAAATCTACACCAAGTGGAGCTACACTGACTGGCACAGTGATACCATTCTGCTCCACAATTTCTTTAGCCCACTCTGAACATACTATAAGATGATCAACTGAATTTAATTCATTAACTTCTTGATCTGTAAATGTATCCAACTCAAAAATTGGGAATCCAAATGTTTTACCAGTGAGAGCTTCAGGTATTCTCATATCATGCTGGTGCCAGATCTTTAAGACGGGAGCATCCTCAAAACCTGATTTATTCATATTGTTAGCAAGTTTTTTACATACCTCAAAATCCCCAAGATTACTACACTGAATTTCTCCAATAGGCCACAATGCTACATCAGCAATTTTATTAAATTCTTTTACAATATTTAATGAAGCAATGCCGTATCCTAATTGATTGATAGGCCCGATGATATTTATCTTCATATATCATTTCCTTATTCGCGTGGCACATCATGACTATAAAATAGCTTATGTCTTTGTGTACCATCAGTCTTACTAATTATTCTATCGTCTAAATATCCTTCTTGGATCAATTTTTTTGCAATAGTACTCTCAATTTCAGTTAAATCTTCTAAATCTTTTTTATTAAACTGTAAGGCAATCCATTCTGTTGTTGTATACCAAGTTAACATAAATAATCCCCTCTAATTATTATGGAGAGAAACCTCATCAGGTTTGTTTCTGAATCTCTTAAGTGTCTCCAGCCTATCTTCAGCATCTGCTAAATTTGCCAAGGATTCTTGTAGGTTGTTGTGTAGATCTCCTGTACTATGGTCACCAATACCTGCTGGATGATCCAGCAACATATGTAGACTTGCTTCAGCCTTTACTTTGTCAGTAATAGCCTGATGGTACAAAGAATCTAATGCTAATTCACGATAACTACTCATAGTTCAAATGCCTCCAAGGTTAATTTAAATGGATTTCCCTCTATACTTTTCACTTGCTCCAACATTGTAGCAGCAATCTCGCGAATTTCAAGTTGAGCATCAGGTTTATTTCGAAGATTTAAGAAATGTGCGAACGATCTCCAGTTGAACATGATATCAGCAGTAATTTGACTGTTGTATGTCTTGAAGAATCTGGCTGATTCTTTTGCTCTCTTGCGTCCCATCCAAGGTTCGAGGTCTGCTATACATTGATGGTAAAGTTCATTACCTAGATTCGTGTACTTCTCTAAAATGTCCACCCATTCATCGTGAGGTTCAGCAAACGCTGTTGGAAAATCATCTGCGATATATGCAGTACATTCAGTCTCACCCCAATCTTCCGGTAGGTAATACTTATCTTCCTGCAATTCCTTATAACGAGCAGACTCAGCATTGACACTGACTCCCACTCTATGCTTTAAAATCTGAATATGTGAGGCAATATCCGTAGTTACTAAGAAATGTATAGAAGATTTCTCAAACGGAGTATGATGTCCCGCTTCAGCCAACATAGTAAGGAGCCTACCTATGCGTTTTTCCTTGTCTTCAGTAAATTCTCTGGAAGTAGAAGTCCAAGCAGAAAGTGCGTGACTTTTATCGCCACCATAATAACCAATCAATTCAACTTCGTTTTTCATAACTATCCTTCAATATCTACCAGTTTTTACAAGACCAATATCGAGCCTTCCACTTTGGACCCGGAGTTTCACATTTGTGTCTTGCCCTAAAGCTTTTTCGTCGTGCAGGATTATCCTTCTTGATCTCCATATTTGGATCACCAAAGTTTACCTTAACTACATTACCCTTTTCATTCTTAACATAGACTGAAAACTTCTTGGGACCATCTGGAGTTCTAAAAGGTTTATTTATCTTGACCTTTCTGCCTTGATATTCCGATGCACGAACTGGGATAAGAGTTCTACCGCCCTTCTTGTAGATACCTTTTCTCTCGTACTCATATACTTCACCAGTCTTAGGGTCTTTGTATTTAAAGCTACCCTTACTATCTTCTCCTTCATGCTTTTTGTACCAAGTCTGGAATTCTTTCATATTTTTACCGGGCATCCATAATGTTTTATTGTCTCCACTCTTGTGAGAATGAACACCAGATAGACCAATCTTTTCAGCCATTTTTTCAGCAGCTTCCTTAGAATCAAATACATAATCTTGCATTGGGCCAGCTTTATGTGCTACTGATTCCTGAGCTTTTTTGTAAGATTCTGGATCTGGACGGTCAGGATCTCCGGGTTTAGCTGGCTTATATTTCTTACCTTCACGTTCCTTCTTCTTACGGATATTTTCCCATAATCCCGGTCTATCGGCTGCAATATCCCATTCTTCAATATCTTCATCCGCCTCAATATAATCATTTTCTTCTGGGACTACAAAATTATCTTCATTGATTTCTTCTTCAAAACCATAAGCTTCATATGAGAAACTAAAGTCAGCGGCTTCCATATAATCAAGAGATTCAGCGGCTTTACTTAAGCAAACAGCAGTTCTTTGTTTATTAGATGGATATTCTTCTTTTAACTGGTTATCACTCATACATCGTGACATAAAGTCATTGGGTTTTTCACCTTCTTTTTTACTTGGGATTGGCATAAATAACTCCTAAAAAATGTTCTATAGATGTTATAGTGTGATTATTGAATATATCGTTAACAAGTTTTTTCGCTTGTGTCTTTTTTTCTCCAAGGGAGGTTAAAGTTAAAATACAATCTTGTTGCAATTTAGAAGGTTGTTTTTTCTTCGTAACCTTCTTTTTAACTTTTTTCTTCTTGGGAGCAGCCTTATACTTAGGTTTAGGCTTAAGCTTAGGTTTAGGTTCAATATCTGTGACGACAACAGGGCTTTGAGGTACTTCAGTTTCAAATTCTGCAATTTTTATTTCGCTAAAATTTGGAAGCCTAATAGATAGTACACCAAAACCATACAAAACACTTAAAATCATACAACCAACCGCAAAAATGATGGAGGTTTGATCAACTACTTCATCCCAATGCGTTATCATTTTTATATCCTAAAAGCCGGTTTTGGTGAGATCCGGCAACTCATGTGAAAATTTAATTAGGGCTTGGGCCTAAAGAAATCTTATCAGCAAAAATACTGCATGAGGTACGCATGTTGCTTTCGCTATCTTCATATTCTTCCACCTTAAGAGGACCAAGAACTGAAACAATACGACCCTTAGTCAGCTTATCATTCAGATTCTCTGCCATCTTACCAAAACACAACACATTTAGGAAGGTGGTTTCTTCCTCTTGTCCACGATAGCTATTAATAGCTATTCGAAATTTGGACATTGCAACACCCTTTTGAGTCTGAGAATACTCAGCGTCACGGGTCAACCGTCCACAACCATTAAAACAATTTACATTCATTCCTAGCTCTCCTAATCAATCTAGCGGCTATTAACATTCGACAAGATTCTACCACGGACAACCTGAGCATTACCACGATTGGTACGGCTATGCGTTGCATCATACACATGCTGAGTAAAACTTCGAGGAAGACCAAGTGCTGAACCAGCCTTCATGGTTTCCTTCTTGTTATTACTGAAAGTCCCAAGACCCTTCTTGTGAGCTACAGCAGTAACAGGATTAAAAGTTTCACCCCTATCATTACCACGAGTTTTCGTAGCAGTAATAGTTGAATCTTCCATACCCCAACGATAACACTGAGGAAGATTGTTCAGTGTTTCATAAAAATCGCTTCTATCCATCTTAACTCTCCTAACAAAAAACATTAAAAACAAACTCCCACAGTGGGAATTATCATTCAGACTCAGCACCTTCAACTACCTCCTCATTTGTTTGGTCAGCTTGCAAGGTCTGCAATCCTTCATTTAAGTATTCAACCATTCTTTCTTTTTCTGAATTCAATTCAGCAATCTTCTGGTCAATTACTTGAACTTCTCTTTGCACATTCAACAGGTGGGCTTCCGCCATTTCTCGTTCGCTTGGCATTTCTTCTCCTTAGTGAGGTAGTATACTAATTATAGCACACTGGAACAATAAAGTTAAGTACTTTATTTAAGATTATTTGTAATTTGATAAAATATTCAACCATTGTGGTTAGGGTGATACATCATATTCTATGACATACACTTCTGCTTCTTCAAACATCTTGCGAGATATCTCAAAGTCTTCCTGCCATCTCTTGTTATCTGATTTAAAAGAAATCACCCTACTGATGCCAGATTGAATAATCATACCAGCACATACAGAACAAGGCAAGAAAGGATAAGTATAAATATGACAATGTTTAACATCTGTATTAGCAAAAAGCAAGGCATTTCTTTCCGCATGTACAATCATTTTGTATTTTTCTTCTCGATCATCCAACCTTTCGTCGTCTGCTACGCCTTTTGGGAAACCATTGTATCCCACAGATACAACACGTTTATCATCATCCACAATTATAGCACCAACTTTAGTCGAAGGATCTTTAGACCAAGTAGAAGCATTCTGAGCCATTTCTAAGAATCTCATATCCCATCTCTTAAGAATCATAGTTTAAATTCCTTGAGAACTTTATCAATTTTCTTAAGCTCATCTTGTGACTCTCTTTGCATTTTTGCAGCATTGTTAATCAGAACACTGGATGACTCCGCCTTGCTTCCACCAACATTATACTCACTGGTTAACTGATGATTATTTTTAGAACAAAATTTTTCTTCTGGAGTATTGCTATCACCTCTGTCTCCACCATTACAAAACATGAAATGATTTCTACCATTTGCTTGATTTTGAATTATAACATGCTTCAATGTTTCTAAAACACTGGAATCTTTATCACGAGATAAAACAACTTTATCAACACATCGTAAAGCAGAAACAATTCTAATTCTATCTTCTTCACTCATAAATGGGGTGCTACGCTTGACTGCAACCTGATGATCATTATTTATAATAACAATTAACTTATCGGCTATTTTTTTCGCTGCCTCCATGTAATCTAAATGACCAACATGTAAAGGATTAAAATACCCAGATATAATTGCTATTTTCATTTTTTCTTCTTTCTTTTACCAGATTGTTCAATCTTACCAATGAAACAATAGTAACATAAAGGCTCAGGTAAGAAATCGAAAACTCTTTTAAAATGTCTTACAGTACCATTCCTATCTCTTAGCATATAATGTTCTACTTCTCTACCTTTAGCACCTAATTCAGAACCATGAGTAAAAATTTCTCCACCGTATCGAAGCTTAAGAATAAAAGCCCAACAATAACAATTCCCAACGCAGTACATCCTATGTATCTCCATCCAAATATTCGTAGAATCGATCCATGAGTCTATCGTAAGTATTAGAGTTCCTCAAGCTCCCTGCTATAGTCTTGTAAAGTTTCTTAGGGAATAAGATCATACCATGTTGCTCAAACTTGTCAATAGGTATTTGCTTTATTTCTTGAGAATCTTTACACACAACCATCTTTTTGATTTTTGGTTTTAGCTGAACTGTCCAATCTTCAATGCTAACCTTAAATCCTTTAGCCATACACTCCCCTGTTAACCATATAAATAAGTAATTACCAATGCAATTCCACAAATAATAAAAGTAAATGTGATACCAATCCCCAACCCAAATATCATCATCATAATATATTGATCAAGTATTCTTTGTATCTTTTCTGGCTTTGGCATATTAGGCTCCCGTAAAGAGTGGAGATGGGGGGAATCGAACCCCCGTCCTGTATAACCACAAATAATAATCTCATTCACATGTTTAGCCTCTAAGAGGCGATCTCAGCTTATACGACAGTATATCCAGCTTGGGTTTACAGGGTGCTAGACAACCCCTACTGCTACGCAGCGAGTGCAAAACTAGTAGTTTTAGCATCTATTGTTTAGTCAGCTTTTTACGAGGCCCACTGACCAACCTCGACATGCGATCATTACCATTAATTATCAGTCAATTCCAGTCATCCCCATTATAATTGTTCTTGTTTAAACCATAAATCAAAATCTTGTTGTTTTAAAATGATTCCGGGTTTTCCTCCCATATATGGAATCTTCTGGATATTTCCCATATCCATATTTGTCTGTAGGAATACATCTACTGTATCAGGCCACATAATTCCCCATTTTAGTTGATTCGCTTTTGATTCAATCAACTCAATATAGTTTTCTAAATTATAATCTTTTGGTTTTTTAAGGTTTGTACCACAATTGACAGAATTATAAATAAAGAGAATAGCGGCATCTTCTTTAATGTATGCTTTTAGGTCATTAACCTTGAGCGTAAATTTCCCTGCCGTTGGAACCCACTTCATTTCTAAGGGTAAGTCTTTAACAGCAACGCGATTGAAATGATGAACCGCCAAATCGATATCAACCATGAAGTCAGCACCAGCAGTATTGGTGCCTGTCTCTACATATTCACCATCATTACCGATACCATTATCTCTTACGTTAGATAATACAATATCATTGCGACTATTGCAAATAGAAACCCATTTATCGAAGAAATATTTTTCAACCATTGTACCAAACTTGATGTCCTTTTTGAAGGTACTCTTGGTTCTGTTATCAAATCTTTTATCTGTCATAATCAAAAGCCGGGCCGAAGCCCGGCTCAACTCCTTTAACTATCTAATACGGCGATAAAAACCAGGACGATAATACCAACGAGGTCGTCGGTATTCATAAGTACGAGGCTCTGGGAGACAAATGGGAGTCTTGAATGGAGCTGCTACAGCAGAACCGATTCCATGTACTATACCTGAAGTAGTATTGTACACATAATCTCCTGTCGCCCTAAAGATATCGCATGGAGCAATACAATGGAATCTCCTAACTCGTGGTCCACAACAATCCGTTGGTGCAGCAATTTCTGTAAATGCAGGATCTGGATATGGCTCTAGAGTCGGCTCTGCCGATTCTCCCGCCATAACTGATGACCCCACAACACAACACAACGCGAAAATACAGTTTCTCATTTACTTACCTTTCTTGGTCTTAGTAGCGAAACCTTCCTGTACCATAACTTCTGATACATTTTCTAATTTACCATCCCCATCCAGATCTTTCCAAAGGAAAGCAAGAACCCGTCCAAAGGTAAAGGAATCTTGAATTCTCTCTGTCATAGGAATTTCTATAATTATTTTATCGTCTTCGGCGAGCAAAGACTTTAGATATTCTTTAGATTTTAAACCAAGTTCCTTTTCTTCTATATCCTTGGTGCGTACCTCTGGTGCCCAACAGTCAAGCATTCGTACACGGATTTGTTTTTGAATACTAACCACTACTGTATCACCATCATAAACTTCTTCAACTACAGCACTTGTAGTTAAATTTTGTTCAGGTTGATTACTCGCAGCAGCTATAACCCAAAATAAATTAGTTGCTACTAATGTAATTAATATACTTAATTGATTTTTTCTATCAAAGAATTTTTTCATGATGTCCAATACTGATAATAAAAGTCTATAACTGATTTAAATATATTTGCTCGAAAGCCTCCTGCAGATGGACCCCCTGAATATGTTATATAGTAAAAGAGCCATAACTGAAAAAAGAAAATAAAAGGTATAACTACCCTGAATTTATTTTTGACCAAAAAACACATTAATAATACAGATAATAGCGTACCAATCATTTTAGCCTTGATGAAGCTATAAACACCATAATTATTGATTATATACAATCCCATAGGATTTTGTTCTGATTCAGGTAGTAACTCTGCGTGGATAAGACTTAAAGTATTATCATAAGCTGAAATTATACCTATAGCTAATATCATACTCAAATATACCAACTTGGTGCTGGTATCGTTAGTATTCATTATGTACCCCCAAGTGTTAAAAAATGATTTACACTTGGTTTATACACTTCATTCATCTTCCCAATCAAACTCTGCGAGCTGTTCATTACTAGCATTATATGTTTCAATAACATTAAAATCCTCTTCCTCCCACCACGATGTGTGTTCAGGATAGTAGTCCTCTGTGAGATCAAAATCCTCAATCAACCCTTGTGGTTGGGGGAGTACAAACTTGCCCACTACGACATGAGAATCATTAATTGCATTAAAAGACATAAGTAAAAACTCTTCCTGTAAATTCATTATAAAACCTAAAACAATGGGAATGCCCAGATTCGAACTGGAATCAAATGTTTAGAAGACATTTATGTTATCCGTTACACTACATTCCCCAATTAATATTATAGTTGAGTCATTGGTAATGTGAAGGGTTATTCTGAAAAATCTCCATAAAATGTGGTAACATTTTTTTGCCAATATTGATTTAAACCAGTTACATCACGGGAATCATCTAAGGGACAGTAAACATTCCCTAAAAAATTAATATATTCCTGAATATCTTCAGTGTCTCCACCGTGTTGTTCATATCTATCCCAGTTTTTCTGTACAGTGGCGGCACACCAACCAGCCTGAGATCTATATGTAGGATCTACATCGGGATGTAAAATACCATACTCTCTACCTTCAGCACCATTTTCTGCATACCTAATAGCCGCCACAAGAGGTGCTAATTTAGTATGGAGATCTGGTCTAATATTTGATTCAATAGCTTCACAGAAATCTCCTAAGCCATCTGTGCCATCCTTGTCTTGCAATTTTTGTTCAAATGTTACTAATATTGAATTTGGACTAGGAAGTTTTACTTTAGGTTTATCTTCTGTGCCTTCATCTTCATCTGCATATCTCATCTTCAGTAATGTATATTTTAACTTGTCGTGCTGAATTGTTAGACCATAAGTAAGTCTTTTAATCTGCGTGGCAATTTCTTTTGCATCATAAATAGCATCTGATATTTGATATACTGTATCCTCATCAGGTAAATCTATCCAATCAGGATTTTTTTCTCTTTCAAGAGGCCAAAGGGAAGTACACTCAGGACAAAGAAATCCCTGTTTGTCATCTGAGTTATGACTGTCTTGATAGTGGGTAAATCTCATAAGCAAATCTGAATTATAAAAAATCACATTAGTGGCATTTTCAAGTTCTTTATAGATCTGTTCATTACCATCGTGTAAGGATTGCTGGTTAACATACCTGTCATCACATCTTTGTAAAAAGAGATAGAGATTTACAAGGATCATAATCAATAATGATAACTGCAAACATCTAAATTCAACTTTATGTCGGCCTGTTTTAGTTTCTTGTTCTTTAGTCATAATTCCTCTTTCTATATAATTATCGTCCATATTTATCTGAAAGTCTTACGATGTCCCCTTCGTCACATTTTCCTCCTTGTATTTCATAAATTTCAAGAGCTTCGTCTCCAGTATTCTTCACCATGTGTGTTTCAGTGGGTAGAATAACAATGTGGTCACCTTCGGAAATAGATAGTTCGGAATTATCAATAGTAATAACACCTTCTCCCGATGCAATAAACCAAAATTCCATACGTTCTTTATGATATTGTTCGGATAATTGCTGGTCGGGATCTACTATAATTCTTTTAAATACAACTTTTTTATGCTCTGGTCGATAAATATCAATATAATACCCCCAAGGCTTCTCAATTAACTTATGCGTTGGCACCTTACAACTCCTCAATACGTTTAGCCTTGTCATCAACAACAAGATCAAAATGTGGCTTTTCATCACCAACTTTTAACTCATGAAACTTACAACCCCAACTGTTCAATTGAGTCAATGTGTGATTGCGATAATTCTTGCCAGAAGTTGAACCACGAGCTGTCCAATAAATAATTTTCCATCCCTCATCATATAGATTATTAATTTTTGCTATATTATCATGACTTGGTTCTGATAAATCATAGCGACGTTCACCAGAATAAAAACAAATTGTTTCATCAATATCTATAAATGCAACTTTTTGTTTGCCTTCCGGGCTAAATCTTGCTGCCTCATGAAATTCCATATTAATCCCTTCTAATAGTTAAATCTATAATTTCTCCACTTTCAGTTAATTCCACGAAGAAAGAATCGCTTAAATTGATAGTGGGTACTACTTTATCTTCTTGAGTATATAAAGTCCAAACATCTATTCTAAAATTATTCTGAAAAACATTTTTAGCGTCTATTTTGAATTTATTTTTAAGAATATTTTCAGATACATTGTTAGAAATAAATTCATGCAACAATTCAGAATCTATATTCTTGTATACTTTTTCTGGTGTATTTTTTTTATTAATTGTCTTCTTAGGTTTTTTAGGATTCTTCAACACTTTATTTCCTTTTTAAGATTTATTTTTTTTCCATGAAAAAAGATTGTTCAGATATTTTTTTCGTTTGGAACAATTACATTCTTGTAATCCAAACCAATTTTTAAATCTTTCCTCGGTAATTCCAAACCTCGTAAGAGTTTCCTCTAATGCATCACCCAGTCCTGTTACTTCATTCTCTTTAGAGTTAAACTTTACACCTTTAGCATTTAATTCATTTATAACTAAATCCATTTCGTGTCTAATTTGATTTTGGTCGCTCATTTATTCTCCAATCTTTATAGATTAGGATGGACAGTACTCTGTATTTTGCTGGTAAATTAATTCATAATACAGGACTTGGTTTTCCTCTTCAGAAAAAACAGCTTCTCCGTATAAATATCCTTCATCTATTAATCTATCAACAACTTCACGCTCAATATCATTTAAGTCACTGATATCCATACCTTCAAATCTCTTCGCTATCCAATCCAATGTCGTCATCATTTGTTATATTCCTATTCCTGAAGAAATCTAGTGCGTTTAGTATACCATCTACCGCTATGATTAAATCCCTGACTTGATTTGGAGTCATTTCAATGCCGTGTAGTGCAAAGAAATCCCTTGTTTCATATTCATCTCCACTATTATATCTTAATTGTTCCTCTGTATTAACCAAAAAAGATACCCAATCTAAAAAAGCCAGTTTTGTCCTCTCATTTTGTATTATTGACTGAAGTTCGTCATTTAATTTTTGAAAAAGATATTCATCTTCATCTTCATCTTCGGAATAACTCATATTAAATCTTTCTCATAGAGTATGATACTATGTAATTATACCCGAAATAGTATATTATGATGGAAAAATAAGGATATGCTGATGAATTAATAGCAACATATCCTTAATTTAGTTTATCTCCATAATCTTAAACGATAAGTTCCATATTTTCCAGTAGCAACTGCGTCTGCTACTAATCTCATTCTTCTTCTGGGTATGCAGGTGCCTAATGTTTTTGGGTTTCGACCCTTACGTCCCCATCCACATCCTTCAAATCTGGCTCCATGTTTCCACGGACTACAAACTGAATAAGGAGGATGCCACCTGTAATTTTTATCGGCCATATACTGGACTCTGACTTGAGCTACCTCTTGTAAGGTCATTTCTTTCGGTTGATTTGCCAAGACAATTGATAGAACTAATGCAGTAAACACATATATCTCCATATAATGAAAAAAATATCATCCTGATATTAATACACTTATAACCCACACAAAAACAAAAGTCACAAGCAGTTCAATTGTAATAATTACTATGTCTTCTTTATTTAACTTCATTATTGTCCATCATTATTAAAACTTGTTCTGCTCCGTACAAAGTAAACTCCTGACAGACATCACATCTACGTTCTTGAGCATCTGGTTCAATACCAAGGCTACTAGCCCCACAATCCACATTGATACAGAATCCCTCATTCATATCACGAGCTACTGCATCAAATACTTCTTCAAAATCAAGAGTCCAATCTGGATGGTTTGGCTTAGACATTTCCATATATATTCCGTTCTGTAATAATCTTATCCATATAAATATCGTGAGATGCTACTGGAATCTCTTCAAACATTTGACATTCAAACGCCAAGGCCACTAATGGTGTACCCTGTCGAGCATTCTCCAGCAGCTTATCATAGTATCCTTTACCGTGACCCATCCTCGCACCAGTAGCATCAAACCCTACGCCCGGCACCATTATAAGATCTAATTCTTTTATGTCAACCTGTTTCTGAGGAAGACCACGCAATTCTTGAGAAGGCTCTAAGATACCATACATACCTGTTTCTAATTCGTCCATACTCTCAAGATGGAAAAGCTCTAGCTCTCCATCGTCATTACACCAAGGCACCACTATATTTTTGCCACTACTAAGTGCCTCTGGTAGAGCATGACGAGTCCTGACCTCACTCCTTACATCAATATAAAACATGACAGCAGATGCATCGGCATATTCATATAGAGACATGAAAGTATCTACAATCGAACGACTTAGTTTGTCTTTGTCTTCTTGTTTGTTTCGGTTGTCATGGGCAGTTCGCCTCAGTTCATTTTTATTTATCATAGTATGGTACTCTTTGAATTCCTGTTTATACCGTTTGTAAAACTTTATTTGTATATTGTTCTTCAAACAATAGTTTTTGAGAATAGGTTTTTTTGTGACACTCTTTACACAACATTGTACAATTTTTCGGAACTGTTAATCCTCCCTTACCATGAGGGATTATATGATGAGCATCCATATCATCTATGTCAAATTGCTCATCACAATCAGAACAGTATCCATCTTGTTTGTGGTATTGTTTTTTTCTATCTACTTCAGAAAATTTTCGAGATGGATCTTTATCTGTTTTGTCAGTACAACAATCAAGGTGATCGTGTAAAATTTTATTTTGTAGCCCTCTATTGACTTTGGTATGCCCAGAAGTATTTACACGCAATGAGTATTCATCAAGATCATTTTTAACTTTGGTTGATTTTATCTCCGCTGCTGTCCTTATGTCTACACTTAAGTCTTTTAGATGGTTTAGTAATTTTTCTTTATCAATTTCTCGACCTTCTAGTATCCAGTCAATAATTACAACATTTAATGCATAAAAATTTGAACCTTTTGCAAATCTAGTTGATTTAAGTCCTACTGTTTGATCAAAGAGAAATTTCATAATCTCTAAACTTTTCTTGATATTTTTTATAAGTTTGAACATATCTATATCTTCTTCATTGTTTTTAAAATATTTAAACACGTTCGCAACAGCCCACCCATTTAAATGTTCTTGATTATGAATGTAATATAAAAGTGCTGTTAAATATCTACCATCCCACTGTCGAATAACCGAGGATGTTGATGAGGCTTTAATAAGCATATCGGAATATGGTCCATCAACACCAGTAAATGGCCGGAGGAAATCCTTAACTAAGGGTGTATCTCTATATTTTGATCTTAGTTTTTCTTGATCATTAAGATTTTCGCTTTGATTATATGATTGAAATAAAGCATCGATAAGATTTTTAATCTCAATCTCATTCACCCCATATGTTTCATATATAATTACAGTTATCTGCTTATCAAGAAAACTTTTTCGGTTCGACTCATTAACGTCTTCCCATTTCTTTGCTTCTAGTTTATCAATAAAAAGATCAGGTAGAGTCGATAACTCTTTAGATAAAGAATAAATGTTATGTATATAATCTTTTATACTAGAAGCTCTCTGTAGTCCATCAATTACTTCATAGTAAACTTCGCAAGCTTCCGGTAAAAGATTTTTGCGTATACCATACCAATTATCATCATATGGTTTTTTAGTTTCACTATCTCTATATCTTTTCACAAGATAAAGTGGGGGTATAGAAATTCCGCTCCAAATGGAGTTAATGAAAGCAATCTTTCTGTCGGCTGCCCATACTTCATCTCTTTGGTGATCAGGATTAAGAACATAGTCACCGCTATCTATCTTCTTTAATAGATTTTCAATAGAAATTTTTTCGTCTGAAAAATCATAGTTTGGGAGTTGCATAATTCATCCTTCCTTAATTTTTATTTCTTAACATCTTTAAACAAGATTTACCAATGGCGGTGCCGAGGCCACAAGGAACGGCATTACCTATCTGTTTGAACGCCTGTCCCTTTTTACACTTAAACATAAAAGTATCTGGAAAAGACTGTAGTCTAGCCAATTCCCTGACAGTCATATGTCTTCCTTTTTCATAGTGGGTAAACACTGCACCATGATTTTCTTTAACTGTGTTACACGGTTTATCGGGATGACATTTCTGATTGGCCTCACCATATCCAGAATAACTATCACCGTATTCAGTAGCCATAATTTTATCTGGGACCGATGGGTCAGTCTTATAAGCTCTGAACTCATGTGAAAATTCAATATCTTCCTCAATGTCTTTTAGGTCATCTATCGCATCTCTAACGGAAACCCATTTCTCCAAATCACCCGTACCAGACTCGTTGTGTGTCTCATCTGGAAAAAGAACCTTGTTCTTAGACGCTATAATAATAACTCTCTCTCTGTGCTGCGGCACACCATAATTGGAAGCTTTTAATACTCTTGCTTCAGCGTTATAGCCTAAATCAACAAATAGGTCAACCCATTTATCACAGACTGAGAATGTATATTCTTTATATTTTTTAAGTAACTTACCACTACTCAGCTTCTTTGAATCTTTATTGATCTGTTTAAAAGTATCATCTGGAATATCAGATTCAAAATGATACATAGAAGCAAGACCTTTGACGTTTTCAATAACGCAAACATCTGGATCTACTCTCTCCACAATATCAAAATAATCAAAATACAATTGTCCCCGATCATCAAATGGATCTCGCTTACCAGCATTGCTAAATGCCTGACAAGGAATTCCACCAAGGATAACTTTTACTTCATTATCAATGCAGGCTTTTACAATAACATCTTTTATAGTTGGATCGGTAATACTTCCTTCGACTAAGTTACAATGAGGATGATTGAACCTGAATGTTGAACATGCTGGCCCATCAAACTCATTAGCGACTCTGACCTGTAAACCATCTACCTTATCCATACCATAAGACATACCCCCACAACCGGCGAATAAATCTAAAACGTTATACATAGTTAATCTTCCCCTTTTAAATTAATATCTTGATGTTAGGGTCACAAGCCCGACCATAAAAATAATCCTTTGGTAATTTTAGATCAGACTCAAGACGTCTTAGTTGTTCTAACCTCAGTGTGAATTCATTAAACGTCGGAACAATATTCTTTAATCTTGAATTACCAGCGTGTAGCATAATTCTACCAGTAATTTTTTTTGACTTTGTACTCCACTTTCTACCGTCTGTACGCACTGGCTCCATCAGTACATTATTCAAGCAGTAATAATCAAATGATAAGAATACGATCTCTTCTTTATTATGATCAAGATCATATTCTATTGTATAGACATAGTAGAATACCGGCTTATCCTTGTTATGTTTTTCTAAGCAGTTCAATAGGTTGGAATAGGCAGCAATCCCACTCTCACCAGCATTCTTGCCATTCCGCCTGACTCTCCGTACCTTGAGATTGATGAGGATAATACAATCCTCTGTTTCTATAGTAAAATCATAGGGAGATTTGTTGTTGGCTTCTCTGGTAATAGTTGCTTTCTCCGTGGCACCGGACTTGATCATAGCTGCCTCAAAAATACAACCGAAAACGGAAGCCGAATCAAGTGGAGTATCTTCAAATATTAAATCATAGGGGCCTAACTTCAAAGGCATTGGCTCATAAAAAGTAAGTTGGCAATATCCGTGAAGATCAGACATTCTGTCCATCGCATCTGCTTTGATTAACTCTTGATATTCCAAATCATCAGTCATTTGTCAACTCCCTCACGTTCATTAACTTGAGCAATTACCAAAGCATCTAGCTCTGCAATAGAAAATTTTCCGTTTAGTTCAATACATTGTTCATTTTCTTTAGGGTTTGTTGTAATGATAGTCCTACCCATATGTTTTTCATGTAGAAACTTAATTAAATAATCAGTACACCACAAGTGTCGGCCAAACTTTTTTTGCATAGCGTTAATTAAAAAGTTACCATCTCTCATTTGTCAAGAGCCTCCATAATCTTTTCTGCTAAAAATTCTCGACCTGTCTCGCTACCGAGATTTATCTCCTTGTCGGCAACATCTTCTAATATTTTAATAATTCTATGATAGTAGGCCCAATCATAGGTACGACTACACCCTACTCCTTTATCTGCGTTCTCTCTTTTTCGGTAATTGATCACGTTTATGTCTGCTGGGTAATGCTCACACCCAGTAATATATCCACTAGGAGTATCATAACATATTGTTCCGCATTTTTCACATTCAAAGTTACTCATTCGTCAACTCCCTCAAAGATATTTCCTACAACCACTTTAGAATATCGCCAATTACGCTCTGCCCCACCGTGACGATCAGGATCTTTTTTACCTAGAAACATAGCATCTTCTTCGCAGTAGGTTATTGTGAATCTTTCTTTTCTGTCTCTGTATTGCCACTCTACAATATCCCCCTCATAAATCTCCTTACCATTCTTATCTTTCAATCCCGTATATTGCTGCACAAAGACTGTGGCATCAAAAACATTTTCCCACAATGGCTTATCTTTTGTACCATAATTTTCATATACAGTTCCGTCAATGCCTATCATATACTTATCTGAATGTTCATCAGGATAGATTATAGTTTTATCAGAATTTGTTTCGTGACATATGCGAAATTTAATCTCTCTCATTTGTCAAGTCCTATAAAGGTAAATAAGAGGGACTACTCACACCATGTGCTTCACATTCTTCAAGTAGTTCTTTCAATGCTAAATGGGCTTCAAGGTAAATCTGGTTTTCCATAGCAATTTTAATTTGCTTAACACTCGCTGGCAAAAAGAAATTCCTGATATTCATCCTCGTATTGGGATCATTACTTTTAATGTATGTATTACTCATCTTCCCACTCCTCAGTTATAATAAGCTCTGCTTCGCCTCGTTGTAACATCTCAATAAACTCTTGTTTAGCGTCTTCAAGAGCCTTTGCTTCTGAATCAGCAATAACGGCCCGCATACTGTCAACGCTTATGACGTAAGTCTTACTCATCTTCAACTCCTAAGTAGTTAGACAAACAGAATCAAGTCTATTATACCACCAATCGGGTGCTTGTCTACCTTTAATCCACTCGCATTGGATATTTTCCCGTTTATCGTAGAAATAATAATCACGATAGGCAGCAATAGAACAAGAGTTCTTGTATTCGTCTGGCATAGCTTGAGCAAATGGAGTCAGCTTACCCTCTGGAATAAGAGGGAACAGACTGCCAAGTACAGTAATTTGCCGCAGGCACGCATGTTCTTTCTTAAAGCGGAACTCAAACTCTTGACACAGAGCAATCCCATGCCAGAAAGACCACATATAATTCTCTCTGCTATCACCAACCCAGAGAGTTACCGGATGACGGTGGTAGCCCCCTTTGTGCGGCGTACCTGACTTGGTCAATGGCACTTGACTGTCTGTAGCACCATGACGACGAGCAGCACTAACCAACATCTGTGTAGCCTCTACACACATCTTGGGTACATGTTTGTCGCAATGCATACGAGCAGCAATCTGAGGATCTTCATCTAATGCAAAGATGTTCATAGATCAAATTTTCCTAAATATGGATTTTTCTTCCAGTATTCAAAATCTTTGGCAGAGTCATCCCAAAGTTGTTTTTGTTTTTTGTCAGGACTATTTTTAACTTCATCCTGCTTCTTTGTCAACCACTCTTTTACAACATTTTGAAAGTTTGGACTAAATCCACCTTGCTTGATCCAATCTGAGTAGTCGAAGACCGCATACTTTAAGTCCCACAACTCCTCACCTAAATCCCGCTTATCTAAATCGGAATTACTCACTGCATCAAACAAATCAAGTATATTTTTCAAAGTTGCTTCAGGGTCCATTAGTTATTCTCCTGTATTAGAGGATCAGTACGGTGATAATTTTGAATGCCAAGTGAAAATACACTTTGTTTAAACATCGGTTTTTCAAGGTTTTCAAGCTGTCGCTGTCTCCCTTCTTCAATGAGAGCAAGACCCATTAAAGAACACAGAACAATAAACATTATTGATAGAACCGTCTTTCCAATCTTATCCATTTGTCAACTCCTATTTATAATAAAACTTACTACAGTAGCCGAAGCGGGACTCGAACCCGCACGCCCATTACGGGCACAGGATTTTAAGTCCTGAGTGTCTGCCTATTCCACCATCCGGCCATTCGATCCGATCACATTGGGTTAGACATTCAGTCTTCAACTGAATCAAGAAAATGCCCAATACCCTGATGTAGACCAATCTCATAAAAATCATCGAAACTACAATTTTTTCGGTGATGATATTCTTCACCAAGTTCATATCCTTCTGAGCCTGAATCCTCACAGATCCGTACTCCAAGAAATAAACCGCGACCATCACCATAATTATTCATAACAAACACCGCTGTTCCATACTTAAACCAAGTATTCTTTTTAGCTATGTGCTGCCTGCCCCAGTGACTACTCATTGTAATCTACTCTATAGTCAGCGATAGCCTGAACTTCGCCGTTATCTTCAACTTTATATTTTGTTAACAGTTTATATTCCTCCCCGGAAATGTGATACTTTGTCAAATGTTGTAAGGCATCTTCTTTTGTGTTGCATCTAGGAGTTACAGCCTCACATAACCCTGTGCTATTACAAATTACACCCTGCCACATTGTACTACCCTCCCCTATAGCATCACTAATTCAAAACCCTGATCTTTAATATATGTCAAACACTCTTCTTCAACAGCGTCGGCGGTATCAGGATCATAATCATCATCCGTGCCATCAATATGGCTATCTTCCCATCCAAGAGATTCAGCCTTACTTAAAACTTCTTCAAAACAACTATAGATAAAAGTTTGCATTAATTTTTCCAATGTTTAACCATTTCTTTTCGCCAGCGTTCCACGTCGGTATCTGGCATCTTATTCTTTTTCTTCTTTGGTTCTGGTTCTGGTCTTGATTTACACCATGCTATGGTAAACAGTAGTGCCATTATTGTCAAGGACAATTTTATCATTGAGGAAAACAAACCTCCTGCCAATCCTGAAATTCTTTATCGTCTTCAGGCTCAACAAAGTATAGGCTATACTGATTGCAAAGTTCCACATAAGCCTCTGACTTGTCCATACTGGGATAAGTGGAAACTTCGCTGTTGTCAGAAATCTCTTCTAGTAGATTCTTAATCGCGTCTCTCAAGTCTTTCATCTTAAATCTCCAAAAGGTTTGTTGTTTGTGTCTGTATCATATCATCGACATCAACCCTGTCAACCCTTAATTTGTTTTTTTAATAAATCGCTGATTTAATAGATCTGTTAATGAAGATTCGTGATCAATAGGCTGACCATCCACACCATACAAGACCTCTACAATATCATATTCACTGCAAATCACATTCATTTTATCTGTCACCAACTCAACCATCTTTCTACCATCAAAATCCCCTGATGTCTCTAATAGCCAAATCTTTGCTATCTTTTTATCAGAGAAAATAGTAACAGCCATACATACTTCAAATCCACCATCACTAAACAACCACAATTCATTATTGTAAATATTCCTAGACAATTTATTCAACAACGTAGATCTGAATTTTATATCAGTCTGTCGCATCTTTGACAATGCTAATAGAAAACTATTTACACTATTCTTGTCAATTTTCTTCCACATTCTAACCTCCCTAATATATAGGTATACCACGGTTTATAGGGTCATATTAGAGCATAGCCGTTAAGCTTACCCCTAAAGTCCCTTAGTAATTTATATAGATTAAAACTCAAGTAATAAAAATTTCAATTCGTCTTTCGACGTGACCCACCAAGTTACTCCTCAGTAGAGCTTGGATTCCCTTGAAAACTAATTACTTACGGCAAAGCTTGTGAAGCTATCCGGTCATCCCTTAACATCTTTACAATGATAAGTTATTATTCTGTTTGGTTACAGAATGGGCCTGAGTTCTACGTTACTGTTATAACGCCCCTGATCAGATCTAAATTCACATTAATGGCAAGGTGAAATCCAGACAGGCTCTTACGCTACTGCCCCGTACCCTTCTTTATAATGATCCAAAAGGTGATCAATAAACTACATCTATCCAATGTATTATAGCTGCCTATTCACAAGAGTGATGGATTTATTGGTTTTTTCTGTGGTTTTCTTTTTTAATATTTTAATTGTGGGTTTTTCTCCCAATAGTGAGAATAATAGAAAACATTTCTGGGGATTATTACCCAATATAGTTATACGTTTTATGGTTATTGTATGTCAAGGCTATCTTATCCTAAATATGCACTTTATCAATGAAAACAAAGCCCTAATAATACTACTAATATAATGACTAATACAAGGATTACTGTTGACATGAGGATTTTTTAAGTTGTGATAAGTTTATAATTTCAACCACGACCCCATACAGCAAGCCAAAACCCAGTAAAAACATTGGTGGAATTGATATTTCGGCCTCACTCGACGCGGTCGAACCGTGTGCATGTGCGGCCCAAATACGGCCTCTAGACGGCTGATTCTGGTGATTCATAAGACTCAAAAATGGGGCAAAAGTGTTTTTTTTTACGGGGAAACACTTCAACATTCTCGAAAAAGCCAGTGTTTTTGTCATTTTTGGGAAATCGCTATATGAGACGATTAGCTGAGACACGGCCCAAATGAGGCGAAATGGCCCTTTTCGCTGACTATACGTTATCGGGCGATGCTTATAGATTGACTGGGACATCACCCCCTTTTCGCTGACTGTCAAACAACTGGCGAGTATGATAGATTGGGCTTGACACAGCAATGTAAAAATGCTATAATTCAAATAGTCCCAAATCTCGCTGACTGTTGAACACCTGGCGATGCTATAGGATCAGATGGGACAAATGGTCCAGTTTTCGCTGACTGTCTAACAAGTGGCGATGCCCGAGGATCGGGCGGGACAAACGAAATGGGTCCAGTAGGACTCGAACCTACAACCAACGAATTATGAGTTCGCTGCTCTAACCATTGAGCTATGGACCCCAACCTGAATGACCCTAGCGGGATTTGAACCCGCGTTGCTGGAATGAAAATCCAGTGTCCTAGACCTAACTAGACGATAGGGCCGCATAACGGGACTGACGGGACTCGAACCCGCAACCACCGGATCGACAGTCCGGTACTCTAACCAATTGAGCTACAGTCCCCGTGGCTTATTTGGTGACCACCTCTTTTTCTAGCTGAACACCATTCACCATCCCAACCAGTTAAGAATGTTCATCGCGAGGTAATTTCCATTACCGTCCGATTCCGCAATTATATCTTCTTCGTCTATGTCATACAACTCACCAGCCCCCAAAACTTCAACATTCTTGCGATGTGCTTCAAGTTCGGCAATTGCCTCGCCTTGTGATACTTCAGTTTCTTCGTCGATTTCGTCAAGTCTCATCTCAATTCTCCACAGGATAAGGGGGATTTTCAAACAACACTCTATCATTCTCTTTCTTCAATGTCTATTTCGAGATAATCCCCGTCAAGGGAATCTCGTTGGGCATCGATCACATTATCAAGAATGTAATCCCCACGATCATCTTCGTCAAGTGCCAACCACTGTTTGCCGTCGATAGTTTCCGGTCCTTCACTATCACCAATCTTGAAAAACAAAGTCTTGTCAGGATCTGCCACGACCCAACCAGAGAACTCAACCACAATGTTACTCATCTCAAAATCTCCAATAGGGGTAAAGGGATACTCCATTATATCATATATCGTCAATAGAGCAAGCCCAACAGTACACTAATTAACAAGATAACACGAATTGATGTAAGTCGTTTGGTGGTAAGGAGTTAGGGAAATCGGGGCGGGCCGCGTCGGCCCTAAGTCCTTTGGTGGCAAGGGTTTAGGTCAATTACTATTTTAAAGAAATAAGAAAACCCCGCCCGGCGAACGACAACCGGGCAGGGCACCCCTATTCTCAACTATGCGATCAGTTCCAGAGCCAGTTTCTCAGCTTTGTGAACAGCCTGAGAATTCCCAGCTTTGAGAACCCTGTCGAAATCATTGTTGAATGACTTGCGTCGAGTTGCATCGTGCTGCTCGTATCCCTGCACGGCATTGTATGCAAGCCATGCGTTGGGATTCCGCAGGTCGAAATCGACGTTACTACGCCGCATCTCACCACTCAAACGCTTGAGAATCAATTCTGTACGATTCTTGTGAACCGTCACCGCACGTTTGCCAGCATCCTCGACAGGCTCTGGATAGATCTCATTCAAGAAATCTCGCATGTCAACTGTCTGTTGACTCATTTGCTTGATCATGGCAGTCAGATCGCACCACGATTCTTTGAGCATTGAGAATGCTCCGATCAGTTCATCCATTTGACCACGAAGACCAGAAGTGTGACGAATTGATCGAGAAAACGACTCGACAGATTTCATCATTGACAGATTCAAACACATGTCACGGAAGAATCCAATCTCAGCTTTGAAGCCTCGACCATCATAACCACCGTTGACCATGAATCGCGGGAAGATGTTGTCACCACCGGCAACATTGAACATATCACGACGATCCTCATTCGAAGGTGCAAATTGAACAAAATGACCATTGCGAAAGTGGCAACGGACATTTGTATCACCGTCGAACGCTTCGGCAGCGGCTTCAGTGATTGCCAAAATGTCATCCGTATTGTGCGGAACATATCGGGCAGAAACTGATTTGCCAACACATTCGCTGTTGTCAGATCGGAACAATCCGAAATGAGGCGTTCGCATATTGTCGGGGCCGTACAGTGGAAACTTGTCAACCGAAAAGTTGAAAGTGTTCTGGACGGTTTCCAGTGCGGTGTCAGTTGTTAAAGTCGTCATTCTACGTTCTCCAAAAAAGGGGTTGTTTGCGACTCGTTGTCGCGTCATACAGGTATTATACCTTAATTATCGGCAGTTGTATAGCTCAGCCTTAGTGATTAGGGCTTATTTCTCAAAGTTTTCCAAAGTATTTCGGCGGCAATCGGTAAAGATAGGGCAAGACATCCCAGAATCGTCGTAAGTCGTTGGTATCAAAGGAGTTACGACGCTCGCAGCCCGCCCCCGGCGTCCTAACCCCTTGCGGGGTAAGGACTTACGGCGACGTTTTGCTGTCATTCCTCCCAGATTAAGTCATCGTCCGTAATTTCCCCATTCTCGTCATCCACCCCAAACAGAGTATCCCAACAATCCCCACAAGTTCCCGAAATTAGTAATTCCCTCTCATCTTCAGTAAGATAATACAAAACATCCTGAATCAATTCACCCTCCTGCCATTCCTTGTAGTCCGATGGTTTTACCCGAATACTATGTGCATTCGAACATTTCCAACATTCTACTTTGACATTATCCATTGCATCACCTGTTTTATTCATTGTCAGAATCATTGTACTTTACTCCAAAAATTACCACTGCGAACATAATAAAAATACACAAAAACAAATCACCGGCATTTTTCATGCGGTTTGTGCCTTCCCATAGCTAAACCTCTTTCCATCTTTTTTGAGTTGCTTGATTGCGTCCGCTGCCTCAGATCCTTTCGGTTGAATGCCATGAATAATAAGGGCAAAATCATCATTTCCCCAAAACGGATTTGCTGCGTGTGTGTCATCGTGATCGACTTCCAAACCCAGCATATCGGCTTCCTCATAAGAGAACACTACTTTCGCAGATCGTAGACCATAGTCTACAATCATATCGTCACGGCGTCCACCATAACTTGCGGTAAGAATCAGATTATCGGGAATAATTTCCAGATTATCAACCCAATAAGGTAAAGACTTAGTATAAGCATAGAACAATCGGTCTGGATTCATGATTGCCGTTCTAATCCATGCTTCAAAGTATGCCGGGCTGAAGAAATCACCAGCAACGTGAATTCGGCAGATTCCCAGATTCTTCGGCATCTGGTCACGAATAATCGAAACCATCTCACCAGCAGACTTACCACGCAAATTGTCAAAATTCTTCTTGCGAGAATTGTACACGTTCGTATATGTGGCTTCCTGTGATGCACTGAAACAGCGAAATTCTGTTTTCTTGCCGTCCACAACTTTCCGCTTACCATCTACAATTTTTACCTTACTCAAACATTGTTCAGCAAACGGACACGAGTGACCAGACAATAGATCGAACGAATAAACTTTACGCTTATTCTCAAGATATACTTGCAGATCAGGATGATCGACCATTGCTTGCAATTTGTTGTTGGCTTTTGAGAATGACATAGTCGCTCCTCCAATAGGGGAAAAGTGTTACGCGGTGAATTGTACCACAACTTCGGAACCATAGCAATGGCCAATGGCCATATCCACGAATTTTGCACGTTCTATAGGTTCTCCGTTCGTATTTGCCAACACAAACGAATCGTATTTGTACGGGTTATAGGTGACTGGCTTGAAAGGTAGCGGCAACCGATTTTCCCACTGCTGTTTTGGATCACACCAAAAACCACGAACAAACGCATGAACATTCTTTTGAGCATTCTTCAACACTCGCAAACGTCCGGCTTGTGACACTATAAACTCAGCATCCTGCAAACAAATGTAATCTGTGTGAAATTGAACAATTCTGTTCTGCCGGATTGACCAGCAATCTTTGTGGAGATTTTTGTAAACTTCAATCGGTTTACTGAAATCCAGTTTGGTGCGACATAACTCAGCAAGTCTAGAATCCGTCTTATGAACATTAATACAATGAGTTTTACGCGGCATGGTCGTTCTCCGTTGAGGCTAAGATACTCCCCATTATATCATATCGTCCATATGATGTCAAGGACTTTAGTCAAAATTGGCTAACTCGCTAACTCACTGGCTGTACTATAAAAACGCAACCCTTTAGGGTTAGATGGGACATCCCACACAATAGCAGGTGTGGTGCGAATGCCCAAGTTCTCAAAAATAACAATCGACGTAAGTGTATGGTATCAAAGGACTTACGACAAAACCGGCCCGCCCCGCCCGCCCTAACCCCTTACGGGGCAGGGACTTACGGCGACACAACACAATTTACATGTCAACAATTTTCTTGGTCGAGAAACAGCGGGTGCCACCCCGAACCTCGTCAACGGTCAGATATGGACCATTCGGCCCCTTACCCTTACCAACCACAACACCACTTACATTCCGAAGAATGTTAAACTTTCCATGTCGTGGATACATAAACTTTACAGTGCTACCAATTCGCTTGTGTGTCTTAATCATTAAACTTCTCTTTCTACGGTTTTAAAAGATACTTTAAACTCATTTCCTGCCTTCTTAATCATAACACCGTCGTGCAGGATTTTAACAACGGTGCCAATCTCTAGCTCAGTTCCTACTTTAATTATTGGTGTCTGATTCAAACTCACTCCTCATTAAAAATTGTGCTTGTTGTTCTTCCAATAACTCCATTGGAATAAAGTCCGGAAACATTTTTACCGCCCAATTTGCAGCCTCTGAGTTATCGACGAATAACCTTTCATCAAATGAGTCGCAAGGTGGCTTTACAAGTATTTCACTTCCCGTCGATGGTCGGATAAATTTGATATGTGTATACATTCTGTAACCTTAAAAGTATTGTGGCAAATCGCCTAACATCATAGTTTTCTTTGGTTGTTCTTTTATAATGATTGTTGGCCAAACGTAGTATGCTGGTCTGTGCATTCGGTATTGTGGAAAGTTAGTATAACCGCCGATCCAACTATAAAACACAGGCACAGGTTGAACATAGATCTTTTCAGGTTCTGCTGATTCAGCAATTCCACCCATGATACAAAACAAAGCAATAGAAAGCAAGAGATTTTTCATGGTTCGCGGGTTTCTCTAATAATGTACAGGAATGCCACTAGTGGCAGAAGTGAAAGCAAAACGGTCATAATAATAATTATTCCTCATTTTCTTTTGCTTCAATCGCTTCCAAATCACTTTTCAGACTTTCCAACTCACGTTTCTTGTCGTTCTTGATTCGGTTCAGCAAACTATCAGCCAGAATCTGTTTGTCTGAAATTGACATAGGCACGATGACTGTACTGCCGTCTTCACAACAAATCTCTAAGTTACTCCAACAAGTAATGTGCTTCACGTTTCCAACAGTGTACGTCGTTTCAATCTTCATCTTCTCAATCTCCAAAGTAAGGTTTGTGAGTGTGTATTGTAACACACTCAAAAGACAATGTCAAGTCTATTCCCAAAAGTTTCCAAGTTCAAATGAAAAACTAATCGAACCAAGAAAGACCCCCGAAGGGCGGGGTCTTAATTGTAACACATCCAATCTCAAAAGTCAAGTTCAGCGGCCATCAAATCCGCCAGATTGTCAAGTTCTTCCTGAAATTCTCTTTTCCGTCCGTCTTCCCATTCCTGCATGAATGCCATTTCTTCCATGTTGAAACAAAGTTGCTCGTTTGGGGTTTCTTCGCACTGAATCTCATCAAAACTGTTCATCGTGTCAATCCTTCAAGTTGAAAAGTGTCTGAGTATTGTATCAGAACTCGCCTGATGTATCAAGCCCGATCTGTGTATTTTTTCCAAACTTTCTTGATATATTTTTCAGAGCCGAAATGATGACATCCTACTGGCTCATCATTATGATTTATCCTGATGGCCCACTTTTTGCCGTAGTTGTAGAGTTTATAATCCCAGCCAGCGAGATGATCTGGAGCCGTTGCGACGATTTTGGTTGTGTTGTTTTTCATAGTTGTATTATACTACTATTATCGTCCAAAGTCAATGCTGTTCATTACAAAAACACACAAATAATTAAAAGTTTTTAGATATTGACGTAAGTCGTTACTACCAAAGGACTTAGGAATTTTGGGGCCGGGCTTCCTCGCCGTAAGTCGTTTGATACCAAGGGTTTACGTCAGCCGATCCGATTCCTTTAGGTGAGACATTAGTGTAGGACAATTATTTCGAGAGCGATTCCAGCCAGTGCGATTGTAGCACCAGTCAGGAAGAATCCAACCGCAACCGATACGGCAAATACTAGGTCAGGACTGTTTTTCATTTTGTTTTTCCTTTGAGGGTGTGTGGGGTGCCATTGTTATCCTGTCTGGCTTCAGGTGTTGGTCGAATGCTATTCGCAACCGTATCGGTCACATTGTCGTTGTACCATGTCAGAGTATTTCTTGCGGCCTGCGACCCACTCGGGATCAGTACAACGCCAGCAACTAAACTCGTCATCGTAGGCGATTGCTTTAGCACCTTGCAGCCACATAAAAGCCAGCATTTCCCGAATGCTCAAGAAAACGCGGTTTCCGTCTTTGTTTGGGATTTCGCAGGAAAATCGGTCGTTCCAAGATACTCCAGCCATTGTTCTACTTTCTGTTTTTCGTTCGTTGTTTGTGAGAGTGTATTGTACCAGATAAGAGGTGGAAAATGCAAGGTCAATTGCAGGCTAATTATAAACATGGTCAAGAGAATCGGCGAATCCTGAGACTTCGTCGCCATCCTGATCGTTTCCGAAAAACTCGCCTGTAGTGGGATTGACTTCGTCAACGTGAATCCATCGGCCTTCGAAAACCGCATCCTGTCCAGCTTCAATACCCCAGTTCGGTGTAACTTCTTCGTTGGCCGTTTCGGCCTTCTTCGCTGTCCAGCGTGCTTGGCGACGTGCCCATTTACGGGCGGTTGCTTCTTTGATTTTGATTGCTTGCTCTTGACTTGTCATCTTGTTTCCTTTTGTGTTGTTGTTTGTCATACGTGTATTGTACTATAATTATCGACACACGTAAAGCCTGTCATCAGCATATGGGCGTTAATTTCCAAAGTATTCCAAAGTATTTATGGCATGGAATTTGCTTGCGGAAAATTGACATAACCCGTTGCTACCAAAGGACTTACGTCGCCGGGGGCGGGCCTTCCGTGTCGTAAGTCGTTACTGTGTAAGGGTTTACGTCGGCTTAGCTGATTCCTTTGGGTAGGACAGCTCTACCCTGTCGAGATAGTAGCGAAGATTATTGCAATTATTATTCCTGAGAATACAGCAATGGTTTCAATCCTGTTTTGCTTACTCATACCCTACTCCGCTGCTGTGCCGAATTGTTCACAGTAGCTGTCAAATGCTGCGAGGTATCCGGTGTCAACATTCTCAATGCTCTGGATTGGTTGAGCAGGATAAAAGGGATTGTAATTGAAAGTCTGATTGACAAAATCAATCTGATCTTCCCGAACACTTTGGTGATTCATTACCTGATCAGTGTCGAGATACTTAGCAATTACGTTGAAGCGTTTCATGTTATTTCCTTTGGTGGTGTGTTGTGTGAGAGTGTATTCTACAGTTCAAAGCAGCGAATGTCAATCGCCTTGCCAAAAATCTTTGTGGTTTTTCGATGATGGTCGCGAGCGAAGATGATAGCGATTTCTTCATTCTCAGCAGAGATGATGCCTGATGTAGAAACTTCGCTGTTACCTGAAAGCGGTACGATTGTGAAAGAGTAGTGAAAGCGTTTCATTGTGTTGCCTTGTGTGTTGTTTGTTGTTTGTGATAGTGTATTGTACCATATGGTTCTGGTTGTTTCAACCCTAATTCGTGTAGATTTCGTAAGTATTGCAGTTTTTGTGAGATTTCTTGTCTGATACGTTTACTGTGAGTTTGTGTGTTGGTTGGGGAAGAAACACAGGTTTGTCTGATGCATGTACTGTCAGTTTGTGTGTTGGTCGTGGTAGTGGATTGATCATTGTGTTTCCTTTGTTGTGTTGTCTTTGTCTTGTGTCTCTAAGTATTATATCGGCATCATTGCCGTTTGTCAATAGCTTTGCACAAGAAAATAAAAGATATTTCCCATATTGACCTAAGTCATTGCTATCAAACGACTTACGTCGCCGAAAGCCCACTAGTATCGCTCTAAGTCTATACTGTACAACGACTTATACAAATATAGTGGTAGGGGTTTTATCTTCAAAGATAGAATGGTGTCTTGCTGTGGAAAAAGCCAGGGTGGTGCAAACATAATTCACCAGCACCAATATCAATGTCCTACCCAATCTTACCCCCTCGCCCCTATTTATTTCGCTTGGTGTTTAGGTAGAGTCAAGATACAACCCGAGCATATAGCTACAACTGGTTACTACCAGTAGCTATTAACTTACCATCTGTGAGCGAACTGCAAAAGGATCATGATTACCACTTGATGTTTGGGAGGATGCTTAAACCTCAACTCCTGAATTTTCAGTAAGTCCTCTGTCGCCAGAGCCTGATCCATTCTGTCCGATTGTTACTCTTATCGAGCAACGCTCGTAATTCTAATATGAGTACGGGTAATACTCATGCTAAACTCCAGACCATTCAGGTAATTTCTTTAAGCATTGCAGCTCGCCGGTCACACAACTGATTCGTCCACAGGACGAGATATTTGCCGGACATGGTTCAAAAAGAAATTTCCCTCTTGATAAGTCACTATCTATAATATCCACAAGTAACAGTTTTACAATGATTTTTTATGAAAATTTACCATTTTAGAATCTTTTATCCATCAAAACTACCATTTCGTGTATATTACTATTAGGAGGTACAACATGAAAAAAGACCCAGAAGAAATTACAACTATAAAAACCGTCGTTGTTGCGAGAGCCACTGCTGATCTCTGCGATGAAATTCTCGATGATTTACAAGTTCCTGATCCACCAGATAAATCTATGGCTTCCCTAGTCGATGAGGCTGACGAATCCAAATTATCGAGGAGGAACGACGAGTGAAGAATAAACAAATCTATAATCATAGATCGCATTCACCAGCACGAGTCATTGATGACGGTATTGAACTCATGTCACCTAAGAATGCTAATGACATAGCACCATCAGATATTGATTTTTTAAATAATTGTAATCTGTTAAGTGATACAATTCCTGCAGATACAAATTTTTTCTATTCGTTGCGATGTAATGATTCTACGACGGAAAAACTGCTTTTTCTTGAAACGGGCTTTGGGGAATTAAAACACAGAGACGGTAGAGTATTTCTACAACGAGAATATATTTTCACTGACTTTCACCCAGATTATAATGAAATCCCCGTCCCTACTAAGAATCATTTGAAGCCCCTGCCTGATTTTGTTAAAAACTGCATAATTTCCACACATTCACCAGCAGAATATCAAGAATTACTCATTGAAGAGCATTCTGTTGTATGTTCTATAGATAAATTTATCCCAACAATAGTTCCCCTAGAGGAAGCCACCCTACTGGGTCGCCTTGATGGACGCATACAATCTATAGACAAAGATGAACTCAAGTTTATTCTGGGTGACAACATTAAAATCGCCGTCGAGGAATCAAAAAGTCCCCTAAAGTTACAAACGGATGAATTTTCTGTAAATGGTAAGAATTCTATTATAATGACTGACCAAATTCAGTTAAGACCTATGAGATCAAGGCCAAAGCGATTTTCCGTAGGTTCCCTATATTACAATAGGGGTAAAAAGACATTTGAGTTTCATGACGGGGACAAATGGAGAACATTACTAACAGAATGATTTTTATCGAGGAGTTTACGACGAGTGCAAGTACCGGAAAACATGACAGAAGAAGAAACCGTTGAAATTATTCAGCGGGTTGTTGATCGCACAGCCCCTAAGTATACATTTCACGCATATACTATTGCGGATCTGAAGCAGGAGGCATTTATTATTTGTATGGAGGCATTGCCTCGTTATGACGGGCTTCGACCACTGGAAAACTTTCTGGCCGTTCATCTTTCTAACAGAATGAAGAATTTTGTGAGGGACAACCACTTTACCCAAAGTGACGATCCTGTTCGTATTAATATAACGCAACCGGCTCAACTTGATGAATCTTATTATATGGAGTTTGATAAGAATAATATTACATATGAGGACATCGATTACCGCGACATGGCAAAATTAATGGATATTCATATGCCGCCATCTATGCGGCTTGATTATCTAAAGATGATTAATGATGTCTATATTGCAAAGCCACGGCGGGATGAGATTCAAATGATGATTGAGGATATATTAGAGGAGAATGGTTACTATGAAGAGGGGTAGGATATCTAAAGAAGAAGAAAAATTTATAGAATCAAGTATGGGCGTTATGTCTATAGTTGATATCTCGGAAAAATTAGATAGAGACCCAGATAGTGTTCAGCAATTTATTAAGCGGAAATTCAAGGTCGGACTTTCTGATGAGGAAGAAGCGGCGTATGATTTGGAGGAGCGTCCTTATTGGCATGACCTAAAACAGCAATTTACCGATGATGAGTTGGTAATGTTTAAATATCACTGGTCAAGAATCATTTCTCAGTTTAAAGATGATGTAATACCCACGGAAGAATTACAGGTAATTGATTTAATTAAGCTCGATTTGTTAATGAATAGGTCTTTGAAGGCAAATAAGGAAAATTTAAATCAAATCTCGGCTTTTGAGGCTTTAGTTCAAGAGGAGAGAGCTAAGGATTCTGATCAGCAGGACAGAGATCATATTTTTAACTTAGAAAGACAGTGTGCTTCGCTAAAAGCGTCGATGGAGTCACTAAACCGCGATTACCGCGACCTTCAGGATAAAAAGAACAAGATGTTGAAGGAGATGAAGGCTACTAGGGAGCAACGGGTCAAAAGATTAGAGGACAGTAGGCAATCTTTTACGGGTTGGCTAACATATCTTATTAGTAATCCCGAACTTAGTAGGCAATATGGTATTCAGATGGAAAAAATGAGACTTGCAATGTCAAAAGAGAAAGAAAGGTTAAGTTCATACCATAAATATGGAGATGGGCAGGTAGATCAACCATTTTTAACACCGGATACCGTCAAGGAGTAATTATGTTTGTTGTGTGGTTGATACTGTGGTACTTTGTAATGTCTGTGTTGGAATATTCTATCCATAGATATACGATGCATAATAAAAAGTGGTTCTTGCCATACTGGATATTCTTTGATCATGCTATTCTGCACCATAAAAATGGTAGAGATGATATAAATATTGATTTGCCAATTTATAATCATATTATCGTGGGATTTCCGTTAATCGTCGGTGCTTATATGATTAGTTATTCCTCCTTGGCAGCATTATTATGTATTTTTGCTTTTCATTCATACACTTGGACCAAAGTCCACCGAGGGATTCATGGGTTGGAAAAAAATTGGCTAATGAAGACAAAATATTACAAAAAAGCTAAACAACACCATGAACTACATCACGACAGACCCGGAAAAAACTTTGGTGTAGTATTTTTATTTACTGATAGACTATTTGGAACAAAAGTTTAGGAAAACAACATGAAAGCTATTATTTTTGGAGTGACCGGACAGGATGGGAGCCATCTAGCGGACTTATTGCTTGAAAAAAATTATACGGTAATAGGTGTGACAAGAAGATGCAGTGTGGATAATACTGGCAGACTAAAGCATCTACTGAATTCTGATGGACTTAATCTGGTACACGGTGATATCACCGATGTATTTAGTGTAATGAGTATTTTAAGAGATAACGAAGATGTAGATGAAATCTATAATCTCGCTGCACAGTCGCATGTGAAGGTATCTTTTAGCCAGCCAGCCTTAACTTGGGATATTACTGGTAAGGGGTGCTTAAATATCTTGCAAAGTATTGTAGATCTCGATTTGCATCCAAAATTCTATCAAGCTAGTTCAAGTGAAATGTTTGGGAAGAATTATGATATAACAATTAAAGACAAAGAACCGTTTGGTGATCCTTTTGAAGATACATTTGTTTCTACAAAATTTCAAAACGAAGATACTAAATTCTTACCACAGTCCCCATACGCTATTGCAAAATGTGCTGCCCACTATATGACGAGATTATTTAGGGAGGCTTATGGTGTTCATGCAAGTTCTGGAATTTTATTCAACCATGAGGGGCCAAGACGGGGTGAGACTTTCGTTACACGGAAGATAACGAAGTGGATTGGGGAATTTGGTGGATGGCTAAACAAAATGGAAATTAATCATACAGATATACTAAAAAGAGACTGTGATAGGTTATTTGCTTCTGGCGAGCAGTACTCTTTTCCTAAGCTCCGCTTAGGTAATTTAGATGCTTCAAGGGACTGGGGATATGCAGGAGATTATGTTGAGGCTATGTGGTTGATGTTGCAACAAGATAATCCAGACGATTACGTTGTCTGTACGGGAGAGACACATACAATTAGAGAGTTTTTAGATGAGGCATTTGGTTATATCGGAATTACCAATTTCAACGATTATGTGGTTGTTGATCCAGAGTTTTATAGACCAGCAGAGGTTGATTACCTGAAGGGTGATGCTACTAAAGCAAATACTGTTTTAAATTGGAAACCTCAAACTTCATTCAGCGAATTAGTTAAAATGATGGTTGATGGTGATATAGAAAATGAAAACATTTAAGGTTTATATGTGCTTAGACTTAGTTCTGGGTAGATTAAAAAAATATAAGTTAGATGAATATGGTTATGAAAATCCAATCATTTTTGTTCACGCTAATGATCCAGACGATGCATGCCATCAAGCATATATAGGCTTATCAGAAAAAATTATCAAGCAAGGTCTATATAAAACTAATGGATATTATGATGTTACTATTTTAGAGTTTACTAAAGATGTTTTAAATGACATAAGTATTATTTATGTAGGTATAGCTAATGAGAAGAAACTATGACGATCCACTCTATAAAGAATGGCGACAACGAGTTAAAAAAAGAGATAAATATGAATGTCAAATGCCTTCTTGTTTTGCCACTAAACAGCTACAGGTCCATCACATTAGAAAATGGTCTTCAGCTTCAAATTTGAGGTATGATATAGATAATGGTATTACCCTATGTAAGCGGTGTCATAAAGATATCACTAAACATGAGGAATTATATGAATCTCTATTTATGGATTTAATAAGAAACAATGGCTAAAAAATTTAAAAAACCCGATATTCCTGATTACTATGTTATTAAAGATACTAGAGAACAAAACGGTTATTTCTTTAAAAAATTTAATAAATGTGCGGGTATGGTTACCCAAAAATTAGATACTGGTGATTATACCATTGAAGGTATGGAGGATAAGATTTGTGTAGAAAGAAAAGCCTCTGTTGAAGAAATTGCTATTAATCTTGGTAAACAAAAACATGCATTTATGAATGAAATTGAAAGGATGAAAGAGTTTCCTCATAGATTTATAGTTTTAGAATTTAGTTTAGATGATTTGCTTAAATTTCCAGACGAAACCAGGATACCAGCAGATAAAATCAAGTCGGTAAAAATAACAGGAAAATATATTTTAAGATGCTTAATGCAATTTCAAGTACACGATGGAATACATATTGTGTTTGCAGATGATAAATACAATGCTTTTTTGTATATAAGTAGTCTCTTTAAGAGGATAAATGAACTATATACTATTGGGAGGCAAAAATAATGTATGAATTTCTAAATGATATACATAGCTACGGTGTAAATACCAAAACTAGAGAAATTTATATCAATTCTTTTATGTCCTCCAATGAAGAAGATCCCGGTGTAGATTTTAGAATGGCTACACAACTAATTAAAAATATCAACTACTTAGAATCATTAAATGATAAGCCAATTTTAATACATATGTATTCAATAGGTGGTGATTGGGGTGCAGGAATGGCTATTTATGATGCTATAAATGCTTGTACTTCTTTTATTACAATGGTTGCATATTCTCATGCGGAATCCATGAGTAGCATTATACTGCAATCTGCTGATTTTAGAGTAATGACTCCATATTCTTACTTTATGTCTCACTATGGCTCAAGTGCTTATGAAGGTCATTATTTAAATGCACAAGCAAATGCTAAGTTTGATAAGAGGTGTTGCGATATAATGGTAGATATTTATTCAAAATATCTTATTAAGTCTAAATTCTTTAAAGAAAACTATGAAGATGCAACACAAGAAAAAGCCAAAAATTATATTTTAAGAAAAATGAAGAATGGTGATTGGTATTTAGATGCAGATGAATGTTTATATTTCGGTTTTTGTGATGCATTACTTGGTGACAAAAAAGCTAAAGACATTGTGAGTTTAAGAAATGGTTGAATCAAATTTAAAAGTTATTAATGAAGCTTGGTTGAATATAGATATTGATGAAGATACAATATTCAATCCAATGTCTGTAGTGTCATTTAAGGAAGATGATTTCCATCTTAGATTATCTTGGTTGATGACAAGACCAGAATATTTTTCTTTCTTATGTAAACATATCTTTAATGTCACAGTACTGCCTACTCAGGCACTTATTTTGCATGAAATGTGGAATCGTAAATTCCCTATGATAATTGCTAGTCGTGGGTTTGGCAAGTCTTTCATATTATCTCTATACGCTATGATGAGGTCTTTATTACTACCAAAGAGAAAAGTAGTCGTAGTAGGTGCAGCTTTTCGTCAGTCTAAAGTCCTATTTGAATATATGGAGACTATCTGGAATAATTCTCCTATTCTTAGGGATATGTGCGATAGTGATAGCGGTCCTCGTAGAGATGTAGACCGATGTGTTATGAGAATCAATGATAGTCGTATTACTTGTTTACCTTTAGGTGATGGACAAAAGATTCGTGGTCAACGTGCTAATGATATTATTAGTGACGAGTTTGCATCTATACCGCGTGATATTTTCGAAACGGTTGTTGCTGGTTTTGCCGCTGTAAGTTCTAATCCCATTGATAATGTTAAAAGGTTGGCTTCTGAAAAAAAAGCTCAATCACTTGGAATGGAACTTAACAAGTCAAAAGATGATATTGTAGAGAATAAAGATAACCAAATCATATTGTCCGGTACTGCGTATTATGACTTTAATCACTTTGCGGTATATTGGAAGAAATGGAAGTCTATTATAAAAAGTGGTGGTGATAAAAATAGACTTAGAGATGTGTTTGGTGGAGAAGATGTTCCAGATAATTTTGATTGGACCCAATATTCTGTTGTTAGAATACCATACGAACTTTTACCAGAGGGCTTTATGGATGCCGCACAGGTCGCTAGATCGAAAGCAACAGTACATGCTGGTATTTATCAAATGGAGTTCGGAGCTTGCTTTACGCGGGACTCTCAGGGCTTCTTTAAGAGGACACTGATACAGTCCTGTGTATCTAATGATCAAGAGCCAATTAAAGACAATAAGGGGGATGATATAATCTTTGAGGCCCAACTGATGGGTGATCCTAACAAAAAATATGTATTTGGTGTTGACCCTGCTTCTGAAGTTGATAATTTTAGTATAATCGTTCTTGAGTTGAATCACGACCACACAAGGATTGTTTACTCTTGGACTACTACGCGATCTGAACATAAACAAAAGGTTCAAAAGGGGTTTTCTTCTGAAACCGACTTCTATTCTTACTGTGCTAGAAAAATTAGAGATTTAATGAAATTGTTTCCATGTGTTCATATCGCTATGGACGCACAAGGGGGCGGAATTGCCGTGATGGAGTCTCTACATGATAAGGATAAAATTAAGAATGACGAGTTTCCAATTTGGCCCACAATTGATGATGATAAGCCCAAAGATACTGATGATGATCGTGGATTGCATATTTTAGAGATGTGTCAATTTGCTAGGTATGAATGGTTATCAGAAGCTAATCATGGTTTAAGAAAAGATCTTGAAGATAAAGCAATTATCTTTCCAAGATTTGATGCAATTACAGTGGGACTATCTAATGCTGAAGATGGGTTAAAAGGGAGGATGTATGACACACTTGAAGAATGTGTTATGGAGATTGAAGAGTTAAAAGATGAACTTGCTATGATACAAATAACACAAACTGCTAATGGTAGAGATAGATGGGATACTCCTGAAGTTATTATAGGTGCTGGTAAGAAAAGTAAAATGAGGAAAGACCGTTATTCTTCCTTAATAATGGCTAATATGGCTGCTAGAAAAATATATAGAACACCAACACCTCGCGAATATCAATTCTATGGTGGGTTTGCCACAATTATGGATGATAAGCCAAAGGGCGATATGTATACTGGTCCAAGTTGGTTTGTTGATAGTATGAAAGATATTTTATAATTTGTGTATAATTAAGGTAGTTGAATTAACAATCCAATTACACTTCTTTCAATTGAATTGCGGAGAATCAAATGAGTAATAAAAATTCTATCATTACCTGGGAAGACGGAGATGCATCAAGTAAGTCTCGTGCTATGGAACAATTTTCTGAGTCTATTGATGCATATGATGGTATTTCTAAAGCAAACCGTAGATCATTTTTAGATATAGAACCAAATATCTCTACTAGACCAGGTTATGGTAAAGATGACTATTATGCATTCCGTTCAAATGAAGAGGTTCCGCAGCAGAAGAAAAAAGCCATTAAGATGTGTATGGAGGCTTATGATAAAGTTGGTATTATTAGGAATATTATTGATTTAATGGGTGATTTTGGCAGTCAAGGCATCGATATTGTACATGAGAATAAAAGTGTAGAAAAATTCTATAAGCAATGGTTTAAGAAAGTTGATGGAAAAGAACGGTCTGAAAGATTTTTGAATAATCTTTACAGGACTGGAAATGTATTTATTTATCGTAGTGATGCAAAAATTAGTCAAGATATTGTAAAATATATAAGATCTATGGGTAGTGATATAACGGTTAAGCTACCATCTGTTAAGGAGGATGTCGTTCCTTGGAGATATAATTTTTTTAATCCTTTAACTATCAATGTTAAGGATGGTAATTTAAATCTATTTTTAGGCAGGAAAAATTTTGAAATTTCAAATAAGTCTTTTGTAGACAATTTTCAAAAAGATAATATTCCAGCAAAGGTATTAGAAACTTTACCTCCTGAGTTAAAGATGAAGATTAAAAATGGTGAAAGGTCAATTCCTTTAGATGAAAACAAACTCAGTGTTTACTATTATAAAAAAGATGATTGGCAGCAGTGGGCTAATCCACTTACCTATGCTATTCTTGATGATATTATTATGTTGGAAAAAATGCGTCTTGCAGATTTATCCGCTCTTGATGGTGCTATTAGTAATATTAGACTATGGACGCTTGGAAGCCTTGACCATAAAATCTTACCAACAAAAGACGGAGTTAACAAGCTCAGAAATATTTTAGCAAGTAATGTTGGTGGTGGAACAATGGAATTAGTCTGGGGTCCAGACTTAAAATATACTGAATCTAACAGTCAGGTTTATAAATTCTTAGGTTCTGAGAAATATCAATCAGTTCTTAATAGTATTTATGCGGGGCTTGGCGTTCCTCCAACTTTAACTGGTATGGCATCTAATGGTGGTGGATTTACTAATAATTTCATTTCTCTAAAGACATTAGTTGAGAGATTACAATATGGTAGAGATCAATTAACTAAGTTTTGGACTAAAGAGTTAGAATTAGTTCGGAGGGCTATGGGATTTAGGAAAGCTGCTCATATTGTTTATGATCAACTGAGTCTATCAGATGAGGCAGCAGAAAAAAATCTATTGATTCAATTGGCTGATAGAAATATTATTAGTCATGAGACTATACTTGATAGATTTAAAGAAATTCCTACTGTTGAAAAAGTCAGATTAAGCAGAGAAAATAAAGATAGAGATAAAGATAAACTTCCAGATAAGGTTGGTCCATTTCATCCTCCTACTGAAAAAGATGATCTACCAGAAAATGAAAACGGTAGACCTAAATTTAAGAAAGATGAAGAACCAAGAAAGAAAAGGGTTGAAAAGCCTAAAAGCACTCCTGGTGTTGCTGATTTAATTGTCTGGGCTAATAAATCATTTGATTTAATATCTGATGTCACAAACAAAGCATTTTTATCTGTTTCCAACAAGAAAAATATGAGAAAGCTAACAAAAGCAGAAGTTGGCTATTTAGAAACCCTTAAGGTAGATATACTAACAAATTTACCAGTTATGTATGAAAATGTAGATGCAAACTATATTAGTGAGATTGTTAAATCAAACAAAAAGACCCCAAAAGAGTTTAACGCAATTATGGTAAACAAGGATATAAATATCTTAAATATGTCTATGGATGAGTACAAAAAACAAGTAGTAGCAAGTTATACAGAATATGTTTTAGGTAGTTAAAACCCGTTTTATGTATGTTTTAATGTATCTTGTGTATAATTTAATACGAGGTGAAAATTATGAATAAAATACAAATTTTTCAAAAAGAAATTGAAGATGGTATCTCTGATAAGGTTCAGAGTACTGCTTCAGTGGCTTATTTGTCTCCTTTTACTGTCAAGGCAGAAGAATTTACTTCTGAGATAGAAAAAAGTGAGATAGAAAAACTTTTAGCCGATGAAAACAAGCAACACGATCTTTATTACTTAGAATCAGTGTTAGTTTCTACTAATTGGAATAGAAATGATGATGTATTTTTAGCAGATGTCACATGGGCTGCGAGAAATACACCAGAAGACAAACCATTTAATTTTATGCATGATGAAAATGATATCATTGGGCATATTATAGGTAGTTATGTTACTGATACTGAAGGAAATAAAATTTCTGACGATCAAGAAGAAACCCCTGCTAATTTTGATATTATTACTCGTGCGGTTCTTTATAATAGTTGGATGAATGAAGAAAATAAAGAGCGAATGGATAATATCATTGCGGAAATTGATGAAGATAAGTGGTTTGTTTCAATGGAATGTTTATTTGCTGGTTTCGACTATGCGGTTATTGACAAAACTGGTAGTCAACAGTTAGTAACTCGGAGTGATGATTCATCTTTCTTAACCAAGCATTTACGTGCTTATGGTGGAACTGGTGAATACGAAGGTTATAAAGTTGGACGTGCATTACGTGATATTTCTTTTTCTGGGAAAGGATTGGTGTCAAATCCAGCAAACCCCAGGAGTATAATTTTAAACTCTAAAAGTATTGCTTTTAGTGTTGATGGGTTTTCAACAATGAAGGAGACTAATATGTCTGAATCTCAGGTTCAAGAGGAGCAAGTGGTTAAAGAACCAGTTGTTGCTGAAGAACTAAATGAAGAGGTTGTTGAAACAGTAGAAGCTGATGCGGTAACAGATGATTCTACTACGGAAGCTACTGAAGTAGCTGAAGTAGCTGAAGAAGTAATCGAAACTGCTGCAGAAGAAACTGTTGTAACAAATAGTGAGACAGATGAAGCTATTGCTTCTTTAGAAGAAGCTTTAAAATCTGCTGAGGTAAAAATTTCTGCATTAGAAGCAGTTGTTGCTAAATCAGCTAAGGATTTACAAGAAGCTGAATCTGAAATGTATGATATGAAGAAAAAGCAAAAAGAAGAAAAGAGAAAAGCTGCTTTAATTGAAGCTGGTGTTTCAGCAGATGAATTAGATGCTACTCTTGCTTCTTTTGGTTCTCTTGATGACGAAGCATTTGATGCTGTAGTCAATCTTTATGCTCGAAAGAGTATTGTAGCAACTGATTCTAAAGAAGAAGCTACAGAAGAAGCAGAAGCAGAAGTAACTGAAATTTTCGACGAAGTCGAAACATCAGAAGCAACTCTGGTAGAAGCTGAAACAGAAGAAGTAGATGAAATAGCAGCAACACGAGCAAGTATTGCTGATTACATCTCAAATTCAATTCTTAGTAAGTAATTCCTCTTTTCCTATAGGAGAAAAAAAATGGCTCTTAAAGCAGATAGAAGTGTAGAGGCTACTGATATTAGCTTTTTCTACAACGCTGGCACAGCAACCCGTGGGGGTGTGGCTGTGATCGAAAATAATAGTGCATCTGGTGCAGCAATGGACCAGGGTGCTAACTTGTGTGCTTATGCGACTGCAGCATCAACAGATATTCCGGTTGGTATTCTGATGAATGATGTCGTTAATAAAGATTTAACGAGAACTCATTTAAATCAGCATAAAGACGAAATTCAGAAGGGTGGTAAGGTTACCATTATGACTCGTGGTACTGTTACTACTAGCAATATCACTGGTACTCCAGCTCCAGGTAAGCTTGCCTATGCTGATAGTGCAAGTGCTGGTAATATTACTGTAGAGCCAGTAGCAGCAGCTAATTCTGGATCTTTATGTGTAGGTCGTTGGATGTCTTATAAAGATAGTGATGGCTACGCTAAATTACAGGTCAATCTTCCACTCAACAACGGTGCATAATCGCCCCCAACTAATAGGAGAATTTTAATATGTCATTTACTGAAAGACCAAGTGATGAATTTATTTCATTGCTTCGGAAAGCTGGCGATAGTGATCAAAACATCGCTATTGCAGCACAAAGAGAATTTGCTAAAGCATTGGAACTGCCTCTTCGTAAGGGAGTTTTGGCTGGCGATATTCTTGGGAATATTTTCGAAGTAACCACAGTAGAATCTGGTGGAACAACTGAGTATCCACTCGACCTTATCTCTCCTGGACTTGAAGGTGAGCATATTGCTTACACTAATCCAGGTAATGGTAGAGTTCCTGAGCGTAGCGTAGAAGGTGACTATGTTGCGATTCCAACTTACAGTATCACAAGTTCTATCGACTTCTTGCTTCGATATGCTCGTGAAGCTCGTTGGGATATCGCTGCTCGTGCTATGCAGGTTATGGAAGCGGGCTTTACCAAGAAGATGAACGATGATGGTTGGCACACAATGCTTGCGGCTGGTGTTGACAGAAACATCCTCGTATACGATGGTGATGCTACTGCCGGTATGTTCTCTAAGAGACTGGTATCTTTGATGCAGACTGTTATGCGTCGTAATGCTGGCGGAAACACTGGTTCTGCTGGTCGCGGTCGTTTGACAGACCTGTATGTTTCTCCAGAAGCTCTGGAAGATATTCGTAACTGGGGTCTTGATCAGATTGATGAAGTTACCCGGCGTGAAATCTACAGTGCTTCTGAAGATGGTGCTCCAATTACCCGTGTATTTGGTGTTAATCTACATGATCTTGATGAACTTGGTGAAGGTCAAGAGTATCAGACATTCTTTACAGGTAGCTTAAGTGGTGCTGTTCAGGCTGCTGACCTTGAACTGGTCGTTGGTTTGGATCAGTCATCTAATGACAGCTTTGTAATGCCTGTTCGTCAGACTCTTCAAGTCTTTGAAGATCCTACTCTTCATAGACAGCAGCGAGCTGGATTCTACGGTTGGGCTGAAATTGGATTTGGTGTCCTTGATAACCGTCGTGTTATCCTTGGCTCCTTCTAATATTGTCAAAACGGTGAGTATAATAAGTCATCCTCGTACTTTGCGGGGATGGCTTTTTTTTGTGTATAATATGATATAAATTCTTTATTTCAAGGAAATTCCTACAAGGAGAATATAATGGCTGCTCTTTCAGATTATTTAGAATCTGGTTTGCTTCACCATATTTTTAGGGGTGAAACTTTTGCTAAACCAGTACATGTTGCAGTTGCGTTGACGAGTGGTGTTATTGTTGATTCAGATACTGGTGTAACAATTCAAGAATTATCTTCAGGTGACGGCGTTAATTCAACGGGATATGCTCGTATTAGCTTACATGCTCCAGCTACTAGTGGCAATGATAAGTGGAGTTATAATACTGCTGACCATTCCGCTGGTAGTGGTGTTATAAAAAATGGAGTTGATTTTGTGTTTGAACAAGCTTTACAAGATTGGGGATGGGTATCTGGCATAGCCTTAGTTGATACTCAAGTCCACCAAGAAGGTAATTTGTTAATGCACGCACAGCTTGATAATCCAAGAATTATTTATACAGGTGATAGTGTCAAATTTAGCACAAGTACTTTACAAGTTTCCTTCAAGTAAGGACTAGATAAATGATTTTGAGTAAACAGGAGTTCATTAACTCCCTTACTAATTATCTTCCAGATAATGCCAATCAAGAGATTTCTCCGTTAGATCTTAGAACAGTTATAACAAATTTAGCTGATTCTATTCATCTAATGACCGTATCAAATAGTATTGATGCAGATAACGTGGGGACAAAATCTACCAGAACTTCTATTCTCGGAGAACAAGCTCTTGGTAAGTTAGATTTAGCTGGCAGGTCAACTTCAGATAATTCCGTTTTTGGTTACAATGCCTTATATGGAAATTATGACGGAACTCATAATACGGCTATTGGTTCCCAATCAATTAGTTGTAATGTTTACGGAGATCATAATGTTGGAGTAGGAGTCAGTGCTCTTGGTGGTAATACTACAGGTTCTGGCAATATAGGTATTGGTAACTATACTTTACATAGAGGCAGAACTGGAAGTTTTAATATTGCAATAGGTCATGCTGCTGGTAATTACATTGGTGAAGCTGACAGTTATAAATTTTATGTTGGTGCCATTCCTATTGAGCAAGATGAAGATTGTGTAGTTGACACAACATCTCGTCTTCCTTTAATGTATGGTAATTTAGAGAATAATCGTTTAGCTGTAAATACAAATGGTTTACATGATTTTGGAAATTTTCAAGTTGCTGGAGATGCCTCTCCATCTGTAAATGCCTCTACAAACTTAGGTCATGGCTCTAAACATTGGAAAATGGCTTATATTTCTAGTGGTATTTCTTATCCTAATTCTGGAACACTTACTATTTTTAGTGATGCACCTAAAGGAGCAGGTTTTCCAGATCAATACAATCTTACTGTTAGACAGCATTTCGACGGCAATGGAAATATTGGATTTGGCACTAATGCCCCATCTGGTGATCACGGTTTAATTACTGTAGCTGGAAACATAGTACCGTCTAAGAGTGGCGTTTATTCTTTAGGTCATCCTTCTTTACCTTGGGATGGACACTTTAATGATGTTACGATTAGTGGGCAATTTTACGCTAACGATGTTACATATAACACGATAGGTGAATGCTTATATGAATGTAAAACATTACACTTAGGCTCAAGTGGGTTATGCGATGAGGGAGATGGATTTCATAATAGTGCTGTGTGTGGTTATTTAGCTGATGCCGCTCTTGAGGGTGCTGGGTTTGAAATACATGCTAGTGGTTCTGATTATGTTCGTGATTATAGGCTTATTTATAAACAGCCAGATGTTTCAATACAATCAGATGCATTGTTAGCTGATAATTCTTTCTCTAGATCTCATTTTGAATCTAACATTAGTTTAAGTGTTGCGGAAGGTATGCACATAAGAACACAGAGAGTGCTTGGTAGAGATCAGACAAGTATTATTAATGAAAGTGGATACAATGGATTGATTATTGCAACTGATAAAAGTTTATCAATTGCGTCTGGTTCATATATGACTTTTGGTCAAGTCAACAATGCCTCTGGAAATTATCCTGGTAGAGGAAATGTTTCATTCTTTGCTGCTTCTGGTGATAATACATATGATTTAGCAATTGCCAGTGTTAATTCTGGTTCTTTAGATAATACCTCTTTATCTAATGCTGTGCGTGTTGGTTTAGATTTCACTACTGCTGTTGCAGATACTAACAGATCCAGATTTAGTTTAAGGCAATATAATTTTGGTCATCCTGATTATGATAGATTTGTAATTGGTTCTGAAGGGGGCAAATATAGAGAGCATGACCATACCAGAGTGTTTGAACCAATTACTATTGCTAAGTCTGGTATGTATGTTGGTATTTCTAATTATGAAAGAACAGAAGGTTCTGCCCCAGAAATGCCTCAAGCTCATCTGCATGTTCAAGGTGCCAATAATGGTCCGTTTGCAGCTAATACTGTTGTTAGAATTGGTACTCGTACTGGCGACACAAGTAAGGATAGTATTTTTGAATTAACTGGGAATGGTCCCGAAGGTGCTTCTGGTTTACGTGTCTCTTATGATACTTCTACAGATTATATTGATTTTTCAACAATTGCTACAGATTCTAATCACTTTGCTACTACAAGTGGTTTTATGTCTGTCACAAATAATAATTATGTTGGTATTGGTTCCACTATAGTTGGAACTACTAGAAAATTCACACCAATTGAGCCTTTAACAATCAATCATTTTGATTCTGGTGCCAGCGGCACAATTGCTATGAAAGAGCAAGAGAAAAATCCGGGAAATACTGCTGATTATGGAAAAATTTACGTTAAACCTAAATCTGGAACAGGTCAAACTCAGGCATTGTTTTTCTTGGATGATGCTGGAAATGAATTTGACTTAGTATCTAATATTATTGATAACACCAGTACTGTATTTACAGATGAATATAGAAATACTTTTGCGGGTTCTGGTACACCTAATAGCCTTCCAGTCAGTTCAAATAACCCAGATAATGCTGGTTATGGTTCCGAGTCATTAAATAGTATCAGTTCTTCTTCTGGCAATACTGTTGTTGGTAATAGATCATTAAATAAAATGACTACTGGTGATCTCAATACTATTGTTGGTAACGATAATCTGCGATATCAAAGTGGAGGTATGAACAACAATGTCATAGTTGGTCAGCACAACCTCGATAGCGGTAACAGCTCTTCTTATAACAATGTCATTATTGGTAATAATAATTTCAATAGTATTGATACTGCAGCAGATAATTCAATTATTATTGGTAATAGTGTAGCGACAAATGGAGCCGATTGGTCTGATAAATTATTGATTGGCTATGGTGCTGACCCATTAATTTCAGGTCAATTGACAGGTTCTAAGAGTCTAACTATTAATGAAGCAGATTTTTATGTGACAAATGGTAATATTGTAGCGGGTGGTAATATTGTAGCGGGTGGTAATATTGCATCAAGTGGTAATATTACAACAAATGGTGATTTTATTATACAAGATAATGATAAATCTATTGAATATAATATCAAACCACAAACATTAAGTACCGTTGATTATCTTAATACTGAAATAAAAGATACCTTTAATAGTAGTGTGGCTAGTGTTGTTCATAGATTAGTATTTACCACTTCTAATAACACAACTGGTGTTTTAGTAGAAAATGACTTTAGAAATGGTACTATGTCTAATAGTGCTTCATATGCTTCTACTGCAAATCCCACGGTTACTATTAATGGAGATATAAATCTTAGAGGTAAAATTAATTATTCTGATGGCACTTCTGCTTCTAGCTTTATCGGTCAAAATGTTAGTGCTGGTTCTGGTATATCTGCATCATATCCTAATGCTAATACTGTTAAATTTGATTTAGATATTTTAGAATTACAAAATGTATCTGATGTTTCTGTAAATACATTAAGCACAAAAAGTTATGTTCCTGTGCATGTTGATGGTGGTACAGCACTTGGTGGCAATGTTTTAGGAAGGATGTCATTTACTGAGCTTACAGATTTTGTTGGCAGTGGTTACGCATCTGTTGTGGGCAATGAGAATCATTTCTTTGCTCCTCCTCAAGATGAGAAAAATATTAGTCAAGTTCAAAATAGCGGTAGTGTGTTCATTGGACCTGGAGTTGGCCATTTATCCAGTGGCTGGAAGCACTCTGTTATGATTGGTACGAATGCTGGTTATGGTGCCTCAGCAAATAATAGTAATTTATCTATAGATACAGCATCTACATTTATTGGATATAATGCTGGACGAGAAGCGGATAACATTTCCAATGGTTTATTTATTGGCACAAATGCTGGTGATTATGCTAGAGGAGCTAATGGATCAATATTTATAGGGCAAAATGCTGGTTCGTATTCGGAAAATACTGAATCTATTGGTATTGGTAAAAATGCTTTAAGAGGTTCTGTTGATAGTAACGATGCTAGTGCTGGTAATATTGAAATTGTAGCAAATCTACAAGATAACCAAAGGTTGTTATACAATAAAGGTTCTTATTCTAATCTTCTGAATATTCAAAATACAATCGCTGGAGATACATCTCTAAGAAGAATTTCTATTGGAGATACTGTCATTGGTCCTGATGCTGTCCTCTCTGTAAGAAAAGACAACACAATCACAGGACACTCCACTACAGATTATATTCAAACTTGGTGGCATAATGACACAAAAGTTGCTCATATCGATTGTAGTGGTAATTTTGAAAGTCTTGATTATCCACAAGTGATAGAGGGATTCACCACCACTCAAATCCTGGGACCAACTCAATATACCGCACCAGTTAGTGGTAAAATTGTAAAAAGAAATTCTGATTTCTCAACTGGCTCAGAAACTTGGGTTGTAAATAGAGATTCCACTTTAGCTATAGATCAAGATTCATTTGTTGTAGCTTATCTGGTTAATGGTGAATATCGACCGATACACGTTGCTTGTTCTGGTTCAATATAATAAGGACGAATTATGCCAACTGTTACCGGGGTGTATCATCTCAGGCCCATCTCTAATATCACCTCTAATATGGATGATTGTCCATTTGGTGCTATTGATGATAACATGTTTAAGGGATTTAATGCTGATAGTGAATCGGCTTTTGCTACTGAATATTGTTTGAATGATGGTGCAAAATCTGCATTCACCAGTGGAGTTCATAGGGTTAGTGATATTCCAGCTAATCCAGGGGCGGTTGTTAGTGGTGTCACACTTTGGTCTTATTCTTCAGGTATTAGTACTGGTAGTACTGGTAGTACTAGTATTTTTAAAGGTGGTGGCAGTGGGGTAGACCATCTGGTTTCAGGAAGTGTAAAGTTAGATAATCAGTGGTATCATGATGCATATGGTCCCGCTATGGCTACATCTGGTGCTCATGATGGTGCTTGGGCTGCATATAAATTCCCTGAATATGAAGGTTCTGGATTAAGAGATTCTGCCGTTTCTAATATGGCAATAAACTTAGTTTCTCCACCCCAACTTGAAGATGATGAGTTTCGAATATATGCTGCATATTTAGAAGTTACTTGGACTCAAGAAGTTGAGTTCGATCATTTCTTATGTAATTGTCCCGAGAAGACTGGTATTTTAGTGCCAAACTTTGATGGTACTACTGCTCATAATACTTCTCCCAATACTGATGGTGATACTAATTTCGTCATAGTTGGTGGACCATCTCATCGATATGCTGCGATGAATAATGGTGTATTAACTCCCGATGATAGTGATTATATTCGGCGGGCGGCACAGCAAGGTGATGGTCCAAGCACTGTAACGGCATTTTTTGGTTTTGAAGATATGCCATTTGATTTTGATATATTGAGTTCTGGATCTTTAAGAATTAGAGATAAAGGGAAGTCGGACTTGGATGTTCCGAATGAAGGTTTAAAATATCAATTTTTTAAGATTGATGAAACAACTCCTTTAACAAATGAGATTATACACTCAGGCCAAAAGCCTCCTGGTGATACAGATATTTTTGGTAGTTTTACTAATAGATTAATTAATTTCAATTTAACTGGAGATATTGATAAAACTTCTTGGGATAATGCATTACTTAAAGTCACCCACTTTGATCCTCCCGGAACACCAGGTGAAGATAAAGATTACAGAATCTCTGAAATGGAACTATTAGTAGGTTATATCCGTCAGCCAATACCTATTCCATTTCCTTTATCATCTGGTGCTTGTTGTTCTTATGCTGCTAAATTTGATGATAATTTACTTACTCCTTGTGCAAATTCATTACCAGTTTACCCAATTCTTACAGAGACGAATACGGCAAGTGGTTTAAAAATTGCAAATAGTTTACCTGTTGCCAGCATTAATAATCATATTGCTACTAATGGTTCTGGTAACAGAGTTGTATTCTCTCGGCATTTAACCAATTCTACTTCTGATTGGCCGAGTGGCACTTACGCACAAGTATTTCAAGAAAATGCTTCTTCTTGGGATATACTTGGAACACCTATAAACAGTGGTTCTTATTTGACAGAGACATTAACTGATCACTTAGAAATTGTATCTGTTGATATGAATACAAGTGGTAATATGTTTGCGGTTTGCTGGAAAGAGAACCAATATATAGACTATAATAGTTGTGATGAGACACCCATACCTTTAAATGATGATTATCATGTTGGTGTTTATTATTGGTCTGATTCAGATTCCAACTGGAAAAGACGTGGTAATTATATAAGTTCACCCATGAGTTCTTATGTTTATGCGAATGGCAATGGAGAATTAGTTAGAAATCCAGGTTCTTTTGGTGATCAAATCAAGATGACTTCATCGGCTGATCGCATATTTATAAAAAATAATCCAGCAGATCCTAATAGTCAGCAAAGTGTAGAAGCTTATAATTGGGATGGTACTCAATGGAATTATTATAGTACAATAGAAGTTGGTAGATTAGATTATAGCGATAGATATACTGATGGTATTTTTGACGTGCCTTTATCTGAATATCCTGTTGCCCCATCTGGTGATTATTGTCCTGCTCCAATTACTTCGGGTATCTATAATTATACTTTAGCTTTTGAAAGTATCATTGATGGCAATCCAGATCCAGCTAATGAGTACAAACTTATACGATCTAATTTTGCAAGCGATGTCTCCATTGATTCTAATGATCAATATATTATTATAGCCCATGCAAATGCCTATATACACAGATCAAATGACGGTGTAATCAAACTATTAAAAAAAATTGGATCTTCTTATTCTATACTTAATTCTTTTTTTGGTGAATTAATTTACCAAGATTCCAATAATAGTGATTTTCACGGTCCAACAGAATCTGCTAAGTTTGGATTTTCTGCTGACATATCTTCTGATGGCAAATTTATTATAGGTGGTGCTCCTGCGTATAATAGCAACAGAGGATATGTAAAAATACATTACCAAAAATCTGTACAAGGTTTAGATGAAAGTTGGCCACACCTTGGTCAAGAAATTATTGGAAACTATTCTTATTCTGCTGGGCGGTTTGGTTTTGATGTTGCTATAGCCACTGGTAAATCTAGTGAAACATCGCTTGTATCTTATAGCCCAGTTGTAGTTATTGGTGCTCCATATGTAGACCAATCTGGCACAGATGCTGGAATGATAGCAATCTATAGATACAAAGATAAAACAGCAGCTACAGACCCTTGGGAGCTTGTTCAGGAAATTCAAGGTCCAATAGCTAATGGTAAATTTGGGTATTCAGTCGCAATAGATGATCTTGGTGAAACTATAGCAGTTGGTATGCCACATACGACAGAAAAAGGTCGTGTTTATATTTATAAATACAATTCTACTACAGATCAGTATGAAATTAAAAAATCAATTTTAGAAGACTATCCTTATGAGTCTAGTTTTATTGAGGGTGACTGCGATGGAGATCTGTTTGGATTTTCTGTAGATATTAATGGCAATGATGGAAACTATCTTATAGCTGGGGCACCCAATTTTAGTACTGGTATTGTCCCTCAAGCCAATCGTGGGTATGTTAAATCATTCATATATAAAAATAATAAATGGGTTACCGTACAATCTGATATTGATTCAAGTAAAAGCGATGTATTTATTGGGGGTCATACAGGCAGACGATTAGGATATGCGGTATCCATATCAAATGATGGTACTAGAATTGCGTTTAGTGCTTTAAATGCTAGTACTGGTAAAAGTTTTGTTCAAGTTTTTGATTTAATACAACCCGATGTTTCTTTACCCAAGTGGTATTATCCAGTTAATAGGACTGGTACAAATTCTGGATATATTACGGATGGAACTAGTGATTACGGAACTAATATATCTTTAGGTGGCGATAAAATAGTTATCTCCTCAGATGAGTTAGGAATTGATATTTTAGATTTAGTAAGAACTGATTCTAGTGTTACCATTTTAGCCAATCCTCATTTGCACGGTCCTTATGCGGATGTATTTAATAGTTCATCTGACACTAAGTTATCTACTTCTCTCAAGAAGAAAAGTAAAACCGCATATTGTTTAGCATTGCGTAAGCAGGGTTTTGATTCTGCGGGCACAAAATATTCATTTTTTGTTCCAGGTCAGAAATGGTTTTTAGATCCAGATTTATTAATTCAATATCCAGACGGTATATACAAATCAATTGGACCTTCTGTCGGTACTTCTGAATTTGAAGAGGGTTGGGCTGAAATTTCTAATGGCGAAGTCATAAAGGGTGGCACACTTATGAGTTATGACTATCCTGCAGCAAATAAGTAAGGGAATAAAATGGTTACACCCCTATTTACTAGGCAAACATTCAATTTTGATATAAATGATAGTGGCGATTTACTCGTTGTGGGATTGCCATATGCCGATATTGCATCTGGAACAGCACCTAATAGACAAGCACAAAGACAAGAGAATGGTGCTTTTATAACATTCACTGATAGACCATCTGGTGATTCAGTAACTGGCTCAGGGTTTATTTCTTCGTCATATTTTAGAAATAATTTAGATACGGATGTTTCTGGTATTTCTGGTAGTTCATTTGGTCATTCTGTTTCTTTAAATGGTAAAGGTGATAGATTAGCTGTCATTGCAGATCCAAACATATTTGGTTCTGGATTATTTCATGTGTTTGAGTCTGGATCTAATAATCTGGGAAGTTGTTTATATCCTAATTCGTGGGTTGATATTAGTGTCTCAGGCGTTTCAGGTGTTCGTATTCCAAGTTCTCACTCTGCAATACAACTTGATTCATCTGGCAATTCATTAATTACACACAGAAGTAAGTTTCAAAATTTTGATTCTTATGTATCAATTGATAAGATATATAGATATGAATACAAGTATGATACTTGCTCAAGTGATTATACTTGGTATAGAACTTCTATAATAGCTAAACACGAAAATGACACATATGATCGTATTGGCTTAGGTTCACAAGCAGCATTTTCTGATAATGGTTATAGAGTTGCCGCTACATATAATGTTTCGACACTTGAAAATGGTATTGGTACTTTTCATCAATACGGAGATGTATTTCTTGTTTATAATGAAACTGATACTGGAACGTCTTTTACTGGTTTTGAGGGTAAACCTACATTTGGTTGTGAAGACTGGGTTTATGAGGGTGATTGTTTAACGAGACCATATTCCGTTTACACTTCTGGTCAATTATGCACTAATGTTACATGTCTGTCTGCTCTTCCTACTACTACAAGTACTTCCACATCATTACCTCCGGGTGTTGATCCTAATCCTACATCAACTACGAATCCTCCCACAACAACTACTTCGACTACTATTGATCCTACGACTGAAAATCCAAGTGATCCTAAAGGAGCGTGTTGTTATACAAACGATACTCAGACAAATCTATGTCAATATGTCACGGAGGCTAAATGTGCTGAAATAGGTAACGCTCCAGATGCACTTGGGAGTTTTACTTGGCAGAAAGGTGTAGCATGTTATCCCGATCCTTGTAATAATTGTGACTGTCCTGATAGTTTTAGTGGTCCAGTATTTTATCAGAATTTAAATACCATTGAATCGAATAAGTGCAATTTTAATACTACTATTACTGCCTTAGCGGTTACAGAAACTACTGCTTATAAAATATATGAATTTGATGGAGTTTTAGAGTGTGGAGATCATTTTTATTATAAAGCAAGATGTTTAAGGGGTGTTCCAGCTCCTGCCGAAGACGGAGATGCTCATAAGTGGGAAATTTTACAGGTACATATGGACTGTTTTAATAATTTTAAATGGAGACGTAGTACACAAGCTGATAAAGAACTTTTTAGTACATTCAATCATCATGGAACATGTACAGATCCTCCAACTTTTACTGTTACGCACACTTCAGATGGATATGATTATTGTAATTGTTGTGATAGTAAGTAGGCAAAACTTATGAAACTAACAATAGGAATGGCACACCACGATGATTTTCATGGTGCTTATTTTACAATCCAAGATATAAGGAAAGAGTTATCTTTCAATGGTAGAGACGATATATTAAATAATATTGAATTTCTTGTTGTGGACAATAATCCTCATAGTAAGCATGGTCAAGCATTAAGTAGTTTTTTACGAAACCAGGTGCCTAATAGTAAGTATATTAGACATAGTTCTACTGTTGGTACTTCCGTATCAAGAAATAAGATAGTCGAAGAAGCAAGTGGCGATTTTGTATTAATTATGGATTGCCATGTTTTACTATGTCCATCAACTTATGTAATAACTAAGTTATTTAGATTTTTAGATAAGAATCCAAATACTAAAGATTTATATTCAGGGCCGCTTGTTTATGATAACCTCAAGAACAATTCAACACATTATAATGACGGTTGGGGAGCAGAGATGTGGGGTAAATGGGGTTCTACATTTTCCTGTCAATGCGGTGAAAACTTTTCTTTGAGACAAAGGGGGGATTCTGGAAATTGTGACTATGTTCATCTTCTCTCGCAAGTTCCGTTAGAAAAGTGTATAAAATGTAATAAAGAATATCCCAAAATATCTTATTTTAGCAATGAAAAAACACTTAAAGATCTTGGCTATTATCAACTTGGATTTAAAGATGATCCACCATTTGAGATTTTTGGTCAAGGTTTAGGTTTATTTTTAACAAAAAAAGATACTTGGTTAGGGTTTAACCCGCACTGTAGAGGTTTTGGTGGAGAAGAAATTTATATTCATACCAAATACAGAAATTATGGTCGCAAAGCAATCTGTCTGCCTTTCTTAAGATGGCTTCATAGATTTACTCGTCCAGATGGTGTTAGTTATCCCCTTACTTTAGAAAACAAAGCAAGAAATTATGTCTTAGAATTTGTCGAGCTTGGTTTAGATTTACAGCCAATTTATGATAATTTCCATAGGCTACCAAAAGAAGTTATAGATTCTTTTGTTTATGAAGCAAAAAACATATATCATTCATAATAGGAAAATATTATGGCTCTTGTAATATCAGATAGAGTAAAAGAAACATCGGTTACTACTGGTACTGGTACTATTACTTTCAATGGTACGTATGGTGGTTTTCAATCATTCTTAAGTGGCATTGGTGATGGTAACACCACTTATTATGCTATTGAAAATGATACATCTTGGGAGGTTGGTATTGGAACATATACTCAATCTTCTAATACATTATCACGAGATACTATTTTAAAAAGTTCTGATAGCAACAGTGCTATTTCTCTTAATGGTGTGTCACGAGTTTTTTGCACTTATCCCGCAGATAGAGCAGTTTATTTAGATGCTGATGGAAACATTGAATTTACTTCATCTGGAGTTTTTGAGCATATTTCTGTTACTAGTCTTGCACAACTTAGTAATGTAAACACGAGTGGCTTGCTTACAGTCAGTGGTGATTTACTATTCAAGCCTAATGATCAAAACAATAATATATTTACTATGCAGAGAAGTTCTTCTGGTAATTTTTTCCATGCCTATGTTGACGATACTTATGATAGAACTCTTGCTTTACATACAGATGGAGGCACATCTCCTACTTGGACATTAGGTTTAAAATCAAATCCAAACTCTGTGGTTGAAGCTCCAAACCATGCTTATATTTATGGTGTAGATGGTGATATGGGCATTGTTGCCAATTCACATAATGATGTGACAATTTCAAATACGACTGGATTTAACGTAAAACATAAAAATTCTACTATTCTAAAATCAAGCACTGTTACTGGCGTACACATAGATTCTGTTGCGACGGCTTACCCCGCTCTGACGATTAATGGAGGGGCAGCTCTCGCTACTAATATCCAAGAGTGGACAACATCTGCTGGTAGTGTATTATCTGTTGTCGATAAAGATGGAAATTTTGGCATTGGAAAAGATAATGCTGCTTATGAGCTTGATGTTGATGGTAGTGGCAAATTTGGTCAAATATGTTTAACTACTGGTATCATTTTTCCTGACGGTACGGCTCAAACTACTGGGTTTTCTGGAGTATTTAACTACAGTGCTGATATTGCAAATAATACTGCTTCTGGAGTTTCGGATTCTGGATATTTTGAGCATAGAATTAATACTCTTCCAGGTTCCATTGATTACTCGTCTCAGATTCTTGCTAATAGCCAGTCTGGAGTTGCTATTTCTGGATGGGCTTTTCAAACAATAATTAATAGTGGTGTAGCAGTTAGTGGTTGGGCTGGCTCTACAATGTCTATATTAGATACCGCTATAAGCGGTTGGGTTACTGAGACATTCATTACTAGTGATACCAATACTACATATACAGCCGGTTCTGGTTTAGAATTAGTAGGTACTGTTTTTCATTCTACAGATTCCAATAAAATATTATCTAATAGTGCTAGTGGTGTTGCTATATCTGGCTGGGCATCTGAAACGATTACAAATAGTGGTGTGGCTGTAAGCGGTTGGGCTGCTTATGGAATTTCTGCTAATACAACAAATATATCTGCAAACACAGCAAATATCACTCTTAATGATACCGATATTGCTACAAATAGTGCTTCAGGTGTTGCTATATCTGGTTGGGCTGCACAAACAATTACAAATAGCGGTGTCGCTGTGAGTGGATGGGCAGCTTATGGGCTTTCCAATAACACAACAAACATATCTACCAATACGGCGAATATTTCTTCTAATAATGTAGATATTTCTGCCAATACCGCTTCAGGTGTTGCCATTTCTGGTTGGGCTACACAAACAATCATAAACAGCGGAGTTGCCGTAAGTGGCTGGGCAAACGCAACATTTAGTACCAATACTAATGTTGATTCTGTTAGTGGTTGGGCAAATAGCACATTTGATACTAAAGCAAACACTGCCTCGATTAGTGGTTATGCAGAAGCAATTGCTGGAGCTGGTGCTAGTTATAGTTGGTCTATTAGTGATGGTACAGTTGCCGCAGATATTATATCAAATACTCAAACTGTAGTTATTAGTGGTATCAGTGGTATAAATACAGAGTATGTTGCTGGAGGTAATCTGTTAAAACTTTCGGGTGGTAGTCTTAGTGGTTGGGCGTCAGAAACTATAATTAATAGCGGAGTTGCCGTAAGTGGTTGGGCAAATTCGACTATGTCTGCATTAGACACTACTGTGAGTGGTTGGGCAAGTGAAACTATAATTAATAGTGGTGTAGCAGTTAGTGGTTGGGCTAATGGTACATTTAGTACAAGTTCTCATGTAAGTAATGTCAGTGGCTGGGCATTACAGACAATAATTAATAGTGGTGTTGCTGTGAGTGGTTGGGCAAACGAAACATTTGATACTACATCTAATACTACTGCAATCAGTGGTTGGGCAAGCGAAACCATCATTAATAGTGGTGTTGCTGTGAGTGGCTGGGCTAATTCTACTATGTCTTCGCTTGATACTGCGATTAGCGGTTGGGCATCAGAAACAATCATAAACAGCGGAGTTGCCGTAAGTGGCTGGGCTAATTCTACATTCATTACCTCAGATACTAATACAACTTATACTGGTGGTAGTGGACTAACATTAATTGGAACTGAATTTAATGTTTCGTCTTTAGGTGGTAGTGGATCACTTGAAGGTTTGATCGTTGATAAAGCTATTAAAAGTATAATCAACACTGAAGCAGATGGTGCAACTATTACATTTGATATGAATGAGGCTAATACTCATATGGCCACATTGGGTGGCAATAGAATAATTGCTATCTCTAATGCAGCTTCGGGTCAAAAGTTTATGTTGAGGCTTAAGCAAGATTCTTCTGGTAGTCGTACAGTAACATGGTTTAGCACTATCTATTGGGCAGAAGGCGGTTCTGCTCCTACTCTTACTACAACTGCTAATAAAGCAGATGTGCTTGGGTTTTTAAGCACTAGCGGCGGATATTATGATGGGTTCGTGATTGGTCAAAACATATAAGGGAATAAAACAAATGCCAATGATGGAAAAATTTCTTGTTGTATGTTCTGTGCGGGTGCAAGATATACAAGAAGCCCGCATAACTATTGAATCCATGTGTCGTCATACAATGAGAGGACATATTATTTCAGGATTTGGTGTAGAAGATAGTTTGCAGTATCTGTGTAATTCAACTGGTGCTGGTGATCCTACACATTGTCTTTGTTTTAGTAGTCATACAGATTTTTATATTAATAAATGGAGAGGATTAGAGTATGAGTATCGTATTAGAGACAAATGTCCCTCCTATTTTTGCGATAAAGTAGAATCAGAAGAAAGTTACTTGTCAGCCATGAATTTAAAAAAGATAGAAAAATAGGAGGATATGATGGCACTTTATGATAGATTTAGAGGGCGTAATGATGATGGGGCGGATGTCCCAAAATTACCAATTTGGCCCACAATTACTACTGTGGCCGAGATTTTGTCTGGTGAAATAACAGACGCTGAAGCTATTGAAAGATTTAATCTTGATGCTGGTGATCAAGTTGAATTCGCTCAGATTAAAACCAAAGTTGTAGACGATATCACCGCGATGACAACTTCGTTAGCTACTATTGGTTTAGATGTACCAACAGCTACTACAATTGCAAAAGCCGTGGCCCGTAATAGTTTTACCCAAACATTAATGAAGGCAGAACTGGGGTATGACACAAGAGTATCATTTAATACAGATATGGGGATTTCCTAATGGCTCTGATAGCGGAAAGTAAAGGTTTTACTGTTCCAGATGAAGATACTACAGATTGCGTAAGTCTTACTTCGTCTGTTTGGGGTTCGGAAGCTCCCAAGACACATTTACTGTTTGGTATGGGTAATAGTGCTGCTGCGGTAAACACCGATATGAAGAACAGTATTGGTTGGTCTGATGGTACTGACAATGTTGCGATTGGTAACGGTAGTGCGAATGGGCAAGGTACGTCTATCTGCAATCGTACACACCAAACTGCTTATACTGCCCATCCTTTAGGTCTTAATGGAGGGACTTACGAAAGGGCTGTACAAAGTTCATATTCTAATGCTCCCAGAGTTTGTCATACTTGGAGTAATTCGGCTAATGATGCTTATAATTATTGGCTTATGGCTTTAGGTGGCGACGATGTAGAAAACGTATCGATTGATGTAATTTCGTCTCCAACTAGTGCTGGAGATGTTAGTTATACTGGTCCCGGATTTGAGCCTGACTTTTTATTGGTTTTTGCTATGCAGGCACATACTACGGGACTACCTAATGAAGCGATTCATTCAGTCCAAAACTTTGGGTTTAGCGATGGTACTACGGATGCATGTAATTATAATGTGTCTTTAGATGGAGTGGCTACCAGCGTTACAAAATCAGTACATTCTGCAAAATTCATTCAAATTCAATCCGCAGGCACGGGGGCTGATATTAATGTGGCGACAGTAAAGAGTTTAGATAGCAGTGGTTATACTATCAATTGGAGTTCTGTGATTTCCACCGCCCTATATTACAGCATTGTTGCGGTCAAAGGTCCGGCAGCTAAAGTTGTCACAACTACACAACCCGCCAGCAACACAACTAATGATTTAGATGCTGGATTTGTTCCAAAAGCTGGAATTTGTATGGGGGCGATGAAGACCGCTTCTCAAACACCATCAGATCATAATAGGTTCACAATTGGTACTTGGGATGAACAAGACAATATGGATGCTGGTGGTTGGATGGATGAAAATGGCCAAAGCACCACAGATGTTGATAGGTATATTTCTAATGCTTACAGTATTGTGAATTATAATCATGCTCAAACTGTGGTGGGCAGAGCTACCGTAGCGGCAGAGGGTGATGGTATAAGGGAAACTTGGAGTTCTACAAATGGAACCCAGTATGCTCATTCGTGGTTATTGCTAGGTGATACGCCATCTGAAGCATCTACCTCTAAGCCGCAACTGTTTTCTTTATTTGTGGATTTGTAGTAATTTAAGTGTATAAATATCTGTTAGATTTATTTTTGGGGGTTAGTCATGGCACAGTTTTCCGTAGAAATTAATGATGCAGACGTGTCTAGAGTACTAGATGCTATATCTGCTAATTATAATAGGCCAGATACAGTTTCAAATCCTGGTTTTAATGCATCTCTTCCAGAAAGTGAATCGAACTCAAGAACTATTAGTAATCCAGAAAGTAAATCTGTATTTGCTAATAGAAAAGTTAGGGATTTTTTAAGTGAGCATGTAGATGCATATGAGGCTAAAGTAGCTAAGAAAGCAGCATTAGATGCACTTCCCACAAGTATTACAATCTTAGATCCACAATTATAGGAAATATAATGAATTTTGGTGATACAACATTTAGTGAATTACCAATAGCATCCACTAAAGAGATGTTTAATACACATAATGGTGAAGTATTTTCAATAGTTTTATCTATTCAAACTCATAAAGAAGTCAATTTGGATCTTAATTAATGATTATAGAATTTATTTTAACAATAAATACTTCTGAGTCAATTGATTTGCTGAGGTAATTATGGCTAGTCAAATACATGTAGGCGATGTTGGTACTCGTTTTTTAGTCACTGTTAAAGATGACTCTTCAACAGTAGATCTGAGCGATTCTACATTAAAGCAGTTAAATTTTAGAAAACCAGATGATTCTGTTATATACCGGGATACATCTTTTATTTCAGGTGGTAGTCAAGCATCTGGTGTTATGTATTATAATACAGTTGCTGGTGATTTAGATCAAGCTGGTAGTTATAAATTACAAGGAAAAGTTACAATACCCAGTGGAACTTATTATACAGATATTCATACTTTTAAAGTGTACTGTAACTTGGAGTAAAATATGTCTTGGCAAGGTCAAATGTCCACAATTGTTAGGCATCTAATCAATGATGTGGATGCTACAAGCTATAAATTTTCAGCAGAAAGAATAGAAACTACTATTCTTGTGGCTGCACAGCTTACAACTATGAATGTGGATTTTCCTAACACTTATACATTAAATGTAGAACAATGTAAATTATCACCAGATCCAACAGATGCTGACACATTAGATACAGCATTTATTGCTTTGATATCATTGCGGTCTGCGTGTATTATCATTGGAAGTGAAATTAGAAGTGAATCTGGTAATGCTATTTCAATTAAGGATGGTCCATCTTCAATTGATTTGAGAGGTGTTACAAATACCTTAATTATTTTATATAAAGATGTGTGTGAAAAATATGAACATAATTTACTAGAATACAGGGCTGGTAATGCAGTTGCTGGACATGCAATCCTTGGGCCTTACAGTCCTGGTTCTGATTTTGTTAGACATAATAATCTAGGTCATAGATCTGGTGGAAATTTTTAAGGGAGAGTTATAATGGCACCTACAATGAGAACTTCTGGCGTTATACTTGGTAATATCGCCGAACAATTAGCTAACAATAATGCGGGTTTGATATCTGCTGAAGATGTTCGTGGTAATATGGAGGATATAGCATTCTCGATTAACAGTATTGTAGCCAGTGGTGATACAGATGTTCAATTTCCTTTCTTTAATGATGTGAGATTTAAACATTTAGGGACTCCAGGGGTTGGTGGTCGTGTTATTGCGGAGTCTGGAATTTTGTTTCCTAATTCACCAAATTCACCAGGAACATTACAGCGAGAAGCATATCCTGGTGCTGGCCAAATTGATCATAACGATTTAACTGGTTTAAGTACTGGTGATCCACATACACAGTATGTACCAATTGGCGGTTGGACTACTGCTAATCGGCAAATGACTGGAAATCTTGCTCTTGGCAATCAATGGGTTGGTGCTTCTGGTGACAATGGTAGAGGAATTAAATTTGCAGCGTTAGATAATGGAAATAATGAAGTAGATATTTTAGTGTCTGGTGATTTTGTCTTTGATGACAATTCTAAGATAAGTACCGGGTTTTCTGCTGCTAAAGCATGGTTGAATTTTGATGCCTCTGGAGTTGGTACAAGTTCCCCGGTTATTAATTCTTGGTATAATGTTAGCGGTATTGCAAAAAATGCTGTTGGTAAATTTACTATTACATTTAATTCTGGGGTTTTCGCTAATAATCATTATGTAGCCATTGGTACAAGTAATGCAACAACCACTTCAGGCTCTAAAGAAGACATGGATGTTAATACTGTAGCTTGTGTTCTTAGGCATGGCAACGATGATAATGATGGATTAAGAACCTGTACTTTTGTAATTCAAAATGATGCTGGTGAATATGTCGATGGTAAGATTAATGATTTTGTAGCTTATGGATATGAACCAAGTGCGATTTCCGGTGCTGTTCCTACTATAGTCGGTTACGGTGGTTAATCATATATTATAATAAAGGTAAGATAAATGGCTTTTCCAGATACAGTTTTTCTACATGATAGAATAAAAGAAATTAGTCACTCTACTGGAGCTGGCAATCTCTCGTTGGATGGTGCTGCTACAGGCTTTGGTTCTTTTAGTGGTGTTTACTCAAGTGGAGATGCTATATTCTATGCGATTACTGATGGTACAAACTATGAGGTTGGTTCTGGTTACTATATAAATGATGGTAGTACTGATTCTATCGCAAGATTTGCTTTCAATAGTTCTAATAGTAATAATAATGTTATTTTTAATCCTGGCATCAAAGAAGTATTTGTAAGCTATCCTGGAGAATTTGCTTTATTCTCTGCTGGTGGAATGGATGGGTTCACCCAGCCAGATGTCAGTGGTATGGCATTTTTTGGTAGTCAGCAGACAGTCGATTATTCTTCTAATGTTATATTTGATAAAAATAATAACAGAATAGGTATTGTTCAACCTGCCCCTTTATATTCTATTGATATTGGTGGTACTCCTGAAAAATCTTTAATGAGATCTTCTGGGGTTATTGTTGCAGAGTCTGGAATTATTTTCTCTGGTGTAAGTCCAACTCATACTTCTGCGTATTCAGGTGGTATTCAGTTAGAACCATTTATGAGGAATGAGTTAGATCCTACAACTGGATCTAATGCCATATTTTCTTTAAGTGGATTAGTTGACCAAAGAATTTTATTGAATACTCAAGTAAAAGGTTCTGTTTTTGCTGGTCCAGCAAGTGGCTGTATTGGTGCTGGTTGCAGTCCAGATTATCCGACATTTAGATATTTAGCATCGGAAGATATCCCAGATTTATCGCATTTATATACTGAACAGTTTGTTGACGCAGTTGGGAATGTACCGTATCAAGGAGATATCACTTACTATAAAGAGAGTGGTGTTCTCGATCATGATCATTTCTTTACCTGGGATGCAAGTAACAATCGTATTGGTATTAATAGAACAGATCCAGGTTTTACTTTGGATGTTGATGGTGATGCTTCTATTAGTGGTAATATGTATATTCAAAGTGATGCTGATATTGAAGGTCATCTTCATGTTAGTGGTAATGTCGTTATCAGTGGCAATCTTGATGTTCAGGGTGATCTAACATATATTGATAGTAGTACTGTTACAATTTGGGATAAGCAATTAGAACTTGCTTCTATGAGTGGAACGGCCCTTTATGCAGATTCAGCACTTGATGACGCTGGTATTGTCATTAAGTCTACAAATTCCGATAAGAAATGGACTTGGCATGATTCTAATGATTCTTGGAGAACAGATGAGGGTGTGGGTGCAAGTGGTCATTTAGAGGTAAGTGGTCACGTATCATTCGGTAATGATTTATTGGTAGCTAATACTACTACTGTCAGTGGAAATTTGAATGTAAGTGGTATATCTAACTTTAAGGGAGATGCATATTTCGTTAATGATATTACTACAAGTGGCAAATTAAATGTAAGTGGTATATCTATTTTCAATGAAGATTCATACTTTACAAGTAACGCTCCAGTTGTAATGAGTGGTACATTAGGGGTCTCTGGTGCTGTTGATTTTGATTCTACATTAAATGTAGATGGTGTAAGCACTCTTAACAGCACACTTGATGTGGACGGAGCAACGACTCTCAACAACATACTTGATGTAGACGGGACGACAGCTCTACATAGTGATTTATCTGTGGGTGGTGATGTCATTGTTAGTGGTAATCTTGATATCCAAGGTGATGTGACATATATTGATAGCAGTACCGTTACGATTTGGGACAAGCAATTAGAACTTGGTTCTATGAGCGGAACAGCTCTTTATGGAGATTCACAACTTGATGATGCTGGGATTGCTATCAAGTCTACAAATTACGATAAAAAATGGACTTGGAGAGATTCCAATGATTCTTGGAGAACAGATGAGGGCATTGGGGCAAGCGGTCTTTTAGAAGTCAGTGGTCATGCAACACTTGGTAATGACTTATTAGTAACTAATGATGCCACTGTTAGTGGTCTCTTTAATGCTAGTGGAAACTCTACTTTTGACAACAATGTATTTGTGAAGGACGATACCTATACCGTTGGTAATGCTACAACCAGTGGAACGCTTAATACCAGTGGCAATGTGTTCTCCAACAGCGATACCTACACCGCTGGTAATTCTACGACCAGTGGAACGCTTAACACCAGTGGAAATGTATTCTCCAACAGCGATACCTACACCGCTGGTAATTCTACGACCAGTGGAACGCTTAATACCAGTGGAAATGTATTCTCCAATAGCGATACCTATACCGTTGGTAATGCTACGACCAGTGGAAATGTATTCTCTCATAGCGATACCTATACCGTGGGTCATGCGACGACCAGCGGAACGCTTAATACCAGTGGCAATGTGTTCTCCAACAGCGATACCTACACCGCTGGTAATTCTACGA